>Ga0070734_10002720_pt1 | contig 20439 bp, 21 predicted proteins | sample Coa_R1_8_FD_66444 | JGI IMG/M metagenome (GOLD analysis project Ga0070734, IMG submission 66444) | Surface soil microbial communities from Centralia Pennsylvania, which are recovering from an underground coalmine fire - Coalmine... | ecosystem: Environmental > Terrestrial > Soil > Unclassified ... | reverse complement strand
GGGGTGTTGGTGGGACAGTTGGGATTATCCAGGGGGCAGATGGTCCAGGCTCCCCGTCCATAGGTGGAAGCCGAGAGCACGCGGGGACAGGTGACCGAGAGTTTGAGCTGGAAGACCGCCGAATCGGGAAGCTGGTTCCCCATCCGGGACCAGGTGGTGCCGTTGTCCTGGGTTACGAAAACCCCCACGTCCGTCCCCACGTAAAGGTCGCCCGGGAACTGGGGGTCCACCAGGACGCTGTTGACCGGCGCGTCGGGCAGGGAGCCGGTGATGTCGGTCCAGGAAGTCCCACCATTGGTCGTCTCAAAGACGTGTCCCGACCCGTTAGCCAGGGCGAAACCCTGCACCCCCAGGTAGGCCTTGAGGGGGTTCGTGGGGTCCACCGAGATGCCCCTGACCGGGCGGGTACCGGGAAGCCCGGCCGAGATATTGGTCCAACTGCCGCCCCCGTTGGCCGTCATAAAAACGGTGTAATTCCCCGCATTCAGATCGCTGAAAGCCGCATAAATATAGTTGGAATTGCTGGGCGCCACATCGAGGCCGTTAATAAACTGACCCTCATTGTTGCCGATAAGGAACGGGCTGATGGGGTTCCATCCCGCACCAAGAGAAGCCGTACCCGGCCCTTCCCAAACGCGCGTGGTTCCATAAACGACTGTGGGACCCGCTCCGGGGATGACCTTATATGGAGTATAAAAGGCCGAATAGTCAGTAATCGTCGAACCATCAACCACCGTCACGAAGGCCGAGCCGAAGTTGTCCACGCGGTAAAGTCCTACGCGGAAATGCTCGCCGTAATACTGGCCCAGTGTGGAAGGGTTGACGTCCGTGTAGCCGCCGTCCCCGCCGAAGGCTTCGTGCCAGGTAAGCCCCCCGGCGGTCCGGGAGGTGCCGTTGTCCTGGGCGCCGCCGATGAAGGCCGTGGCGGAAGCGGGGTCGGGGCTCACGCTCACGTATTGGATCGTGCCCAGGTCGGTATTGAGGTCGTTGATGCTGCCGCCCGCGTTGGTGGTGGACCAGACCCCGCCGTCGTTGCCCATGTACCAGGTATTGGCGTTGACCGCGGCGAAGGCGTGCTGGTCGGGGTGGCTGCTGGGGCTGCCCGTGTAGGCGTTGCTGAGGTTCGTCCAGGTAGTGGAGGTGCCATTGACGATATTGGCCTTCCACAGGTCGATACCGCCGGCCACAAGCGCCGTGGAGCCGGGGGGCGCGGCCAGGTATTGGTCGTATTGACCTTGAGGTTGGCCTCCGACAAACCCCGCGTTCACCAGGCTGCCGCCGGGGACGTTGGGCACCCCCACCGGGTTCCAGGTGGCGCCGTTGTCATCCGACTCGGCCAGGCCCGTGTCTTGTCCCGAAGTGGGTGTGGAAAGATCAAAGGTAATGCTTTCCGTAAAAAGAGCCCACAACTTGCCCCCCCGAACGGCCAAGGAAACCCGGCCGAAGTTGGACAAGGTGGGCGGGGTGCCTCCCACGAAGGGCGAGGCACAGAGCGTCCAGGTGGTGCCGTGGTCCACCGACTTGTAGATGCCCACGCCCCGGATGCCCGCGTAATAGGTCTGGTTGGAAGGGTCGTAGACCAGGTCGGTGCAGGAATGGCTGCCGATGGTGGCCTGGTGGGTCCAGCTGTTGCCTGCGTCGGTGGAGATGTAAAGCCCCATATTGGTCTGGTTGATGCCCGGGTCACAGCAGATGGAGAAGGCCGCGCCGGCCAGGACCGTGGCCGGGTTGGCGGGGTCCACCAATATCTTGGAGAAGCCCAGCCCCAAGAGGGAGATGGCCCCGGAGTTGGCCGTGGTGGTGAGGGTCCAGGTGCCGCCGCCGTCCACGGATTTCATAATGCCCGTACCGTAATAGGAATCCGCCGCCTGGTTGATCTCGCCCGTGCCCACGTAAAGGATCGGGGGTGACACGCTGGGGTCCACGCCGACGGCCCCCATGGCCAGGCTCTGGTGGATGTCGCTGATGGGCGTGAAGCTGGGGGAGGACGAAAGGCCGTTGGTGGTCTTCCAGACGCCGCCGTAGGCCGCGGCCAGGTAGAGGGTGTTGCCCGTGGGGTCGCTGGTGAGGTCCAGGGTCAAATTGGTCACGCGCCCCGAGACCTTGCCGTAGGTGGCGTCCACCAGGGGCGAAGGCCCCTGCTCGGTCCAATCGCAGCCGCCGAGGGGCGGGGGGGCGGAAGGCGCCCCCGCCAGGGGCCGGGCGCCCGAAGGCCGGCGGAGGGAACTTCCCCGGACGAGGGGAAGCTTTTGGGCCTGCTGGAGGGCGGCAAGCCAATGGGCGGCCGCGGGAAGACCGTCGGGGCTCTTGCGTCCTTGGGCCAGCCACTGTTCCCTTTTCAGCCAGGCTTGGGGTTCCCCGGCGTCCTCATCGGCGAAAGGCAGGGGCTGGAAGATACGGTTTAAGACCCAACCGGTCAGGGGCAGGAAAAAAACGGCGAGGAAAACGCCCCCCAAAAAGAGGAGCTTACGCCGGGAAGGCGTATCCTGGGATTTGGCCTTTGGATCGGGCATAGGCGCCTGTAAATAATGGGAAATGGGATACGGGCAACACTATACCACTTTTAGGGAAGGGTTTCGGGAGGGGCATCCCCCTCCCTTCAAACCCGTCGGATCAGGCCATATTCCCGATGACGGCGGTGGCGAACTCGGAGCACTTCACTTCCTTGGCGCCCTGGGTCAGGCGGGCGAAGTCATAGGTGACGACCTTCTGGCCGATGGTCTTGTCCAGGGCCTTCACGATCATGTCGGCCGCTTCCTGCCAGCCCATGTACTCGAGCATCATGACGCCCGAAAGCACGACCGAGCCCGGGTTGACCTTGTCCAAGTTGGCGTATTTGGGGGCCGTGCCGTGGGTGGCCTCGAAGATGGCGTGGCCGGTCACGTAGTTGATGTTGCCGCCGGGCGCGATGCCGATGCCGCCCACCTGGGCCGCCAGGGCGTCGGACAGGTAGTCGCCGTTGAGGTTCAAGGTCGCGATGACGTCGAACTCATCCGGGCGGGTGAGGACCTGCTGGAGGGTGATGTCGGCGATGGCGTCCTTGACCACGATGCCGGCGCCGCGCTTGCCCTCGGGGATCTTGCACCAGGGCCCGCCGTCCAGCTCCACCGCCCCGTATTCCTTCTTGGCCAGGCCGTAGCCCCAGTCGCGGAAGGCGCCTTCGGTGAACTTCATGATGTTGCCCTTGTGCACGAAGGTCACGCTTTTGCGCTTGTGGGTGATGGCGTATTCGATGGCGGCGCGGACCAGCCGCTCGGTCCCTTCGCTGGAAACGGGCTTGATGCCGATGCCGGCGGTCTGGGGGAAGCGGATTTTCTTGACGCCCATTTCCTTCTGCAGCCACTCGATGACCTTCTTGGCCTCGGGGGAACCGGCCTGCCACTCGATGCCCGCGTAGATGTCCTCGGTGTTCTCGCGGAAGATGACCATGTCCACCTTCTCCGGGTGCTTGACCGGGGAAGGCACACCCTGGAAATACCGCACGGGCCGGAGGCAGACGTAGAGGTCCAGCATCTGGCGCAAGGCCACGTTGAGGGAACGGATGCCGCCGCCCACGGGGGTCGTGAGGGGGCCCTTGATGCCCACCAGGTATTCCTTGTAGGCCTCCACCGTGTCATCGGGAAGCCAGTTCTGGAACTTGTCGAAGGCGGTCTGGCCGGCATAGACCTCGAACCAGGAGATTTTCTTCTTGCCCTTATAGGCCTTTTCGACCGCCGCGTCGAAGATGCGCACCGAGGCGCGCCAGATATCCGGCCCCGTACCGTCGCCCTCGATGAAGGGGAGGATCGGGTTGTCCGGAACCTTCAGCACCCCGTCCTTGATCGAGACTTTTTCTCCCTGGGGCGCTTTGACATCCTTGTAGCTGTAGGACACGGAAAACTCCTTTTGGAATGGGGGTTGGGGAAATTCCACCCGCCGGATTGAATGAGGGGGCAGTTTAAAACGGTGCCGGGGGAGCGTCAAGGAACAACGGACAGAGGTTCTGTCATGGACGAATTTGGAAAGAAAATCATTTTTTATGACCCCTCACCCCGCCCTCTCCCTCAAGGGCGAGGGAGACTGGACAAATGGCTTTTCGACACTTCCCTCTCCCTGAAGGGAGAGGGTTAGGGTGAGGGGGCAAAGAAAATGTGGAGGAACCCTCTTGCCGGTGATTTTGCTGTCGACTGTAAGCTGCCGACCGCCGACTGCTTAAGGCAGGTTCCGGAAATCTTCGGCCCTGAGGCCGTGCTTCTTCATCTTGCGTTGGAGGGTCTTGAGGTTGAGCCCCGACAACTGGGCCGTTTCCCCCGGGTTGCCGTGGGTCTTGGAAAGGACGTCGACCAAATAGGCCTTTTCCGTGGTGTCCAAAAGGTCGTCGAGCTTTTCCTTCTTGGGCACCTCGATAGGCAGGTCCAGCTTCCCGACCTGGGGGCCGGTGGCCAAAAGGCAGGCCCGTTCGATTTGGGTTTCCAGTTCCCGGATATTGCCCGGCCAGGCGTAGGTCATGAGCTGCACCATGGCCTCGGGCCCCAGTTTCTCCGCCGGCGATCCGGTCAGGACCCGGTAGGTCTCAATGAAATGCTGGGCGAGGAAAGGGAGGTCCTGCTTGCGGTCCCTCAAGGCCGGGAGGCGCAGGACGCGGGAAGCGAAGCGGTTGTAGAAGTCCAGCCGGATGGTTTCCTCCTGCACGAGGGCGAGGATATCCAATGAAGTGGCTGCCACCACGCGGGGGTTGTTGTCATCGGCGGGCGCGGAGAGGATTTCCGCCAGCTTCTTCTGGGTGCCGTCTCCCAGGCGGCAGATGCCGTCCAGGTAAAGGGTCCCGCCCCGGGCCTTTTCCCAGGCGCCGCCCGGAACGAAAAGGCCGTCGCAGCCTTCCTCCCCGGCGTTGTCCATGCAGTGGAAGATGCGGAAGGGGCCGCCCGCGCGGCGGCTGCGCTGGTGCAGGGCCTGGGCGAAGGACTTCTTGCCCGTGCCCTTCTCGCCCTGCAAAAGCACCGGCCACTCGTCCTCGGCCCATTGGGCCATGTTGTCGAAGGCCAGCGCGAAACTCTTGTCCCGGCTGGCGATCTTGCCGGCGTTCTGGGGAAGGGCCCCGCCCTTGGACAGGGGCGTGATGTCCCGCACCACTTCCACCGCGTAGTCCACCTGCTGGTTGGCGCCCTTCAGGGGGAAGACTGAAACCTCGAATTCGCGGTTGGCGCCCTTTACCGCCAGGGTGCAGTAGGTGGTGGCGGACTGGCCCTGTTCGAAGACCTTGCCCATGTTGCAGAAGAAGCATTTTTCCTTGAAGCCGTAGAACATCTCGTGGCAGGAGCGGCCGCGCAGTTCGTTGAGGTCCTTCCCCAGGTTCTTGCGCGAGGTGGAATTGGCGTAAACCAGGCGGTAGCTGCGGTCGATGATCTTCACCGACTCGGCCATGCCGTCCAGGACGTTTTGGAGGAAGGGCGCCTTCATGTAAAGGGCCGGGGGACGGAAGCGGCGGGGGCTCACGCCTGGCCTCCCGAGGAAAGGGTCCGGAAATAAAAAAGCGGAAAGGGCCCTGGAAGCAGCCCCCTCCGCTCCATTTTCAACTTTTTCACCCTGGGGCCGTTACCTGACGGGAGCGGCCGGCTCGGCCTTCTCGGCCGCCTTTTCCAGCTTGGCGGCTTCGGGTTTTTCCAACCCTTGTCCGGCGGAGAAATGCTTCATGCGCTTCTTGATATCCAACAGGTCCTTCCGGATCTGGGCCAATTGTTCCGCCAGGTCCTGCTCCTCGCCGAAGACTTCGATGGCCTTTTCCAGGAGCTTGAGGCCCTCCTGCTGATAGGCCGCTTCCTTTTGGAGGATGGCCGGCAGGTCGTGGGAAGAAATTTCCGGGGTGCCGTTCAAAGTGAGGCTTACCGGGATGCCCGTCAGTTCAAAGAGGATCTTGGCGAGGCCTTGGTAATGCTGTTGGGCCAGGGAAAGCATCTGCCAGACGGCCTTCAGGGAATGATCGTCGTCCGGGCCCACGTTGGAAGTGGCCGAAGCCAGGTGCAGCATCCGGCGGTAGAAGATTTCCAGGATCTGGAAGAGCAGCGCGGCCTTGCGCAGGGTGATCTTGCTGATGTGGGTCTTGTTGTTCAGGAGCACCTTCACTTCATGCATCTTGCTCTCGCATTGCTCCAGCAATTCCCGGTTGGCCCGGGCGTCCCGGGGGCTGATTCGAAGGGCCCTTCCGGCCAAATGCTGCACATCCCGCTCCAGGCGCTCCACGGTCTCGATGAGTTGGAAGAGTGAAAAGTAGAAGTTCATATTCTTTCTCCTTTAACTTGAAGCCCTCGTTGATGAGGTTAAAACTTGGGGTGGATAATATGGATGAGTTGGTACGATTGAATATACCTCTTGTACCTTTTAGGTTACATAAAAAATATCAAAGGCCAGGAATTAAGGCCTAAAAATAAGGTTTTTCTTAAACAAAAGGGTTAAACGAGAATCTCAAAACGATAAAAATAAGGACATTTATGTCTCATTTGTGTCAACTTTTACACAAATTTTACGTTTAAAAGGCCCATTTTTAAAGGGAATCACCCCTTCCCTTCTTCCAGAACTTGCATTCAAAAGGGCTCTCCCCAATGATGGCCCCCATTTCCATCCCGCGAGGTGAACCATGCTGAAAGAAGGCCAGAAAGCCCCGATGTTTGAATTAGACGATGACCAGGGACAAAAGGTGTCCTTGGCGGATCTCAAGGGAAAGACCGTCGTCCTTTATTTCTACCCTAAGGACATGACACCGGGCTGTACCCAGGAAGCCTGCGATTTCCGGGACAACTGGGGCGCCGTGAAAAAGAAGGGCGCGGTGGTCTTGGGCGTCAGCGCCGACCCGGTCAAGAAACACCAGACCTTCAAGGACAAATACAAACTGCCCTTTACTCTCCTCTCGGACGAGGGCAAAAAGATGCTCAAGGCCTACGGTGTCTGGCAAAAAAAGAAGTTCATGGGCCGGGAATTTATGGGCATCGTGCGGACCACCCTCATCATCGACAAGGCCGGCAAGGTCAAGAAGATCTGGTCGCCCGTGAGCGTCAAGGGCCACGCGGTGGATGTGTTGGAAAACCTGTAAAGGCTCCCATGATCCAGCCCTACCAAAACCACAGCCCCCAATTCGGAAAAAACGTCCGTGTCCACGACCGGGCGGTCGTGATCGGCCAAGTGGCCTTGGGGGATGACGTCAGCCTCTGGCCCGGGGCGGTTTTGCGGGGCGACATGGCGGCCATCCAAGTGGGCCGCCGCACCAATATCCAGGACGGGTCCGTCTTCCATACCGACACGGGTTACCCGGCCGTCATCGGGGAGGATTGCGTGGTGGGCCACCAGGCTTGCGTGCACGCCTGTACCGTCGGCAACCGCTGCCTCATCGGCATCCGGTCGGTCATCCTGACCGGCGCCCACATCGGCGATGAGTGCATCATCGGCGCGGGTGCGGTGGTGACCGAGGGCAAGGTCATCCCGCCCCGTTCATTGGTCCTGGGAGTTCCGGGAAAAGTGGTGCGCCAAGTGACCGATGGGGACCTCAAGGGCATCCTGCACGGCGTCGAGGAATACCTGCACTTGCGGGAACAATTGCCGGTCGTTTCTTAAAAGGGCGGTGTTCAAAAAAGCGGCGGCTCGTCGGGCCTGCGCCGCGGGTCCGTGATCGGAATATAGTCCAGCTTTACGTCCCCCATCACTGAAACCTGGCAGGAAAGCCGCCAGTTGGGTTTGGCCTTGATGGCGGCGAGGGTTTGCTTTTCCCGCTCTCCCATTTCCGAAAGGTTCCCTTCCCCTTCCAGCACTTCCACCAGGCAGGTGGTGCAAACCGCCCGCTCGCAACGGTAGCGGATGGGCAGGTCGTAGCGGAAGGTGGCGTCCGCCAAGGTGTCGTCCAGGTCCACTTCACATTCCTGGCCGGTCCTGGGAAAAACAATCCTGGCTTTTTTCCGGGTTTCCATGGGGGCGCATTATAGCGGGGACGCGTTGAAAACAATCCTTTGCCCTGCTTACACTGTTCATCTTTAGCAAAGGGCTTTAGCCCAAATAACGAGAATAGTGTCACCCTCATTTCCTTAACCGGGCTTCGCCCGGCGCCAAATAGCCAAATGAGGGTAAAATGGCGGTCGTCCTTAAGGAGGAACCCATGGCCTTATTGCGCTTCATCCATTTCTTCACCTTCATCTTCTGGTACGGGACCCTGCTTTATTTCACTTTTATCCAGGCCCCCGTCCTCTTTAAAACGCTCCCGCGCCAGCTTTTCGGGGAAGTGCAAAGCCACCTCTTCCCCGCCTATTACTGGATCAGCTATGTCTGTGGAATCCTCCTCGTCGTCACTTTCCACCTGCTGCATCCCCTCAAAAATTACGTGAGCCAGGACTGCGTGAAAATCACCGCCCTTTGCCTGATGCTGCTCTTTTCACTGGGCCAAGGGCTTTGGATCGGCCCCAAGGTGGCCGCCTTGCGGGTGGAACGGCAGGCCGCCGAAGAGGTGAAGGACCAGCCCAAGGTGGACACCCTTTCCCGGGAGTTCGGCAAGGCCCACGGCATCTCCAGCCTCTTCAATCTGGTGGTCATCCTCGCCGGGACGGTCTATCTCGTTTATTGGTTCCGGGAATTGAATCCTTAATCCGCGGATTTCCCTTCCCTCAAAACTTTCCATCCATTCCGGCTTGAGGGTTGTCTTTCTCATAGCGATTTTAGTGGTTCTGCTCGTTTCACCCGTTTCGGACTTCCCACGCCTACCGGCCACTCTTTGCAAGCCCGGACCATTCAGGGTAAGCCTTTCCCAAAAATCGGTCGGCTTTTTCTTTATTTTCCTTTGCCGTTTGTTTATTTTCTGAACAGGAATCGTTAGCAGCCGTGAAATCGAAGGGCTGTGGGGCGGGTTCCACCCGGATTATCCAACAACGCGCTTTAGCCATGGCGGCCTTCGGGCCGTCCAATTCCAAAGGAGCCTCCACATGGCCATCTTCCAGGAGCCGGTCAGAAAATACCTCTACCACTTAGCCCGGGTGGACCACCCCGTCCTGCGGGAAATGCAGGCCTACGGCGAGTCGAAAAATTTTCCCATCGTTAATTGCGAAGTCGGGCGGGTGCTGTTCCAATTGGCCGAGGTTTCCAAAGCCAAGCGGATTTTCGAACTGGGTTCGGGCTTCGGTTATTCCACCCTCTGGTTTGCCCTGGCCCTGCCGCCGGGCGGCATCGTGCACCACACCGACGCCGATCCGGAAAACACCAAACTGGCCCAGCATTATTTCAAGAAGGCGGGGTTGTTGAAAAAAGTCCGCTTCCACATGGGCGATGCCCTGGAATCCCTGGCCAAGACCCCGGGCAACTTCGACATTTACTACTGCGACATCGACAAGGAAGGCTACCCGGACGCCTACCACGCCATCGACCACCGCATCAAGCCGGGCAACATGGTCATCACCGACAACCTTCTGTGGTCGGGCAAGGTGGCCCATCCCAACCCGGACGCGTCCACCCGGGCCATCTTGAAATACACCCGCCTGTTCTGGAACGACCGCAATTTCGCCTCTTCCATGCTGCCCATCCGCGACGGCGTGGGGCTGCATTTGCGGCTCAAGCACCCCCGGAAATTTTGACCCCTTTCCACGGAGTTCAATAGTAGAATTCCGAAATGAAACGGTTGGTCCTGTTTTTATTTTTCGCGGTCTTTGGCCTTTGCCATGGCGGGTCCGATTACCCTTCCCAATTCAATACCCAATTCGACCGGCAGGATTTCGCCGGCATGGAAAAAACCCTTGGGGACTGGCACCAATCCGACAGCGGCGATGTGGAATGGCTCATCGCCGCCGGGGACTATTACTACCTCAAGGCGCAGGACAAGGCCCCCGCCCTTTCCCGTCCGCCGGCGCTGCAAACCCCGGTGGTATGGTTCCAGGCCCCGGTGGCCCCCTCCGATCCTCCGCTGTCGAACCCGGCCTATTTCGACCGGCCCTTGATGTCCCAGGCCGTCACCTGCTGGCAGAAGGCCCTCTTTTCATGCCCCTGGCGGCTGGACCTTTACTTCAAACTTTCCCGCCTCTTCCAGGACTCGGGTGATTTCCAGGCCCAATATGACACCCTGGCCAACGGCCTCCAATACATGGACAAAAACCGGCGGAACCTGAAGTGGGTGGACCCGAAGTTCCTTCCCCTTTCCACCGCCATCCCGCCCCGGTTGCGGGAACCCATCGCCTTTTACCTGGGCCAGGACCAGGCGGAGGCCCGGGACAAGGCCCACCGCTTGATCCGCTTGGCCATCACTTTTTATCCGGACGACCCTTATTTCTACAATTCCCTGGCCTCCTACTATTCCACCAAGGAGGACTGGCCCCACACGATGAAATACCTCCTCATCGCCTCGGGCAAGGATCCCCGGGAAAGCCTTTATCTTTTCAACATCGGGAACGCGCTGGCGGGAATGGGAAAGAAAAGGGAGGCGAGGATTTTCTACCGGCAGGTCGTGAAGCGGAACCAATACCCCGACTGCGTCGAGGTGGCGGAGAACTTTTTGAAGGCTTCAACCCTATCCCGGCTCAAATAAGGGCCTGGGGGTAAAGTCTTTTCTTCACCAGTTCGGCCACTTCCCCCTTGACCCGCTCCTTGTCCTGCGGATAGGTGACCCCGAACCACTGGTCCTTGGTGGAAAGCACCTTCACGGAGGCTTCCCGCCGGGCGATGGCGTCGTCCACCACCCGGGGCAGGAGGAACTCGGACTTTAATTCGGCGCCCTTGGCTTTCAAAAAAACGCCGAACCGCCCGTTGATCTGTTCGAAAAGACGGGGGGTAAAACCCCACATGTTCATCGAAACCGTCGTGGTGGCCTTGAGGGGATGCCTTTCCCCCGCGTCGTCCAAGTGGAAGACCTTGCGGCCTTCCTGGCCGATCTGGGTGCGTTCCACCACTTCCTTGAGCTTCCTCCCCGGCCCGATCCGGCAGATGCCCCGGGCCACGGTGCCGTGCTCGGAGAGGGTCTTCAAGAGGGGAAACCCCACCATGGCATAGGTGGCCGCGTCGTTCTTTTTGATCTTCTTCAGGAATCCCGCCATGGCCTTGAAGGAATGGCGGCCGTAGAAATCATCGGCGTTGATGACCGCGAAGGGTTCCTGGACCGCTCTTTGGGCCACCCAAACCGCGTGGGCGGTGCCCCAGGGTTTCTGGCGGCCTTCGGGGACGCGGAATCCGTCCGGGATCATGGCTAATTCCTGGAAGACATAGCGGACCGGGACCTTGGGTTCCCATTTCTTCCCCACCAGCTTCTTGAAATCCGCCTCGATGTCGTGCCGGATGATGAAAACCACCTTGCCGAACCCGGCGCGGATGGCGTCGTAAACCGAATAATCCAGGAGGGTGGTGCCGCCCGGGCCCATGGATTCCATCTGTTTCAAGCCGCCGTAACGGCTGCCCATGCCCGCGGCCATGATCAGGAGTGTGGGTTTCATTGGTATTCCTTGCTCAAGTTGGGTTGAGGAACTTCGCTCCCGCCGAAGGCGAGAAAACATAGTATTCCGGCTTGCGGCCGATGCGCCTCTGGTAGCCTTCCGAAACGAAGGAGATGAAGTTTTCCTGCACCTGTTCCTCGGCGGGCACCAAATGCACCGTGCAGCCGCCGAAGCCGCCGCCCGTCATGCGCGAACCTTTTTGAAGGGGGTGCTCCTGGCCCAGTTCCACCAGCACATCCAGCTCGTGGCAGCTCACCTCATAGTCGTCCCGCAAGGATTCATGGGATTCGCGGAAAAGGACCTTCACCCGCTCTAAATTCTTGGCCTTCAGCGCTTCCACCGTATCCAACACCCTCTGGTTCTCGGAAACCACGTGCCGGCAGCGTTTCATGACCACCGGTTCCAATTGGGCCTGGTATTTCTCGAAATCGCAGAGGGAGACGTCCCGGAGGGACCGGATCCCGGGCAGGAACTTCGAAAAGGCTCTCACCCCTTCCTGGCACTGGTGGCGCCTCACGTTGTAATCGGAGGAGGCCAGCTCCCGTTTGACCCCGGTGTTGAAGACCACTACTTTGAGGCCCGTCCCCAAGGGCACCCAGTCATGCTCCAGGCTGCGGCAATCGAGGAAGAGGGCATGGTCCTTTCCGCCCATATGGGAGGCGAACTGGTCCATGATGCCGCACTGCACGCCCACGAACTCGTTCTCCGCCTGCTGGGCCACCTTGACCAGGTCCAGGTCCTCCAGGCCCAGCTTGAAGAGTTTTTGCAGGAAGACCGCCGTGGCCACCTCCAAAGCGGCCGAGGAACTCAACCCCCCGCCCTGGGGCAGGTCCCCCTTCAGGGCCGCCTCAAAACCGCCAAGCGGAAGCCCGTTTTGCTTCAAAAGCAGGACGACGCCCTTGAGGTAGTTGGCCCAGGGCCGGCTGATGTCGTGCCGGATGGCGTTGAGGGTGAATTCCTCCTGCTCCTGGTAATCAGCCGAGTAGAGGATGATTTTGGGGTCCTGCCGTTTGCGCCCCGAAAGGGCCACGCCCCGGTCCACCGCCATGGGCAGCACGTAACCTTCGTTGTAATCCGTATGCTCGCCGATCAGGTTGACCCGCCCCGGCGCCATGACGGTCAACTCGGGTTTTGCCCCGAAGGTTTGGAGGAAAAGGTCGGATGTCTGTTCCGTCAGTGGATAGGCCATGTCAGTTGGTTCCCGGGTTGTGCCGCTGGCGTTCCTCGTTGATGTAACGGATGGCGGTGGAAAAACCGTAGGCCGGCCCGTCGGTGAGGGCCTTCAGGTCGTTGGTCTTGCCGATCTTCTCGTAATATTCCATCAGCCCCCCCAACACCAGCATCAAAAAGAAAAGGGAGGCTTCGCTTAAGTTACGGATCAGGTGCTGGAAATAAAAGATGACCGTGGCGGGGTAGTAATGGCCCTCGTCCCCGATGGGCAGGGTGATCTCCGCCAGCCGGCTTTCCTCTTCCTGGATCAGCCGAAGCACCATGAGCCTTTCGGGCTTCTCCGGCAGGGCCTCCACCAGGGCCTGGCCCTGGCCCAGGATGGTGGGCCGGTTGAGCCCCTTGGGGGTCACCGTATCCCCCATGGCGGTTTGCAGGTACTGGAGCAGCATGGGGGCCTGCTTGTTTTCACCCAGCAGGAAGAGGACCCGCACCAGGGTCAGGGCGAAAAGCTGGATGGCGTCCCTCTCGCGCGAAAGCACATCCGCTTCCGGGCTCTGGTAGTCCACGAAGGCCTTGAACTTCCCCTCGAAGGCCACCCGCGCCAGCCCGACTTCCTTTTTCGCGGCTTCCATTATCACTTTCCTTTGGGGGGATTAGGACCGTTTCCGGATCTGGGATTTGCGTTCCATCTGGGTCCGGATCTCCTCGGCGATCCAGGGATTGGCCATGAGGATTTCGTGGAAATCGTCCTTCCGGAGGATGAAAAGCTCGCAGTCGGTCTCGGCCTTGACCGTGGCCGACCGGGGCGCGTCGCTGATGAGGGCCGTCTCCCCGAAATAATCCAGCGGCTGGAGGTCGGTGGCCTTTTTTTCTTCCTTCCCCTTGCGCACCCAGAAGGAAAGGCGGCCTTTGGAAACCAGGTAAAAGGTGTCCCCCTTGTCCCCTTGCTTGAAGACGTTGAAGCCGGCGGGGACCTTGAGCTTTTTCATCACCGACATGAGCTTTTCCATCTCGGTGAGTTTGAGCCGCTCGAGGAAAAAGGTGCCCTGCAGGCAGTTGCGCAGGCGGCGCAAATCCTCCAAGGCTCTTTGGGTGGCGTCTTCCATCGCAGGCTCCCTTGAGGGCCTGCCGGGGGTCTAGGCGGGCAGGCCCGGCGGTTATTTTAAGGGAGCCTTCCGTAAAAAAGAATATTTCCCCGGCTTATTTCTTCCCCGGCCCCATCAGGAACCACAGGATCAGCCCGAGTACCGGCAGGAAGAAAATAAGCAGGACCCAGATGATCTTGGAGTCCGTTTTGGCCTTGCTTTGAATCGTCATGACAATACCGTAGATATCCCCGATGAAGATCAACAGTCCGATAATGGCGCTCATGCTTCCCCCCTCCGACGATGGTTGACCGACGGGGCATCTTACGCCCTCGAAGCCGAAAAAACCCCCCGGAAAGGCGTAAGGCATTGGTAAAATTTCCGCATGGTCCAATGGCTTCAAGATCGCTGGGAAATCCTCAGGCTTTCCCTCCAACGCCCGCTTTTATTCCTGGTCCTCGCCTTTTTCCAGGGGGCGGCCCTGTTCCTGGGCCGCTTTCCACCGCCCGCCTCCACCCTGCCCTTCGTGGACTGGCTCACCCAAATCCCCTGGTACGGCTGGGCCATCGGCTGGCTGGCCGTTCTTTGGGTTTCAACCATGGACTACTCGGTGGAACGCAAGAAGAGGTTCGACCTGACGTCCGTGAACTTTTTCCGGGCCTACCTGGAACACCTGATGAAGGAGGGCAGCCTGATCTTCCGGCACGCCGGGGAGAAGGATTTCTATTCCAAGATCAGCGACTGGCAGCGCAAGGCCGTGCAGGGCATCGCCATCGGCCTGGGTCCGGAACAATCCAAGGAGTTCTTCCAGAAGGTGGAGGCCAAGAGCCCCCTTTCGGAAGCCTACCGGGAAGCTTCGAACGCCAAATCGGACGAGCCCCTGGCCAAATGCCTGGAAGCCCGCATGGAAGAGTTGAATTTGATCCGCTTGAGCCTGCCGGAAAGGGAAGAGGAGACGGGGAAGGAGCTTCTTACCGGCGGCGCGCCCGCGCCCCAGCGGATGCCCGTACAACCCGCCGGGCTCTTGACGGGCGAGGTCGAACCCCCGCCCAAACCCCGCCTGCCTAAGAAATAAGCCTCAGTACTTCGGGACCGACGAGTCCACCTGGTCGCTCCAGCCCAGGATGCCCCCGGCCACGTTGACCAAATGGTCGAAGCCCTGCGTTTTAAGGAAGTTGATGGCCTTGCGGCTTCGCACGCCGCTCTTGCAATGCACCACGATCTCCTTGCCCTTGACCTTGTCCAGTTCGTGGAACCGGTTGGGCAATTGGGAAAGGGGGATCAGGGTGGCGCCCTTGATGTTGGCGATCTCGTACTCGTTGGGCTCGCGCACGTCCAGGAGGAAGAAGTCCTGCTTCTCGTCCATCTTCACCTTGAGCTCCAATGGGTCGATCTCGTCCTTGGCCACCGCCACCTGTTTAGTCTGGGTATCCTCCACTTTCATGCCGCAGAACTGTTCGTAGTCGATCAACTGCTTGATCGTGGGGTTGGTCCCACAGATGGGGCAGCTGGGGTCCTTGTGCAGCTTCAGGTTGCGGAACTGCATGTCCAGCGAGTTGTAGATGACGAACTTGCCGATGGCGGGCTTGCCGATGCCCGTGATGAGTTTGATGGCCTCGGTGGCCTGGATGGCCCCAATGGTCCCCACCATGGCGCCCATGACGCCGCCTTCGGCGCAGGACGGAACCTCGCCCGGGGGGGGCGGCTCGGGGTAAAGGCAGCGGTAGCAGGGGCCCTCGGGGGTCTTGAACACCGTCACCTGCCCGTCGAACCGGAATATGGAGCCGTAGATGTTGGCTTTCTTCTGGAGAACGGCCGCGTCGTTGGTGAGGTAGCGGGTCGGAAAATTATCCGTCCCATCGATGATCATGTCGTAATCCTTCAGGATGTCCATGATGTTGTCGCTCTTCAGGGCCACCTGGTAGGTATTCACCGTGACGTCCGGGTTCAGGGCTTTGAGGCGCTTGGCGGCCACTTCCACCTTGGGCTTTCCCACGTCCTCGGTGGTGAAAAGAACCTGGCGCTGGAGGTTGGAAGCGTCCACCGTGTCGAAATCGACCAGGCCGATGGTGCCCACGCCCGCCGCGGCCAGGTAAAGGGAGATGGGGCATCCCAGGCCCCCCGCGCCCACGACCAAGACCTTGGCGTCGAGGAGTTTCTTCTGGCCGGTCACGCCCACTTCGGGAAGCAGGATGTGGCGCGTGTAGCGCTTGATCTGGTCTTGGCTGAGGTTGCTCATGGTTCTCTCCGCATCGTTTAAGTAAGTGGTGACATCAAAATAGGAAGGTAATGATAGGGGGACAAGAAGCGCCAAATCAATAAAGACTTATTTTTCCAGGTATTCCTTCAGCATCCTTAAGGTTTCCCGGGTTCTCAAACGGTGGGTGCGCATACCCAATCCCAGGGCGAAATAAAGCTTGGCCATCCACCCCTCCGGCTCCACTTTCATCCAATGGAAGTCCACCCGGCAGGTTTTTTCCTCCGGGACGATTTCCACCGCCGCCCGGCCCTTCAGGGGCCTGCCGGTGTACTCCATGTAAAGCCGACGGGGAGGCTCCAGTCCCGAAATACGGAAGGAGAAAGAATACGAAAAGAAGGGCCTTTTGACTTTGAAGGAAACCGTCTGGCCCCGGAAGGCCTTAGCGTCCCCTTCCCAGTGGATCTCGATCCCCCGCCGCCATTGGGCGCGCAGGGGCCAGTTCGTCAACGCTTCGTAAATCTTTTCCGCCGGCGCGGCCACCGAGAGGGAATGGGTGGATTGGTAATACGGCATCCTTGTCTCCTTCGCTTCAACGCCATGAACTCGGCTTCCCCTTGACGCTGTCCATAAGATAACTGATAATTAAATCCTCAATGAAAGCGATTTTGACGGAAAAAAATCCTAAAGCAAAGAAGACTCCTTCCTCGGCCTCTTCCAAGAAAACCCGCGAGCTGGTCTGCGAACTCTGCCGTAACTTCTATAACCTGGGCTGGGCTTCGGGCACCGGCGGCGGCATTTCCATCAAGGAAGACGGCTTCATCTATATGGCCCCCAGCGGGGTCCAGAAGGAACGCCTGAAACCGGAAGACATTTTCGTGCTGGACGCCGGGGGCATGGCGGTCGAGGAACCGGGCAAGGGCCTCAAGCTCTCCCAATGCGCGCCCCTCTTCATGCACGCCTATAAGATCCGCAACGCAGGCGCGGTGTTGCACAGCCATTCGGTGAACGCCAATACGGCCACCATGCTCTTCGACAAAAATTTCCGCATCAAGAACATGGAAATGCAGAAGGGCGTGGAAGGCTACGGCGCCTTCGACACCCTGGAAGTCCCCATCATCGAGAACACCGCCTACGAGTGCGACCTGGCCGATTCGCTGGCCGAGGCCATTCAAAACAACCCCAAGAGCCACGCGGTGCTGGTCCGGCGCCACGGGGTCTATGTCTGGGGCAAGGATTGGAAACAGGCCAAGACCCACGCCGAATGCTACGACTACCTTTTCGAGGCCGCGGGCCGCATGAAACAGCTTGGGATTTCGTTGGATTAACAAGGAGGACGCATGAAAGCGATCTGGCTGGAGACAGGCAAGAACATCACGGCGGAAGAATTGAACACGCAGGGAGTCACTTACCGCCAGCTCCCCACCGAGGAGTCCGCCTACAAGCCTCCCCTGGAAGCCATCATGAAGGAAAACGGCTACGTCACCATGGACCAGGTGAAAATGTGGGCCGAGATGCCCAACTTCCAGGCCCTTTGCGACAAGTTCGTGGGCGAGCACCTGCATACCGACGACGAAGTGCGCTTCGTCCTGGACGGCTCGGGCGTCTTCGAAATCCGCAGCCTGGACGACAGGTGGATGAAGATCATCGTGGAACCCCAGGACTATATTTCGGTCCCGGCCAACCGCAACCACCGCTTTTACCTGACCGACGAAAAGAAGATCCAATGCGTGCGTTTGTTCAAGGACCAGTCGGGCTGGACGCCCATTTACCGGCAGGCCGCGGCCGCCGCCAAGTAAAACCGCCTTCTTTGGTTTCCGGCAGGGGCTATCCTCGCCCCTGCTTTTTTATTTTACGGACCTCCGTGGAGCCCGTATGGCCGAATATATCCTGACCCCTGAGAAGAAGCTTCAGCCCTCGGCCTTTGAGCTGTTGGAGGAGCTGCACCGCCGGGGCATCCCGGTGGAGGTCCACCTGAAGGGCCAGGACCGGGAATGGGAAAACATCCGTTTTTCCGAACCGGGCCCGCCCGAAATCGAATGCCTGCTTTCCTACGACCCGGACAAGGAAGTTTACTCGGCCCTTGTTTCCCGCGACGCCCCCGCGGCCGCCGCGGAGCTCCAGGTTTTCCTGGTGGATATCCTCCTGCGGACCCTCGGGGGGCAGGCGGACAACCGGACCACCCAGGAGCGTTTCACGCCCGAGCAATTCGCCCTCAAAATAAAACAGCACCATAACCGCCGCGCCGGACTGAAGGAACTGATCTGGATCGGTTTTTCCTGGGCCGTCGTGGCCCTGGCGTTGGGGATTTATTCCGTCGTCCCGTCCCACCTGCGGCAGCTGGTGCTGCTCATCCTCGTCCTGTCTTCCTTGAGCGCGCTCCTCCAAACCTATTCGCATTTCAAGCACGGCTAAAGACAGTTCACGGTTGGCAGTCGGCAGTTCACAGCAAAGTTAAAACTGAGGGGACAAAAGCCTTTGCTGCCAACTGCGAACTGTGAGCCGCCAACTTCTTGATGGATAATGGGCTGATGAATTCAATTGAAATTACTCAAAAGCTCAAGCAAAAAGCACGAGAACTAGGTTTTGAGCTTTGCGGCGCCACCGCCGCCGTCCCTCCCGGAAATTACTCCTCTTTTCTCGGTTGGCTCCAAAAGGGATATGCGGGCGAAATGAACTATTTGGAACGCCGCAAGGAAGAAAGGGGGAACCCCCAGTCGCTCCTGCCCGGGGCCAAGTCCGTCTTTTGCGTGGGGCTCAGCTACAACCCCCAGCCCCAGCATTACCCGCTTTTGGAGAACCATCCCGTCTCCTGCTACGCCTGGGGCCGGGACTACCATGAGGTCCTCGGTGAAAAACTGGAGGCCCTTGCCGGGTACCTTTGCGGGGAACTGGTTCCGGGAGCCAGGGCCAAGGCTTACGTCGACACGGGCCCGGTCTTGGAGCGCAGTTACGCGGCCGCGGCGGGCCTGGGATGGACCGGCAAGAACACCCTGCTCTTGAACAAGACTTTCGGGTCCTTCCTCTTCCTGGGGGAGATCCTCACCGACGTGGAACTGGGGCCCGACGAACCGGTCGAGGACCTCTGCAAGACCTGCACGGCCTGCCTGGACGCCTGCCCCACCGGGGCCCTGGAGGAACCGGGCCTCCTTAACGCCGTCAAATGCATCAGCTATCTCACCTTGGAACACCGCTCGGCCCTGCCGCCCGGATCGGCCCTGCACGGCTACCTGGCGGGCTGCGACCTTTGCCAGACCGCCTGCCCCTATAACACCCACGCCCCGGCCGGCCGGGAGGCGGCTTTCCAGCCCCGGCCCGAAGTCCTCGCCCTCACCCGGGAGAAGGCCTCCCAAATGTCCGAAGCCGATTTCAAGGCCTTTACCAAAGACAGCGCCCTGGAGCGGATCAAATACCCCATGTGGGTCCGGAATACCGGCGCCCGGGTGGATTCGCAAAACGAATGACCGGTTCATTCCCCCGAACCGCCTGGCTTTGTGGGGGCCGGCCGATATACTGGAATTGTTTTTACCGATTCGATGGGGAAATCTATGTCGGCCCGTAAAACCGCTTTGGTCCTCCTGATCGCCCTGGCTTCTCCCCCCCTTTGGGCCGATACCGCCGACAGCGACTACGTGAAGGGCTTCGGCGCCTACGCCCACAAGGACTACATGGATTCCATCCCCTACCTCCAGGCCGAAGTCCGCGCCGACCCCCAAAACTGGAAGGCCTGGCAGATCCTGGGCTTCGACTATTACCTCTCCAACCAGCCCATGCGGGCCGTCCCGGCCTTCGACCAGAGCCTCCGCTGGCATCCCGACAACTACCAGCTTCGCGAGCTGGCCGAGGGCCTCCGGGCCAAAATGATCTGGGAGGCCGAACGCAACGACCCCTATCCCCGGGTCTTCCGCGACTACGGCATCTGGGTGAAACTCCACGGCGGCCTCATTTCGGCCAGCCTGGGGGGCCTGCCCTCCTCCGCCCCGGCCTTCCAAAGTTATTTCGGGGCCAAATACGGTTATGCCTCCGCCACCGTGGACGGCACGGGCCCCCTGGCCGGCCTGGAGGTGGGCTTCATGCTGGACACCTATGACGCCTGGAGCATGTCCTTCGACGGGGCGGCCTTCAACGGTTTCCAGGCCTCGGCCCACGACAATTTCGGCAACACGCTCAAGGGGACCATCCAGCCCAACATGGTTTCCATCCAGCCCGCCTTCACGCATTATTTCAAGCTGGGCCGCACCCGCCTTTGGGCCCAAGCGGGCGGGGGCTTTTACGAAACCATCGCGGAGGTTAATTACGTACAGGCCAACCCGTCCAGCGCCGTCACCCTGCAATCGGGGGAAATGGTGGGCATCGGCTTCGGGGGATTCTTGGGGCTGGGTTGGGACGTCGCGGTGGGGGACCAACTTTCGGCCAGCCTCTATGTGCGGGGCCGCTGGGCCACCACCGGGGACATGGAGGGGGTGGTTTCCTACAGCAACGGCGCGGGCCAGCAGTCGGTCTTGTCGTCCGATTCCACGGGGGTGATTTCGGCCAGCCCTGTCGGCACCACCGGGATCAAGCC
>Ga0070734_10002718_pt1 | contig 20443 bp, 14 predicted proteins | sample Coa_R1_8_FD_66444 | JGI IMG/M metagenome (GOLD analysis project Ga0070734, IMG submission 66444) | Surface soil microbial communities from Centralia Pennsylvania, which are recovering from an underground coalmine fire - Coalmine... | ecosystem: Environmental > Terrestrial > Soil > Unclassified ... | reverse complement strand
AAGCAGAATCCGACCAAAGACAGCATCGCCCGCAAACGGAAAGCAGCCGCCTTGGACGCCGATTTTCTCGCGGAAATCATGGCGGGAGCCGCGAAACTACAGAAGATATGATGAGTTCACGCTGCGTCCAGTCCCGGCAAGTTACTTGGTTGCCGACGAATCGACCAACGCCGCCAACAGCACTTCCTGAATCGTTGAGGCAAACCGGACCTTGATCTTGTTCTTCACATAGTCGGGCGTCATCTGCACGTCTCGCTCGTTCTCCTTCGGCATGATGACCTCGGTGCAACCGGCGTCGATGGCGGCTTGGAGCTTCGGCAGCACGCCGCCGATGGCAAGCACCTTGCCCATGATCGTGATCTCGCCCGTCATGGCGACTTCGTTGCGGACGGGCCGACCGGTCAGAGCGGAGACGATCCCGGTGACGATGGTGATCCCGGCAGACGGGCCTTCCTTGGGCACTCCCATCATCGTGGCGAGAACGGCGATGTCGTAGTTGTCCTGCCAGTCGTTCGGCAGGCCCACGTCCTTGGCGTGCGTCTTGATGTACTGTGCAGCAGCGGCCACGCTCTCCTTCATCACCTTCTGCATCGAGCCAAGGCTGATGATGCGGCCTGACCCTTTGGAAGCCTGCATCTCGAAGTGGAGCAGGCAGCCCCGGTCCTCGCCGATCACAGCCAGCCCAATGACCTCGCCGACTCGTGGCGTGCTGGGCAGTGTCACCTTCTGCTCTCGCTTGGCGTCCGGCAGGGTCGGGCAGATCATCTTGCCGGACTTCGTGAGCTTGCCGGTCAAGACCACCGGCCCGTATTCACCAGCGGCCATCAGGTGAAGCTGATTGCGGACACGCTGCCGACCCTCGATAGCGACGGAGAGAAGCTCGGCGAGTTGGTCGTCATCGACCTCGCCGTGCGGGTACATCAGCTTGAGCAGGCCCGACAGTACCTTCTCGACGCCACGCACGTCACGCCCGGTGATTCCCGCCTTCGCACTGGACGTGTCCAATATCTGGAAGCGGCCCTTCAGCGGTCCCAGCACATCCTTGCGGCGAAGCTCGTGCATGATCTCGCAGAGGTAGTCGGTGATGAAGCCGTAGTCCTGGGCCAACGAACCTGGGTGAATCTTCGGTATCTCCCAGCCGGGCAGGTAGCCGTGCAGCCGGTCGATGAACGCCTCGACCTGGAGGAAGTCGGGCAGCGGCTCGAACAGGTGGTAATACTTCTCGTGCGGCTGCTTGGCCTGGATGTCGATGTTGCCCACGAGGACGATGGAGGCGAACGCCAGGATTTCCTTCTTGCCCCGGCTGAACTTGGCGTCCTGCATGTAGCCCTGCATGATCGACACGAGGGCCTTGGGATCGGTGAAGTCGGTATTGGCAATCTCATCGAGGACCACAACATCTCGGCTGCCGACAATACCCACCTTGCCAGTAGCGTTGTTGATGAACAGGCTCGCAGGGGTCGCCTTCCCGCCAGACAGAACGGTGACGTAGTAGCTCTGGTTGCGGTAGATGTAGGTCTTGCCGGTCTCCCTGGGTGCTAGTTCGATGGTGTTGCAGTTGGCCTCGGCCATCGGCACGAGCCGCCAGAGGTACAGCAGCTTTTCACGGCGGCTGAGCGGCTCCGGGTTCAGCCCGATGGAGTTGATGAGGAAGTCGAGCCATTCGTCGGCCTCGAACTGCTTTCGCTTTTCGATGAACTCGTTCAGGTCGATGACCGAAATCTGGAACGGCGTGAACTCCGTGACCTTGAACGGGCGAATCTTCTTGTTGTGAATCTCCGTTTCGTCGTAGGTCAGGGTGATGGTGCCCCACATGCCGCCCGACAGGAGCATCGGGTACTGCCGCACGAGGCTCTCGGTGACGTTGACGAAGCTCTCGTTGATCGCACCGATGGTGCCCCAATACTTGTCCTCGGTCTCCTGAAGCCGCACTTCGAGGTTGGCGATGATGTTGTGGTTGCGGGTCTCCCGAATCTGGTGCCGAATCTTCTCGGCCTCGGCACCGTGGACGAAGTTCTCCCGCAGCCGCTTGATGACTTGTTGCAGGTCTTCCTGAAAGTTCTCCTCGGTGCAGTAGTTGTCGATCAGGTACTCGACCACGAAACGAGGGAACTCATCGACGCCCGTATTCACGGTGAGCCGCTTGTTGACGACCTTGCCCCGGAAAACATCTTTGAAGCGTGTGTTCATGGCTCACCCATTCTACCGAAGCCCGGCGGGAACCATCCCCATGATGCTGTCGAGCTTGCTGTCCAGGCGGCGGCGGATGCGGGTCGTGTCTAGCTGAATCTCGACATTGCCGTGGATCGTCGCCCGCACCCTGCGGCTCTTCCAAAGGTAGCTGGCGATGGCCGTCACCTGTTTGACCACTTTCCCGGCCTTCTGCTCATCAGGCGTCGGGTTGTCGAGCTTCGGCGTCCAGCGGACCCGGTACTCGTGTTCGGTCCCGGTGAAGACTTCCTTCCTCGGCTGGATGTCTTCCAACCCCGCCTCGACCTGAAGCTGGAAGAGCAGTTCTTCCTTCACCGGGGTCTTCGCCCTGGCCGTCAACAAGATGTCGAGCGGCTGTCCCTCGGCCAGCACGCCCTCGAAGCGGATGCCGACGAGATCGAAGGGAGGCTCGAACTTCACCTTCGGACCCAGCACGATCACCGGGATCATGCACTCAGCCAAACTCAAGCCGCCGTGCGTGTAGCGTTCGGGATCGTGACGACCCTGGTGCCGCCTGAGCGTCAGGCCGGGCCTGGGAAACAGCACATGGTTGAACGACCAGTTTGCCTTCCCGGTTTTGTCAGGGATGCCCAGGTCGTCGACCTTGAAGAGAATCCCGTTCTTGGCGTCGTTGCCTTCGAGGGGCTTTTTGAGCCGCCCGACACGATACTTCACGTCGCCAGCGTCGGTAACGACCTGATGGGGCACCGTGAACTCCGTTGGCGGCACCGGCGTAAAGCCGTGGTCCGAGATCACGAATAGCGTGGCGTCGTCCGGCAGTTCTCGAAGGATGCTGCGAACGTCCTGGCGAAGCGTCTCACGAACAACCGTGTCGTAGATGAACGCCAGTTCGTCCTTGTTGTTGTGCAGCTTCTTGTCAGTGAAGTTGAAGATTACCATCTCGATAGCGTCGGACACGTAGCGTGCCGAGATGCCGCACTCCACGGTCTCGTCTTGCTTCTCGACCTTGAACTTGACCGTCAGGCCCATGTGGGTCTTCAAAGCGTTTTCCAGCAGGGCGTTTTCGGTCGTGCTGCAAAAGTTGACAGGCAAGCAGCCAGCGGAGATCGCTTTGCGGCTCAGGTGTGTCTCACTCGGCAGAAGGGCACTGCCGGGTAGCTGGTCGATCACGTCGTACTTCTCTTCCAGAATGGGACGGACCAGCCCCTCCCAAGCATCCACCCGCAAGCCATCGAAGATCAGGATGACGGCTTTCTGGCTGCCCTGAGAGTCCCAATGCGTCTTGAGGACTCGTGGCACGAACTGGTGGGTGAAAATGGGCGGGGCGTCAGCCTGATTGATCCACTTGACGTAGTTAGCGTGGTAGAGCTCTTGGAATTTGGTGTTGGCCGCATCCAAGTCCTGTTCAACCCCTTTGATGCTCTCGTTGAGCTTCTGCTGGGCGGTGGTCCATCGCTGGGTGAGTTGCGGCCAGAATTGAGCCTTGGCTACAGGCAGGATGTCACTCACCTGCACAAGCCGACGCAGACCGCTCATATAGTAGTCGAGCTGGTTGGCTTTGTCCTCATTCCAAAGCTGGCGGAATTGCTCGAATTGAAGCTGGTCCGGCCTCAGCACCTTCAGTTTGTGGACCTGAGCTTTCAGCTTTTCTGCGATCTCGAAGAACTGGATGGCTCGCCCGTATGCCGCCAGCAGCGTTGACCACTGCGGCGTTGGTCGCCGAGCAGCAATCGGAAGCAGATCGTCTTTTCCCTTGGTCCCTTCCTCTTGAAGAGCTTGCAGAATCTCCTTGTGGAACTCCTTCTTCCGGTTGGTCAGTAAGTCGATCAGCAGCGACAGCAAGGCCATGCTGCGGACCAGCGACGAGAGCTTCTCGGTCAACAGCACCTTCTCCGCCTGATCCGGCTGATCGAGGTTGAGGCGGTCGGCCAGCAGGAAGGCGAGCCGCTTGTCTGGCTCCTCCTTCAAGAACGTCTCGACCGCCGCCACGTCGTCGGCGATCTGGTCAGGGTCGGCCTTGAGCATGTCCTTGATCGTGGCCTCAATCGACTTCTTCGGGATCGCCTTGAACCGCTCCAAGCCCACGTCGAAGTTGGCGAGCAGGACGCTATACTCCAGGCGGTGCTGGTGCATGATGGCCGACAGCGTGAAGGCCCGCACGACCGCTTCCGGCTCGTGATCCAGCATCCAGCACCACGGCTTGTCGGCCTGCTCGATCTGGTCCTTGAGATGCTGAAGAACTTCGCTGGCCTCGGTTGCGGCACCGGACGAGAAGAGGTCTTTGATCTTCTCTAGCCGCTCGTGGTTCTCGATGCAGAGGCGTCGAATCTCCCCGGCGTTGAGCTTCTTGAAGGGGTTGACGTTGAGCGTGGCCCCCAGGACGATCTTGTACAAGTCGCTGTCCTGAAAACGATGCTCGTCCACGTCCCGCAGTTGGCCGTGAGCTTCGAGGGCTTTGTCCATGTGATCCAAGACGAGGCGGCTGATGTTGCGGTCGCTATTCACCAGGGGAGGCCAACGCTCGTCGTCGGTCTTCTCCACGAGGAAATCCCGCAGCGTGATCGTCAGCCGTGCCCTCGATTTGCAGCGGGCTTCGAGGTCGGGGTAGAAGAGGGGCAGCTTGGCTTTCTCACGAGTGCGGTCCACGAGGATGATCTTGGCCGCTGGGTCGTTCCGCAGGTTCTCGTACATCTCCCGCAGGGCGAGGTTGCCGCTGCAAAATAGGACGGTGAAGCCGTTGTCCTTGGCCCAGCCATCGACAGCCTGGGCACCAGCCCGGATCATCCGCTGCGGGTCAGCGAGGATGATGAGCTTCTCACCCTTGAGGGGGTCCAGTTGATCGATGACCCATTGCTCTAGCATGGTTGTTCCCGTTCATGGCGTCAGCCAGTCGTCCAGCCGCAAGCCAGGGATGTTCTGAAAATCGGCGGTGTTGTGCGTCACCAGCGTCAGGTTGTGAAGCAAGGCTGCCGAGGCGATCATCAGGTCGGCGGTCGGCACCGAAAATCCTTGTTGCAGGAGAGTGCCTCGGACGTTGCCAAACTGCTCGGCACACGCCTTATCGAAGTCGATAACGTCTACCTCTCGCAAAAGGTCGGCAATCAACGCCAGCAGTTTGTTCACCTGCGAGTGCTTGTACGCACCGGAGTACAGTTCAGCCAGCGTGACCGTGGAGATCGCAATTTGCCCGGTGTGCTGAATGAACCGGTGGGCCAACTTCGCAGGACGCCGCATGTGGGCCGAGCAGGTATCCGTGTCGAGCAAAAAGTTCATGGTTCCCCCAGATCAGGAATCTGAGGCCGACGCTCCATTTTGCGAGCCTTGTAATTCTCCTCCATGATGGCGTCCCACTCCTCATCATCGGCCAAGGCTCCTTCAGTGCGAAGAAACCCCTCGCCTGTCTTCTGAGTCGTTTGCGGAACGACCTTCATCTGGACTTCGACCTCCTGCCCCTCGGCCACGCCGGGGTCTTCGTCGAGTTCGATGGTCCTGCCGTGGACCTTGCCGTGCAGTGTCTTGGTCATGATTTATCTTCCTATTCGTCATCCTGCTTCCTGCGGTTCTTCCGTTTCGGCTTGGCCTCTTCCTCGCTCCCATGTTTGACGCAGCTACGGTAGTTGTCATCGGCCTCGATCTGCTGCTCGTCGTCGAGGTTGGCGAGGTTCAAGCCGCCCTTCTCGTAGATCGCCCGGCCCTGCTCGTAGAGACCCGCACGGCGGCACTGCCGCAGCCAGTCGAGAAGGTCCACGTCGCTGCCAGGGCGATCCTTGTCTCGCACTGGCACGCCGTCGAGCAGGGCGTTGGCGAACCGCTTGATCCGCCGCAGGGTGCCTGCCTCACGAAGCTCGGCGAGTTGCTGGGCCTCCTCCTTGTCCGCCAATCGCCACGTCCCACTCTGCGTGTTGATGAAGTATTCCGGCAACCAGTCAGCCAGCAGGCGGCGAGGTTTTTCGTGAACAGGTAGGTACTGCTCGAAGAGGTCGCTGTAGTGAACGCCCTCCTGTTCAGGGTTCTTCGTCAGATACTCGCCGATGAACTTGGCGAGCCCTGCGGCGGCGGCGTCTTCCTTCGCCTGCTCCGCTTGGTCCACTTGATCGGCGGTCTCCTTCAAGTACCACCGGCTCTGGACATGCGATCCCCACAGGTCAGCTTCCTTGTTGCGGAAAAGGTCTTCCTTGACCGGCTGCTGGACCTCCTCGGCTACTGTCTTGAGCAACGCATCAAAGTCGTGAGCCTCCATGCTGCGTGAAACCACGAGGCGACTCACCAACTCATCGTAGATGCGGTCCTTGGTCGCACCTGGATGGCTTGTGAGAAAGTCACGGACGATCTGGCGGGCCGTATCTCCGAAGGTTGCGATGTCGCCGCCCTTCGGGAGCTTGTCGGCGTCTTCTGGGCCGTACACCTTCGTCACCTTGAACGGCAACGGCTTCGGCTTTCGGAAGTTCAGCACCAAGTCTCGTTTGGTCGATTTGTCTGCGGTCAGTTGGTTGTAGGATTTCTGTCCAGTGTCAATGAACAATGCCGAGTCAGTCTTATCGACGACGAAGGCGACCTCGGCCATGATGTCCTGTACTAGCTCCCAGCTTCCCTCAGAGGTATCGTGGTAGCAAAGACTCAGCCAGCGACCGGGCTTTAGCACTCGGAAGCACTCGCCCATCACCTTCTTCATTAAGTCGGCCCAATGGCCCTCCGTCTTGCCACGCACGTCGTTGACGATGATCTCTTCTGAATGCCAGTTCGTATCGAAGTCCAGCCAAGCCTCCCAGACGTAATTCAGTTCGCCATACTGGACCTTCTCAGCGTATGGCGGGTCAGTGAAGATGTAGTCGATACTGGAAGAGGGAATGTCGGATAGCTGGCAGCTTGATTGCGTAGAGACCACCAGATCGCGGCACGCAAGCCCCTGAAGTTCACGGACCCCTTTCAAGATTTGCTCTTCTTTTCGGATCAAGCAGGACAACACTTCCCGCTCCAACGAAATCTGCGGCACGTAATACGTGCCCTTAGCGAACCCCCCTCCAGCTTCTCGATACTGCTGAAGGATTGATCCTGTGAGGAGGACGCTTTGGAGTGTGAAGAGGAGATATTCTCGCACGGCAGCATCCTCGAACTTCATGCACTTGTCTCGGATTGCAGCCAGTGCCCACAAGTTCCGCTTGGTGAACAGGTCGGCGACCTCCCTCACCCCATAATAGAAGAGGGCATCCCGCTGATAGCGGCTGAAGGCTGACATATCGAAGCCTTTGGGGAAAGAGAAAGGAATCTCACTGGCTTCGATTTCCTTCAGACGTTTCAGGTCGGAATCCTTGAAGAACTTCCGTTTCTGAGGATCAGGATCGTTGTGCCTCCGTTCAGAGCGAGCAGGCTTGCATCCATTCAGACACAGATAGCTCACCAAGACGGGCATGTACCCGAATTTCTGACTCTGGGAACGAATGATCTCGGTATGCCCCTTGGCGAAACAGGTCGGGCAGGCATTTGCCTTCTTCGGCTTGCCATTTGCGGTTTCGGTATCCACTTCCACGCAGTCAAACAGCGGGACTTTCGTGAGGCAGCGGGGGCATTGGAAAATCTGACTATGAACGGTGTTGCCAATGATTGCACTCCCACCGCAACGATCACACGCCGTTCCATACAACCAGTCGATGTCCTTCCTCAACGCCGAATTCAACTCCGTGAATGCCGCCTCCAGCACGGAAGGGCTGATTGGGAAACACTGGTTCTTGGTAATGAACGTGGCCGCTGGGCTTCGATCCACGGCAATTGCCCTACGGTCCTCTATCAAGGCAGCAAGGGCGGTTCCTCCCGATCCGCAGAACGGGTCCAGAACAATGTCGCCCACATTCGTGTAGTGGCGTATGTACCGTCGAATTGCATCGTGGGGCTTCTTCGACCAATACGTGTGCATGTTGTAGATTGCAGTGGCCTTCGTCGTCGTGATCGGCTGGCTGAATGCACGTACTCCATACTCGTCGTTCTCTGGGTTGTACGCTGTCGAATGCTTCTCCACGAAGCTGCGTAGAGTCGGATTCGGCTGATCGCCAGAGTAGTACCCCTCTGGCATCCACGGTACGCCTTCGAGCGAGTCGAAGAGCTTCTTCCCAGTGGTGGCTTTCTTCTTCGCCATGACAGTGCCTACTTGATCTCCAGAATCGTGGACTGGCTCTTGCCGTCGCCGTCCACGGCATTTTCAAGGAACTTGCGAAACTCGCCCACCACGGTCTCAATGTCACCCTTCTCGACCTTGGTTTTCGACGGGTGGAACTCGTTAAGGTGGACCACTTTCACGACGATCTTCTTCAGGTACTTCGCCAACAACTTGGCGTTCTCAGGGTTGACCGGCACGCACTCAGCCAGGATGTCGGACAGCTTCTCGTCGTTGGGTGCGGCCAGCACGTCAGCGATGAACTGCTCCTGCTTGCCTTGCTCTAGCAGCGACCGCAGGGCCGGTTGCCGCAGCAGGCTTGCGATATTCACCAGGGCCGACTGGACCTCGGCCTTGGCTCTCTCCAGGCCGTCTTCCGCCTCGGCCACGAGCGTGTCGGCCTGATCCACATGCAATGAGCAGCCTTCGGGCTGAGGTCGGTGCTTTAGTGCGGCTTCGACAGCGTTGCGGTCCAGCGACGACTGAAACAGCCCGTCCTTGTAGCTCGCCACGTCGTCCTTGAGCGAACCCACGTTGACACTGTTCAGGGCGTCGATCTTGACAAGCTCTGCGATGGCCTTGAAGGGGCGAGAGTCCGGCAGCTTGTCGATCTCCGTGCAGACCTGTTCGCATTTGCCGGTCACTTCATCAAACGCCTGGAGGTAACGGGTCTTGTAGGTGCCCTGGACCGCATCAAGCAGATCGAGCAGTTGGCTTTGCAGCTTGGCCTCGGAGTCCATCAGGTCGCCAACGTGATCGAGCTTCTCGCCCAGGCTGCGGAGCTTGTCCTTGAGTTCGCCGACCGGCCCATCCTTCTTCACCGTCAGTTGCGAGTAGCGGTAGGCCGCAAGAACCCGCTGGTCATGGCGGCAGAAGGCTTCGGCCTTCTCCCACGTCTTCTTGCGGGTCGCCAGATCGTCAAGCTCCGTGGTCTTGGCCTCCTGCTCGGCGTAGCAGGTGTAGCCGAACGACGTGTCGAGGGCGTTGAGCAGGTGCGAGATCGCATCGGCGTCGTCGATCTTGGCCGACAGGAACGCCTTCAACGAGTTGAGCGTGTCGGCGACCGGGTTCGTCTGCTGGATGTCGGCCATCAGCGTGTCGAGCCGGTCGATGAGCGTCTGGATGTCCGGCTTCCGCTGCTCTCGCCACTTCCGCAGCCGGTCGAGGGCGGCGGTGATGTCGCCATCCTTCTGGATCGTCTTGAGCGATTCGTCGTCGAGCAGGATGGCGGCGTAGGGGGCCAGCACCGGCCAGCCTGCCGGGGCCTTGAGCCGGTGCACCTTCGCCATCGAGTTGAGCAGGGCGGCGTTGAAGGTCAGGTCGGCGATGTTGGTGTAGTCGATGTGGTCAGCGGTCGCCGCACCCTTCCCCGACAACTGAATACGGAGCTTGCCTTCACGAACGAGGCAGAGCAGGTAGATGTCGATCATCCGACGAGACAGGCCGTAATTCTTGTCATTCGGCCCGCCCAGGCCGGTGAAGTTCTTGCACACCGTCTGAACGGAGATTTGCTGGTTCCCCTGGCTGGTCTGGGTCTCGATCCACTCATCGAGGTCTTCGACGAAGGCGTTGCCCTTGGTGTTGAGTTGCTTGGTGCCATCCTTCTTCATGATCCCAAGGGCATAGCCGTAGTTGTCGGCGGCACTGGTGAACTGGTTCGGCTTGGTGCCCTTCGGGATGTCGCCCGTCTTGACAACACCATTGATGACCTTGATCGCCTCGGCATCGCTGAACGGAGCCGATGCGTTGCTGAAATCGATCTCCTTGGATTCGTACACGCCGTCGAGGACGTGGCCGACCAGTGGCGTCAGGATTGCCAGTAGCTCGCCCTGGCAGTTGAACGACATGCTGCTGTGGTCGGCGGCACTGATCTGTCCACGCCCGTAGCTGTCGGTGACGATCTTGGCGATGCTGCCGATCTCATCCCGCAGGCGGTTGGCGACCCACTGGACGACCTCCTTGGCCTCCTCGGTGTTCTTGTGGCCGTAGTCCTTGACCAGTTCCCGATAGGCGGCGAAGTCAAGCAGGCGGTCCTTCTCCTGCGAAGTCAGTTGGGCTGGCGTCCAGAAGAGGGTGCGGGCATCGCCGACCTTCTTGGCGAGGTCTGTCACCTTGTCGCCGCAGGGCCGGTTGCTGATGAACACGGCGAAATCGTGGTCGCTGTCAGCAGTGTTGATCGGCGGAAGGGCCTGCCCCTTGCTGGCGATGTCGAGCAAGTCCCGCATGTAGGCCCGGCCCTTGATCGTCCGGCCATGCCATTCGACATCGACATCCTTCTGCTCGGCGGGGGCGATGCCACGGAAAATCGACTTCTGATTCCGGGCGAGGTCCATTGTCAGCAGCGAGGTCTTGATCTCCCAGCCGTCGAGACCGAGAAGCTGGTGCCACGCCTCCCGCTGCTGGACCTCGTTGTTCTCGGCGTGGCTGCGGGCCTTCTGGAAAAGCTCCTTCACATCGACGCCACCGCCTTCGGGCGTGAAGACAAAGTTCTTGCCGACCTTCTTGACCTGGGGCACTTCCTTCGCCAGTTCGTCGAGCAGGTTTTCGTAGTGATCGAGGTTGTCCTTGATGTCGGCCTTCTGTCCCTTGTCGTGGTCCTTCCACTCCATGACGGCGTTCATGATCTCTTCGACCGACAGGCCGTTCGGCTGCATCTTGGCGATGTAGTACAGGAACAGCGTCTTCACGATCTTCTGGCAGCGAGACGAGAAGACCTTGAGCCAGCCCTTCGTCGCCTGCCCGATGGTGCGGTGAGCGGCCTGATACGCCTTGTACTCCTCGTTGAACTTGGAACTGATGGCGGCGATGCCCGCCGTGGTGCCGGATGGGTCTTCCTCGTAGCTCACCACGTCGTCGAACATCTGCCAGAGCGTGATGAGTTCGTTCGACTTGGCCTTCCGCTGCGTCTTGAGCGTCTGGTGCATGAAATGCACCGACGAACGCAGAGTGGTGAGGTTGTAGCTCACGGCCTTGAGAACATCGATGGCCGGTGGGTAGAACGGGAAGAAGCGGGCGAACTTCTCGGTGCCGATGGCGGTCGGCCAAGTGAAGCCTTTTCCGTAGTCGGCGAAGTACGGCTCGATGGAGTTGGGCTGCGTGACCGTGCGGACCCTGGACAGCACAATGTCGTAGAAGTTCGACTCGTCTTGGAGCAGGGCGACGTTCTTGAGCCGGTCGTTGGCGATGATGTTCTTGACGCCCATCTTCGATTCGAGGGCCTGCTGTGCGGAGCAGATCGTCCACACCGGCAGGCAGTGCGTCTTCGCCAGCCGGTTGGACAGCACCACCAGCGTTTTCTCGTCCTCAACCCGCTGCTCTTCCGTCCTGTTCTTCATGAACAGCGAAACTTCGTCCAAAATGAGCATCAGTCCTTCGTAGCCCTGAGCCAGCAACGTCTCGACCAAGTGCTTCAAGACCGGCTCATTGTCCATCGGGATGTCAGGTGTGGTCTTGAGATACTCCCTGTAGAACCGCCAGAGCTTTTGGCCGCAGTCCCGCCGTACCGTCTGGCTCTTGCTGTGCCGCAGGTCGTCGAGGAACTTGTCTACTTCTTCCTGCTCCTCCTCGTCGAAGAACTTGGGGTCTTTGAGGAACTTGCCCAGCGGCTTGTGGTAGAGGTCTAGTTCGGACTCAAAGCGATCCGCTAGCACTTCCACCGGGTAGACGGAGATCGACTTGCCGTTCTCGGCGTGGTACTGATCCTGCACAGCGTCGAGGATGTATTCGGTGAGCTTGCGACCTGTATCGGTGACGCCGATGGTCCCACCGCCTTGGCCCACCAGCGTCTTGACGGCCACGAAGATGCCTTTCGACTTGCCAGAGGACTTCTTGGCAAGGCCGCTGTCGTAGAACTGGTAGACCGTCTCCCGCTTGCCCTTCTTGTTCTTGGTCTCCAGGTCGTTGACGATCTCCCACACCTTCTTGTCGCCCAGGGCCAGGGCACCGATGAAGGAGAGCAGATGCGACTTACCGGAGCCGAACTCCGCTTGAATCCACCAACCCTGCCCAATGGGATTGGCCTTGCTGCTGGGGTCGTAGGGTGCGGCGAGTTGCCGAAGGACATCGTTCAAGAGCGACCGAACCGGGTCGATCAGGAAGTCCTTGACCGTCCGAGGCTCGGCCCGCCGCTTCTTCTTGGACTCGGCCTCGCCATCGACGGTGCCGCCCTGCCAGATGTGCCGTTCGACGACGTAAACATCGATGATGTCGTCTGGCACATCGCAGAGTTGATCGAGAGTTTGTCGCTTGAAGAGGTCACTCATTCGCTCAACTCCCACAGGTGATTCTCTTGGACGTAGGTGTGCGGCAGCGTCCGGTGGTAGTGGGCTGGTGCCTCGTGGAACAGCGTGACCCGATCCCCGACTTTCTCACCGGGCAGCAGCAAGAGTATGTGTTTTTGGTTGGCCGCACGGATGCGGAGGCTGTTTAACTCCAGGTCATAGGCGAACAAGATTTCCAGGCCCTTCAGGGCCACGAACGAGCCGCCGTTGAGCTTCTCGGCCACCAGTGCATCGAGTTCCTTGGTCAACCGGTCCTTGACGCTCTCGGTGCGGCTGGCCTCGGTCTGCACCAGCCGCTTGAGTTCGTTATCGGGAATGCGTTCGAGCAGGTGGAGGTTGATGTTCACCGGCTCGTTGAGTTTCTTGCCGGTCGGGGAGCGGGCCTCCCGAAAATCCACCTTCTCGTACCGCTCCAGCCGCTCGTAAGTGCCCAGGACGACGTACAGGTGCCGTCCGGTCGGCATGTCGAGCTTCTGCCGAAGCTGCGAGTTGATCTCGTGGCCGGACAGCTTCATGGGGGCGACTCCTTGGCAAGAGCCACGATGGGCTGCACGGCCTCGGCCAGCGTGTACTTCGTCGTGAACTGCCGCAGCCGGTCGATCTCGCTCACCTTGGAGAGCAGGCCCGCCTCACGCAGCCGGTAAAGCTGGCGAACCATCCACTGCTGGTCCCAGAGCAGCCACTTGTGCATCGGCCCGTCGAACATCCGCTCGAAGGAGTACATGCCCGGCTCTTGGAACTCCAGGTACAGCACGTAGGCGAACGAAGCGAGACTGCCTTCCCGCAGCGACACGTTGAGCCGTGTGCGGTTGGCGGTGCCCAGGCCGTAGAACTGGTAGGTGCGGACGATGGACTGGCCGATGTGGTCTGCCGATTTCGAGTCGGGGAACTTGGCCTGGATGTACTCCCGCAGCCGTGCCCGGCTGACGCCGCCCTGGGCCAAGGACGGGAACACGACCTCCTCAGCGACCAGCGACACGATCTTCTCGGTGCGACAGGTCAGGTAGAAAAGGACTTCCCCCAGGGCTGGCTTGCCTGCTGTGGCGGCGGCGAAGGGCGGCAGATCGGAGTTGAAGACCTCGCCGGGGAAGAACCGGCTGACGATGTAGTTGGCCGACCGGCGACGAGTGGCCTGCGAGTTGAACCGCAGCTTGTCGGTGAGGTAGTTGCGGAACTCCTCGACGGAATGGCACTTAACCGCCTGGGGTAGATGTTGGAGGGCGTGGTCGGCGAAGTCCTTGGCGTAGACCCGCAGCGTCGGTTCAGGGAACCTGGGGGCCGACAGCGGCACGCTGGCCTCGACCAGCGGTGCCCGCTCCTCGTCCTGCACGTCGAACAGCAGCCGCTCCTTCGGCGGGGTGACTGGTTTACCAAGCCGACCTTCGACCCGGCTCTTTAGGCGGTTGACGGTCTGCGTGATGTCCCGCTTGAGCTTGGCCTGCTCTGCATCCCCGGCTCCTTCCACGGCGGTCCACACGGCACGCACCGTCGCCACGACAGTCTCGACCGTGGGCGAGCCGTTGGAGGACGCAGCAGGGTGACGATTCCGTTTCATGCTTGCCAAGCGACGAATCCTCGGTACGCTGATAGATGTTGCCGCACAACTGCAAGTAGCCTATGGTGAACCTGGGCCACGAGCAAGGGGAAATCGGATGCCGCAGACGTTCGGCCAGAGAATCAAGGAGCTTCGCAAGGCGAAGGGCCTGGGGCAGCGTGCCGTCGCCGCCCAGGTCGGCATTAACTTCACCTACCTGAGCAAGATCGAGAACGACAAGGTGGACTTCGCCGCCTTCCCCAGCGAGGAGACGATCCGCAAGCTCGCCAAGGTGCTGGAGGCCGATGTGGACGAGCTTCTCCTGATGGCGGAAAAAATTCCCGACCACATTCGACGCCGGGTGCTGGAAAAGCCCGAAGCCTTCCGCATGATCGCCAGCCTCGATGACAAGTCGCTGGACCGGCTCGTTAAAGGGATAAAGCTAACCTGAAGAGGCAGCGATTGCCATGTCGGTAGGCGATCTCTTCAGGGCGTCCTCTTGAGGTCAGCACGCACGTCGATGCCTTCCACCGCCACGACCGGTCGTACACCTTGCCGTTCATGACGGGCAACGAGGGTCGATCACGTCGCTGCATTCGCAATCGCTTCTTCGATCCCGGCAAGCTGTAAGCGATTGCGGAAGGCGTGATTTGCCAGTGCTGCATCCGCTCCAAGCTCGGCTTGCACGGCCCTCTCGTAACGGGCAAGGTCGAAGCCATCCTGACGGAGCAACGGCCAAAACTGATCCCAATGCCGCACGGCGACACGCTCAGGCACCAGTTGTCGAAACTCATCGTAGAACCGATCAAGACGCTCCTCGCTCACAAGTGCTGCGTATTCCGTCGTCAGGATGTCTCGGAAGAGGTTCAGGTGAAGGGCGACATCGTTGAACAGGCAGGCGTAGTAGGCAAGCCTGTACTCGTACTCCTTTCTTGGGCAGATCATCACGTACTTGAAGTCCCACCCCTGGTATACGCTGGCTGGGTGATGACAGAGGAAGAACGCCGACTCCAGATTCCGCATGACCTGGGTGACGTACTTGAAATGTGTTGTCCGTCTACCAATGTCTGCTCCAAGTTTTGACTCGAAGAAAACGAATCTTTTCACGCCGGGCACGATCACTGCGGCGTCGAACAACGACCACTTCTGCTTGATGTTCAAGAACGAGAGCGTGTCGAACCCCGTACCTCCGTCGAATCCCCGATTGCGGGCCTCGAACTCAAACATCAGGACGGCATCGCCAAGGGCTTCGAGTGGGAAACCGAGTTGTTCTGCAAGAAACCCCCGAAGCGGCGTTCGCAAAGGGAGTTGAGCATCTGCCACATTCGACGCCGAGTTTCGGAGGTTCTGGAACAGAGTGCGGTTCCAGCCTGTCTCACTGCGGGGTTGGGTGTGAAGGGCACGGCACTGAACCCACTGGTCGAGGCGACCCAGCAGAAACAGGGTCAATGCGGTCTCCGAATTCGGATTCAGGAGGCTATATCGTCCGTTGTCCTCCGTCAGAGCATTCTTTCTGTCTTCGGTGATCCCGTAGCTCAGGTGCCATTGGTCAGGCTGATCGGCGAAGAGGACATGCTTCGTCTTCCAGGTTGCAGTGTCCCATAACACGACCACCCGTTTTTCCTCGAACTTCTTCTGCTCAATGATTTGGCTCGCTGCAAAAGTCTTCCCATCGGGTGAGAACCCAAAGGGACTGCCCGATGACTTGCGTTCGGTCGGGTTGAGGCGGATCATAATTTGGCCTTTCGGCACGCCCCAAATTTGGATGCCCTTTTCTTTAGCATCATCAAAGTGCGTGGCGAGAAGAGTGCCATCAGGTGAAAGAGAGGCATCGATGAATTGCAGGTCTGAGTAATACCATTCGTCCGCCCCAATGATGCCCAGGTTCTTCTTGAAAACGATGGTGCCAACCTTGGTAATTTCGTTTGTCGCCGAGTCCAGGCGGAGATAGTCGAGGCCGTTGGCCCCCTTGACAACCATGAGCGACCCGTCCTTCGACCACAGCATCTTTCGCCATGCACATCCCCGCTTGTCGATGGAACTTGCCAATCCAAGCCGCTCGTCTCCGCCGAGAAGTTGTGCTTCCTTGCCCTGGAGATGCCAGATCGACCGATACAGCGGGGCCTTGGCGTTGTTTAGCTGAGCGTTATGCAAGGCACTTGATGCGTTTCGGGTACTTCGTATAAAGCTCGGCGACGCAGGCCAAGTAAGGGGTCGTGGGCGAGAACTCAGCTACGAATGTGCTGGCAAGATAGTCGTTTTTTGCAGCGGGTTGCAACTGAACCTGCTGCTTGGAGGCCACGTCCCAGAGGGACATGGTTAGAGGCCGTTCGCCGGACGCTAGGCCGTGTGTCTGCGAGGCTGAAAGCAGAAGTGTTGAGTCGGCGGAAAATTTGACTGCGTGGGCGACCAACTCACGTTCCTGCAAGGGCAAAACCGCCATTGGCTCGGAAACCACGCCGACGCCTGTGGACTTGTTCGGCGTCCTATCCCCAGCCTTCTTGTTGCCTGCTGGGAGACCGCCGTTGTCCTTATCGCCGGGCTTTCCTGGCAGCTTGTCATCGGCTTCCTTCTTCTTGTCGGCGGCAGCAATCGCCGGATCGCCGCCTTTTCCCTTGGAGAACATCCAACCGGAAAGTGCGATGACACCCCCGACAAGGCAAAGGCCGACGACAGCGATGCAGGCACCGATAAGCACTTTGGTGTTGGTGCCAATGGCAGCGGTCTTCTTCGGAAGACCGCTGCTTTCCCGGTGGGCATCTTGCATGTTCGCAGGGAACTTGACAGGAGTGCCGGACTTGGCAGGTGCGGCGGGCGATGTCGGCGTGTTCGTGACCGCCGTTGAACTCGGCAGCAGCCCCTTGACCTTACTTGCGGGCACCCATTGGGCCATGCCTTCCTTCCACACGAGGTCAGAAGGACCAAGGTGGCCTTTCGCAGCAAGCTCCTTGAGTTGCTGGCCGCTGACCGGGCCGAACCGCTTACCGTTCTTGCTGTAGTGCCACTCGTTTGCCATCGGTGTACTCCGCTCGGCGAGGCCCCGTCCGGCCCAGGGACAGGCCGAGGAACCCGCTTCAGGACAACGGCTTGCGTGCAGAATACAATTGTATTGCACACAACTGTATGTAGACCAGTCCGCTCGACTTGATTGCACTCGTTGGTTTCCCCTGGGGACCAGCGGTGCAATCCATCCAGCGACGATTCGGGTCTGTTTTGCGTAAACGGCGTGAAGAGGCGGGACTGTCCCAGGAGGCCCTTGCCGCCGAAGCCGGTCTGCACCGGAATTACATCGGCCTGCTGGAACGGGGCCAGCGAATTCCGTCGATCCTGGTGGTAAAGCAGATCGCCAAGGCCCTGGGGACGAGCATGACCGATCTCATCGCCGAGGTCGAACGGCCCTCGAAGTAGCCGTGCCGCTGCTTCTCTTCAAGCCTTCTGGACACTGGTGCGAGAGAAATCGCCGACCGGGGCCACAGAATTCCAAAAAGCCTGGCCCCAGGTCAGCCTTCCGCTCGCACTTTTGGGTGGGCGGCAAGATCGCCAGCGATCTCGGCAAATGCCGGTCGGCACGCCGACCAGGACCGTGACGTTGGAGGTCTCTTGCAGCCCGGCCACACAACAAGGGTCCATGACCTCTTGATGCAGATGCAAGCAGGCGACCGGCAGAACGCCGGTCGCCTGCTCATCGAACATGCGTGCGAGCGGCTACGCCTGCTGGCTCACCGGATGCTTCGCCGCTACCCGCACGTTCACCGCTGGGAGGAAACTGACGATGTGTTCGTGGAGGCGACGACCCGTTTGCACCGCAGCCTCACCGACGTACAGCCGGAATCACCCCGGCACTTCTACAACCTTGCCGCCACGCACGTTCGCCGGGTGCTGATCGAGATGGCGAGAAGGCACTTCGGGCCGCTGGGCATCGGTGCCAATCACGAGACGGACGCCCAACCAGATGGCCGACCACCACGGCATGAGGCTGCGGACTCGACAGGTGAACCGGGCAGCATCGTGGAGTGGACCGAGTTCCACGAGCAGGTTGAAGCCCTCCCTGACGAGGAGCGAGAAGTTTTCACGCTGACATGGTACGAGGGGCTATCACAAGGAGAGATCGCCAACGTCCTGGGCATTGGCATCCGAACCGTGAAGCGTCGTTGGCAGTCTGCACGGTGCCTGCTTGGCAAGGCCCTTCAAGGTGAATCGCCGAACGATGGATGACCGGATAGCTGATCTGCTGGAGAAATGGGAGGAAGCCGCCGACCAGGGCCAAGAGCTTCCGGTGGAAGAACTATGCAGTGACTGCCCGGATTGCGTCGAGGAGCTTCGTTGGCGAATCACCGCCCTCAAGCGGACAAGCTGGACGAAGAAGCCGCTGACGGATGAACCGGCTGAAGGCAGCAAGCCAGCCGACTTCGGCCTATCAGAAACACTCGGTCGCTACTTCCTCGAAACCCTGCTCGGCACAGGCGGCTTCGGTCAGGTTTGGAAGGCGTTCGATCCACAACTCAAGCGACATGTCGCCCTGAAGATTCCACGACGAGACAAGCTCGCCGCCCCGGAACACTTCTTGGCCGAGGCTCAGAAGGTCGCCCGGCTTCGTCACCCCGGCATCGTGCCGGTGCATGACGTGGGCAGCCAGGACGGTGTTTTTCTACATCGTGTCCGAGTTCATCGAAGGAGGGAGCCTCGCTGACCACTTGGCGAAGGGCACACTCTGGCGAACCGAGACACTGGCCCTGATCGCCGATGTCGCCGATGCACTCCAGCACGCCCACGAGCGAGGGTTCGTTCACCGGGACATCAAGCCGTCGAACATCCTGCTCGATGAACACGGCAAGCCATTTCTGGCCGACTTCGGGATCGCCGTGGCCAGCCAGGAGACGCAGGCATCGAGCCTGGGCACGTTGCCGTACATGGCACCGGAGCAACTCGCCGATGGCAAGGCCGATGCTCGCTCGGACATCTACAGCCTGGGTGTCGTCCTCCACCAGCTATTAACAGGGCGGCTGCCGTTCAATGCCAGTGACCCAGCCGAGCTTCGCCAAAAGATTCTCACAGAACCAGTTGTGAATGGCGGTGCCGCTCCCGGTGAACTGGTCGCTATCGCCAGGAAGTGCCTCGCCAAGAATCCTGGTGAACGGTTCTCGTCGGCGAACGATCTATCCACGAAGCTGCGAGCCATCCTGGGCAGCCCGCAGCGAAGTCCCTGGCGGGCCACACGATGGGCGATCAGCATGTTGCTGGTTCTGGCAGTCGTGGGAACAGGCTTCGCCATCTGGCACTTCACCGGTCAGCCCGGCGAGAACAAGAAGGACGAGCCATTCACAAAGATCAAGGAGCCGGATGACCAGGGCAAGAAGGCCGTCACGCCGGATGCCGAAGCGTGGATCGACCTCGCACCACTCGTGAAAGTCGGTCGAGATACGCAGGATGCGACCTGGAAAGTGAACGGCGACTCGGTGGACTTTCGTGCTGGCAAGGGTCGAGCTTACGTCTCGATTCCGCTGGCTATCGAAGGCGGCTACGAGATCGAAGCCAGAATCAAGCTCACCAGTTCGAGGGACGTGCTGACAATCCTGATGCCAGTCAATGTCGACAACGCCCTGCGGCTTGATATGCAACCGGACGGAGGGAACGCTGGTGGCAAGACAGCTACCATGCAATTCACAGGTGTGCAGCCGCCGCAAGAACCGATAGCCGACGCCAAAATCAAGGTCGGCACCGAGTATGCCTTTCGCCTCAAACTGAGCGTCGAACCTGACAAGGTTGCGGCTTCCGTTTTTCGAGATGGTGCCGAGGTCTTTCGCTGGTCAGGCAAGGCCGACCAGATCACCGGCACCCACTTCATGAGGCCGAAAACCATCGCTCTGGAAACCGGTTATTACACTGCGGCTCAACTCACCGACCTGAAGCTCAAGACCTCTAAGAAGGCGATGCCCCTGACCAACACGCTCTTCGAGGCCCGCAAATACGAAGGTCACAAGAACAAGGTGACGTGCTTGGCCCTCTCGACCGATGGCAAGTCGTTCGTGACCGGGAGCGTGGATCGGAGCGTCCGTGTCTGGAACCTGAGCAGCGGCAAAGCAAGGGACATGGGTCAGCCCGCCGAGGTCACTGCGGTCGCCATATCGTCAGACGGAACAACCTTGGCCTGTGGCTGCTCAACCGGCGTGGTTCGGCTTCTCGACATCTCCGGTGCCGAGCCGAAGGAACTACACTCGTTCACGCAGCACACCACGCCGATCACGTCCCTGGTCTTCTCGCCTCAAGGCAAGTACCTCTTTGCAGGCAGCAAGGACGGCACGTTTCTCT
>Ga0070734_10002717_pt1 | contig 20453 bp, 21 predicted proteins | sample Coa_R1_8_FD_66444 | JGI IMG/M metagenome (GOLD analysis project Ga0070734, IMG submission 66444) | Surface soil microbial communities from Centralia Pennsylvania, which are recovering from an underground coalmine fire - Coalmine... | ecosystem: Environmental > Terrestrial > Soil > Unclassified ... | reverse complement strand
GCAGCAGAGTCTCATCGCGGAGCGTGACGGGCAAGCTGTCGGCGAGCCGGAACACGACATGCTGAACGAGCCCCGGCGCGTCGAGATGCGGAAGATAGCCGCGCGAGCGCCAACCGAGGCGGCTTGAATCCTCCGGGATCGGGCGGGCGGGACGCCCGCGGTCCGGTTCCGGCACGGTACCGTGCCGGGCAATGGCGGGCGGCGACGCCCGCGGTCCGGCCTACTCCGCCGCCTGCCGCAGCGGCCGCACCGCCGCTTCCATCTGGCGGGCATAGGCGTCGCGCCACGAGGTCTTGTCGTCGGTGACGAAATCGCCGCTCCTGACCGCGTACATCGTCTCGGGGTCGTCGACGCCGGGCGGCACCGTGCCGTTCTTGGCCAGCGCCCGCGCCACCTGCAGCAGGCGCCGGCGGGTGCGCATGATCATCATGTCGCTGGGGCCCAGGTGCTCGAACAGATGGTCGGTGATGCCGCCCATGCTCTCGGTGATCGCCTGGTCCTGGGCGTGGATGCCGTCGATGCCGGTATAGTTGCCGCCCTCGGCCTGCGCCTTGCGGTCGATCAGCCAGTCGTTGGCCTCGCGCCGGGTCAGCCGCCAGCGGCCGTACCAGTCGCTGGTGTTCGGCAGGTACTCGAAGACCCGGCTGAACCCCGGCATCTGGCGCCCGAACTTGTCGGGGCCGAGCGAGGGCGGGTGCTTTTTCCACATCAGGCTGACGAACATCGTGTGGGTGTCGTCCATCGGCACCCAGGCGCGGTTGTGCAGATGCTCGGCGAACTTGCCCTGCGGCGTCTGGGTCCAGAACGGCAGCATGAAATTGGCGAAGCGCCAGTAGGTCTCGCCCGGCCCGCCGCCGCGATAGGCGGCGTACATCGTGCCGGTCGGCGTGTCGGTGACGTGATACTCCGGCGCGCGGTCGGTCACCGTGTACTTGAACAGGCTGTCCTCCGGCACGATCGACGGGTCGATGCCGCCGGCGTGGAGAAAGCCGAAATGGCAGGTGTCGATATCGCCTTCCAGCGCCTGCAGCCAGTTGCACTCGCGCTGCACGAAGTTGATCGTCACCTCGGATTCCGGCAGCAGCGTCGCCTCGATCTGCGGCAGCGGCGGCGCGGTCTTGCGCTCGCCCATATAGACCCAGACCAGTCCGTTGCGCTCGACCGCCTTGTAGGCCTTGGCGTGGACGAGGTGCTTGAAGTCGCGCGCCGGCGGCACGCTCGGCATGTCGACGCAGTTGCCCTCGACGTCGAATTTCCAGCCGTGATAGACGCAGCGCAGCCCGCCTTCCTCGTTGCGCCCGAGGAACAGCGAGGCGCAGCGGTGCGGGCATTTATGGTCCATCACCCCGACCCGGCCGTGGCTGTCGCGGAAGGCGATCAGCTTCTCGCCGAGCAGCATCAGCCGCATCGGCTCGCCGTCGGCCTTCAGTTCCGACGACATCGCCGCCGGCAGCCAGTACTGCCGCATCAGATTGCCCATCACCGTGCCGGGGCCGACCCGGACCAGGTCTTCGCTGTCCTTCCTGCGCATGACCCTGTTTCCTTACGACCAGAGAGCGAAACCGAGCCCGGTACCGGTGCCTGCCGGGGTGCGGTAGCCGGGCTCGTAGTGCCACCATTCGAGCGCGAGGTGCTCGACCGCACCGGCGACGCACAGCCAGTTGCGGATCTCCGAGCTGCCGGAATTGAGCTTTTCGCGCGGCAGGTTCTGAAGCGCGTCGGCATCCTTGCGGCGGAACAGGTCGAAGAGCGAGCGGTCGAGCGCCTCGTCGACGACGAAATGGCTGAGCCCGCCCGAGCCGATGATGCCGACCCGCGCCTCGCCGGGATAGGACTCGACCGCCGCCCGGATCGCCTGGCCGAGCCGGTAGCAGCGCCGCGGCGTCGGCTGGTTCGGCGGATAGTAGGTGTTGATGCAGATCGGCACGATCGGCACCGCCTCCTGCAGGACCCGCCGGTGGACGAAACCGATGGCGTGGCCCTCGCCCTCGCCCTCGGGCACCCGGTCGGCAGCGGCGACATCGAAATCGCCGTCGATCAGCGCCGCGATCAGATGGCGCGCCAGGCCGGCATCGCACGGGTAGTCGCGCGGCGCCGCCTCCTCGTGCCAGCGCGCCGCGGCGCGCCAGCCCCAGTCGGGATCGGCCACCGGCGCGAGCGGCAGGTTGCGGATGGTCGCGCCGTAATAGACGAGGATGCCCGGCATGTTGTCGGGATGGTACAGCTCGTCCTGGTCGTCGCCGACGACGATCAGGGCGTCGAGCCGCGCATCCTTGAGACAGGCGCCGAGCCGGCCGAGCGCCGCCTGCGCCGCTTCGTGCCGCGCCGCCATCCGCTCGGCGGTGATCTCGCCGGCGATCGCCGCAGGGGCGCGCGCGAGCTGCGCCTCGTAGGTGGTCGGGTTGCCGTCGGTATCGAGCAGGTTGCTGCGCCGCCGGTCGCGCTCGATGAAGCGCGGCCAATCCTCGGGCGGCGCGTTGAGCATCGGCGTATGCGAGGTGGCAGCACCGAGAACCAGCCTGGCCATCGCGCGTCCTCCCTCAGCGATTGACCGGAAGGGTAGTTTCGATGCCGCGGCCCGGTCAATCGGCCCGTTCGGCGAGCCCGGCGGCATTTACGATTTGCCGCGGCGCCAATGTCGCGCGCCTACTTCGCGGTCAGCGACCAGACGCCGTCCCAGTCGGGGCTGGGCGGGGTTTCGGCGAAATGGGCGACGCGGGCGAGGAAGGTGCGGCTCGGCGGGTCGTCGGGCGCGATCGCCCGGCACGCCTCGAACCCGGCGCGCGCCTCGTCCCAGGCTTGCGCGCGGTAGGCGGCGAGCGCCGCGGCGAAGCGGTCGCGCAGGCGCAGCCGCTCGGCCGGGACCTCGCCGGCGCGGCCGAGGATCTCGAACACCTGCTCGGGTTCGCTCTTGCCGACGACGCGCAGCCGGTCGAGCTCGCGCACCTCGACCGCGGCGCCGGCACGGCGCCGCGTCGCGGCGTCGATCAGCGTCGCGCAGCCATAGGCCTTGCACGCGCCTTCGAGGCGCGAGGCGAGGTTCACCGTGTCGCCGATCACCGTGTAGTTGCGTGCGTCCTCCGAGCCGATATTGCCGATCACCACGTCGCCGGTGGCGATGCCGATGCGCAGCCGCACCTCGGGCAGGCCGCGCCGCACCCCGACCAGATCGGGCAGCTCGGCCTGGAACCCCGGCAGGGCGGCGAGCATTTCGAGCGCGGCCGACGCCGCGAGCCGACCCTGGTCCTCGGCGGCGGTGAAGGGCGGACCCCAGAACGCCATGACCCCGTCGCCGACATATTTGTCGACGATGCCGCCGTTGCGGCGGACCGCCTCGGACAGCACGGCGAGATAGCGGTTGAGCACGGCGACCAGGGTCGGCGGCGTCATCCCCTCGCTGAACGCGGTAAAGCCCTGCATGTCGCAGAACAGGATCGTCATCTCGCGCCGGGCGCCCTTCGGGTCGGTCAGGTCCGGCCGGTCGATCAGCCCGGCGACGATGCGCGGATCGATGTATTTGCCGAAGGTCTCGCGAATCTGCGCCTTGGCGCGCAGCTCGCCGACCATCGCGTTGAACGCGCGGGTGAGGCCGCCGATCTCGTCGCGCGAGGTCACCGGCACGACGGTGTCGAGCGCGCCGCCCTCGACCGCGGCGGCGCCGGCGAGCAGCCGCCGTACCGGGCGCACCAGCCCGCGGGTCACCGCCGCGGCGACGCCGAGCCCGAGCAATGCCGCCAGCACCAGCAGCGACAGGCCGAGCTCGACGGCGCGCCGCTGATAGGCGCGGGTGCCCTGGATCGCGCCGTCGGCGATGCGCCGCATCTCGTCGCGGGCGGCGTCGATGCGGCGGGCGAAATCGTCCTGGCCGCGATCGAGCGCGGCCAGCAGGCCGGGCACCTCGGCGCCGCGCTCGCGCGCCGCCGCCACGAGCCTGGCGAGCCGCGCCTCGTAGTCCTGCCGCGCGCCCTGGAGATGCTCGAGCCGGGTGTCGAGCCGGGCGAGCGCGACATTGTCGTCGAAGTCGAGCGCATCGTTGATCTGGGCGTTGATCTGGCGCCGCGCCTCGGCGAGGTCGCCGTCGCCGGCCTCGGCCGCCGCGGCGATGCGCTGCTCCAGATCGGCGATCGCGGCGTCGTCGCGCCCGGGGCCCGCGAGGGCGGCGAGCAGCCGGCGGATCGCCGCCGCCTCCTCGACGGTGCGGATATGCGCCTGGGCCAGCGCGGCATAGGCGGGGAAGTAGTTGTCGTCGATGACGCCGAGCTGATCGTCGACGGTGCGGGTCATGCGCAGGCTCAGCAACGCCGCGGCGCCCATCAGCAGCAGCAGCCCGACGGCGATGCCGAAGACCTTGGCGCCGATCGTCGGCCGCATGCTAGGCGGCGCCCGCGGCGGGCGGCCGGCTCAATCTGCGCGGCGGACGCGGTTCGGGCGGCATCGGCGCTAGTGTATAACAGTCCCGCCCGCCCCCTCGCTACGGAGCGATGCCATGCTGGAAACCCGTGAAGGCGGCTGCCATTGCGGCCGGGTGCGCTTTCGCGCGCGCGTCGATCTCGACCGCCTGTCGCAGTGCAACTGCTCGATCTGCACCAAGAAGGGGATTCTCCACCTGGTCACCGACCTCGCCGATTTCGCGCTGCTGAAGGGCAAGACCGCGCTGACCGCCTACACCTTCGGCACCGGCGTGGCGCAGCACACGTTCTGCTCGCATTGCGGCATGCACGCGTTCTACATCCCGCGCTCGCAGCCCGACCGCGTCACCGTCAACGCCCGCTGTCTCGACGGCATCGACGGGCCGAGCCTCAAGCCCACCCGCTTCTTCGCCGGCCGCCATTGGGAGGAGGCGCAGCAAAAGCGCCTCGCCGAGGAGGGCCGCGACCCGCCCGACACCAAAGGCGGCCGCGCCGGCGCGCTCACCCTGCAGGCGATCCTCGACCGCGCGGCGGAATGACCGGCCGGCGCCGCTATATCACCCGCTCGATTGCGACGCCGCGCACGTCCATCTCGAAATCGAGGCCCTGCACCGGCGGGCGGGCGAAATGCCAGGTGAGCCCCGCCGGCGCGGCGCCGCGCGCGACGATCTCGTCGGCCAGCGCCGGGTAGAGGTCGAACACGGTATAGACCTGCGTCGCCGTCGCATCGGCCCAGGAGAAGCCGAGCGGCGCCATGCGCTCCTCCATGACCGCGACGACGAGGCGGGCCTTGTCGCGCATGCCTTCGGGCGACTGGTCGCCGAGGCGGACGATGCGCTCGGCATAAGGACCGCCCTCGCCGCGCGCCTCGCCGCTGCCGGCGGCGACAAAGCCGCCGGGACCGCGGGCGGCGGTCGGCACGGTGTAGCAGAAGGCGTAGAGGCTCGGCTCGGCGGGCGGTGCGATCTCCGGGCAGACGTTGGAGCGCGCCACCGGGTTGACCTCGTCCTTGAAGATGCCCCAGCGCTCCAGCCGCTGCACGTAGCGGCGGTTGAAGGCGATGAACCCGGCATCGGTGAACTGGGCCGGCGAGCGCAGCTCGCAGGCACAGAACGCCTGGAACGGGCGGCCGAGCCCGGCGAGATAGGCCTCGACCGCGTCGAACCCGGCCTCCAGCGGCAGCGGCCGCGAGAACCGCGCTCGCTCGATCATGAAGCCCGGCTCGGCCGCGACCCCGCCCGAATACTGGAAGGCATGGGTGAGAAAGCGGTAGCCGCCGGGGGCGAAGACCTGCACGGGCATGGGCGGTTCCTCGGTCAGCCGATCGGCGCGGTGGCGGCTTCGAGCCAGCGCGCCGTCTCGGGGTCGACGAGCGGGGTGATCTCGGCGCGGACGCGGGCGTGGTACTGATTGAGCCAGGCCAGCTCGCCGGGGTCGAGCAGCGACGGCTCGACCAGGTTGCGGTCGATCGGCGCCAGGGTCAGCGTCTCGAAGCACAGCATCTCGCGGCCTTCGCCGCCGGGGGCGGTCCACGGCTGCACCACCACCAGGTTCTCGATGCGGATGCCATAGGCGCCGGCCTTGTAGTAGCCGGGCTCGTTGGAGACGATCATCCCGGGCAGCAGCGGCTGGGTGTTCGGCGCCTTCGAAATGCGCTGCGGCCCCTCGTGCACCGACAGGTAGCTGCCGACGCCGTGGCCGGTGCCGTGGTCGTAATCGAGCCCCTCCTGCCACAGGGCGCGGCGCGCCAGCGCGTCGAGCTGCGAGCCGGTGGTGCCTTTCGGGAAATGCGCGGTGGCGAGCGCGATATGCCCCTTCAGCACGCGGGTGAAGCGGTCGCGCATCTCCGCCGTCGGCTCGCCGATCGCGATCGTGCGGGTGATGTCGGTGGTGCCGTCGAGGTATTGCGCGCCCGAATCGAGCAGGTAGAGCGAGCCGGGCGCCAGCACCTTCTCGGTCTCGGGGGAGGCGCGGTAATGCACGATCGCGCCGTTCGACCCGGCGCCGGAGATCGTCGGGAAGCTGAGGTCGCGGAAATGCTTGCCGGCGCGGCGCAGGGCTTCGAGCCGGTCGCTGGCGGCGATCTCGCGCAATTCGCCCGACGGCGCCTCGCGCGCCAGCCAGGCGAGAAAGCGGGTCACCGCGGCGCCGTCGCGGCGATGCGCGGCGCGGGTGCCGTCGAGCTCGACCGGGTTCTTGCACGCCTTCGGCAGCAGGCACGGGTCGGCGGCGCGATGCAGCCGGGCACCGGCGGCGGCCAGCCGGTCGAACACCCAGGACGGCGCGGTCGCCGGGTCGGCCTGGATGCGGCCGCCGCCGCGCGCCAGTTCGTCGAGCGCCGGGCCGAGCCGTTCCGGCGGCTCGATCGCGACGCCGTTGCCGAGATGGCGGTCGAGCCCGGGCACCAGCTTGCGCCGGTCGATGAACAGCGTCACCGCGCCGTCCGCCTTGAGGATCGCGTAGGACAGCGGCAGCGGCGTGTGCGGCACGTCGCCGCCACGGATGTTCAGCAGCCAGGCGATCGATTCCGGCATCGTCAAGACCGCCGCCGCAACCCCCTCCTCGGCCAGCGCCTTGCCGAGCCGGGTGCGCTTGGCCGCCGCCGATTCGCCGGCAAAGCGCAGCGGCTGCGGCCGCACCGGCGCCAGCGGCGGCGGCGGCTGTCCCGGCCAGACCTTGTCGAGCGGGTTGTCGTCGACCGCGCGCAGCGTGCCGCCGGCCCGCTCGCATGCGGCGCGGAAGCGCTCGACCTCCTGCGGCGTGTGCAGCCACGGGTCGTAGCCGACCGTCTCGCCCCGGCCGAGCGCCGCCGCGAGCCACCGCGCCGGCGGGTCGTCGACGAGATGGTGCAGCTCGAACAGCGCGGTGTCGGCCTGCGCCGCGGCCTGCAGCGTGTAGCGCCCGTCGACGAACAGCGCGGCGCGGTCCGCCAGCACGACCGCCATCCCGGCCGAGCCGGTGAACCCGGTCAGCCAGGCGAGGCGCTGGCCGCGCCGCGGCACGTATTCGCCCTGGTATTCGTCGGCGCGCGGCACGATGAACCCGGCAAGGCCGCGCCGCGCCAGTTCCTCGCGCAGCAGGCCGAGCCGCGCCGGCCGCGGCAGACGGGCGAAATCCTCGGCGCCGAGCCCGTCGCGGAACTCGGCGGCGAGCCGGTCGCGCAGCGCGTCGAGCGCGGCGGCGAGCGGCGCCGGGGTCGGATCCGCGACCAGCGCATGCCAGGAATTGCCGATCTCCTCCGGGGCGGCGAGCACCCCGCCGACCAGGGCGATCGTGGCATCGACGTCGAGCGGCGAGTTTGCCGCCGCCAGCAGTTGCGCCAGTTGCCGCCGCTCCGGGCCAGCCTTCATCGAACGCTCCTGTCCCGCTGTCCGGCGCAGTCTAGGACGTTTTTCTCGGTTGTTGCAGCGCCAGATATATGCTCGACAGCAGCACTGACCTTTTGCATAGCTGAACTGCATTCGTCTCAGTAACGTTTTATCAACCAGGCGCCTACATGTTGCACTGCACCATACGGTGAGGAGAGCATCATGTTCGCCGTCAATTGGCTGATCCGGGCCCGCGAGGCCTTTGCCGAGTGGCGCCGCCGCCAGCGCGCCTATGCCGAGCTGAGCGCGCTCGACGATCGCGCGCTCGCCGATATCGGCCTGCGCCGCTCGGAAATCCCGGCGATCGTCGAAGGCTTCTACGAGGCCAGCCGCAAGCGCGAGCGCGAGCCGCGCGGCCCGGTGTTCGACCCGCGCCAGGCGCGGCTCGCCGCCGGTCACCGCTGGCTGCCGCCGCTGTAGCCCTTCCGCAGGACCAGCGTCGACCAGCCGTCGATGACGATGCGCCGGACGAGCCGCACGCGCTGCGCCCGGTGCGGCGCCAGCACGATCGGCTCCTGGCGCTGCAGCAGCCCCGACAATACCGCGACCCCGCCGGGCGCCAGAGCCCGTGCGAGGTCGCGCGCCATCTGCGCCAGCGGCCGCGCCAGGATGTTGGCGAAGACCAGGTCGTAGCCCCGGCCCGCGCCGCGGCAGCCGGCGGCGCATTCCACCTGCACCAGTCCGGCGACGCCGTTGCGCCGGGCATGGCGGCGCGCCACCGCGACGGCGCCGGGATCGATGTCGCCGGCGGCGACCGGGCGGCGCAGCAGCCGCGCTGCGGCGATCGCCAGGATGCCGCTGCCGCAGCCGATGTCGCACGGCCGGCGAAAGCGCCGGCGCCGCGCCAGCCGGTCGAGGGCGAGGAGGCAGCCCTGCGTCGACGGGTGCTCGCCGGTGCCGAAGGCGCTCGCCGCGTCGATCTCGAGGCGGATCGCCCCGTCCCGGGGCGGCCGCAGATGCGAGCCGTGCACCAGGAAGCGGCCGATTCTCAGCGCCGGAAAGGCGCGGCGGGTTTCCGCCAGCCAGTCGCGCGCCGGCACCCGCTCTTCGTCGAGCGCGACGAGCCGGCCGCCCGCCGCCGCCGCGGCCAGCGCCAGGCGCAGGCGCAGTTCCGCATCCAGGCAGCGCTGCGGCGGATAGGCGTCGAGCCGCCACACGTCGCTGTCCTCGGCGGTCTCGAACAGGGACAGCGCGGCGGCGCACCCGTCGAGGAGGGCGGCGGCAGCCGCCGCCGCGGCGGCGCCCTCCACCGTCGCGGCGAGGTGCCACACCGCCTCAGGCATGCTCGACAAAGGCGTCCATCACCTTCTTGTCGCCGGCATGCTCGAACTCGATCGCCAGCCGGTTGTCCTCGACCGCGCGCACCGTGCCGTAGCCGAATTTCTGGTGAAACACCCGGTCGCCGACGCGGAAGCCGCCGACCTTCGGCACCTCCTGGCCCCGCCCCGGCGGGCGCACGCTTTCGACCAGCAGGGGCGGGCGGGCGCGCGAGTGCACCAGCGGCCGGTCGGCGCCCCACGGCGCCGCGGGTTCCGCCGCGGCCCGGTAAGGCGCGCCGCCGAGGCCGGGCTCGTTCACCGTCTCGATATGCGCCTTCGGCAACTCGTCGATAAAGCGCGAACGCACCGAGGCTTGCCATTGCCCGTGGATGCGGCGATTGGCGGCGAACGAGACATAGGCGCGGCGCCGCGCCCGGGTCAGCCCGACATAGGCGAGGCGGCGCTCTTCCTCGAGCCCGGCAAGGCCGTTCTCGTTGATCGAACGCTGGCTCGGAAACAGCCCCTCCTCCCAGCCGGGCAGGAAAACGCTGTCGAATTCGAGCCCCTTGGCGCTGTGCAGCGTCATCAGGCTGACCAGGTCGCCGCCGGTATCGGCGGCGTTGTCCATGACCAGGCTGATGTGTTCGAGAAACCCGGCGAGGTTCTCGAACTCGGCCATCGCCACCACCAGCTCCTTGAGGTTTTCGAGGCGCCCCGGCGCGTCGGGCGAGGGGTCGGCCTGAAGCATGCCGGTATAGCCCGATTCGTCGAGCACGGTCTGCACCAGCTCGGTATGCGGCACCCGGCCGGCGCTGGCGCGCCAGCGGTCGAGCGCGGTGACGAACCCGGCCAGCGCCGAGCGCGCGGCGCGCGGCAGGGTGTCGCCGGCGATCAGCGCGCGCGCCGCCTCGACCAGCGGCAGCGCCTGGGCGCGCGCCGCCTGGTGCAGCGCCTGCAGCGTCGCGCTGCCGATGCCGCGGCGCGGGGTGTTGACGATGCGCTCGAAGGCGAGGTCGTCGGCCGGCTGATGGATCAGCCGCAGATAGGCGAGCGCGTCGCGGATTTCCTGGCGCTCGTAGAAGCGCGGGCCGCCGATCACCCGGTAGGGCAGGGCGAGGGCGATGAAGCGCTCCTCGAACTCGCGGGTCTGGAAGCCGGCGCGCACCAGGATGGCAATCTCGCGCAGCTTGTGGCCCCGGCGCTGCAAGGCCTCGATCTCGTCGCCGACCCAGCGCGCCTCCTGTTCGGCGTCCCACAGGCCGCGCACCGTCACCTTGTCGCTGTCGCCGGCATCGGCGCGGGTCCACAGGGTCTTGCCGAGCCGGCCGCGGTTGTGGGCGATGATGCCGGCGGCGGCGGCCAGGATGTCCGGCGTCGAGCGGTAGTTCTCCTCCAGCCGCACGATCAGCGCGCCGGGGAAATCGCTTTCGAATTTGAGGATGTTCTCGACCTGCGCGCCGCGCCAGCTATAGATCGACTGGTCGTCGTCGCCGACGCAGCACAGGTTGCGGTGGCGCTGGGCCAGGAGGCGCAGCCACAGGTATTGCGCGACGTTGGTGTCCTGGTACTCGTCGACAAGCAGATAGCGGAAGCGCTGCTGGTATTGCGCCAGCACGTCGGCATGGGCGGTGAACAGCGTCAGGTTGTGCAGCAAGAGGTCGCCGAAATCGACCGCGTTGACGGTGGCGAGCCGCTCCTGATAGGCGCGGTAGAGCGCCAGCGCGCGGCCGTCGGCCCAGTCGCCGGCGTCGCCCGGCGGCACCTTGTCGGGCGTCAGGCCGCGGTCCTTCCAGCGCTCGATCAGCGCGAGCAGCACGCGGGACGGCCAGCGCCGCTCGTCGATATTGGCGGCGGCGACAAGCTGCTTCAACAGGCGGAGCTGGTCGTCGGTGTCGAGGATCGTGAAGTTCGACGTCAGCCCGACCAGCTCGGCATGGCGGCGCAGGATGCGCGCACCCAGCGCATGGAAGGTGCCGAGCCAGACCCCGCCGGCGGCGGCGCCGATCATCGCCTCCAGCCGCTCGCGCATCTCGCGCGCCGCCTTATTGGTGAAGGTGACCGCCAGCACCTCGCCGGGAAAGGCGCGGCGGGTGGCGAGAATATGCGCAAGCCGCGTCGTCAACACCCGGGTCTTGCCGGTGCCGGCCCCGGCCAGGACGAGCACCGGCCCGTCGAGCGCCTCGACCGCCCGGGCCTGGGCCGGGTTGAGCGCAGCAAGATAGGGCGCGGCGGCGGTCGTCTCGGCGGGTGCGGCAAAGGGCGGCATCGCCCCATCATATAGGAAGCCGCCGGCAGCGGGAGGGTGCCCCTATCCTCGCCCGGCGCTTGCCCGTATTTTCCGGCGATGCACGCCGCGATCGTCCTCCTCGTGCTGATCCTGACCTATTTCGGCATGGCCGCCGGGCGAATCGCCTGGCTGCGGGTCGACCGCACCGGCATCGCGCTGCTCGCCGTCATCGCGCTGCTGGCGAGCGGGCAGATGACGCTCGACGATTTCGGCAGCGCCGTCGACATGCCGACGCTGGCGCTGCTGTTCGCGATGATGATCATCTCGGCGCAGTTTGCCGAATCCGGCTTTATCGACCTGTGCGCGCGCACGATCACCGGCACCCGCGGCGGCACCGCGGCATTGCTGGCGCTGACCGTGGCGATCGTCGGCGGGCTGTCGGCCCTGCTCGCCAACGACATTCTCGTCGCCGCGATCGCCCCGCCGCTGCTCGCCGGCGCCCAGGCGCGCGGGCTCGACGCGCGGCCCTTCGCGATCGCGCTGGCCGCCTCGGCCAATGCCGGCTCGGCGGCGACGATGATCGGCAACCCCCAGAACATCCTGCTGGGTGCGATCGGCCGCCTCGATTTCTGGAATTTCATCGCGATCAGCGCGGTGCCGGCGCTGTTCAGCCTGTGCGTCGTCTTTGCCGTCGTCTGGCTGCAATGGCGCGAGCGCATCCACGACGGCGCCGGTCCCGGCGCGGCCGAACCGTTCGGCGTTACGGTCCACCCGCTCGACCGCAACCAGACGATCAAGGGGGCGGCGGCGGTGCTGGCGCTGCTGCTGCTGTTCCTGACGCCGCTGCCGCGCGAGACCGGGGCGCTGATCATCGCCGCGCTGCTGCTCGCCAACCGCAAGATCACCAGCCGCACGATGATCGCGACGGTGGACTGGCCGCTGCTGCTGCTCGCCGCCTGCCTGTTCGCCATCACCGGAGCGCTCAACCGCGCCGGCATCGCCGCGCACCTGCTCGCCTTTCTCGTCGATCACGGGCTGTTGCCGAACAGCCTGCTGCTGCTCCTGCCGTTCAGCCTGGCGACGACCAACACGATCGGCAGCCTGCCGGCGGCGATGCTGTTCCTGCAGATCTGGCAGGTGCCGCCGGCCGAGGTGCTCTATGCGCTGTCGCTGCTGTCGAGCCTGGCCGGCAACCTGCTGCTGTCGGGCAGCCTGAGCACGGTGATGGTCGCCGAGCGGGCCGAGCGCCTGGGCACGCCGCTCGGCTTTCGCGACCATGCCCGCGCCGGCATCCCGATCGCGCTGATCTCGACCGGGTTTGCCGTTGTCTGGCTCGACCTGATCGGTATCCTGCCGCTGCTGCCGCCGCCGGTGACCGGCGCGGTGCCGCCCTGACCCCGACAAAGGAACACGCCGCTGGCCCCGCCTCTTCGCATCGGCACGCGCGGCAGCGCGATGGCGCTGTACCAGGCCCGGCTGGTGCGCGACCGGCTGCAGGCGGCGCATCCCGGCCTCGCCTTCGACATCGTGCCGATCCGCACGACCGGCGACCGCGAGCAGCACCGGCTGCTCGCCGAGATCGGCGGCAAGGGCCTGTTCACCAAGGAGATCGAGGCAGCGCTGCTCGATCGCCGCATCGACCTGGCGGTGCATTCGCTGAAGGACATGGAGACCGTCCTGCCGCAGGGGCTGGAGATCGGCTGCGTGCTGCCGCGCGACGACCCGCGCGACGCGCTGGTGACGCGCGGCGGCACCCCGCTCGCCGCGCTGCCCGCCGGCGCCCGCGTCGGCACCGCCTCGCTGCGGCGGCGGGCGCAACTGCTGCGCCTGCGCCCCGACCTCGCGGTGGTGCCGGTCCGCGGCAATGTCGACACCCGCCTCGCCAAGCTCGCCGCCGGCGAGGTCGATGCGCTGCTGCTGGCCTGGTGCGGGCTGGAGCGGCTCGGCCGCGGCGACGCGGCGGCCGAGATTCTGGCGCCGGAGACAATGCTGCCGGCGGTCGGCCAGGGCGCGCTGGCGATCGAATGCCGCAGCGGCGACAGCGCCGTCGCGCCGCTGCTCGCCCCCTTGCACGACGCCGGCAGCGCCGCCTGCGTCGCCGCCGAGCGAGCGATGCTGGCGGCGCTCGACGGCTCGTGCCGCACCCCGATCGCCGGGCTCGCCGAGCTCGCCGGCGGCGGCCGGCTGCGCCTGACGGCGCTGCTGCTGACCCCCGACGGCGGCGGCGCGCGGCGCGCCGAGGGCGAGGCCGAGACCGGAGCGGCGGCGGCGCTCGGCGCCCGGCTCGGAGCTCAGTTGCGTTCCGGAGCGGGGCCGGAGTTCGGGTTCGGCTGAGCCGGCGGAGCCGGCGCGGCGCGATGCGCGCCGAGCCCGCCGCCGCACGCCTGCTGGTGCAGCCAGTCGTTCGGAGTCATCGGCCCGGCAATGACGTAGCCGTAGACCCCGACCGGCCAGGTCAGCACGAACACCGTGTCGTTGACCACGTCGGTGTTCTTGTTCTCGCATTCCCCGGTGGCGAGGTAGCCGATCGCCAGCAGCACCACCCCGATCACCAGGTAAAGCACGATCAGCGCGCGCATTCCGCCTCTCTTACGTATCGTTGCGGCGCAAACGCGCGAGGCCGGCGAAGGCTCCCCGCTACAGCACGCCCTCGCCGCGCAGCGAGGCGACCTCGCCGGCGCCGAGGCCGAGCCAGTTTTGCAGCACCTCTTCGCTGTCGGCGCCGAGGGCGGGCGAGCCCTTGAGCCGCACCGACTTGCCGTCGACCCGCACCGGCCAGCTCGCCATCTTGTAGTCGCCGTTGTGGTGCCTGACCGTCTGCATGAAGCCGCGCGCCTCGAAGCTCGGCTCGTTCAACAGCTCCATCGTGTCGAACACCGCGCCGGCCGGAACCCCGACGGCGATCAGCTTTTCCATCACCTCGCGCTTGTCGTGCTGCCGGGTCCACTCGCCGATGATCGCGTCGAGCTCGTCCGAATGGGCGACCCGGGCGTCGCCGGTGGCAAAGCGCGGGTCGTCGATCAGGTCCTCGCGGCCGATCACCTTCATCAGCCGCGTCCAGTGCTCGGGGTTGGCCCGGCTGGTGGTCAGGTACATGTAGTCGTTGGGGCCGCCGCCCTTGCACGGGTAGAGCCCGGCCGGGGCGTTGTTGCCGGCGCTCGGCTTGGCGCCGCGGCGCTGCGCCGGCTTGCCGGTGCGCGCCATCGTGGCAAAGCAGGTGCGCATGTAGTGGATCATCGCATCCTGCATCGCCACTTCGAGGCGGCAGCCCTGCCCGGTGCGGTTGCGCTGGTGCAGGGCGCCGAGGATGGTCGCCGCCATCAGCATGCCGGTGCCGGTGTCGCCGAAGCTGAGGCCGGGCTTGACCGGCGGCCGCCCGGGCTCGCCGGTGACGCTGATCGGCCCGCCCGCGGCCTGGGCGATCATGTCGAAGGCCAGGCCCTTCTCGTAGGGGCTGCCGCTGGCGAACCCCTTGACCTGGCAATAGATGATGCCGGGGTTGAGCTTCCTGACCGATTCGTAGTCGAGGCCCAGACGCTCGATCGTGCCGGGCGCCATGTTCTCGGCGGTGATGTCGGCCTTCTTCAGCATCTCCTTGACGATGGCCAGGCCCTTCGGCGACTTCAGGTTGATCGCCAGCGACTTCTTGTTGACGTTGAACTGGTAGAAATACCACGGGTCGTCGTCGGGCTTGCCGGGGCGCAGCCGGCGCCCGGGATCGCCGCGCCCAGGGTTCTCGATCTTGACCACCTCGGCGCCGAACCAGGCGAGCACCTCGGTGCAGGTCGTCCCCGCCTCGAACTGGGTGAAATCGACGACCTTGACGCCTTGCAGGAAATTGAAGTCCTGAACGGTCTCGCTCATAGCCGGCTCCTCCCGAGGGTGCGCATGACCATAGCCTGCGCCTTATCGCGCGAGCCCGCAATCTGCGATACGCTCGCCCCGCTCAATCGAGGAGGAAGCCATGAAGGTCGTCACGCTCAAGGATATCCCCGACCTGCCGGTGGAAGGCGCCGACCGCATCGAAGGCTGGACCGGGCCGGTTCAGCGCAGCCGCCAGACCATCATCGAGCCGGGCGAGAGCGCCAACTACAATTGCAGCGTGGTCAATTTCAGCCAGGGCTGCACGACCGGCTGGCACACCCATACCTGCGACCAGATTCTGGTCGTCGTTTCCGGCGAAGGCATGGTCGCGGTCGAGGGCGGGACGCCGCAGGAGATCAAGGTCGGCGACGTGGTGCACATCAAGGCGGGCGAGCGCCACTGGCACGGCGCCAAGGCGACCTCGACGATGGGCCATATCACGATCACCGCGGTCGGCGGCCAGGCCAAGTGGGGCTGACCGCCGGCCCGCGAAGCCGCTATTCGGCCGCTTCCTTGACCGGGGTCAGCTCGTAGCGCTGCATGGCGAGGCCGATGGCCTCGTCCCAGCCCTTCTGGCGCACGTCGAACTGCACGTCGTCGGGGCCGAGATATTTCAGATTGGCGGCGCCGTCGCTGACCGCCGCCATCGGCGTCGGGTCGCGCGGATCGCCCTTCTCGCGCGGCAGCGGCGGGACATGCGCGGCCTCGAGCGCCTTCGCCGTCGCCGCCAGGTCGTCGACCTGGAAGCCGATATGGTGGATGCCGCGCAATTCCGAGCTCTGCCCGGGGCCGAGCTTCGGCGCGTCGGCTTCGCCGTATTTGAGGATGGCGAAATAGATGTAGCCGTCGCTGAGCCAGACGCCGCGCTCCCCGGTCGCCGACGGGCGGCGATAGAGCTCGGTCAGGCCGAAATGCGTCTTGTAGAACTCGGCGGTCTTCGCCGGATCGTCGGTGACGAGCGCGATATGCTTGATGCGAGCCATCTCTCACCTCCTGCGATGGGTGCGCCTACCGCTTCGGCGGGTGGGCGCGGACGAACGCCTCGTTGACCTCGGCGCCCCAGCCGGGGCCGGTCGGCAGCACGAACTCGCCGTTGTCGATGACCGGCGGCACGGTGACCATGTCGTCCTTCCAGGTGACGTCGTCGATGTCGATCTCCATCACCTTGAAATTCGGCACCACCGCCGAGAAATGCGCGCTGATCAGCGAGCCGAGATGGCCGTTGAAATTGTGCGGCGCGACGTTGACCTCGTAGGCATCGGCCATCGCGGCGATCTTGACCGATTCGAGGATGCCGTTCCAGGCCACGTCGATGATCGCGAAATCGACCGCCTGCTGCTCGAAATACGGCCGGAACTGGCGCCGCCCGTAGAGCGACTCGCAGGACGCGATCGGCGTGCGCGCCGAGCGCCGGATCAACGCCAGCCCGGCCGGGTCGTAGATGTCGATTTCGAGCCAGGTCAGGTCGAGCGGTTCCAGGGCCCGCGCCAGCTTCACATAGCCGTCGATCTTGTAGTTGAAGTTGGTGTCGAGAAAGAGCGCCATGTCCCGTCCGGCGCCCTTGCGGAAGGCTTCGAGCTGGGCCACCGCGGCGTCGACGATGCGGCGGTCGATGTTGAGCTCGGGATAGCCCGGCGCAGCGTTGGTGCCGGGGCCATGGATATAGGGCCGTTCGGCGTCGAAGCGGATGATGTTGGTCTTCAGCCCCTTGAAGCCCTTGGCGCGGACCTCCTCGCCGAGGCGGACGATGTCGTCGAGGCGGCGGATCGGCTCGACCCCGGCCCATTCCTTGATCTTGTCGCCGTAGCGCGCCCGGTAGGTGCCGCAATGCGACCAGTAGACCGGCAGCCGGGTGCGCACCGGCCCGCCGAGCAATTCGTAGACGGGGATGCCGAGCGCCTTGGCCTTGATGTCGATCAGCGCGTTCTCGATCGCCGCGATCGCCTGGGCGTTGAGCCCGCCCGCCGCCTGCCGCGTCGCGGCGTAGAGCCAGGCCGAATGGCGCTCGACCGGCCGCGGGTCCTGGCCGACGAGGCGTGCGCCCAGCCTTTCGATGACGCCGCCGAGCCCCTGCGCGCCGTAGCCCTCCATGAACTCGGACCAGCCGGTGATGCCGGCATCGGTCGACACCTTGAGAAACGAGGTGGTGCGCCAGCCGGCGTCGCAATGCAGGGTCTCGAATCCGGTGATCTTCATCCTCCGCCTCCGCTTCAGCCGCGCGCGGCGATCTCGTCGAGCACCGGCGCGATACGGGGACAGGGATAGCGCCGACGGCGCCGGCGCATTTCCGCCGCGATCTCCGCGCTCGCCGTGCCGCCAGCATGGCAAGGAAGCGCCGCGCCGTCCAGCCGCCGCCCTAGATCTGCTCGACGTCGGACAGCTTGAAATCGGAGCCCGGCGGGTTCTCGCCGATGCGCAATTTGTCCTTGGCGGTAAAGGTGTAGGGCGGCACCGGCAGGTTGTACGGCGCCGGCACCCCGGCGAAGACGCGGCCGGCGAGGTCGTATTTCGAGCCGTGGCACGGACAGAAATAGCCGCCGGGCCAGTCCTTGCCCATCGCCGGCGAGCCCGGCGCCTCGGCATTGGGAATGCAGCCGAGATGGGTGCAGATGCCGACCACGACGAAAATCTCGGGATTGATCGAGCGGTGCCAGTTCTGCGCGTATTTCGGCTGCTGGAGCTGTTTCGAGTCGGGGTCGCGCAGCAGGCGGCGGTCTTCCGGCGATTGCAGCTTTTTCAGCTCCTCGGGCGTGCGCCGCGCCACCCAGACCGGCCGGCCGCGCCACACCACGGTGATCTGCTGGCCGGGTTTGACCGGCGCCAGATCGACATCGACCGGCGCGCCGGCGGCGATCGTGTCGGCCGCGGGCTCGAGCGAATCGACAAATGGCCACAAGGCGGAGGCGAGACCGACCGCGCCGAGCGCCCCGGTCAGCAACAGCAGAAAATCGCGCCGCGGCTCCGGCGCGCCGGCAGCATCGTCGCTCATGCCCGGAAAACGCCGAACCCGGCCCTCGCCGCCGCCGGCGCGGCGAACCGTCGCGCCCAGGCTTCCCCGGGCTCCCGCTTTCGCAACGCGAAGGACGCAGAGGAAACGCGAAGGACGCGGAGAAGGCTCGGCGCCTTCGCGGCCTTTGCGCCTTCTGGAGCGGGATGAGATCGGGACGAATCGGCGCTCCCGCTCGGTGGTGGGGATTGCCGCGTCGGCTGCGCCTCCTCGCAATGACGGGGACATGGTCATTGCGAGCGCAGCGAAGCAATCTCCCGCGCTGTGCGCGGGGATTGCCGCGTCGGCCGCGCCGCCTCGCAATGTAGACTAAGTCTAGCGGGGCGGCCTACTCCGCCATCAGCTGGTCGCGGGCGCGGTCGGCGAAGCGCTTCAGCTCGGCTTCGAGCTGGGCCGGGGTCGCGTTCTGGCCCTTGGCGGCGAGGTCGGCGCCGACCTTGTCGATGACGTGGCGGTCGCCGCCGCGCTCGAATTCGGCGGCGACGACGCTCTTGGCGTAACTCTCGGCGGCCTCGCCGCTGAGCCCCATGCGCTCTGCCGCCCACAGGCCGAGCAGCCGGTTGCGCCGCGCCGTGACCTTGAAGCGGAACTCCTGATCGTGCTTGAACCGCGCCTCGAATTCCTTTTCGCGTTCGTCAAAGTTGCTCATGCCTTGCTCTTTCCGTGTCGCGATGCCGATCTTACCGTAAATGTGCACGCTCGTCCTGCTCCGCCGCCCCGCGCACGACTGGCCGCTGATCATCGCCGCCAACCGCGACGAGATGGTCGACCGGCCGGCCTTGCCGCCGGCGCGCCACTGGCCCGACCGCAGCGAGATCGTCGCCGGGCTCGACCGCCTCGCCGGCGGATCATGGCTCGGGCTCAACGATTGGGGCGTCGCCGCCGCGGTCTTGAACCGGCAGGGTTCGCTCGGGCCCGCCGCCGGGCGGCGCTCGCGCGGGGAACTGGTGCTGGAGGCGCTCGACCACGCCGATGCGGTCGCCGCGGCGACGGCGCTGGCGCATCTCGACCCCGCCGCCTACCGCAGCTTCAACCTGATCGTCGCCGACAATCGCGACGCGTTCTGGCTGCGCCATGCCGGGACCGGGCGGATCGAGGTGCATCCGCTCGGCGACGGGCTGTCGCTGATCGCCGCCGGCGAGCTCGACGATCCGGCGAACCGCCGCCTCGCCCGGGCACGGCGGCGCTTTGCCGCGGCCCCGCCGCCCGACCCGGAGGCCGGCGAATGGACGGCGTGGCAGGACATTCTCGGCGACGACCGCGGCGCCGACGCCCTGCGCTTCCGCACCGCGCGCGGCTACGGCACCCGGTCGAGCGCGCTGCTGGCGCTGCCGGCGGCGCGCCATCACGGCCGCCCGCCCGGTTTCCGCTACGCCCAGTGGCTGCCCGAGGCGGCGCCGTGGCAGGACGTGTGGCCGGGGCGCCCGGCGGCGTGCTAGAAGGAGGCGAATGAAGGCGCGCGTTCATGTCCGGCTCAAGCCGGGGGTTCTCGACCCGCAGGGCAAGGCAATCGGCAACGCCTTGCGCGGGCTCGGTTTCGACGGGGTCGGCGAGGTCCGCCAGGGCAAGCTGATCGAGCTCGAACTCGCCGATACCGATGCCGCCGCGGCGCGCGCCCGGGTCGAGGCGATGTGCCGGCAGCTGCTCGCCAACCCGGTGATCGAGGATTACGCGATCGAGGTATGCTGAGCGGCGTACCCCGCGTTTGCCGCGATTTCGGCCCGAATTAACCTTCAATTTTATGGAAATGCGGGGCGCGGAACGGGCAATTTCCCGCGGTCACACCGCGGAGCGGAGCGCGATGTCGTTGTTGCCCCTCATGCTGCTGCGTTCGGCCTCGTCGATTCTTTCGGCGCTGCTCGGCGGCTTCGGCGTGTTCTGCCTGATCGAGAGCTTCTGGGCGCCGCACCTCGCCGTGCATGCGTTGATCCTGCTGGCCATGGCCGCCGTTATCGTGCGCGTTCTCGGGCGCTGAGCGGCAGGTCTTGCCGGTCGCGGGAGCGTCGCGTATGTGACAGGCATCTCCCAGCGAGGTGCCGGAGGATGCAGGCCGCCATCGTCATCTTTCCCGGGTCGAACCGCGAGCGCGACCTCGCGATGGCGCTGAAGCGCGCCAGCGGGCGCGAGCCCTTGACCGTCTGGCACGGCGACTCGACCGTGCCGGACTGCGACCTGATCCTGCTGCCCGGCGGGTTCGCCTATGGCGACTATCTGCGCTGCGGCGCGATGGCGGCGCACTCGCCGATCATGCGCGACGTCAAGGCGCGGGCCGAGCGCGGCACCCCGGTGCTCGGCATCTGCAACGGCTTCCAGATTCTG
>Ga0070734_10002716_pt1 | contig 20454 bp, 16 predicted proteins | sample Coa_R1_8_FD_66444 | JGI IMG/M metagenome (GOLD analysis project Ga0070734, IMG submission 66444) | Surface soil microbial communities from Centralia Pennsylvania, which are recovering from an underground coalmine fire - Coalmine... | ecosystem: Environmental > Terrestrial > Soil > Unclassified ... | reverse complement strand
GTGTAGGGGCGTTGCGAAGAGTCGAACTGATTTGCTTTTGACCTAGAATGGCAGGGACGACGCTAACAGGAACAGGGCCAGGAGACCATCGTGAAACGAGTAGTTGAGCAGTATCACCAAGCGTCCGAGTACCTCGCCGGCGGCGTTTCGGCATCCACACGTCTCAATCGAGCCTTGGGCCATCCGGTGTTCATCGACCGGGCCGACGGCTGTCGAGTCTGGGATCTCGACGGCCATGCATATTTCGATCTGTGCTGTAGCCATGGCGCGACACTTCTCGGCCACGGCGACCCCCGCGTCCGGCAAGCGGTCGAACAAGTGCTGTCCCGAGGTGCTGCCTGCTCTTATGAGAATGAGCTGCACGCCGCACTGGCCCGCTTGTTGTGCGAAACAATCCCCTGCTGCGAGCGCGTCCGCTTCACTGGCTCCGGGACCGAAGCCACCATGCACTGTCTACGGTTGGCCCGTGCATTTACCGGCCGTCAGAAAATCTTGAAGTTCGAGGGAAACTTCCACGGCTACCATGATCAGGTCATGTTCTCCATCGGGACACCTGCAGATCGGCTCGGCCCGGAGCATTTGCCGATGCTCTACCCCGGTTCCGCAGGCCTCGCTGCCGGCCTCGACCAGAACCTCGTGGTCGTGCCCTACAATCGCACCGACTTACTGAAGGAGGCGTTTCACCGCCATGGCGTTGAACTGGCCGCGGTCATTTGCGAGCCGATCTTCTACAACGCCGGCTGCATTGTTCCGGCCCCGGAATTCATGGCCACGCTTCGCCAGCTGACGCGGGAAAGCCGTGTGCTCTTGATCTTCGATGAAGTGCTCAGTGCGTTCCGAATGGGTGCTGGCGGGGCTCAGGAATATCTGGGAGTTATCCCTGATCTGTGCACCCTGGGGAAGGCAGTGGGCGGCGGCTTTCCCCTGAGCGTCTTTGGCGGCCGGCGTGACATCATGGAGCGGCTAATGCCCATGGGGGACTGTCAACATAGCGGTACGTACAACGGCCATCCCGTTGCGGTCGCCGCCGGGCTGGCCGCCATTACGGCCTACCGCCAGCCGGGCTTCTACAATCATATCCACAACTTGGCCGGCCGGCTGTACGGCGGGCTGGAGATACTGTTCACACGCCACGGCCTACAAGCCCGTGTGCAGGGTTTGGGAGCGCGGTTCGGTCTCTACTTCGGCGTAACGGAGCCGGTCCGCGATTATCGTGATGCCGTCCGGCACGAGCGTGGTCAGATGCTTCGGTTTGTGAAGTTGGCCATCGAGCACGGGGTGTACTTCCACGATTACGGCGGTGCGGCATGCCATCACGGCTTCTGTGCCGCGATGACCCTGGCCGATGTCGAGGACATTCTGCATCGCCTTGACGGCGCCCTGGCCAAGATGAAGCAATAACGCGGAGAATTGGGCAGGAGTCAGAAAAAAAGGAACAAAGCATGGACCACGCGTCCAGAATCCTTCTTGGCTGCTTCCTGCATCGGAGGTAAGGATGCGCATCGCGGTCGGCCAGGTGTGGCAGGAGAGCAACACGTTCAATCCCTTGCCGACCACGCGCGTGGATTTTGAACAGTTCAGCGTGCTTCGCGGCCAGGAGATCGTGGAGCGCATGGCCCACACCAACGAGCTGGGCGGTTTTATCCAGTCGCTGCGTTCCTGGCCCGAACAGCCAGAGATCCTGGGTCTGGTGCGTCTTTCCGCTTGGCCCGGCGGCCCGGCCCTTTACGAGACATTTTGCTGGGTACAGCAGGAGATCACCGAGGCGCTCCGCCAACGGCTGCCGGTCGACGCGGTCCTCCTGGCCTTGCATGGTGCGATGGTGGCGGAAGAAGTTCCGGATGTCGAAGGCAGTGTACTGGAAGCGGTACGTTCCCTGATCGGCGGAGCGGTGCCCCTGGTGGCAACGCTGGACCTGCACGCCAACGTGACCCGGCGGATGGTCGAGGCCGCCGACGCGCTCGTGTTCTACCATACCGTTCCCCATCTGGATGTCTTCGAAACCGGACAGCGCGGTGCTGCGCTGTTGCGCCGCCTCTTGGTTGGGAGAGCCCAGCCGGTCACAGCGTTCCAGAAGCTTCCCTTGGCTGTCCCTGCGGAATGCGCGAATACGCAGGAACCGGCCAGCGTTAGTTACGCCCTTCGGCGGCAGCTTCAGGAGCTGGAAGCCGATGGGCAAATTCTCGCTGCGGGCCTGTCCACCGTCCAGCCCTGGCTTGACATCCCGGAGTTGGGCAGTGCCGTTGTAGTCGTGGCCGATCAGGACGCCGGCACGGCCCGGTCCGCATGCGTGCAGCTCGCGGCCACGCTGTGGCACCAGCGCCGTGCATACTTGCCACAGATGCTTCCCGCCGAGGAAGCTGTGCGGCAGGCTCACCAAGTCAGCGAAGGCTTAGTGGTCCTCAGCGATGGTGCCGATGCGACCACAGCGGGTGCTCCCGGTGACAGCACGCATATCTTGCGTGAGCTGTTGAAGTACGATTGGCCACGACCCGCACTTATCACCTTGGTGGCGCCCGGCCTTGTCGAGGAGGCCCGGCAGCGCGGGCGGGGCGCCAAGTGGACCGCTTCCCTCGGAGGACTGCGGGACCGCCGATATTCTCAGCCGCTCACCCTCCGCGTGCAAGTCGCGAATCTTTTTGAGGCCCGCTTTGTGATGTCCGGCCACCTGGGCAAGAACCTGCCGATCAACATGGGCTCCTCCGCCGTGTTGCAGCACAAGAATGTTCATGTGATTGCGACCTCGCAAACCGGCCCGCACTTCGCGCCCGAGCTGTTCCAGGCTGCTGGGCTCGATCCTTTTGCCGCCCGCGTCCTCGTCGCCAAGAGCCCTTGCGGGTTCCGAGCGGCCTATGAGCAGAGGGCCAAGAAAATCCTTCTGGTCCAGGCGCTGGGCTGCGCCCCCTCAGACTTCTGGCACTACGATTACCAGAACATTCCCCGCCCGCTGTGGCCCTGGGATGAGATCCCATCCTGGAGTCCGGATCCCGTTTGCATTTCACAACGGCGCTCTTGATGGGGATTGATGCGCTGACAGAGAGGCAGTTCCGTACGCTGTATCTGCGTGGGCCGCTAGAAAATCTGCCGAATTACTTCGCCCCGGCTAATCAGCAGTGGACGGCCCAAGTTGTCGCGAAATTCGGCATCCGGCCTGTATCCCAGGCAATGAAAAAGCGTGGCCGTCAGGTCCTGTGGCCGGACGAGGCCTTCTGTGGGATAGGCACCGATGCGGTCGGATGCCCCAAGGACCTGTCCACCCCGCACTCCGCCGCCCGCCAAGGCGATCGAAAAGACATGGCCCCAATGATCGCGGCCGCCGGAACCGTTGATCTTGGGTGTACGGCCAAACTCTCCCATCCAAATCACCAAGGTCTCCTCGAGCAGGCCGCGCTGGCTGAGGTCGTCCAGCAACGCGGAATACGCCTGATCCATGGGCGGCATCAAGGCAGTCCGCAAACGCTCACTATTCTTGGCGTGGGTGTCCCACACCGGATTGGTGTCCGAATCCTCCTTGGTACGCGTCCAATTCACTTGCACCAAGGATACCCCTGCTTCGACCAAGCGCCGGGCTAACAACACGCTCTGCCCGAACCGGCTCCGGCCATAGCGGTCGCGCACGGCCGGCGGTTCCTGGTACAAGTTAAAGGCCTGCCGGGCTTTCGGCGAGCGGAGCACGTCAAAGGCCTGCTGGCTCAGGGTATCGTAGCGACTCAAGGTACTGCTTCGCTCTGCAGTCTCCCAATGCCAGTTGACCGCTTCCAGGAGGGACTGCCGGGCCTGCAGCCGCAACGGCGGTACATCACGAGGTAAGTCGAGTTCTGGAATCTGGAAGTTGGCTTGCGATGGATCGCACAGCATCAACCAGGGATCGGCGGCCTTGCCAAGAAAACCGCCATCTTGACCGGGCCAGGTGATGCCACCGGTGTTCCAGATGTGCTCCGGTAGGGTGATGGCAGCCGGTAAGCCCGCTGCGCGTGTCCCCTGAGCCTGGCGCAGCTTCCGCACGACGGCACCGACGCAGGGCCAATTATTCGGCGCCCCGGGCTTACTGTTCTCCACATTGGTTGGCTGGTGCGGATATCCCGTCAACATCCAGTAACCGCTGGAGGAATGTGCGTTATCATTGGTCGAGACGGCGCGCAACACACAGCACTTATCCGCCTGGCGGGCGACCTGCGGCATCAGCTCACCGACCCACAGACCTGGTACGGCCGACGGGATTGGTCTTAGATCACCACGGATCTCAACGGGGGCAGCCGGCTTGGGATCCCAGGTCTCATGTTGGGGCGGTCCGCCCATGAGAAACAAGACGATGCAGGCCTTGGCTTGGCCAAAGGCACGCTCGCCGTCAACAGACGCGGCCCGCGCTTTGCGAGTTGCAAGCAGCGCCGGCAGCGACAGCCCAAACAGACCCAGGCTTCCCGCATGCAGCCATTCGCGCCGGGTCAGGCCGTCGCAGAGGCGTGATCCCTCGTCCTGAATCGTGAGCATGATTGTTACTGTAAAGTGAGCTGCCACTCCAAACAAGGCGAACACCGATTATCTTTTCCTAGACGAACTCGCTTCGGACTCGCTCCTACCGATCTTATTCATGATCCGGTTGGTTGTGTCCGTTTAAAGTCGAGGGGGCCGCTGGCTCGTGGCCGCAGCCGGGGTGTGGTTACACATCTGGGACACGCGCCCGCCTGGCGCGACACCGATGCCTGACGGTCGTTGGTGACCTGGTTCTCTGAAGCTGGAGCGAGACGAAATCGTTCACGTGCTCAGAACTATTGGATGAGTTCACCCTGATGTGCGAAAACAGTCCGCCCCGTTGGCTCTGCAGGCTCGTCTGCTCCCGAATATCGCACCATGACCTACTGCGGCAACGGCCAGAAGAAGAAGGTGCCCTCCTCATCGCAGGACACTGCCGTGCGGCCATCGGGACAGAAGGCAACTGCGAGGACCGAGCTCATGTGTCCGTCGAAACAGTGGATTTCCTGCCCACTCCGTACATCCCACAAGCGTACGGTGTGATCCACACTTCCAGAAAGAGCCCAAACGTTGTTCGCGGATAGAGCCACGCTAGTGACGGGACCGGTGTGCCCCCGGAAGCATTGAACCTCCATTTCTTGTGGCTCGACCTGCCAAAGACGGAGCGTCCGGTCCTCGCTGGCGGAGAGGACATAGCGACCATCGTGGGAATAAATGACTGTGGGGACTGGCCCCTCGTGGCCGCGCAAGATATGGATTTGCCGTTTCTCCAGCAGGTCCCAAATGCGGATCGTATCGTCCCAGCCTGAAGAGGCGGCGTAGCGGTCGAATCGCGACACCGCCACGCCGCCAACAGGAGCCACGTGGCCCTTGAACTCCTGGATGGGGTCTCCTTCCTTGGTATCCCACAGCAACAATCGAGCATCATTGCTGCCAGAGAGAGCGTAGCGTCCGTCCGGGAGAAACGTCACGCCACGCACCCAGCTGTGATGCCCTTTCATTTTCCGCAACAAACACTTGTTTTGCAGATCCCACAAACACATCGTACTTTCAGGGAAATCCTGGTGTCCCGATAAAGCTTGTTTGCCGTCGGGTGAAAACGCCAGGCCCAGCACGGGAACCGGATGTCCTTCGAGGAATGCAATTTCCTGAGCCGTGTCCAGGTCCCACAGCTGCAAGGCGAAGTCGGGTTCCGGGCCGGCGGCAAGGGCCCGGCGGCGGTCAGGCGAAAACGCCACACGGGCAAATGGACCTGTCTGGACACTGATGGAGCGAATCGAAGGACCCGGCGCAGCCACAGCCGGTTTCTGCTCGGGAGCTTTTGCCGGTCGTGACGGACCAATCGCGATCGGCACGAGATTCTTCGGGACAGCCGCGGAGCTGGTGCCGGAAACATCGCCGGCGTCCTTTGAATCCGCCGACTTGGTGACATGCCATGCTACGGAACCGAGCGTTGTCGCCCCGACCAGAACCAAGCCAACGATGGTGGCCAGCCGCCATGACCGGCCACGAAACCTTCCCGACCCCGCCTTGGGAAGGATCGGTGGAGCGGAAGGTGTCGGTTGGCCGGCGGGGGACGGAAGCGGTATGCCACCGGATGCGGGTTTGCGAATGGGAACGGTCGGCCATTCCCCTTCGACGAAGGGCTCCAGCTCCCGGGCGACCTCGGTTGGCGTCTCGTAGCGCTCGGCCGGGTCCTTGGCGAGCATCCGCGCGATGATTTGCGCCAATTCCCCCGGCACGTCGCCCCGCAGCTCGGACACCAGCCTCGGTTGGCGGGTCTGATGCAAGAGCAGCTTGTGCAGCGGCGCGCCGTCCGGGAAAGGGGGCTCGCCCACCAGCAGGTGGTACAGCGTGCAGCCCAGGCTGTAAATGTCGGCCCGAATGTCGGCATTGCCGGCGGCGGCGGCCTGCTCCGGAGCCATGTAATCCGGCGTGCCGACCATCGATCCTTCCGGCGTCAGACCGGCAGCGGAAACGGACTCGTTGGCGAACCGGGCCAGCCCGAAATCGAGGATCTTGATCTGTCCGCCCGAGGTCAGCAGCATGTTTCCGGGCTTGATGTCGCGGTGGACCATTCCCTGTTCCCAGGCATGTTGCAGCCCCTGCGCTGCCTGGTGGATCCAATCGCAAGCTTGGTCCACGCGGAACGGTCCACTCTGCGCCAGCACCCGATCCAGGCTCTTCCCTTCGACGTACTCCATCACCAGGAAATGCACATCCCCGGCCTGATCGGCATCGTAGGCGGTCACAATATGGGGATGCACCAGCCGGGCTGCCGCCCGTACCTCCTGGGGAAAGCGTTCCAGCGCGGCCGGCCGATCCATCAAATCCTTGCGGATGATTTTCAGCGCCACCACGCGCTCCATGAGCCGATGCTCAGCCTTGAAGACCGTGCCCATGCCCCCGGCACCCAGAAATTCCAGGATGCGGTAGCGAGGGTGTGCGGCCAGCTCCGGGGGAACGTCCGAAACTGCCGCTTTCAGGCGCCGCGGCAAAGTGTCGGCCGAGCTAACGGCGTACCCGGGAGGTGTTTGCTTCGATTCGCAGAACGGCGGCACCGTCGGTTTGCTCGCCGAGCTGCGGAGCAACAAGGCGAATGCGTCTTCGGGCAGGGCTTCGAGGTCTCCGCAGCACGTGGCACAGTGGGCCACATGGCGTTCGACCTCCTCCCACTCCGCATCATGGAGCTGCCCTGAATCAAAGGCCGACAATTGCTCGCGACTGGGATGCACGTCGGGTGCATCGTTCATGGGTCGTTCTCCCGGTACTGAATACCACCTTGGCTCGGCAGACCGGTTCGGACGGTGGCGAGTCCGGACATCCTCATTGATTAAAGGTATGCTAGGAGCCAATCATTTCACGAAAATGCTTCGCTCAGTTGATGAGTCCTTCCGCTTCTTGACGTAACCGGCTCTGGACGCGCGATTTGGCGATGCGGACGGCATTAGGCGAAATGCCGAGTTCCGCGGCGACTTCCGCGGTGCGTTTGCCTTCCAGCACCAATAATTGGAAGGCCCGCCAGGTCATCGGCGCGAACTCCGGTTTGATCAGTTCGAGGAGGCGGCAAATGACATGCCGGTCGTGCTCTTCATCCCAAACTCGGCTCAAGGAGCTGTCCGCATCCGCGAGCTGGTCCAGCACTTTGTCGAAATGGCTGCCGCCGCTTGCTTGGGGGCGCGCCCGCCGAGCATGGAAGAAACTCCGCAGCCGGTTCACCGTGATGGTACGAAGCCAGCGGCGGAACGCGCCGGGGCGGAGGTCATGCTGGAAGTTGGGCAGTTCACGGACAACGACCGCCAGGACTTCCTGAACCAAATCCTCGGCATCGGGCCGCTGCAACAGATAGCGGTGCAGCCAGCTGCGAATGAGCGGCGTATACAGATCGACGAGCAGCCGCCACGATGCAGGATCAGGGCGAAGCCGTAATCGCTCCAGTAAGCTGATCGATGTCTCGGTGGTCATCTTGCGCCTCTCCGACGATCCCATTATCCCGCCGCCAGCCGTTTGGAGCAAGCATTTTCCGACAGACGGCCAGCCGCAGCCGCCAATAGGCGAAAGGATCATACAACCGTAAAACAACCGGGTCGAGCGTGGCGTGCGCTGGCGTCGGATCACTCAACCCCTTGTGTTCCGCCGCGTTTTACACCCTCGCTGTTAGGGTCGCGAGCGCCGGCGGCACGGCACGGTCACTTTTGTTTTCGAGAAGGAGAGCAATATGTCGAAGCGCGTGATGTGGCTGGCAGCGCTCCTCGCCGGTTGGGCCACCGCCGGCGCCCGGGCCGGTGAGCTGAGCATCGGCGACCCTGCCCCCAAGCTAGCCATCAAGGAATTCATCAAGGGGGACCCGATCAGCAAGCTGGAGAAGGGCAAGACCTATGTTGTGGAGTTCTGGGCCACTTGGTGTGGCCCGTGCCGGGTCAGCATTCCCCACCTCACCGAGCTCCAAAAGCAATACAAGGATGTCACCTTCGTCGGCGTCAGCATCTGGGAAAATGATACCAAAGAGGTCAAGCCGTTCGTGGAAAAAATGGGCGACAAGATGGACTACCACGTGGCCCTGGACGATGTTCCCGAGGGTGCGAAGGCGAATAAAGGCGCGATGGCCAGCTCGTGGATGGACGCCGCGGGCCAGGGCGGCATCCCGACGGCATTCGTGGTGAATGGCGACGGCAAGATCGCCTGGATCGGCCATCCAATGAACATGGACAAGCCCCTCGCAGAAATTGTTGCCGGGAAGTGGGACCTGGCGGTCGCTACCGCGCAGTTCAAGCGCGAGCAGGAAAAGGCCCGTAAGATGAACGAATTGCGCGCCAAACTGGAAGCGGCCTCCAAGGCCGGCGACCCGAAGGCGCTGCTGAGCGTGATTGATACCGCGGTTACGGAGGATCCGGATCTGGAGATGAGGCTTGCCCTTCCCAAATACCAGATTCTCTCAGGGAAAGATGGCGATCCGGAAAAAGCCCAGGAATACGGAAAACGGCTCGTGGAGAAACTGTTCAAAGATAACGCCGGCGCGCTCAATAACCTGGCCTGGTTGACGGTCGGTACCGATGAGAAGGACAAGAATCCGAAGCTGCTGAAAATCGGCCTGGCCGCCGCGCTGCGGGCGGACGACCTCACCAGGGGAAAGGATGCCAACATCACGGATACGCTAGCCAAGGCGTACTTCCTCAACGGCGATGCCGCCAAGGCGCTGGAATGCCAGGAACGAGCCATCAAGCTCGCCAAGGGAACTCCGCTGGAGAACGACAAGGACATGCAAAACCGCCTGGAGGAGTACAAGAAGGCGGTGGAGAAGTCTGGCGGGGAAAAGAAGTAGCTCTGCCCAGGATTTCACGACTGGCTCATCACGCGCTCACCACGCGCTGACGACTCGTTCCCAAACTCCGTTTGGGAACGAGTCTCCGCGAAACGCTGTTTCGCATCACCGCGGCGCGAAGGAGCGTTTCGCCCCGCTGGCGTTCCCTAACGGAGTTTGGGAACCAGAACTTCGGAATTGAGAACGAGGAAAAAGCGCTAATTCTCGTCCCCAACTGTAAGTTTTCAATTCCTAATTTTCAATTTGTGATGCCGAAGCCTCTCCTACCGCATTCTCATCTTCTTATAATCTCTCAGGTGACAAAATGGCTCTCCTCGCCAAGCCTAGTGGGTCCGAGCCTACCCCGATGTAACGAAACTTGGAACTGCACTGGAGGAAGGGAATGATGCGACGATCGGTCCTAGTAACCACCGCGGTCACATTGAGCATGCTTGCTGGGTTCACGAACCGGGCGGGCGCCGATGTCATCCTCACCGGCTATATAGAAAGTTCGATCCTCCGCTTCGCCGAGGATGGCACGCCGTTGCAGCCGATCGTTCCTCCCGGCGGAACCTATGGCGTACTCGGACCGGCTGGAATCACGTTCAGTCCAGACGGCAGCACGCTCTATGTCAGCAACCAGGCTTCAGCGTTGGTCCCCGGGGCACCGGATTCCATTGTGCAAGTCGACGCCACCACCGGGAATGTCATGCCGTTCATCACGCTGCCCAGCGGCTACCTGCCGGCCGGTCTGCGTTTTGGACCGGACGGGTACCTCTACGTGAGCCACAACGGCGGGCAGGCCGCTCCAATGGGCTCCGGATCGGTCGATCGTTACGATCCCACCACCGGCGCGTACATCGACTCGGTCGTGACGAACATCACGCAGCCGACAGGCCTGGTGTTTGACTCGGCTGGCAACCTGTACGTGAGCTGCTATGGGGATTCCACCGTTGTCCAGTTCGACGGCACCAACGTGAACATTTTTGTCGCCGCCGGCAGCGGCGGCTTGTACAGTCCCAGCGGACTCCAGTTCGGACCGGATGGCAACCTGTATGTTGTCGATCTCCTTCTCGGTGCCGTCCGCCGTTATGACCCGACCGGGGCTTCCATCGATGATTTCATCCCCGCCGGCGGAAAACTGGACGGTCAATTTCCGTCGGACTTGCTGTTCGATCGCAGTGGCCAACTGTTGGTGGCCAATTTGGGAGGCAGCTTCAGCGATCCGGAGGGTACGATCAAGGCCTTCGACGGGACCACGGGAGCATATGTGGACGATTTCGCAACCGGCATCTTCCTGGCGTCCCAGCTGTTGCTGACACCGTAACGATATGGGTTGCTGCTGATTTGGCGGCGGTTCGTGGAACCGCGCGGTTCTACGAACCGCCGCCAAACCGACCGTCTATCAAAAATCGTTGATTGCTTCCCCGCCCGCTCGTGTGGCGAGGGCCCGCCAGACCGTCAGGTCAATGGCATCGGCGACGAATCGCACGGAACCGTCGCACAGGGCGAGGTTGACCCCGCCATTGTGCCGGCTGCGGGCAGCACGCCAGCCCATGGCGGTATAGCGCGTCGCACCAGGCCGGACATCAAAGGTAACGCAGTCCACCTGGGGCGCGTTCGGCGAATAGTAATGGTTATACGATGCGCAGCGGATCTCGCCGCTGGCCCACATGAAGCCACGCAGCCGTTCGACGTTCCACATGGTCGCCGAAGCACAGGCATTGTCGCTGAGCGGCCGGCCACTGAGATAGGCGTAGACGGTCGCCAGCGGCGCCGGCGGCAGACCAGAGGCCGACTCAGTCCCCTCTCCCAAAGTGCTCTCCGAGATCATCGCCGTATTGCTGGTGCCGTCGGCCAGATCGGCGATGCGCATGGTCCGCTTGGCGATGAAGGCTCCGTCGGCGTCCCAGGGGGAACCGCCGTTCATGCCGGTGCCATTGCAGAAAGCGTAGTTGGTCGGCCCCAGGACTGGAACACCGTAGGCCGGACCCAGGGTCACCGGCTGCATCCTATCGCTGGGACACAGGAACAACGGCACCGTCCGCTGCACGGCAGACTGGTTTGGCTGCGTGATGTTGAAGGGAATCGTGGATTCGTAGGTTTGCAGACTCAGGTCCATCTGATTGTAGATGGGGGTCTGTTCGAGGAACGGGTTCAACTCGGCCAAGGGGCTCCAGCTGGCGAAGTAGGCGATGGGCATACCGTCCCCCTTGAAGGCCGGCGGGAAGCGGTCGTGCACCGAGACGTAGTGGTGCATCGCCAACGCGATCTGCTTGAGATTGTTTTGACAGCGGATGCGTGCCGCGGCTTCCCGCACCTTTTGCACGGCTGGCAAGAGTAAACCGATCAGGACGCCGATGATGGCGATCACCACCAAGAGTTCGATCAGCGTAAAGCCACGCCTTCCTTGCTCGAGCATAGTTGTCAGTTTACCAAAAGGGAAACAAACATGAACCAAATAAATCGCGATGTCTCCCATGTACCCGAAACGCTGCGCGGCTGGCTAAGCCGGGCCGTCGAAGACGGGGCTTCCGACTTGCACCTGATCGCCGGTTATCCACCGGTGCTGCGCCTGCATGGGGACCTGGTCGAGCTTCCCGAACCGCCCCTGGAAGGGGAAAAGCTGCAAGCCTTGCTCGATGCCCTTTCCCCTTCCGAGGCGTTTGCCCGGCTCCAATCGCAAAGGAACATCGACTTTTCATTCGATTGGACGGTGGACGGCCGGGTTAGCCGTTTCCGGGCCAATCTGTTCCACGCGGGACGGCAGCTTGGGGCCTGCCTGCGCGTTGTGCCGAGCACGATCCCGGACTTTGAGTGGGCGGGGTTTCCGAACGCCCTGGCCCAGAAGTTGGCTTTTGTGCGCGATGGGTTGGTGATCGTGACCGGCGCCACTGGCTCGGGGAAGACCACGACGCTGGCTATGATCGTCAATCTGCTGAATCAGGCGGGCGGATACCGGATCATCACGGTGGAAGAGCCGGTGGAATATGTCTTCCCCAAAGCCGCCAATTCGGTGGTGACGCAGCGCGAAGTGGGGGCAGACGTGTTGAGCTTTGCGGATGGTCTCAAGTACGGCTTGCGGCAAGACCCGGACGTGATCCTCGTGGGAGAGATCCGCGATCGCGAAACCGCCCAGATGGCGCTCAGTGCGGCGGAAACGGGCCATCTGGTGTTTACCAGCCTGCATACCCGCGATGCCAAGGGGGCGATCACGCGCTATGCCGACCTGTTTCCGCAGGACGTGCAGCGGGATATCCGCGCCCAGCTGGCGATGAGCCTACGCGCAATTGTGAGCCAGCGGCTTCTCCCGGCTCTCGAAAAGGGAGCGAAACGTCATCTGGCACTCGAGGTGTTGTGGAACACATATCCGATTGCCAGCGGCATCCGCACCGGCAAGCTGGAGAGCCTCGATAACTACCTCCTCACCTGCCGCGATGACGGCATGATCAGCTTCGACGAATCGATTCGCCAGCTCCTACGGGCGAAAAAAATCAGCCGGGAGGTCGCCGAGCAAAATGTGCGTGATGCAACACTATTGAATCGCTAAGGCCGCCCTGCGGATCCTTGCCGGCGCATGCGGAGCCCCTTTCGGCGTTCGGCCCGAAAAGGAATTCTCGGCGAGCCAATACAACCGGGACGAAACATGCTTAAAAGGATGGGCTTTAGCGCAAATTGAGCTTGCGACGTGGTGCCTCGATCGGCTACGTTTTCGGTATGAGACTTCGAACGATTCGCCTTTTGCAAGTGTTCCGGGGAAGACGGGCACGGCAACGGGGGCGAAGCCCTCCGACCCCTGGCACAGTGCCTGTCTTCGGCAACTTCCATCTCCTCTGTCCGATCTGCACCTTCCCCTTAGAGCTCCGGTTTGGTCCCCACGGTTTACGGTATTACTGTGCTTGCGCACCAGGCCAGGCCAACGAGCGCGGTCGTTGCGCCGCCTTCTGTTCAACCCAGAAAGGAGAATTGCGGCCTTGACGAAGCCTTATTTGTCCATCAGTGGGCCGCTGGCGGCAACGGGGCGAGCGGCGCCTCGGCCGCCGTGGCACTGGTTCCCCATCTCGTCCGGTGTTGCTCACTCAGCGCAAGAGCCCGAAAAAGCCCTTCGACAAGGGGGCACACTCAAAAAAGATGGGATATAGTTCAAATAGGGCTTGTGAGCCGGTGGTTCAAGCTCGCAAGCCTTCTTCTCCTCTTCCCGGTCAATGCCTGCCTTCGGGTACGCCGGGTCCAATCCCCATCGGGTTGATGATTTCCGTGCTCGTCCGGCTCGCCCACCGGACGAGCCGCTCTACCCCGCATTGATGGTCCGGGCGTCGGGATCACGTTCCCCTTACACTCCGTGGAGCCGGGCGCGGGACTACCCCCAGCATCAAGCAATAGATGGTTCCCCGGCTCGACATCGGAGGATGGAGCTTCGCCCATGAAAAAGGCTCCGTATCACCGCACCTACCGGCGGGCTCGCCCCGGTAGCCGGGCTAACCCTGCCTGCCACCTGACCGATCAAGGAGCCGATCCCCGTCCCATCGACCCGGCCTGGTGCATCTTCCATGCTTGGCGAGTGATCTATTACAGTGCCCGGCATGCGGCGGGGTTGCCAATCTGGTCCGGTGTGGAAGACTTTGAGTTTGTCATGATTGAGGTGCTCTGTAGGCTGAGTCGCGGTTTCAAGCCCATCCCGCCCGTGAGTTCTCGGAGGGTTGCCATGTCCCACGAGCAAACGGATGGCCGCGAAGACCGCATTTACCAGGCGTCTTGTCGGGTGTTTCGCGCGCCGGTCTTCAAGCAGCGCGATACCGACGACTGATGGTGAAGTTTGGAATCATGCATGGAAGACCGAGCACGCGGTACGGATTCCTGCCTCTTGCCTGCCGGCGGACGCTTGTCTACACTGCTCCGCAGAAGGAGGCCGTCTTGAGCGGACATCATTCCCCGCACTCTCACGACCACACCGAACCGCCTTCCGATTTGGTGTTGCGCGTCCAAGCTCTCGAATCGCTCCTGATCGAGAAGGGCCTGGTTGATCCAGCAACTCTCGACGGGCTTATTGATGCCTACGAAACCAAGATTGGACCGCGCAATGGGGCCCACGTCGTGGCCCGCGCCTGGAGCGACCCGGCCTTCAAGAAAGCGCTCTTGGAGGACGCAACCGGAACCATCGCCACCTTGGGTTACGCTGGCCGACAGGGTGAACATATGAAAGTGGTGGAGAACTCCGCCACGGTCCATAACCTCGTCGTCTGCACGCTGTGTTCATGTTATCCCTGGCCAGTGCTGGGGCTGCCGCCGGTTTGGTACAAATCGGCCGCCTACCGTGCCCGTGCGGTCGCCGATCCGCGGGGCGTGCTGAAGGAATTCGGGACTGACTTGAGCGAAGACGTGGAGATCCGGGTCTGGGATTCCACCTCGGAAATGCGGTATCTGGTCTTGCCGGAACGTCCTGCTGGGACCGAAAGCTGGAGCGAGGAACAACTGGCCCGGCTCGTGACCCGAAACTCCATGATTGGCGTCGAAAAAGCTCGTTCGCCCCACACGTTGGAGAACGCCGATGAACGGCGCGCATGATCTGGGCGGCATGCATGGTTTCGGCCCAATCAACGCCGAGCCCGAAGCTCAGGAACCGGTTTTTCATGCCGATTGGGAACGGCGCGTGTTTGGCCTGGCTTTGGCCGCCCGGGCCCTGGGCAAATGGAATGGCGACATGTTCCGTTTTGCACGCGAACGCCAACATCCCGCCGATTATCTGCGGCATACCTATTACGAGAGCTGGCTGGCGGGTCTGGAAACGCTGCTGGTGGAAACGGGCCTCGTGTCGGCCGACGAGCTGGCGTGCGGTCAGGCAGCTGGCCCGGCCAGCGCGGAGGACCGGCAGCACGTCCTCCCAGCAGCGGCAGTTGCCCCCATGTTGCGCCGGGGTGCCCCAGCGACCATGCCGGCTGAGGCGCCGCCACGGTTTCGGCCCGGCGAGCGAGTTCGCGCTCGGAACCGACATCCGCTCGGCCACACCCGTGAGCCCCGCTTTGTGCGGGGCCGGGTTGGCGTGATCCAGGAATACCACGGCTCCCATCTTTTCCCGGACCTCAGCGCCCTGGGAGTCCGGGTCGGCCGGCATCTTTACAGCGTGCGGTTCGAGGCAGCGGAGCTGTGGAGCGAGAACGCCAACCGCAACAGCGCGGTCTACGTCGATTTGTGGGAGGAGTATCTGGAGACCGTCGGATGAGCAATTCCCCAGTGGCCATCGAGGATTATCCAGCCATGCCGCGCGATGCCGAGGGCCCGGTTTTCAACGAACCGTGGCAGGCCCGCGCTTTCGCTCTGGCGGTACGTCTGTCGGAAGCGGGCTGGTTCTCAACAAGGGAGTGGACCGCATTCCTGAGCCAAGAGATCCACTCGGCATCCGCGCCATGCAGCCGGGATCTCCATTCCCAGTACTATCATCACTGGCTCAGCGCTTTGGAACGGCTCTGTATTGAAAAGAGGCTAGTGACCGCCGCGGATATGCGCCGCCGCAAGGAGGAATGGCGGCAAGCTTATCTCCACACCCCCCACGGCCAACCCATCGAATTGTCGGCGGGAGCGTCAGACTCGCTCGTTTAGCGTCGGTTCGAAGCACCGCGCGGTTCTTCGAACCGACGCTCAACCGATCGCTTGGTTATCCCACCGTTTTCGGCTCGGGATGAACCCACGGTTGGCGGTACGGCCGGCGCAACTGCCGATTGGCTTCCTCATCTCCCACGACGCGCTGGTTCTCCGCGTCCCAGTTGAGCGTCCGACCGAGCCGCAAGGAGAGATTCGCCAGGATGCAGCTGGCCGACGAGATGTACCCTTCCTCGATGTCCGCCACGGGCTTGCCCCGCGCGGCGATCGCCCGCAAAAAGTCCTGCTGGTGGCGGCGGTTGGCCGGGGCAACGTGTTTCTCCAGATCCTTCTCGGTCTTGTCTTCGGGGTACTGTTCCAGTTCGTACACGACATCGCGGTGCACCGGCTGGCCTCTGCCCTGGGGAAGGAAATCGTAACTCATCACGCTTACCTTCAGCGTTCCCTTGTCGCCATAGAGGGTCGCCCCCCAGGGATACTTCGGATCCGGAGAGTCGCCCCAGCTGCGGTGTTGCCAGACCACCTGGAGATCGCCGTAGTCGAATGTGGCCGACTGTGTGTCGGGGATGTTCGCCTTGCTCTTCTTGTCAACCAGAATGCCGCCCGAGGAGCTAATCCGCTTGGGCCAACCCAGGCCGAGCATCCAGCGGACCATATCGAACATGTGGATGCACATATCCCCCATGATCCCGTTGCCATACTCCGTGAACGCCCGCCAACTCCGCGGGTGCACCAGCCGGTTGTAAGGCCGCATCGGAGCCGGTCCCGTCCACATTTCGTAATCGAGGTAGTCCGGCGGCGCGGTGTCCGGAGGGTTATTGGTGGCGCGCATGTGGTAGTAGCAATACACCTCGACCAAGCCAACCGTGCCCAATTTGCCCTCCTTGACGATGGTGTCGCGAGCCTCGACGATGTGGGGCGTGCTGCGCCGCTGCGTGCCGACCTGGACGACTCGCCGATGCTTGCGGGCGGCCGCAACCATGGCTTGCCCCTCGACCACATCGACACTGATCGGTTTCTGGACGTACACGTCGGCTCCGGACTCCACGGCAGCAATCATGGCCAACGCGTGCCAATGGTCCGGCGTGCCGACGAGAACGATATCGAGATCCTTCTCCTGGAGCATCTGGCGGTAATCCCCGTAGGTGCGGGGTTTCTTTTTGGACACCTGCCGTGTGGCCACCAACTCGGCCGCCTCGGCCAGCATCTTCTTGTCCACATCACACAGCGAGACGACTTCGACCGGTGCAACCTGGACGAGCCGAAGCAGGTCGGACTTGCCATACCAGCCGCAGCCGATCAGGCCGACCCGCTGCGGTTTGGTATCGGCGAACTCAGCAGCGTAATTGCTCGTGGAGGAAAGGATCAGCCCGGCCGTGCCGGCCTGTAGGAATGTACGACGATTCATGGATGTGTCTCCCAGGAGAAGATACGAACGCCTGTGCAGAAAGGCCCGGGCAGGATTGGCATCAGCAAACGATATTCGGGAAGCGAATCCAAATCCGCGCCGGAAGCCCAAGGACCTATCTTGCGTCAGCAGTTTACACGCTTGGCCACCAACTTGCAACGGCTTGCTGAAATCTCAATGGCGGCCATCGGAAAGGAAATCCCCGCTACGCCACCGCGACGCACTTGCCCCCTTCCCGTGCGGAGAGCAAACACGCATCGAGGACGCGTTGCGTCTTCAGCGCCTGCTCACCCCACCTGGGCTCCAGATGTCCGGATGTGACGATCCGGGCAAAGGTCTCGATCATGCGCGTTTCCTGTGCGTTGGCGGTTCCGTTGCTGTATTCGTGTACCACCAGGCGTCGGGAGTGGTCTTCCATGTTAAACGCACACCCGGTTACGCGGAAGACCGGTGCGTTGACTTCGAAGGCCACTTCGCAGCCGAAAAAAGGCAATACGAAATCGGCCAGGTGCACATAGCCGCGGTCCCCGTTCACATACGCCCATTGGTGGTTTTCACTGCGAAACGAACAGTAAAATGAGGCGCTCGCACCACCGACGAAGAACAATTCTCCGGAGAATTCCGTTGGGACGCCGTCCTTGCCGGAACCCTGTTGCGCAAGAATTCGGCCGGTGACGCGCTCGGGAAGTTGATCGTTCAGGACCCACAAAGAAAACCGGATGTTGTACCATCCCAGGTCGCCCAGGCAGCCCAGCGGTTCCAGGTCGTTCCGGACACGGATGTTGCGGACGAAGAATTCCTCCGATCCTTTGAAGCTGAACTGGCTGGCAATCCGCACAATCGTGCCGACCGACTCGCGATCATCCAGCGTACGGCGGAGCAGGGCGAGCCGTTGGCTATGCATGAACATGACGCCATCCATGAACTGGACCCGGTTCCGTTGGCAGGCTTCGAGCATGGCCTGGACATCAGCACCGTGGATGCCGCACGGCTTCTCGCACAGGACATGCTTGCCCGCGTCGGCAGCACGAAGGACCCACTCCTTGCGAATACCGGTCGGCAAGGGAACGTACACAGCATCGATGTCGTTGCGCTGAAGTAGTTCCTGGTAACCCCCACAAGGAATCGGCACGATCGGAAAAGAGACGTTCGCCTGGCATTCCTCAATAAACTTGCTCGCGCGCGCTCGGTCCCGGCTGGCGACGGCAACCAGTGTGGCGTTGGTCGCATTGCGGATCGCCTGCCAATTTTTGCGCGCAATCTGGGCAGTGCCAAGGATTCCCCAACGACAAAGGCTTGGCGGCATCTTCGGTGTCTCTCGTTTGCCGAGTGGAAGGAGAAGCTCGTACCGGGTCTGACCAGGATAAACCGAAGCTGCGGCTCCTGTCTAGAGGACCGTGCAGGAGCATACCGCGCGGTCCTTTACACGCCGGCGAAATATTCCGCCGAGCTGAGAAGCAGGAGCGCAAGCTGTTCATCGCTCAGGCCCCGCTCCAGCGCCGCGGTGAATGTATCCAGCCCACCCGGGTCGGCCTGCCGATGCAGGAACTGCGTGTACATGCTTTGCACTTCCAGGCGGTTCGATTCGGCGCTCGCCAACAGGCCCGCAGCGACGGCCTGGCGGGAGAGGGCATTGGACTGGAGCGCCTGGCCCCATGATTGAGCGCCGCTCGGGTCGATGGGCCGTTGCAAAACGACCTGGTAGACGGCAGCTAAGAACTCTTGGGTAGTGCCGCCGTGCGACGCAAAGAATTCGCCGGAGCCCAGCAACACGGCTTCAAGTTGCTCGGCCGTCCCGCCCGCGTTCAGGAAATTGACCCATGTCGCCAGCCCGGATGGGTCCGCCGCGCGCTGGAGCACGAGCTGGTACATATCTCCGACGACGAGGGCGTGGTACTCGGAGCTATTCTGGATCGCGGCCACCACCTGGGTACGGGAGGTTCCCTTATCCAGTAACGCACTCCACGCCGCCAACCCGGTCGGATCGACTGAGCGCCGCAGCAAGTCGAAATAGACCTGTTCGACGAAACGCTGATTGGGAGTGCCCGCGCTGTTCTGTGGATTGACCGACGCGCCGGTGGCGGTGATATGGAAGGTCCGAATCCCCTCCGTCAGGCTGAGATTGCGGCCCGAGGAGACGATCCTCCAGTTGCCCGTGGAAGGATCGACAGCGAAGAGCTGGCCGGGGGTCGTGCCATTGCTGATGGCGCCCACGTAGATCGTGCCGCCATCCCCCACCTCAACGCTGTCCAGACCAGTGTCCGGGCCGAGCGAAGCCAGCCGGGTCTGGACACCGGTCTGTGGGTTCACCTGGACGATGCTCCCCGTGTAATTGTCGCTGGCGCTGCCGGTGTTGCCTACAATCAGATTCCCATTGGCATCCACGGCCACATCGACCGGGTGATTGAAGAGCCCGCCCCGACTGATCAACGTCTGTTGCCCGGTGTCGAGGTTGACCTCCCAAATCGCGCCCGGGTCCGCGCCCTGGACGTTCCCGGGTTCATCGGCCACATAAAGGTTGTCGCCGGGAGCAGGGGCCATGCCGACCGGTACGGTGAAGCCGCCCTTGCTGCCGTCGGTGATCAAGCGCTGCTGGCCGGTGTTTGGATCGATCTGGACGATGTTGTGCACCCTGCTGGACGCATCCCCCTCGTCGGCGACGTAAAGGTAGCCGTTCAGGAAGACCAAGACGTTGGGTCCATCGAGCAACCCCCCTTTGGCCACGACGATTTGCTGGCCGGTGTTCGGGTCGATCCGGAAGACGGCTCCCGTTCCGAAGGCTTTCAGGTCCGTGACATAGATCTGTTGGTTGGGGGCTTGGGCGATGTACGTCGGCAGAGCGAGCAATTGGCCCATGGAAAGGCGGATTTGTGATCCGGTATTGGGATCCACGGCAATGATGCCGGGCGTAAAGGACGATTGATCCTGGCTGGAAAACGAGGATGGACCGGTACCTACGAGGAGAGTACCTTCCATCAATGAGGGAACGAGCCGGTCCTCCAAACTCTCCAATTGTAGACGCTTCCCTGAAGGAGGAGGGGGAACCGCATGGTCCGATGATCGGAAATACTCGACGAACCGCTTCAGAAAGCCGCACCCAATCGTTCCCAGGGAATGGATAGGATCACTGCGCATGCTCGACTCCCGATCTATCGTCTGGATTTCAACCGTTAGG
>Ga0070734_10002714_pt1 | contig 20467 bp, 16 predicted proteins | sample Coa_R1_8_FD_66444 | JGI IMG/M metagenome (GOLD analysis project Ga0070734, IMG submission 66444) | Surface soil microbial communities from Centralia Pennsylvania, which are recovering from an underground coalmine fire - Coalmine... | ecosystem: Environmental > Terrestrial > Soil > Unclassified ... | reverse complement strand
TCCGGGGCGCAGCCCCGCATACTCCCGGAACTGTCAAACTTCTACTGCCACCCCGGCAGAGCCGGGGGGTCTCCCATGGTTACTAGTCGCCGCCAAAGGAAATAGGTCAATGGCTGTGGCTATTGGCAGGTTGTGTCGAGAGTTTCTTTAGATTGTATGGCGAGGTTGTAGGCCTCGACCGTCCTGGGACGAATGCGCCCCGTCCTGCAAGAACGGAGCACGGCCTTGATCGCGCGGATCGCCAAGTGTTTGAACGCGAGGCCGGCGTTAAGGATGACTCGTCGCCGCTGGGCGGTAAGTCTTGACGCCGGCCTCGCGTTCAAACAAACGGCATCCAGGCGATCAAGGCCTACTGACGGTCAATGAAAAATGTGTCAGCTATGTCCCCGAACAGGTGTCCTCACCATGTCCCCGGACGAAACATCAAGCCGGGCGATGACACCCCTAGGTACCGCTGCACGAGAGGTTAAATCGATCGCGCCATGCCGCGCCGGCCCCAACGCGTGCGCCATTGGCAGGCATCGCTGGCTCGCGGTGTGGTATACTTACTGATCGACCCGCAGCGAGGCCGCGACTTCATGAGCAACATCAACCCCAATCCCTTCACCACGCGGCCTGAGATCGAGGGCACGTTCGGGGTGGTGACATCGACCCATTGGATCGCGACTGCCGTCGGGATGTCGGTGCTGGAGAAAGGCGGCAACGCGTTCGATGCCGCCTGCGCCACCGCGTTCACGCTCCAGGTCGTCGAGCCGCATCTCAACGGGCCGGGCGGCGATGTGCCGGTGATCCTGTTCGACGTACGCAAAGGCCGCCCCGAGGTGATCTGCGGCCAGGGCCCGGCGCCGGCCGCCGCCACCATCGCGCATTACCGCAGCCTCGGCCTCGACATGATGCCTGGCACCGGCCTGCTCGCAGCCTGCGTGCCGGGCATGTTCGACACCTGGATGCTGCTGCTGCGCGACTATGGCACGATGCGGCTTGCCGACGTGCTGGCGCCCGCGATCTTCTATGCCGGCGAGGGCCATCCGCTGGTCGAGCGCGCAAACGCCACCATCGCGACCGTCGAGAAGCTGTTCCGCGAATATTGGCCGACCTCGGCCGCCGTCTACTTGCGCGACGGCAAGGTGCCGGCGACTGGCTCGCTTTTCACGAACCCGGCGCTGGCGGAAACCTACAAGCGCGTGCTGCGCGAAGCAGCCGGCCCGGGCAGCCGCGAACAGGAGATCGAGCGGGCCCGCAAGGTGTGGTCGCAGGGTTTCGTTGCCGAGGCCATCGACCGCTTCTGCCGCACCCAGGACATCATGGATACCAGTGGACAGCGCAATCGCGGCGTGCTGACCGGCGAGGACATGGCGCGCTGGCAGGCCACCATCGAGCCGCCGCTGACGTATCAATATGGCCGCTACACGGTCTGCAAGCCCGGGCCGTGGGCGCAAGGGCCCGTCATGCTGCAGCAACTCGCCTTGCTCAAGGGCTTTCAGCTCGACGGCCTCGACGTCACGGGTCCGGAGTTCATCCACACCGTGGTGGAGGCATCGAAGCTCGCCTTTGCGGACCGCGAGAAGTTCTACGGCGATCCGAAATTCGAGCAGGTGCCGATCGAGACGTTGCTCTCCGATGCTTACAACGAGGAGCGCCGCAAGCTGATCCACCACACGGCGTCGCTTGAGCTGCGGCCAGGTTCGGTCGAGGGCTTTGGCGCCGTGATCAAGCTGAAGCGGGCCGCAGGCGAGCGCGCAGCGGTCGGCGCCATGGGGGCTGGTGAGCCGACTGTCGGCCGGCTCGGTGAGGTACGCGGCGACACCGTGCATTTCGACATCGTGGATCGCGCCGGCAACATGATTTCTGCGACACCCTCCGGCGGCTGGCTGCAATCCTCGCCGGTGGTCCCGGAGCTCGGCTTCGGCCTCGGCACCCGAGGTCAGATGTTCTGGCTGGAAGAGAACCACCCGGCTTCGCTCAAGCCCGGCAAGCGGCCCCGCACCACGCTGTCGCCCACGCTGGCGCTGCGCGACGGCGAGCCCTACCTCGCCTGGGGCTCGCCGGGGGGTGACCAGCAGGACCAGTGGACCACGCAGTTCTTCCTGCGCCATGTCCATCGGGGGCTCAATCTCCAGGAAGCGATCGACGCGCCGGCCTGGCACTCCGAGCACTTTCCGATCTCGTTCTGGCCGCGTACCGCGCGACCCGGCGTGCTGGTGATGGAGAGCCGCGTTCCGGAGGAATCCCGCAAGGAGCTGGAGCAACGCGGTCACGTGGTCGAAGTCGGCCCGGCGTGGTCGGAAGGTCGCCTCACCGCCGCCTCGCGCGACGGCAGGCGGCGCAAGGCTGCCGCCAATCCGCGCGGCATGCAGGGCTATGCGGCGGGGCGATAAATCAGGAGCTTGGACTCAATGACAAGATTTCTCGCCGCCTTCGTCACCCTCGCCGCCGTGCTCTTCGCGAACGCCATGCCGGATGCCATCGCCGCCGATTACCCGACGCGCCCCATCAACCTCATTGTCGCCTTCACGCCGGGCGGCCCGAGCGACGTGCTCGCCCGCATTGTCGGTCGCCAGATGGAAAAAATCCTCGGCCAGCCCTTCGTGATCGACAACCGGCCGGGCGGCGCAGGCAACATCGCGGCCGAGACCGTCGCGCACGCGGCGCCTGATGGCTACACGCTGCTGATGGGCAATAACGGCCTCCTTGCCACCAATCAGAGCCTGTTCAAGAAACTCAACTTCGACGGCGGCAAGGATTTCGCGCCGATCAGCCTGATCGGCTCGCAGCCCAATATCCTGGTGGTCAATCCGAAGCTCGGCATCAACAGCATGGCCGAACTGATAGCCTATGCAAAAGCAAATCCCGGCAAGCTGAACTACGCCAATTCCGGCTTCGGCGCCGCCGCACACCTGTCGGCGGAGCTGTTCAAGTCGGAAGCCAAGGTCGACATCGTGTCGGTGTCGTACAAGGGCGCCGCACCGGCGCTCCAGGACCTGATTGCCGGGCATGTGGAGCTGATGTTTGCAACCTCAGCGTCGGTGGTGGGCTTCCTGCGATCCGGCACGCTGCGACCGCTCGCCGTGACGACGCTCAAGCGCTTCTCGCTGATGCCGGAACTGCCGACGGTCGCAGAACTTGGCCTGCCAGGCTTCGATGCCACTACGTGGCACGGGCTGGTGGCACCCGCCGGCACCCCGCGTGAAGTGATCGACACGCTCAACCGCGCCACCGTGCAGGCGTTGAGGGATGCCGATACGCTGCGGCAACTTCACGATCTCGGCGTCGAGGTCGGCTCCAGCACGCCGGAAGAATTCGCCGCCTATATCAAGAGCGAGATCCCGAAATGGGCTGCCGTTGTGAAGGCTTCGGGCGCACAGGTCGAGTGAGGAGGTAGAAATCACAACCCGCGGGCGATCCGCGGACGCTTAGTTGGAGTGCCCTGCGCCGGCTGCTTTCTCCTGCTCTGGCGCGGGGAATTTTTTACCGATATAGCGGGTCAATAGTCGAAGAGATGATGCGCCTTGTGCGCGCCACGAGATGAGATTTTCAGCCGTGACAAATATCTGGGCCTTTTCCAAGAACGTGCCGGACAAAACCTGCGAGGACGCGCGCCTTCTGGGAGGCGGAACGAATCTTCAATTCCCGGCGGGAGATGACCACGGACAGGCAGGCTGGGATATCGGCCTGATGTTCAATACGATCGGCGACCTGTCCGAAAAACTTCGCGTGGCCATGAAGACGAGAGATGACCGCATCACGCGGTTGGCAATCAATGTCCACGGCACGCCGGGCGGGATCGACGCCGATTCAATAGGCAAAATATACAACTTCACGGACCTGTGGAATCGCTACTCGTCGCCGCTCGTGTTCATCAATCACATGCTTGAAGGAGGAGCACCGGTCCTGATCATGGGTTGCCAGGTCGCCGCAGGCGATGTAGGCGCCGCGTTTCTCAGCGACATGTCGCAATACGTATTTCCGGGGCACAAGGTGATCGGATTTACCACGATAGGGGAATCGCTCAGGCAGTACAGACGAGGAGAGTATTGCAGTGAACCGGGAATGAGAGACACGCCCTACGATACGCCCTCGGAGGGGAGCCCTCTGATCAAGGAGCAGCGAGAAAAGGAGGTACTCACATTGCCCTGGGCCAGCGAGACCTCGCCGCACGCGAAGGTGGCCCTCAATGGCAAGATCATCGCAGGCGCCGAAGCGCCGGTTGCCCCGGTCGATACGTCTTTTGAATCCTATTTGCCGGGAACGTGGAGCGTGACGATCGGCCCTTGGAGCGGCTATTTCATATTCCAGCGGGATAGAACGGTTTTTTGGACCGACGAATCAATGCGCCGTCATGAAGGAAAGTGGGGCACAATGGCAGGCAGCATCGACTGGAGTTTTTCTGACGATCCCCCGGGATGGGTGAGAAACTTCGAGGTCTTGACGCCTCTGCAATCCACCATGAACGGTTCGATCACCATCAACGGCAATGCGCATGGTTTCTTCAAAATGTCGAAACAAACGTGATCGCATCCGGATTCAAACGCAAGCCGGATCCTATATGTCATCAATGACCAAACTCTTAGAACAGGCCCTTGAGGCCGCGCGAGCGTTGCCGCCTGAAATGCAAGATGACTTGGCGCGCATCGTGCTTCAGTTTGCTGGCGACGAGCTGCCGATTTTGCAAGTGACCGACGAGGAGGACGCGGCGCTGGCCCGGTCCGAAGCCGCGGCCGCGCGGGGTGAGTTTGCAACCGACGAAGAGGTGCGTGCTGTCTGGGCGAAATACGGCCTATGAGGCTGCGTGCCGGATCTTTCTGGGATGTGCGGAAGGAGTTCCACCGAGAAGCGTTAAACGCACAGGCCAGCCGCAACGTTGCTAAGATCACTCCCCCTTGACACCCATCGCCTTGATGATCGGCCACCACTTGTCGATTTCGGCCTTATGCAAGGTCGCGAGCGGTTTCGGCCCGAGTTGCTCGGGCGGCGGCACCTCAATGGCGAGGACGGCAAGGCGTTGGCGTATGGTGGGGTCGGCCAGCGCATCGTGCACCGCGATGTTCAGCTTGTCGATGATCTCGCGCGGCGTGCCTTTCGGTACCCACAGGCCCGCCCAGGCCGAGAAGTAGAAGCCGGGCAATCCCGCCTCGTCGGTGGTCGGAATGTCGGGCGCCGCCGCCATGCGGTCCTTGGCGGTGACGGCGTAAACCTTGACGCTGCCGTCGCGGATGTGGGGCAGCGCGATCGCCGGGCCCGTGCTCATGATGTCCACCTGGCCGGCCACGAGGTCGAGCAGCGCCGGCCCCGCGCCGCGATAGGGCACGAGCGCAAAGCGCGTGCCGGTTCGCATCTGCAGGAAGGCGGCCGCCATGTAGGACGGGCCGCCGATGCCACTGGTTCCGGCCGTCGCCTTGTCGGGATTTTGCTTGAGCCACGTGATCAACTCGGCGAGCGTGTTGGCCGGAAAGTCCTTCCGGGCGATGATCACGTTGGCCTCGTAGGGAAGCAGCGAAACCGGCTCGAAGTCGCTGCGCAGATCATAGGGGAGCGTGTAGATGGCGCCGTTTGCGACGTGCGTACTCCAGTTGCCGGCGCTGATCGTGTAGCCGTCGGGTGCAGCACGCGCGGCGCGGCCGACGCCGATGCTGCCGCCCGCGCCCGCGACATTTTCGATGACGATGGTCTGGCCGAGCGCCGCCCGCAGGCCGTCCGCTACCACGCGCACCATCACGTCCAAAGGCCCGCCAGCCGCATAGGGCACGTTCATGGTGATCGGACGGGATGGATATGCTGACGAAGAGACTTGCGCGCGTGCGTCCAGCCCGCCCGCAAATGCTGCTGCCGCGAGTGCAACGACGCCAACAAGAACTTTCATAGGCACCCTCCGGGTCCGCTTGGACCGATCCGGCCTGTAGGGCGCAGGGTATTGCGCCGGGGGCGGCGAATTACGCTAACGCTAATCCGCCCCACGCGCTATCCGGTAATCGGCGCCAGGTCGTAGGACGCAATGGCCGAAGGCGTGTTGCGCCGGAAACCGCGGATGATGCTGGCGCTAATCGGCCCTGCGAGCCCTTCCTGCGCGCTCATTGGGAAGGATTAGCTTCACGTTTCGCAGCCCTCGCGTACCACTGTTGCGCCTCGCTGACGTTTTTGGGGACCCCGCCACGCCCGCTTTCGTAAAGCTTGCCCAGCTGCCTCATCGCAGCGGCATCTCCCCGATCGGCGCTTTTCCGATACCATTTCATCGCTTCGGCGTAGTTCTGCGCAACGCCAAGCCCGGCTTCGTAAAAATCTCCGACCTTGGTCATGCTCACGCGGTCACCCGCGGTCGCGGCTGTCCGATAGAGACGGAAAGCTTCCGCCAGATCCTGCGGGCCGCCGAGTCCTTTCTCATACAGCGCTGCAAGCTCCGGCATGGCAAATGCGGACTTGAGCGCGACTGCTTTGGCGTACCACCGGCGCGCTTCGCCATAGTCCTGCGGTACAACCTTTCCTTCGGCATAAAGCAGGCCGAGACTGTACATCGCGAGCGAACTGCCGAGCGCGCTGGCCTTCTCGTAAAGCTGGCGGGCCGCCGCATAGTCGGCCCGCGCGAACGCGACTCTGGCGGCCTGAAACGGAAATCTTGCCCCCTCCGGAAAGCGCCGCATGGCTTCGTCGCAGGCGCGGGCCGCGGCCACGACCGAGATTTTACTCAGCTCGACGCCGGCGACGTGCTTGGGCCGCGCGCCGTCAAGAGGCGATGCGGCAAGGCGATCGCATTCGTCTGCCGCATTAGCTGTGTCAGTCGATACCGGATTGGTTTCGCGCGAGGCGGTAACAAACGCCACGTCGAGAGACTTCAGCTTTGCGCCTGCCTCTTTCACGTGTGGGCTGGAAGGAAACTTGTTCAGGAAATCCAGGAACAGATTTTTGTCCGTCGAATCCTTGATGGTCAGCCAAACCGCCTCGTCGGGTGGCGCGGGTTGGTTCCTGACCTCGACCGGCGGCACCGAAGCCAGGGGCTCCTTAAGATAGATCGCTTTGTTGGGCAGCGATCCGTATACGAATGGCAGTTGCCTTCGATTGGTGCGCGACAGCACATCGTCACGGACCTTCCTGAACATCAAGTTGATCTCAAGCCCGGGCGTTTCTAGATATTTCAACAGCGCGCCCGCATAGGGACTGTTGCGGCCAACGCGATCCTCGGTCGTCGTGCCGTCTTTCGACGCATAGGCAACGAGCACATTCTGGATCGGCTCCACTCTGGCGAGCCCGCGGCTGACGGAACGGGTTTGAGCTGTGCGCTGCAGTCGTGCCGCAAAGGGGTTGCTGCGGCTCGCATCGAGAATGACCATTCCAAGAACGGCGGCGCGTCCAACCGACTGTATGAGACCGTTCAGGCTGATCGATTCGCTGGCGACATCAAGCTCGGTCCGCAAATCGGCATCGATCGGAAGCAACCAATTCTCGCCGCTCAGCTCGAATCCGTATCCGCCGAAATAGATAACCGCGACATCGGCATTTTGCGTCAACTCATTGAAGGCGCGAATCGCGCGGCGAAAATCCCCGTACGAACCGTTGAGCAGCTTCGTGGTCGCAAAACCCAATCGCTCGAACGATTGTGCGATGTCGCTGGCGTCATTCAGCGTGGTCGGCAGCGTCGGCGCGTTTTGGTAGTTGCCGTTGCCCATGATGAGAGCAACGCGATTCTCGGCTTGGGCGGAGCCGTCCCATATTCCGAAAAACGCGGTCAGCACGAATACGAGTGGGGTGGCCCATAACGTACGCATCGCAGCGCTCCGCTTGCCCGCGAGATTCAGAATAGTCATGCCGTGCCGATCAAGCACCGGTGGAAGCAGACCTCCTCGCAGCATGCAGCCCCCGATCCTCCGCATCGGGCTCCGTTGGAATCAATGCACGTGGATCTGAATGTTGGGAACTCGCACATTGACCTTCACGTTCGGCGTTTTCACCGCGGGAGTGTTGATCGTCGGCGTTTTGATGTTGGTGTTGGCAAGGCCCGTAACCTTGACGTTGGTGGTCTTGACATTCGTCGTGGTCTTGAGGGTGGTTGTAGTCTTGAGGGTGGTCGTCTTGAGACCACCGGTCGAGGCATTGGAGCCGCCGCCCTGCTGAAGCTTCAAGGCTCCGTTAGGAAGGAAATGATGCTTCCCTGACAAGTTGCCATGACCGCTGTGGTGGTAGCTTTCCGTGTGGTAGCCCTTCCCGCCATCGACATCTACGTGCCTTGAATCAGGGACAGAAGGTATGTCTGCCTTCGGCCCGACGCTGCCGGTGCCGGCGGCGCCATTGCCCGAATTCGAGGTTGGGAAATTCCACGTGCTCTTGACGGTGGGCACGCATCCGGCCGGATTTCCCATCGCCTGACAGAAACCGATGGTGAAGCGGATGTCCTCGGCGAACCGCGCAATGTCCGGGAACCGTTCGAATGCCCTCTGACATTCGGCGGCGGTCTGGTCGCCCGTTCTGAAGCATTGGAGGACGTCAAGGTCGGCCGCCGCCTGAGCCAGGATCGCCTCATCCACATTCAACAGCTGAGGGGGCGGCACGTGGGCGGTGATCGGCTTCTGGCCAAGAGCCACGAGGCGGGTATCGGCTGCGACCTGCCGCTTCTTGCCTGGAAACCGGTCAACGAAATGGCGGATGACGGTGTGGTCTTTGCTCTCCTTGATGACATCCCACGCCGCCTCAACCGCAGGCGTATCTCGCACGAACCGCCGCGCGACCGCTTTCTCCGCCTGTGCAAATTCCGTGTCAGCGAAGGCCACAACCGGGGTGAGCGGCGGCGGTGAGGCATCCGTCTTGATGCCCGGAGCGGGCGCCGTCGCAAGCGAGGCGATTCGCACCTTGGCGTCGGAGACGTGGGAGCTTTCAGGAAAGCGATCGACAAACCGCGTTAGAGTCGAGATGTCGTTGGTCGCCCTGAGAAACGACCAGGCAATTTCCGCCGCATCGGGCGGTGGTGTTGCGTCAACAACCGCCACGCTGGTCGGTGGTTTGAAGTAGATCTCATCGCTCGAAAGCGATCCGTAGACGAATGGCTGCTGTTCGTTGTTCGTCGCGGCCATCACGTCGTCTCGGACGTTCCTGAACAGGAAGTCGACTTCGAGCCCGGGCGTCTCCAGATGCTTGAGGAGTGCGGCCGTGTAAGGACTGTTTCGGCCCGCGCCGTCGGCCGCGACGGTGCCGTCCCGCGCCGCGTAGGCAACAAGCACATTGTCGGCGGGCTCGACAGGGGCAAGCCCGAGCATCTGCACCCTTCGCGTCGCGCTCGCTCTCCTCATTCCGGACTGAAACGGGTTATTCCGGCAGGCGTCCAATATGACCAATCCCAGGGTCTTCGCCGCGGCCACGACCTGCATGGCCGACTGCAGACCAATCGCCTCGGTGCTGGCATCGATGTCATTCTTCAATTCCACATCGGTAGGCAGCAACCAGTTGTTGCCGTTGATCTCGACGCCATGGCCGGCGAAATAAAACACCGCCATGTCGGCATTTGGCGCGAGTCTGCCGAAATCCACGAGCGCACGGCGTAGCCCATCGAAATCCGCATCGATGACGGTCTTTACGGTGAAGCCTAACCGCTTGAGCGCTTCGGAGACGTCTTGAGCGTCGTGAGCCGGATTCGCGAGACTCGCGACCGCCTTGTAGGAACTATTTCCGACTACAAGCGCCACGCGCGTTTGTGCGCCAGCCGGCGCCGACAGCATGAGCACGGCGCCAATCAAGAGCGGCAGCAACGAAAACCACAAGTGGCGCTTCAGCATGGCTACATCCCGCGTCGATCATCCGGCCTCCGACACGCAGCCAGCGGCCGGGAAATTCTCAAAAGAGTTAGTGCCGCCAACGGCGGGTCGCGTTCAATTGAGAAAGGAATGCAATATTGTTACGGTATTGTGAGGTTTGCAATGCTTGCGCTCTGGCAAGCGTCAGCCGCTAGGGCGCCGACGCCGTGCGTGCACGTCGTCCGCTCGATAGCCGTCCGCCCGGCTCAAAATTGCTTCCGGAGCCCGACCTTGGCGGAACCTCCGAACAACTCGCTGCCGAAACGAACGGATCCCCTGACGTAGGCCGAGTAGCCGTTATTGAAATCGAGGTTCAACTCCGGATCGACCTCCCCTCGTACGAGGCCCTGGTCGGTCGGAGTGACCGGTACCGCGACCGGCACCGTGGCGACACTCGTTCCATCCGCGATCACGTTGCTGTAGACCAGCAGTGCCAGGGTCGGCTCAACACTGATCCCGTTCACATCCCAAGCTGCGCCGAACCTCGCGCCGCCCTGCAGCCGCACCGTGGAGCCATCCTGCAGACCCATAAGCGCTGCATTGCTGCCGAACATGGTGCGCGTAAAGCTGAAGCCCACGGTGGGCTCGACAAAGCCGTTCCCGATCTTGCTCTTGTACTGCAGATTTCCGCTCACGCCCGCATTGGTGACGTCGATGGAGCCGTTGGGCGCAAGCCCGGCAAAATCTTCCTTGAGGCTCAGGAAATCGAACTTGCCGACCAGGTCCGCCGACCACGGGCCGTTGATGTACATCGAATAAAGCCCGACGCCCGGACCTTCCAAACGCAGCGTCGCCGGACTACCGCTCAGACTGATGTGGCTCGAAGTCCAATTGGTTACCAGACCCGCCACCACGAAATCACCGGGTAGCCAGGTATTCTTCCAGGTTGCGTCCAGGCCGGCATGGACACCGTATGTGCTCTGTGTACGCCCGACATCATTTGCGTTCAGCGCGCTTCGCCTTTCCCAATCGCCAACACCCTCGACCCAGGTTGCCCAGCTGGGACCGGCCGCGGGCGGTGGTGGCGCAGGCGGGGCCTTGTAGAGGGGGTTCTTGTCGGCGGCGTAGGCGCCCTGCATGGGATTCTTGTCGGCGCCTGACGCATAGCCCAGGAGGCTGTGGGCCTCGTCGAAAGTCGAGTACCCGAGGGGAGCGTTGGGATTCGCTTGCGAACCAAGCGGGCCCTGGAGCTGATCGCGCCTTACAGGAAACACGCCGGGGGACGTGGTGGAAGTGGCAGTGGAGCTTATTGAACCGAGAGGTCCTTGGAGTTCGTCGCGCCGCAGGCGCAGGATGCCGGCGACCGTCGAGAACGAAAGCTGCTGCTGCGAAGCGGCTATCTGGCCGATGTTAGGAGTGGCGGAATGGCAGGTTGCGTTGAAAGTCCTAAGGGTCGGCGGGACACTTACTTCCCCCCCCGCGCAGATCCCGCCTTCTAGGAAGGTGCCTGCAGGACAAGTCAGAGCTTGGCAGCGTCCGCCTCCAAGGTTGGTGGCACCTGCCGGGCAACTGCAAATCGACTGTGCCTGGGCAAGATCAACGCTGGCCAAAACCGCATAGCCAAGCAAAAAAGCGAACACGCCCCCGCTGATAACTCGCATTCCCGCCCCCACTCACGCAACCACGCAATGCAAACTTTCAGACCACACTCATTTGAGCTCTGTCGCGTGGGTCACATATGTTCGGAAATTGCGTCGGAATTTCCCGTCAATTGAGGCGAAATACTGACCGGGAAACCCGGGGCAAAATATGGAAAATGAAAAATTTAGCTCGCTCAAGCGGTTGGATGACCGCGGACGCCGGTCGAGCGAGAAAGGCCCGCAGTGTTGCGTAGAAGCTACTGCAAGAAATTGGGCAACCACGGGCTTGAGAGCGCGCGGCACATAGGGCGGAATGGCGAATCGTATTCCGCCGCAACGTTCAAGACGTCACTTCATCGAAATCAAACATGACATCAAACGCGACGACTTCGGTGCAATACGCTTCGCTATTGCGCCGACACTGATCGAGAGAACCGCACCTCAGAACCCCGGCGCATTTTCGATCTGGTCGAACCAGTCGAAGCCCATCTCCTTGACCATGCGATTGGAGATCACGATCAGGCGCGCTTCAGAGGTCGCATGATCGTTGAAATGCTGATGGATGGTGAACGGCGGCACGTAGATGAAGTCGCCGCGCTCCCAGGTAAATTTCTTCGGTTCGTCAGCCCACTGCCACTCGAATGCGTCAAGGCAGTCGAAGTTCAGATCCCAGTGGAGATCGTAGCCGGAGCCCTCGACGCAGAACAGCACTTCCTCCCACATGTGGCGGTGCTTGCCTGAGCGCTCGCCGGGCCTGAGGAACTGCATATAGGCCTCGACGCAGCGCTCCCGCGTGTTCATCTTGTGATGGACGAGGTGCTTGATGAGCCCGTCCGGCGAGCGTTCCCACGGCATATCCTCGGCGCTGACCACATTGGGCAAAGCCTCGTACATCTTGCGGAATTCCTGAGATGCCGCGATGTCGTCGATGCGCAGGCTCGCGGTCTTGCCGCCCACATGGGCGAAATCACGTTCATCAAGGATTTTCGTCATGCAAGCCTCCGCACCGATCTATCTCTGGGTATTGTTCCGTCTCTCTGCCTGTCATTCCCCGCTTTAAGTAGGGAATCCAGTAACCCGCAGCCTTGTCTCATTTGCGCAAATCCGGGGGTTACTGGATCGCCCGGTCAAGCCGGGCGATGACACTGGAGGACCATTGCCCGGTCGTCTCACAAATCTTTCGGCGGGCGGAAGTCCTCATGGCCGGGTGATGCCTCGTTGGGCGGGTAGGACACGATCTTCTGGAACAGGAGGTGCATGAAGAGAAACAGCGGCTTCGCCTTGAACACCAGGAGAATCGCCTCGTTGTCGGGGTCATCGTTGAAATGCTGGTGGACGCTCGCGCATTCCACGATCATCACATCGCCTGCCTTCCACTCGATGCGCCGACCGTCATGGATATCGTGGCCGCGCCCCTTGAGCACGTAGAACACGGCGCTGTTGAGGTGCCCGTGCTTCTGGCCATAGGCGCCGGGCGCATAGCACTCGATGTGGGTCTCGATCGACTGCACCACGTTGGCGGATTGCGGGCTTATCACGTGTTTGCCGTACAGCGCCGGCCCGCCTTTCCACGGATGGTTGCGCGACGAATAGACTCGCGGCTGTTCCAGGAGCGCCTTGTAGACATCGCTATACGTGCCGGCGAGTTCGCGCACGAAGGTGCGCTTTTTCGACCAGCGCTCCCATTTGCCCTCCCGATCCTCAACCGGCGGGCGATTGTGGCCCTGTCCGGGAGATTGCTCATAAAGGCCCGTCATTCCTGCTCCCTCGCTCGTCAGATGAACCCCAGCGTCGCGCGCAATGCCGGGAACATATCGCCCAGCACCGACTGCGGCCATGCCACCGCCAGCAACTTGTGAAACAAGCCCCAGCATAACAGCGCGGTCGCCGCCGCATAGATCGCGGAGCTCACGGGCGACTCTCTGAAGCCCAAATGCATATAGACGAAAATGAAAACGGCGATCGCCGGGATGAAACCGATTACGGCCACAAGTCCCAGCAGGCCGGCCAGCCAGATGAAGTAGACCGCGGCCTGACGGCGAACCGTTGACCCCGGCATGCCAAAGTCTTTTTCCGGCGCGGGACTGTGCCCGCCGGTCGCAACGCCGCCGTCCACGTTGCCGCGAACGACTTGCTCCTTGCCGAACAGTTCATTGACAAGGTTGAGGGTCGCGGCAGCGAGCGCCATGCCGCACGCGGTGAGCGGCACCGGCTTGGCGGCTGCGGGCCAATCGATCGACAACAGGATGGCCGCAACGATGAACAGTATGATCGCGACCGTGAATGCCGCCGACGCCGAAATCCGCAAGCGATGCGAACCGATCTGGCGCAGTTCCGCAATGACGCTCCTGACGATCTCGGACAGCGGCCGGTATAGCGCCCACGCGACCAGCGCCAGGATCACCAGCACGACCGGACGCGTCAGCCAGCCGAGACCGTAAAGGGAGGTCGAGATGTAGAGATAGCGCTCGAAAATGGCGCCGATCACCAGGCCGACGACCAGCGGCGGACGCGGCCAGGCGAGCCGCTTCATGATCCAGCCCAGCACCCCGAAGATCATCAGGGAGTAGAGATCGCCCCAGTCGTGCGAACCCTCATAGGCGGCGACGAATACGAGCGACAGCACGATCGGCAGCAGGATCTCCGGCCGCACGGTGGAAACGCGGGCGAGCCATGGGCACGCGAACAGGCAGATCAATGCTCCGATGACGTGAGCGAGCGTGAGGCTCCAAACGATCGTGTAGGTCACGTCGAGTTGCTTCGTCAGCATCTCGGGGCCCGGTGTCAGCCCATGCATCAGAAACGCGCCGAGCAGAATCGCCATCGACGCGCCGGCCGGCACGCCGAACGCGATGGTTGGCACCAGGTGGCCGCCCTCCTTGGCGTTGTTGGAGCTTTCCGGTGCGATCACGCCGCGCACGTCGCCGCTGCCGAAGGTCTCGGGATTTTTTTCGGTGCGCTGCGCATATCCATAGGCGATCCAGTCGATCACGGCGGAGCCGATGCCCGGAATGGCGCCCAGTCCGGTGCCGAGGATGCCGCATCGCAGCACCAGCCACCAGTGGCGGCCGACATCGCGCACGCCTTGCCACTGGTTGGAAAGATTGATGTTTGAGGCGTGGTCGCCCGCGATCTTTTTGCGCGCAACTGCAAGCTCACACAACTCCGGTATCGCGAACAGCCCGAGCATTGCCGGCACCAGCGGCACGCCGTCGTAAAGGTAGAGTGTATCGAAGGTCCAGCGCAGCGTACCGCTTTCCGAGCGCGACCCGATCATGGAAATCATCAGGCCGACGCCTGCGACGGTGAGCCCTTTGAGAGGCGCGCGGCCCGACAGCGTTGCCACCATCGATAAGCCGAACAACGTGAAGGCGAGCAGTTCCGGCGAGCCGATCGCGAGCAACACCGGGCGCAAAATTGGAATGCTGAGCGCGAGCACGATGGCGCCGATCAGGCCGCCCGCAAGGGAGGCCGCAAATCCCGCCCCGAAGGCGCGTCCGGCCTCGCCATTGCGCGCCATCGCATGGCCGTCGATCACGGTTGCAGCAGCGCCCACATGACCCGGCACGCCGAACAGCACCGCGCTGATGAAATCCGACGACGTTATTACGGCCGCCATGCCGAGCAGCAGCGCCATCGCGGTGTGTTGGTCCATGTTGTAGGTGAAAGGGATCAGCATGGCCATGCCGACGATCCCGTTGAGGCCCGGCAGGACGCCGATCGCAAGCCCGATGAGAACCCCGATGAATAAAATGCCGAGACGGGCCGGTTCCAGGAGCAGGGTCAGGGCATGCCAAGCCATCGATGCCATATCAACCGGCATTCAAGCGTTTCCTCGCCCTTGTGGCTCAGAGCCGCACCCACCCCACCGATAAGGCAAGCGCCGGCGGCACGAGTTTTTCCGTGTTCGTTATAACATGCCGCGGCTCTCGCCGCGCCCGGAGAAACTTTACAACGGAAAGCGCACACAGCGTCAAGTCGTCGCGATTTTCTGACATGCGAGCGCAAAGCTGCTAGTGTTGCAATCCTGACACCTATTCGATTTCGGTATCACGCCCCGCGAAAGCGGGGCACAGCTTGTAGCGCGCAGGATGGGGACAGGCGTTAGCACGCGAGCCTGTTGTTATCCGGCCAGGCCCCTCGGCTTTGCCGATCCTGCACTCTGCGCAGCTTCGTCGTGAGGAGAACGAGATGACGTTTGGCATCTTGCGCGCTGCTTCGGCCGCAATCGTCTTGTTCGTAACGTCGCAAGTGCAGGCGCAAAACGTCGCCGATTTCTACAAAAGCAAAAATGTCGAGCTTTATATCGGTTACAGCGTCGGCGGCGGTTACGACCTCTATGCCCGCGTGCTCGCCCGCCATATAGGCAGCCACATCCCGGGCAACCCTACCGTCGTGGTGAAGAACATGGAGGGCGCCGGCAGCCTGCGCCTTGCCAACTGGCTGTATCGCATCGCCCCTAAGGACGGGTCGGTGTTCGGCATCATCGGGCGCGGCACCGGCTTCGATCCGCTGCTCGGCCAGCAGGCGGCGCAGTTCGACGCGACGAAGTTCACTTGGATTGGCAGCGGCAATCACGAGGTCAGCGTGTGCGTGGCATTCCAGGGACACGGTATCACGACGTTCGATGACTTGCGCGCCAAGGAGATGACGGTCGGCGGTACCGGTGCAAGCGCCGACACCGACCAGTTCCCAAAGGTGGTCAACGGCGTGCTCGGCACCAAGATGAAAATCGTCAGCGGCTATCCAGGCGGCAACGATATCGTCCTCGCCATGGAGCGCGGCGAGTTGCAGGGTCGCTGCGGCTGGTCGTGGTCGAGCGTGAAGGCAACTCACGGCTCCTGGATTGCCGAAAAGAAGCTCAACATCCTGGTGCAGTTGTCGCTGCAGAAGCATCCAGACCTGCCCGATGTCCCGCTCGTCGTCGACCTCGCCAAGACCGACGGGGATCGGCAGATCCTGAAACTGATCTTCGCCCGACAAGTCATGGGTCGTCCCTTCCTCGCCCCGCCCGGAATCCCGGCCGAGCGCGCCGAAGCATTGCGCAAGGCGTTCATGGCGACCATGGCGGATCCGGCCTTCATGGCGGACGCAGAAAAATCGCAACTCGAAGTCAATCCAGTGGCAGGCGACGATCTGCAGAAGCTCGTCGCCGAGATCTACCGCACGCCGCCCGAGGTGGCCAAAAAGGCGGCGCAGCTTCTCGCCGCTAAGTGAGTTTCGATCGGGCGCCCTCAATTACAAGAGATCTCATCGCTGAGGAGCCGTGTGCGGCACGGCGTCTCGAAGGATGGCAACGGGCACGGCCCAACGAGTGGCCATCCTTCGAGATGCCCGCTTCGCGGGCTCCTCAGGATAGGGTTTATTGCTGGGACGCTTTCCCGCGAACCGAGGTCGTCCGCCGGATTGCACACGACAAGATTGACTTAATCCGAGGTCAGGCGTTTGCTTCAGTGCGCGGCAAACGTGTGCGGATGTAGTCTATGAAGATCGCAGTGCTCCCTGGAGACGACATCGGCCCTGAAATCACGGAAGCAACTTTGGCGGTGCTCGAAGCCGTGGACCGGCGCTTTGACCTTGACCTCGGTTTCGATGTGGTCGAGGTCGGCATGGCGGCGCACCGCCACACCGGTACCACCCTGCCATCGACCGCGATGGAAGCGGCCCGGAAGGCCGACGGCATCATCCTCGGGCCATGCGGCGTGTCGGATTACCCGCCGGAGAGCGACGGCGGCGTCAATGTGCCGCGCACCATCCGCAAAACGTTCGATCTTTACGCCAATATGCGGCCCGCGCGGTCGCGGCCGCCGCTGCCGCGCGCAGTTGCGGGCCTCGACTGCCTGATCGTGCGAGAAAATACCGAAGGTTTCTACGCCGATCGTTCGCTGTTCCAGGGCCCGGGTGAGTTTATGCCGACGCCGGACTGTGCGCTGTCGTTTCGCAAAATCACCGTCCAGGCGTCACGACGCATTGCGAAGGTGGCTTTCGAAGCCGCCCGACACCGGCGCGGGCGTATTACGGTGGTCGGCAAGCGACACGTCCTGCCGCTCACCGACGGTCTTTTTTTCAATGAGGTGAAAAACGAAGCGGTGCTGCATCCGAACGTAACCTGGCGCGAGATGGATATCGATGCCATCGCGGCCGACCTCTACACCCGGCCCGGAGATCACGACGTAATCCTCACCACGAACATGTTCGGTGACATGCTTTCCAACGAGGCGCTCGCTTTGTCGGGCAGCCTTGGCCTGGCACAGTCGCTCAACATGGGCGAATGCCATGCGGCCGCCAATGCGGGCCATGGTTCCGCGCCCGACATTGCAGGTCACGGCACCGCGAACCCGACGGGCCTCATGCTGTCGGCCGCAATGCTGCTGCGCTGGCTCGGCGAGCGCCACCAGCTCCGCGAGTTCGGCCACGCGGCCGCAAGTATCGAGGCCGCAACCGACGCCGCGATGCTGGATCCGGGAACTCGCACCGCCGACCTCGGCGGCAGCGCCAAGACACAGGTGTTCACGAAAGCCGTGATCCGGGCGATGCGGGATTAGCCGCTCGCTTCAGCCGATCCGACGGGATCAGCGGGGCGATCCTTGTAGTCGCCTCTTTTACCGGCAGCCCTCCGGTGGAGAACGCGCCTATGCAAAGCGTCCTGGATATCGAGGTCATCCCACTATCGGCCGCCTGCGGCGCAGAGATCAGGGGCGCTGACCTCACAAAACCCCTCTCGGCCGAAACCGTTCGCGCCATCAAGGAGGCCTGGGACCGGCATCTTGTGCTGGTATTCCGGGGCCAGACCCTTTCGCAGGATGACCAGCTTCGTTTCGCGTCCTATTTCGGCGATCTCGGCGACCGCAAGAAGGCACCGGCGCCGCTGCGCAGTCGCGCCGAGGGGAGTCAGCAGGACAACCAGAAGATTCTCCTCGTCTCCAACATCAAGGTCGACGGCAAGGCAATCGGCGCCTTCGGGGAGGGCGAGTTCTGGTTCCACATCGATGGCGGTTACACGCCGCGGCCGTACCGCTACACGTTTCTCTACGCGATCGAACTGCCGTCCACCGGCGGCAACACCATGTTCTCGAACATGTACAAGGCCTACGAAGCGGTGCCGGCCGCGCTGAAGGATAGGCTCAGGGGACGCAAGGCCCTCCATATCCACGAATACAACCGCGCCAAGCAGGCCAGCAGTTCAGGCGACATCAGCAGCATTCCGCATTACTTTCACCCCATTTTCGTCACGCATCCGGATACCGGGCGCAAAACGCTCTTCGTCGACCGCCTGATGACGACGCGCATTGAAGGGCTCGTCCCCGAGGAGAGTGCCGCGATCCTCGATCAGCTTTACGAAATCGGCGAGCAGCGCGAGTTCATATTCGAGCACGTATGGCGGCTCGGAGATTTCGTGATGTGGGACAACCGCTGCACCATCCATGCGCGGACCGACTTCCCCAAGCACGAGCGCCGGCTGCTGCGCCGCTGCACGGTCGAGGGCGAACCATTATACGAGTGATAAGACGCGCTCTAACTCGCCGCGAGTTCAATCACCAGTCCGTCCGGATCCGCGATGCCGACCGTTCCCGGCGAAGCCCCATCGGCTATTTTGATGCCGCGCTCGCGCAGAACGCGCGTCGCCCCCTCGACCGAGAAATCCTTCACGGCAATCCGGACGTGATCCAAGCCGCGAATCGTGGCACCGGAATTTGCCGGCGTGGAGACCAGTTCGAGGACGGAATCACCCAATCCGAACGCTCTCGAACGACTTGAAGCGGCCGACGCGATTTCGCTCCCGAAAAGGCGACCGTAAAAGTCGCCGGCGCGTGCGAGTTCCGCGCTCCGCAGCGCGAGGCGGCTCATCGACAGCGGGGACAATGAAGGGCCGACGCGGGCGGGAACCTGATAGGGCGTGGCGGTCTGGCGGGCCCAACCGCCCGGCTGCCGCAGTTGCATCAAGGCGCCGTCCGGGTCGGCAACCCAGACGTCCGCCGATGATCGCGGCGGCACCGCAATGCCGCCCTCCTGCAACTTCGCGGTAAGCCTGGCTTTGTCATAATCGCGGAGCCCGATGGAATAGTGATCGAGGTCAGGCCGCTCCGGCGCGAAGGCCTGTGATATGGCGAGATATCCTTCGCCGAATTTGAGGAAGAACCCTTCGCTCGGCGGCGATGTCGGCTGCGCTCGCAGAGCCGCGCTCCTGAGAACCGGCGTATTGAACAATCCCATATAGAATTCCGCCGTTTTGGCGACATTCGATACGCGAATATTGACGTGGTCGAGCGAGACCGGCTGCATGATCGCCTCCGCCGCACCGGCGCCGGGCGCGGCTGCGATTGCGCCCAGCAGCGTGAGGAAACAGCGGCGCGAAAACAGATCCGTCCTTACACTGTACGTGCGATCCATAAGATTCCTCCTTGCTCAGCTTCCGACCGGCATATCGCGCTTCCGGTCCAACATCATACAGTGTAAATTTTGCGAAGCGGTCCGTTTGGTGCGTGGCAAAGGAGGAGGGCACGTCGGCGTCATCGAAACACAAGGAGGAGGACGCATGAGGCTTCGGGATCTTACCTGCGCCGCGGCTCTGACAGCGGTATTTTTTGCGCCCCTGGGCGCGCACGCTTTCGACGACGCCAAATACCCGAACTTGAAAGGCGAATGGCGCCGCGTCGCGGTGCCGAGCGGCACCTATCGCGGCGTCCAATACGATCCGCACAAGCCCGCTGGCCCCTGGCAGGAGGCGCCGCTGACCCCGGAATATCAGGCCATCTTCGAAGCCAATCTGGCCGACCAGGCGCTGGGGGGCCAGGCCGGCGATCCCACCGTCATGTGCCTTTCGCCCGGCATGCCGCGCATCATGGGGCCGTACGGGGAGATGGAGATCGTGGTGCTGCCCGAGACCACCTACATCCTCATCGACCACATTCGCGACAGCCGCCGGATCTACACCGACGGTCGCGATTTTCCTGCCAACATGGCCGATGATCCGCAGTTTACCGGCTATTCGATCGGCCGCTGGGTCGATGAGGACGGCGATGGCCGCTATGACGCGCTACTCGTCGAGACTCGCGGACTGAAGGGGCCGCGCACCTACGAGATGACCGGCATTCCGCTGCACCAGGACAATCA
>Ga0070734_10002713_pt1 | contig 20472 bp, 20 predicted proteins | sample Coa_R1_8_FD_66444 | JGI IMG/M metagenome (GOLD analysis project Ga0070734, IMG submission 66444) | Surface soil microbial communities from Centralia Pennsylvania, which are recovering from an underground coalmine fire - Coalmine... | ecosystem: Environmental > Terrestrial > Soil > Unclassified ... | reverse complement strand
GACGCGATGGAAATGACGCGATGGAAATGACGCGATGGAAATGACCCGATGGAAATGACTGCGGCCGCGACAGCCGGGCCGGCCACGGTCAGTGCCCGCAGCGTACGCGAGCTGCGGCAGATTCTTCTGTGGCCGCTGCAGGTGATGACCTTGAACGGCACGGCCCGGATCCCCAACCACTGGGAGGCGCTGGAGCGTCCGGGGCCGGACAATCCGTGGGAAGAGCTGGAAGACGAGTTCGGCGACCCGGAAGAATTCCAGGAGCGTCACTACGGCGAATTCGTCGCGTTTCTTCCGCAGGTTCAGCGCTTCCTCTACGGGCAGGGCCTCGGCAAGCGCGTTCGCAAAGTCTACGGCGAGTCGCCCATCCGGGTGTTTCGCCGCCGCGATGTCGCCAGTGTGCGGGTCACGCTCACGCGCAATGCGCCGCCGCTCGAACTCGCCGTCGTCCACGTCGATCTGTATTTTTTCTACGACACCGATCTGTTCATTCTCGCCCTCGAGCTGCAGGGGCGCGATCTCCCCCTCGATGTCGTGCAGGAGATGATGTTCCGCTTCGGCCGTGCGTACCCGGCCTCATGGACCGAGGACGGCGAGCCGGTGAACTGTCCCCACGAGGTGCAGTGGCTGGACGCCGCCGGGCGCATTCTCGCCGCCTCGGATTACGAACGGCGGGAGAAGTATCTCTCGTTCGTGTGCCGGCACCGCGCGCCTTGCATCTCGTCGCACTGGGAATTCCTCCTGCGGCCGCTCGTCCTGCATCACCTCGACGAAACAGGCACGACGCGGTTCCGCCAGCTCGAGTATTACCGGATGCCGGTGCTCGCGTACCTCGCGGTCAACGACCCGGACGCCCTCACCCGTGCCGACTATGTGCGCCTCGCCTTCCTGACCCGCCCCGGGGATCCGGACACGCTGCCCTTCGCGGCGCGCTATCTGGAGGATTTCGAATCGCGCCATTGCTACGACCGCTACCGGGAGGAGCAGGTTCGCCACGAATGGTCGAACACCCGGCTGATGTGCTCCAATCACGTGCTGGTCATGGTGGGCAGCGCGGCCGATGACTTCTTCACCGATACCGAGCGCGGTCTGCTCGGCCAGTTCCGGCATCAATATTTCCTGCTCGCCCTGATCGTTCACTTCCACCGCGCCGCCCTGCTGCAGCTGTCCGACCGGCTCATCGTCGCGGTGAGCCAGCTCGACATTGAAAGCACGGATTCGGTTCGTGCTTTCCGGCGCTCGGTGCGCCAGACCTTCGAGATCTTTCTGCGATTCACCCATCGCTACTGGTTCCACGAAATCAGCAACCAGGTGCCGATGCGCGACCTGTTCTCCCTGTGGCGCAAGCACCTCGCGGTCGAAGACCTCTACGGTGAGGTGCGCGAAGAGCTGCAGGACATGAACCAGTACCTCGACAGCGACGTGTTCCGCCGCCACTCCAACACCATGCTGCGGCTCACCGTCGTCACCATCGTCGGCTTGATCGGCACCATCACCACCGGCTTCCTCGGCATGAACCTCCTGGCCGAAGCCGAGGCGCCGCTGCAGCGGCGCATCTGGTATTTCACCGCCACCTTCGTTCTGACGACCGCGATCACCTTCTGGTCGGTGATGAAATCGCGGCGGCTGTCGGAGCTGCTCGACGCTCTCGCCGACGAGCGGGTCGGCGCGCGCCAGCGGTGGCGCGCGTTTGTCTCGTTGTGGGGCAGAAAAAAGGCCGCCTGAAGGGGGCCTTTTCCTGATTCCGGCCGCCCGCCACGGGGCCCGGCAACGGGCCGCCGGAGCCTGAGGCCGCGCGCATGCGTCCCGGGGCTGAGGGCCGGGGGCGTGCGTCCCGGGTTGAGGCCGGTCGGCGTGCGTCCCGGGCTCAGGCCGCTTTCGCGGCTGCCTGCTCCGCCCGCTCGGCCAGTCTGCTGGTGTACTCGTCGCCCTTGTAGATGTCCGCAGCGATCGACTTCAGCTTGGCCGCATCCTCTTTTCTTCCCAAGGCGGCGGCATACGCCGCGGCGGTGCCGAAACCGGCCATGCCGTAATGAGACATTCGCTGGTACTGGGCGATGATAGCCAGGTCGCGGAGCTGTCCCTTGAACTGCGCGTCGATGGCATGCCGCTTCGCCTCTTCGACGAGGCCCTCCATTCCTTTGCAATGGTCCTTGCCCAGCTGTCCTCCCTGCGCCTCCAGCAGCGACTTCAGGGTGGCCGTATGCTGGCCGATGTGGTCGACGGATTTCGTCAGCAGCTCCTTGAGCTTGCCGTCGGTCGCTCTGTCGCTGAGCGTCTTCATGATGCGCTGCATCTGGTCATTTGCAGACCACAGATCCCGCATCTCCTCTACGTAAAGGTCCTGTAAGCTGTCGGCTGTGTGCATGGCGCTCTCCACGGTGGTACACCCGAAGAGCGATGCAACTTACCGACCGGGCTCCGGCCGCCCGCACCTCTACGACTCCCAGCTCTACGACTCCCAGCTCTACGACTCCCAGCTCTACGACTCACAGCTCTACGACAATGGGAAACTGCGCCGCCACCCCGTCCGGCCCCGGCTGGAACGGCCGGGTGACCTGCGCCCGGTCCTCCTCCGACAGCGCACGCCAGATGAAGTCCCGCGCGTTGCCCGGATCGCCGTCGACGTAGAGCTGGGTGGTCAACAGTTCCCGCGCGCCCAGCTTGACCTTGAAGTGGATGTGCGGGGTGCGTCCGGTATACGGCGCAGGCCGGATCGTGTGAAAGCGATACTGGCCGCTGGAGCCGACGCTGATCCGGGCGAAGCCCTGGAACGCGGCATCGGCCTCGCCGCGATCGCGCGGGTGGTGGTAGTGGCCTTGCGCGTCACACTGCCACACTTCCACCGTCGCGCCGGCGAGGGGCGCACCGCCGGTATCGGTGACGGTGCCGGACACCCACGCAGGCTGACCCTTGCCATAGTGGAGGACCCCGTGGGTGAGCAGGTCGTCGTCGTCGCCGCTGAAGTCGACCGGGTAGAACGGCCCCTCTTCCTGCGCCGGAGTCGGGCGTAACCGCCCCTTGGCCAGGGCACGCCCGAGCACACCGGGCACGGTCAAAACGGCGGCGGAGGCGGCGAGGAGCCGCCGCCGGCCGGGTTGCTGCTGTCGCATGCTGATCTCCGTCATGCTCCGGCGACGACGATATCAGAACATCCCGTTGCCGTTGCGCAGGACATGCCGTTGCCGTTTCAGAACATCCCGTTGCCGTTGGCCGGCTGCGCAGAGATGTCTTCGTGCACATCCCAATGTTCGACGATCTTGCCCTGCTCGAGCCTGAAAATGTCCACAATGGCCTGTCCCCGCGTTGCCGGATCGCGCACCGCGTGCACGTGCAGGATGACGAAATCGCCATCCACGAACGAGCGCTTGATCTCGCTGCGGGCGTTCGGAAACTTCTCGCGCAGGAAATTGATGAAGCCGTGCAAGCCTTCGGGACCGTCGCGCGCCGCCTGGTTGTGCTGAATGTAGCGCGGCCCCAGGTACTTGGAGGCGGCTTCGAAGTCCTTGTCGTTGATGGCTTTCTGATAGAACTCCACCACCGCCTTGCGGTTCGCCTCCTCGCGGGCATCTTCGTGGGCGCCCGCCCCGGGCGCGACGGCGCACAGCGCCAGCATGGCCAGCTTCAAGGCTGCTCTCATGGGTCCTCTCACTGTGAGTAGTTGGCGCAGGCCGATCTCACCTTGCCGCCGTGCCCGAATGTGAATACCTCGGCCACCGGCCCGCGGTGGCCCCGATAGTAAACGACGACAGAGTGCGCGGGGACGCGAGCCAGGTCGTGAGCGTTCCAGGCTTCGACCCATTCCCGGGCAAACTCTCCGGCCTCCTCTGCCGTGATCATCCGTTGCTCCTGGTGCGCCATCGGCGCGGCGTCTTCCGGCACGTCCCGTCGCGAGCAAAACCGCTGCGACGAGGGCTTCGCCGCGGCGGCGGGCTTTCGCCGCGGAAGTATACGTTGTCACCAAAGTTTCACGTTGGCCGCATACCCTCACCGCCTTTCGCCGCGCAATTGAAAAGCCTCTGGGAGGAGGCGCGGGGCCGGCGACACGCGTGGTCCGCCGCATGTTCCAGAAGAAAAATGTCGCACTCGTCCTCAGCACGCTTCTCTGGCATGCCGCCGCTCACGGGCAAGACCGCAGCGTCACCTTGTCGCCGATCGTGGTCACCGACGTCCACGACGCCGGACAGCCCGAATTCGCTGCCGTGCTTCCCGACAGCGGCCGTCCGCAGACGGTCATCCCGCGTCAGACGATCGAGAACGTCGCTTCACCGTTCGCCGACTTCGGCATCCTGCCCAATCTGACGCCCAGCTTCGTCAGCACCGCGCCGAACGGAACCGGATTCGACGCTGCCAAGAATATGACCCTGCGGGGATTCCCCGACGGGCAGTTCAACATCACGCTGGACGGCATTCCGTTCCAGGATCCCGATACGTTCTCCCACCATTCCACCTCCTTCTTCCCCGCTTCGTCCATCGATTCGGTCGTCGTCGATCGCAGTCCCGGCGATGCCATCACGCTCGGCTACGCCACCATCGGCGGTTCGGTCAACATGAATTCGGTGTCGCTTCCGGCGAAATCGCAGGCCCAGGCGTACGGCGCCTACGGCAGTTTCGCCACGAGCCTCGCCGGGGCGCGGCTGGCCACCGCCGCGCCGCGCGAGGATGGACAGACCGGTGTGCTGCTGAACGTGCAGGACCTGCAGTCGAACGGCGCGCTGAGCTGGGCGGAAGGACACCGGAACGACATCCTGTTCAAGTCGGAGTCGCGCTTCGGCGGCGCACGGCTGACGGCCCTCTACGCCTACGACTGGTACCACTTCAACAATCCGCCGAGCGTCACGACCGCCCAGATCGCACAGTTCGGCCGCGACTTCGGGTTCAGCGCCAATCCCGCGTCGCCGGCCTTCTATGGTTACTCCGCAACCGACCGGCGCAGCGACTTCGGCTACCTGCGCCTGCAGACTCCGCTGGACGGCGCTTTTACGCTGCAGGAAACCCTGTACACCTATTCCTACTGGAACAAGGGGCTGAGCCTGAAAGGGGATCCGACCTCCTCGCCGGTGGGCAACGGGTTTGGCGTGAACCCGTCCGACACCGCCGGGCGCACCACCGAGACCGACTACCGCACGTTCGGCAACGTGCTGCAGGTCGAGCACTCCGACGGGGATGGCATCTTCCGCAGCGGCCTGTGGCTCGAACGCAGTCATTTGAAGAGCCAGCGAAACGCCCTCGATGTGACCACCGGCGCCGTCTACAACATCAATAAAAATGCCAACTCGCCCCTGCTGTACGACTACCGCAGCCTTTTGGAGACGGTGCAACCCTACGTCGAATACGAGTGGCAGGCGCTGCCGCGCCTGCTGATCGAGCCCGGACTGCGTTATCAGCACGTGCACCGCGGGTTCGATGCGAATGTCGTGCCCAACTCCCTGCCCGGGACGAACGGCGACATCGGACGAACGGTGAACAGCTGGTTGCCGAGCCTCGAGGTCAAGTACCGGTTGACGCCAGCCACCCACGTCTATGCTCAGTGGGCCAAGGGAGCGCTGGTCCCGAGCCAGAGCTTCTTCTATACCAGCAATCCGGGGCAAAGCAACCAGGCCAAGCCGGAGACGTCGCGCGCGATGCAAGGCGGGGTGGTGTATACGGCCGGACCTTTGACCGCCGCCCTCGACGCCTACTGGATCGAGCTGAAGGATTATGTATCGACGGTGACGCTCGGCGGCAACACCCAGTTCGTCAACAACGGCCGCGTCCGCTACCGCGGCATCGAAGCCGAGACGACCGTTCCGATCGCCGGCGGCTTCACCGCTGTAGCGAACGGCAGCGTGATGGAGGCCCGCTTTCGCGACGCCGGCGTCGTGTCGCCGGCGCAGCAGGCGGGCGACACGATCTCCCTCGTTCCCTCCTACACCGCCCTGGCCGGCGTGCTGTATCAGCGCGGTCTCTGGACGGCGAGCGTCTATGGCCGCTTCGTCGGCGCCCAGTACCAGGGCAAAAACGGCAGCTCGGACGGCGTCGATTTCCGGGTGAAGCCGTATCACTACACCAACCTGGCTCTATCGCGCTCGCTGGACGACTGGATCGGACATCGGCATTCCGCTCTGGGCATTCAGATCAATAACCTCGAGAACCGGGACGACGTGACCGATACGGCCGGACCGTCGGCCGCCGGACCGCGGCTGGTCAACGTGCTGCCCCGGCGCAGCGTCATGGTGACCCTGCGCTGCGATCTCTGGGCGGCCGCGGATTGACGCTCCGAGGTCGCGCGTTCCCAGTTCACGTGTCCGGACGGCGCGCTGCGGTCGCGAATTCCGAGTTCACGTCTTTCGACGGCACGCGTCCGGCCGCGTTGCGTCGGCACGGCGACATCATGTTGTCACAGCCTTGCGCAAAGATATGCGATGCCCCATTGCCCCAAAGGAGACCAAAAGTGAACAGGCGGAAGGTTGTAACGTTGCTGAAGTGGACCCTGATGGCGTCGGCCGTGCAGCTGGCCATGCAGGCGCGTGCAGATGACGACGACGGACACCAGCAGGCGATGCGGCTGGCCACCGGCCAGTACGTCACCCCGACGTTCGTCAGTGGCGCCGTTCAGCAGTTCCTCAATCCCGGTCTTCCCGGATACCCGAAGTTCATCGCAGGCGAGGCGGTGCGCTCGCAAATCAGCCCGGATGGCACGACGCTGGCGATCATCTGCGCGGGCCAGAATTCGCTCGACAAGCCGGACGGCACCCTCGACACGGCCAATTCCACGCAATACATCTTTCTGTACGACGTGTCCGGCGCCAACAAGGCGAAGCCGGCGCTCAAGCAGGTCATCAAGCAGACCAACGCCCACGTCGGTCTGGTGTTCTCCCCCGACGGCAACACCCTCTATGGCGCCGGCGGCGCGGACGATGTCGTGTATGTGTACAGCCGCAGCGGCGGCACATGGTTGGCGGCCGGGACGATCCCGCTCGGCCACCTCAATGCCGGCGTCGGGCTGGGCGTGCGTCCCAACGCCAGCGGGCTGGCGATTTCGGCGGACGGCAAGACCCTCGTCGTCGCCAACAACTACAACGACTCGATCAGCGTCATCGACACCGCCAGCCGCGCGGTACGCTACGAGCACGATTTACGTCCCTTCTTCAGCCGCAACGAGAACCAGAACGGCGGCGTAGGCGGCACCTATCCGTTCGCCGTGGTGGTGAAGGGCAACGGAACGGCTTATGTATCCTCCGACCGCGATCGTGAAGTGGTCGTCGTCGACATCTCCTCCGCCACCGCCGGCCGCCTGGTGAAGCGCATCAAGCTGGACGGCAACGGCCTGGGCATGGCGTTGGACGGCTCCGGATCGCGCCTCTATGTCGCCGAGGACAATGCCGACCAGGTGGCGGTGATCGACACCACGTCGAATTCCGTGGTAGCGAAGATCGATGCACGCGGGCCGGCCGAGCTGCTGGGAGAGAGCGAGGACGGCGAGCGCGACGGTGATGACAACCGGGGCAGAGGCAAAGCGCGCTATACCGGGGCCGCCACATTCGGCGTGACCTTGTCGCGCGACGGCAGCACCCTCTATGCCGTCAACTCCGCCGCCAACTCGATCGCCGTGATCCCGCTGAAGGGCGCGTACACCCACAAGGTCGTCGGCCTGATCCCGACCGCCTATGAGCCGCACGACGTCGCCTTCAGCGCCGACGGCAGCTGGATGTACATCGTCAACGGCAAGAGCGTCACCGGGCCGAATCCCGGGCATCTGTCGAGCCAGACTCCTTCCATGGATCCGGCCAACGTCGTCTATCCGGGCGGGAACGCCGCGGCCGCCGCCGCCGCCAACGCGACCAATCAGTACCAGTTCCAGCTCGAGCGGGCGTCGCTGGTCAGCGCTCCCGTTCCGACGGCGCGCGAGCTGGGCAAACTGACGGAGAAAGTGGCGCAGAACAATTTCTACGGCGCCGAGCCGCGTGAGTCGGACAAGAGGGTGGTCGGCTTCCTGCGCAACCGCATCAAGCACGTCATCTACATCGTCAAAGAGAATCGCACCTTCGACCAGATCCTGGGCGATCTGAAGAACGGCGCCAAGGCCGATCCGACGCTCACGCAGTTCGGCGAGAAGGTCACACCGAACTTCCATCGCCTGTCCAGGCAGTTCGTCACCCTGGACAATTTCCGCGATCCCGGCGACGGCAGCATGGACGGGTGGTCGTGGGCCCTGCAGGGACGGGTCACCAACACCGAGACGATCACGCAGCAGATCAACTATGCCTTCGTCAACCGCGGGCTGTCGTACGAGTCCGAGGGGTCGAACCGCAACGTTCCGGTGAACTGGCCCACGGTCGCTCAACGCGATGCCGTGGCAGGACCGGCGGGAACCACCGCCTACAGCACCGCCGCGGCAAGCGTTCCCGGCGGAGCCGCCAACCTGCTGGCCGGCGGCGGCAACCACGCGTCCTCCGACGCGCCGTTCGGCATCCAGAAGGGATATATCTTCGATGCCGTGCTGCAGGCCGGCAAGACCGTGCGCAACTACGGTTTTCTGGTGAACAACTTCGGCAGCATCGGCACGAAGACGGCGCCGGTGAGCGATCCTTTCACCGCGGGCATCGTTCAAGTCGGGCCGCTCGACCCCTCGCTCGCCCCGCTCACCGATGTGTACTTCCGGGGCTACGACCAGAACTATCCGGACCTGTGGCGCTACAACGAGTGGAAGCGCGAGTTCGACAAGTACGTTCAGACCGGAGACCTGCCCAGCCTGTCGCTGGTGAGGTTCAGCCACGACCATATGGGCTCGTTCGGCACGGCGCTGGGCGGGGTCAACACGCCTGAAACGCAGCAGGCGGACGACGATCTTTCGGTGGGGCTGCTGGTGCAGGCGGTGGCCAACAGCCGTTACGCCGCGGATACGCTGGTCATCGTCACCGAAGACGACTGCCAGGATGGCCCGGACCACGTGGATTCGCACCGGGCGACGGCCTATGTCGTCGGGCCGTACGTGAAGCAGGGAGCGGTCGTCGGAGCGCGCTACAGCCAGGTGAACGTGCTGCGGACGATCGAGGACATCCTGGATACGCCGCACATCAATCTCAACACCGCGTTCCAGCGGCCCATGACCGAAGTGTTCGATACGGAATCGTCCGGCAAGTGGAGCTATCAAGCAGTCGCCTCGGCGTACTTGAAGAACACCATGCTGACCGTGCCCGGCAACCTGTACGCCAAAGGCCCGGCGCTCATGCCCAAACATGACGCGACCTACTGGGCGCGGGTGACGGAAGGCTTCGACTTCTCCGACGCCGACCGCGTTCCGCCGCTCCGCTTCAATCAGGTCGTCTGGAAAGGCATGATGAACGGCAAGCCCTACCCGGCCCTGGCCGGGCGGCAGATCGCCCACAGAAAGGATGACGACGACTGAGCGGGCGGCTGTTACCGCAGCCCGTCTTTGCCTTGAATGTCGGCAGCCCGCAAACCTCCGAGGCGGGCATGCAGCCGCCCGCGCGTGGCGGTGCAGAACAGCACTGCGATCTCGCGCGGGGCGGGGGCATCGGCCAGAGTGATGGTCATCGTGTCATAGTGCGAGCGGACGTAAAGAGCGTCTTTGTGGGCCAGGGGAACGTCGATCGAAGTCCCCGGCCCACCTCGCTTGCCGGTGGATGAAATCCAGGCCTTGCCTCCTCCGAGCGCCTCGCGCACCGGATCGGCGAAGGCGGTGGTGAGCAGAGCGTTGCCGTGCTCGTACTCGCCTTCGACGCCGACGATGCACGCCTTGCCGCAGCTCTCGACAGGGCGGCCGCCGGACAGCGCTGACAACCGCCGGCCGAATTCCCGCCCGAGATCGGCGGACTCGTCGATCAGCAGCGATAGATCGCTGCTGAAGCGGCCGGCGTAAGGGTTTTCGAGCACGCAGGCGAGACCGAACTTGTGCAGAGGCTCGCCATCGGCTCCCCGCCCTGTCTCGCCGAGGAGTATCTCCTCGCCGAATGTCTGCCAGCGGCGGATGCGGTAGTTCATCAATGCGCCGTCCCGGAAAAGTCCATCGGGATGCGGCACTCGGCAACGCGCACTTTGCGGTTCGGCGCAGGGGTGTTGCGGCTGCGGCCGACGAAGCGCGGCACGCCATCGGTCACCACGGCGGCAACCGCGGCGATGTCGCCGTTTCGCAGAGCATCCAGAGCCGTTTTCTTGGAGCCTCCCACGCAGGCGTCGAGCAGGACGACATCGGCATCACGGCCCGGCCGCAGAAAGCCGCAGTTCAAGCGGTACACCCTCGCGTTGTTGCCGGTCGCCGCCGCGATCGCTGTCTCGACCGGCATGTCGGTCAGGCTTGCCAGGTGGGTGATGGTGTACATCATCCCGAGCGGCATGATGCCGCTCCCGGTGGGGGTGTCGGTGGCGATGAGAAAGCGATCGGTCTGTTCCGCTTCTTTCACCAGCTTCCATAGCATCAGCGTGGTGCGCAGGTTTCCAGCGGTGCAGACCTGCAGAGCGATGCGCGACTCGTTCACCATCCGCGGGTAGTCTTCATCGGGCATCGCCACCGGGCCGCCGTTGACATGGAACGACACGTCGGGCTGAATCTTGATCAGGTGATCCGCCCAGATTCCCGATGAGCCGGGAATGGACGAGCCGCCGGTGTGAACCATGGTGACCATGCCGCTCTGCCTGGCCCACGCGATCATCGGACCATAGTCGTAGGGCGTTTTCACGGCGCCAAAACCCGCCTTGGCGAGCCATACGCCCTGGCGGGCGACTTCTTTGAAATCGGCCTCCGTCAGGCCGGGCTCCATGATGATGGACCCGGCGTGCACCCGCATGCCGCCGGGCCGCAGGGTCGCGAAGCACTTGCGTGCCGCCACCGCGAGCGCCTTGACCCCCTCCGGATCCCTGGGCCGGCCAGGCACGTGCACCTCCGAGGCGCTGATGGCGGTGGTGGTTCCCCCGTGCGTGTAGCTTTCCAGGAATCCCACCGTCTTCTGCCGCGGTGTCCAGTCGCCGAAGGTGTTATGCACCTGGGAGTCGATCAGTCCGGGGATGGCCGTTGCCCCATCGGCGTCGATGACGACGTCGCAATCGTTCAGGGAGGGGGCAGCGCCCACGCTGGTGATCCTGCCCTCCGACATGACGATGGCATCGCCCGGCGCATAGGGGTCGCGCCAGTCGCCTGTCACGATGGTGCCCAGATTGACGATGGCTGTCTTCATGTGCGTGGTCCCCGCAGCTTTTTCATGTCGCTTCCCTCACTCTTGCGTACCCAGCTTGCGCGCCAGCCAGTCCGCGCAGATCTGCAGGGCCGGAAGGTGGTTGTCGAACTGGGTATGTGCGGCTCCGCCGTTGAGACCGTCGAATATGACCAGCTCCTTGTCGGCGGCGCCGATGGCGTCGTACATGGCGCGCGCATCGTCGAGAGACACCTGCTGGTCCTCCGCTCCGTGCATGACGAGGAACGGGCAGCGGATGCGCCCGGCAAACGGGGCGACCTTGAAGTCGCGCACCTTTTCGATCGCCGCTTCCATGGTCGACGTACCGGTGATGAACATCAGCTGAAAACGCGGCGCGGCCACCGCGCCGGAGCCTTCCATGCGCTGCACCCAGACGCGATGGTAATCATAGATCGCACCCCACGCCACGGCGGCTTTCAGCCGCGGCTCGCACGCCGCTGCCCGGGCGACGTAGTAGCCGCCGAGGCTCGACCCGACGATGCCGATGCGCCCGCTGTCGACGTCCTCCCGGCCGGCCAGCCAGTCGATCGCCGCAGCGACGGGCTTCTCGTAATCGTGGCGGGTGACAAGGTTGCGAAGGCGCAGGGCCTCGCCGATGCCCGGCGTATCGATGAAAAGCGAGGCGACGCCGCGCTCCGCCATCTGCCGGCGGGCTCTGAGGTACCACAGCTCCTTTGTCGTATCGAGCCCGCAGATGAAGATCACGGCAGGGCGGCCGTGCCGAGCGCCCGCCGCGGGGGCTTCGGCACCGTCCGCCGGCACCCAGTACGCGGGCAGCGTCTTGCCTTCGTAGGGAATCTCCACCCGTTCCACCGGATGCGGCGAAGCCGCGCGTCCGAGATCGAAGCTGCGCAGCACCTCACGGTACGACGCCAGCCGCTGCGGCGAGCCGGGCGGCAGGAAGTGCTCGGAAATAGTGTGGTACAGGCTGGCGAGAAAATAGTTTTCCGCGGCGGTGAAGCGCGAGCCTTCCTGCGCGCGCCGTTCGAGCACACCGGCCAGGCGGGCCCATTCCCGGTGCCAGGCGTCGTCATCGCCGACCCGCCGCCCAAGCTCAGGGGCGATGAGAGCGAAGTCGCCCAGCTGAGCGCCCGCGGCGAAGGCGAGCAGGGTGTTGTACGACCAGCGGTAGTGACCTGGAAAGAACTCGAACATCGCCTGTCGCCGCCCCCGGTCTCACTGACCCACGTACTTGAACGCGCCGTTTTCGATGCGGGCCATGACGACCGCGCGGCCGTCCAGCCCGGAATGATCGGTCGGCGAAAAATTGAAAACGCCGCCGTTGGCCGGAAGGTCCCGCACATTTTCGATCGCATCGCGCAACGCCACCCGGAACTCGCGTGTACCCGGTTTCGCTTTCTCCAGTGCCGCCGGGACAGCGCGCTCCAGGATGCGTGCGGCGTCGTACGCCTGCATGGCGAAGAAATTGGTGCTTTTGCCGGTCTTTTGCTCGTAGCGGGTGACGAAATCGCCGTTCAGCTTCTTCAGCGGATTGCTGTCCGGCAGCTGCTCCCAGATCTGCGCCAGCGCCACCGCGAGCAGCGAGCCATCCACCCGGTTTCCGGCGATCTGCATCACCTCGCGGGTGGCGCCGGCCACGTTGAGATAGAGCGCGCCCTTGTAGCCGCGCTCCCTCAGAGCGACGATCGGCAGCGCGGCCGGCGTGCCGTTGGCCTCGATGAGGATGGCGTCCGGGACGGCGGCGACCAGCTTGAGAGCCTGTGCGGTCACGCTGGTGTCGGTGCGGTTGAACCGCTCGCCGGCCACTACCTTGATATTGCGCTCGCCGGCGTGCTTGTTCAGCTCGGCGAGCCAGGCGTCGCCCAGAGCGTCGCTGAGACCGATATAGCCGACGGTCTTCACTCCGCTCGCTGCCATGTGGCGCACCATCCCGCCGACCCAGACGGAGTCGTTGGGCGGCACCTTGAAGACCCAGCGCCGCTTCGCGTCCACCGGGTCGACGATGCGCAGGGTGGAGCCGAAAGCGATCATCGGCACTTCGCTCTCCGCCACGACGTCGATCATGGCCAGGCATTGCGGCGAGGTGGAGGAGCCGAGGACGATATCGACGCGCTCCTCGTTGATGAGCTTTCTTGCATTGGTGACCGCCGCCGTGGTGTCGGAGGCGTCGTCCAGGACGACGTAGTCGATCTTCTGCCCTGCGATGACCCCCGGGTAAAGGTCGAGCGCGGTGCGCGCCCCGATGCCGAGCACGGCGGCAGAGCCGGTCAGCGCAAGTGTCACGCCCACCTTCACCTGCGCAAGCGCTGCCTGCGCCGCACCCGCCATCACGGCGGTCGCCAGAAACCGGGCCGCCGACCCCCATAGCCGATTCATCGCTTCCCCTCTCCCGTTGTAATCCGCACCCGGACCGGCGGCAGCGCCGGCAGCATGCCGCATTCGTCACGTTGAGCCGATATCATATACGCTTTGACAGGTATGAATGTCATTCATATACTTCCCGCCGTGGACCTGCGCCAGCTCGAACTGTTCAAGCTCATCAGCGAGGCCGGCAGCTTCAGCACCGCTGCGCGCAAGCTCGGCCTGACGCAGTCCGCGCTCAGCCACCAGATGCGCGCGCTCGAGGAGGAGCTGGGCGAGCCGCTGCTCGTGCGCGCCCGCCCGAGGGCCTATGCCACGCCGGCCGGGCAGCGCCTGCTCGTTTCCGCCGAGCGCATATTCGATGAGCTGCAGCGCCTCAAATCCCAGTTCGTCAAGACGGCTCCCGGCGCCGCTGCGGGCTCCGTACGGGTGTCCGCCACTCACCTGGCGATCACTTACATCTATGGTGAGCTGCTGGAGATGTTTGCCGGACGCCACCCGGAGGTGGAGATCGTGTTCCATGCCACTGAAACGACGGAGGACCCGGTGCAGCGCGTGCTGCAACGCGATTCCGACGCCGGATTCACCGTTCTCCCGGTGGAGCATCCCAAGCTCGAGAGCGTGCCTCTTCTGCGCGCCGAACAGGTCTTCATCGTGGCGCCGCGGCATCCCCTCGCCCGGCAGCGGGCGACGACCATCGACGATCTGCGCCAGTGGCCATTCGCGCGATTCGAGCCGCGGACCGGGGGGCGGCAGGTTTCCGACGGGCTGTTCCTGGCGAATGGCGGCTATCCATCGATCCTCGCCGAATCGAACGACGTCGAGTATCTCAAGCGGGTGATCCGGATCGGCCTGGGTATCGCGATGGTTCCCGTGTTCTGCGTGCGCAACGAGCTCAAGGCCGGTCTGATCAAGGCGCTGCGGCTCAAAACGGGCCGGGTGATCCAGGATGCCGGCCTGGTGGTCCGCCGCGACATGCGCGCGCGCGCCCTCGAGCTGTTCGTGCGGGCGTGCCTGCAGCTTCGCGGGCCGCGGCCCCGCTCGATCACGCTGGAAAACGCCGGCGAGGCGGTCTTCGCCGCCTGACATTCCACCCGGACCGGGCTCGTCCGGGTGGCAAACTCGATACGGAAAGACGGGAGCGCTTCAACATGGGCAAGAAAGTCAAGGAATACGTCACCTACTGGGGGCCGTCCCTCGCCGACTGGGGCGACGGCACCGAGAAGCGATTCGTGGTGGAGCGCGATGAGGAGCTGCTCAAGAACAGCGCTCAGGGCGGCCGCAAGATGGAGAAGATTTCGCTGAACGAGATTTTCCAGGAAGGGGTGGTGACCGGGGTGGATATGGAAAACGGCTACCTGCCCCTGGTGCTCTACGCCAACGAGGACGTCATCATCGAAGTGGCGAATTGCGATCGCGAGCAGGGGGGCTGGCACCGCAACCTCGGCGCCGACGAATGGGCGTTCCAGTACAAAGGCAGCCGAACGCTCAACTCCGAGACCGGACCGATTACCATCAACGAAGGGGAGATGACCGTGATACCGCGCGGAGTGTCCCACCAGAACGTCGGACATGGACCCAACATCGAGATCACCATCTACACCCGCAAGCCTCTCAAGCGGCTGGCCCCGCTCGATGCCGCCGCGGCCTGCCGGCGCATGAAGATGAAGGACGGCAAGCCGGTGGAACCGCCCGTCACCCTGGACCGCGCGGAGGACCAGTGAGCCGCGCCCGTGCCGTGCGCAAGCACGCCGGCGCAACGATCAGGGCGTCGCTCAAGCATCCGGTGGTCGATGCGGATGCGCACGTCCTCGAGTGCGAGTTCGCCCTGCTGGACAGCCTGAAGGAAGTCGCCGGCGCGCACGCCGCGGCGGGTTTCGAAAGCGCCTTGCGGCGCCACGCGATGCACCGCTGGTACGACGCCGATGAGGCGAGCCGGCGCCGCCAGCGCATCGGCCGTCCTTCGTTCTGGCATGCCCCCGCTGGCACACGCGATCGGGCGACCGCCATGCTGCCTGCGCTGCTGAGCGAGCGGCTGGACGACTTCGGCATCGACTTTGCCGTCGTCTATACGACGCTTGGACTGTCGTTCATCCACATGGGCGATCTGGACATGCGCGCGGCCCTGTGCCGCGCTGTCAACAAGCTGAATGCCGACACCTTCGCGCAACACCGTCAACGCCTCACGCCGGCCGCCTTGATTCCGATGCATACGCCGCAGGCCGCCGTGGCGGAGCTCGACTACGCGGTGCGCACGCTGAACATGAAAGCGGTCACCGTGTCCGGCCACGAATGGCGGCCCCTGCCCGACGGGCAGCCGGGCCGCTATGTCGACTACCTGGCGCTGGACAGCGACTACGACTACGATCCGGTGTGGAAGAGATGCATCGATCTGGGCGTTGTGCCGACTTCTCACGTGGGAACCTATGGCGGACCGACGCACGGTTCCCCCAGCAACTACACGTTCAACCACGCCGGTCACTTTGCGGCCGGTGCGGAAATGTTCTGCCGCGCCCTCATCCTTGGCGGCGTCCCGAAGCGGTTCCCCAAGCTGAAGGTGGCTTTTCTGGAAGGCGGCGTCGGCTGGGCCGCCGCCCTGTACAACTCGCTGGTGGAGCGTTTCCAGAAGCGCAACATCAAGGAACTGCGCCGGACCCTCGACCCGGCCAACACCGATCGTGCCCGATTGGCTCAGCTCTTCCGCAAATACGGCGGACCCGTCCTGTCGGGCAAAGCCGACCTCATCGCCGTGGGTGACGGATTGATGCTGGGTCAGGCCGAGGATCGCGGCCACATCGACGACTTCGCCGCGTGCGGGGTATCTTCCGCAAAGGCGCTGGCCGCGCAGTTCGTCAACAGCTTCTATTTCGGTTGTGAAGGAGAAGACCGCATGACCGCTGTCGCTTTCGATCGCCGCTACAACCATTTCGGAGCGCAGCTGAACGCCTTGTTCAGCTCCGATCTTGGCCACTGGGACGTACCGGATATGGATGATGTCCTGCCGGAAACCTACGAGCTCGTCGAAGACGGGCTTCTCAGCGCCGCCGATTTCAGGCGCTTCGTCTTCGGCAACGTCGTCGACATGTATACCGCGATGAATCCGCGCTTTTTCGAGGGAACGGTGGTGGAGGATGCAGTGGCCCGCGAAAAAAGCCGTGGCGCGCGCTCGACGCGGATGGCTGCATGATGGACGCTCTCACCGCTTTGATGACCCGCGTGTCCCCAGCCCGGCTGCTGCCGGACCCGGTGGACGATGCCGCATTGCAGCAGGTGCTCCTGGCCGGCGTCCGCGCACCCGATCACGGCCGCCTTCGTCCCTGGAAATTCCTGGTGATTCGCGGCGAGGCGCGTACGCGCCTCGGTGAAGTTCTGGCGCAGGCCCTGCAGCAGCGTGATCCCGGCGCCAGCGAAGGCCAGCTGCGATCGGAACGGGACAAGCCGTTGCGGGCACCGGTGATCGTGGTGGTCGCGGCCGCGATCCAGCCGGCCCACAAGATTCCCGAGATCGAGCAGGTCGAGAGCGCGGCCGCCGCCGCGCAGAACATGCTGCTGGCGGCGCACGCACTGGGGATGGGAGGATTCTGGCGCACCGGCGCGCCCGCCTACGACAACCACGTCAAGGCAGCGCTCGGCCTGAAGCCGGGCGATGAGATCGTCGGGCTGCTGTACATAGGACGAGTGCAGACCGCGGGCCCCGCCCCGGCCGCGGACGTGTCGGGTGTGGTCGAGGAATGGCGCGGTCCCGCCGCCAGCTCCGCTTGAGGACGCGCCGATGCCCGCCTACATGGTCTCGCAGTACCGCAACGGCCCTGAATACGACGCCTATCGCAAGGCCGTTGCAGATCTCAACCGCCGGCACGGTGCGCGCATCCTCACCAGGCCGGGAACGGCGTTCTGCGTGGAGGGCAACTGGGACGCGGACTCTATGGTGATCATCGAGTTCCCCTCGCTGCAAGCGGCACGCGGCTTCTACGAATCCACCGAGTACGCGGCGGTCAAGGCGCTGCGCAAGGACGCGGCCCCGCTGACGATCGTGGTCATGGATGGAGCCTGACATGAGCCAGCAGACCCCCGCCGCGGCAAACTCGCCCGCCGGCGCCGATGAGCTCGAGCTGTCCGACGAGTTGATCGGCAAGCGCGTGCACTTCTCAAACATGAAGGACGCCACCCGCGAGGACTGGCGGGTCATCCTGAGCAACTACAGAGTCTGGGCGCAGGCCCTGCCGGAGCGCATCCTCGCCCACTTGCGGCTGCTCGATGGCGAACACGGCGGCAATCCCGTCGACCGGCTGCAGCACAGCCTGCAGACGGCCACCCTCGCCCACCGCGACGGCCGCGATGAAGAGTACGTGGTGTGCGCGCTGCTGCACGATATCGGCGACTCGCTCGCCTCGTTCAATCACTCCGAGCTGGCCGCCACCCTGCTCAAACCCTTCGTCTCCGAGAAGAACCACTGGATCGTCCAGAATCACGGCGTCGTGCAGGGCTACTACTGGTTCCACTACCTGGGGACCGACCGCAACAAGCGCGATGAGCTGCGCGGCCATCCGTGGTGGAACGACGTCCTCGAGTTCTGCGAGAAGTACGATTCGCCGGCGTTCGATCCGCAGCTGGAAGCGATGCCGCTGGAAGCTTTCGAGCCCATGGTGCGCCGGCTGTTCGCCCAGCCCAGACGCTCGCTCTATACGAAGCCGGCATCTGCTTGATCTGCCGATGTACTTCGAAGTCCACAATGCGAAGAGCCACGTCGCCGCAGGCCTGCGGCACAGTCCGTGGCTGGCCTTGATCGCGCCCCGCCCGATCGGCTGGATCAGCACCTTGTCGCCGGCGGGCATCGCGAACCTGGCGCCCTTCTCGTTCTTCAACGCCATCTCGAGCTTTCCGCCGATGGTCATGTTCTGCGCCAACGGGGCGCACGTCGAAGGCGGTTGGAAGGACTCCTTCGTCAATGCCCGTGCAACGGGTGAGTTCGTCCACAACGTCGCCACCTGGGACCTGCGCTTTGCCATGAACGACACTTCGGCAACGGCGCCGCGCGGCGTCGACGAGTTCGACGCCGTCGGCCTCACCAAGGCGCCTTCCAGCTGCGTCAAGCCCTACCGGGTGCTTGAGTCGCCGGTCAACGTAGAGTGCAAAGTGGTACGGCATCTGGAGCTTCCCGGCGAGGGCGCGGAACCGTCGAACAGCATGATCATCGGCCGCGTCGTCGCCCTCCATATCCGGGATGACCTGATCGTAGACGGTCGTCTCGACATCGGCCGCCTGCAGCCGCTCGCGCGACTGGGCTATCTGGACTACGCCACGGTGGCGCAACCGTTCGAAATGCGCCGGCCGGGCTGGCCGCTGGGGAAATGAGTGCTTTGTGCTGGTCCGCCGCCCGAGGACTGCTGAAGGTCCCAGGCGCCGGCGAGCCGGGGAGCAGGCCCAGCCCTGATCAGTCGCCCGACGACTGCCTGAACGCTCCCGTCCCCGCCATCGGATCGGAGACATCGGGATCGGAAACATCCGAATCGGAGAGATTCGGGCCGGAGACATTCGCATCGGACCGGCCCGCCTTGTCGGCGTGGATGACCAAAGCGCGGCGGAAAGAAAACTCGCGGCTGTGCGATCGCTCCAGGGTCAGGGTGACGCCGTCCACCTCGACGCGTACATCGGCGTCGAGCGCTGCCACCACAATGCGTGCCATCGAACACCCCGTTCCGGCAAGCGGCACAAAACGGCTCGCCCCACGCCCATTGTAGGCGCCACGCTGGCAGGCGCCACGCTGCCTGCCGCGGGGAGCTGTGCTAACGTTCTTGTCATCATGACGTTGAGCAGCGCCTACACCCCGGCGCCGGGCCGTCGCTTCAACATCGGCGACCCCGTGCGCGTGAAACTCAGCCATCCGCCCGGGCACCGGCGTACTCCGCTTTATATCCGCGGAAAGCGCGGCATCATCGAGCGGATCTGCGGCGCGTTCCCCAACCCGGAAGAGCTGGCCTACGGCTTCAGCGGCGAGCCGAAGCGGGTGCTGTACCGCGTGCGCTTTCCGCAAGCCGAGGTATGGCCGGGCTATCAGGGCTCGCCGCAGGACCAGATCGACGTGGAAATCTACGAGCACTGGCTTGACCCGGCATAGACGGGCCTCCGCCGTGGCCGCGTCGTCAAGAGCGGGCCGGGCCGGCTTCACCACGCCGCCGGCGAGCTCCCCAGGCGCGCCGCCGCACGGTCCCACCGCAGCGGCGCATCGTCGAATGTGACTGGAGATTTCAGCCGTTGCGCCGGGCCGAAGGCGCTCGCTTCGACGCCCGCCGACCAATCCTCTTCTGCCGGGGCGCCCAGACTCCCTGATCCGTCGCGCCGCGGACCTTCGACCAGCAGCCGCGCGGTGCGCGCCAGCGACGTCTGCGCCTCGCAGCCGCGGGCGTCGCGGACGCGCTGCGTCAGACCTTTCAACGCGGCGGCCGCGACCAGATAGCCGGTGGCGTGGTCCAGCGCCTGCACCGGGAGCGGCGTCGGTCGTTCTTTGCGGAGTGTCTGCATGCCCTCCTCGGCGATGCCGGCGCTCATCTGCACGAGGCTGTCGAAACCGCGCCGGTGCTGCCACGGGCCGCTCCAGCCATACGCATCCAGCGTCACGTCGATGAGGCCGGGCCGTATCTCGCGGCGCCAGCCCGCATTGAAGCCGAGACGATCCAGCGCATCGGCGCGATAGCCGTGAACGAGCACATCGGCGTCGCGCAGCAGGCCGGTGAATATCCTGCGGCCGTCGTCGCTGCGCAAATCGAGGCGTGCGCACCGCTTGCCCAGGGCGACATCGGGAACGACCGCCGGCTCGTCCCAGTCCGGGGCGTCGATGCGCAGCACGTCAGCGCCGAGACCGGCGAGAAATCGCGTGGCCACCGGACCGGCAAGCACCCGGGTGAGGTCCAGAACGCGCAGCCCGGCCAGCGGACGCTGCGCTGCCGGTGTGACC
>Ga0070734_10002712_pt1 | contig 20478 bp, 20 predicted proteins | sample Coa_R1_8_FD_66444 | JGI IMG/M metagenome (GOLD analysis project Ga0070734, IMG submission 66444) | Surface soil microbial communities from Centralia Pennsylvania, which are recovering from an underground coalmine fire - Coalmine... | ecosystem: Environmental > Terrestrial > Soil > Unclassified ... | reverse complement strand
AAACGTGGCCGGCGCTGTATCGGTGACCGTGACATTGGTCAGGTTGACATCAGCGATGTCGCCGGCATTGCTGCGCAGACCGATCGACAGATCGGCACTGGTGACATCCTGCAGCGTGAGCGACTCGACGGCATTCACGCCGCCCCCACCCAGGGAGATATCCAACAGGCCACCGACCGAGCTCTGTGCGACATCGAGGGCAATCCCATCGCCCGTTCGGATGCTCGCATTCCCTTGAACGCTGTCACTGACCTGCACCGGCCAGCCTTCCGGGAGGCTGTCGTTGGTGTTGTTGCCTATGGTAACAGCCAAATCATTGCCCACGCTCCCATTGACCGCGATCGTGGGAGGCGACGCCAGCGACATCAGGAACGTGGCGTCCCCTGTGGTGACCGTCTCATTCTGCGCAACCGTAGCCGTGACGAGCAGAGCATTCACGTCGTTGCCGACCGAAACCGCGAGATTGTTCGCAGCAACATCGGTGCTATTCTCTACTCCCGTGCCCAACTGAACCGTCTGGAACGAGTTGCCCAGATTGACGGCCACATCTCCGGCGGTCTGGATCGAGGTCATCAAAACGGACGAAGACCCAATTAACTGTGTGCCGTTGGAAGTCGTGAAACCATCCTCCACGGTGACGTTCAAATCGCCGGCCCCCGTGAATTGGACGTCATTCATGGTGACCACATTCGCTGAGCCGGGGCTGAGGCCCGCGCCGCCGCCGTTCGTCGAACCGTTCAATCCACTTTGATTGAGAAGCACAAGGTTCAAATGATCCCCAGTGACGACATCGTTTCCGATAGTTACGGTGTTATTTCCGATGGCTCCCGCAGCCTCCGTACCAATCGCGATATCGGCTTGTTGGAATGTGGAATTCTGAAGTGTGACCGCATCGTTGCCGATGCCCGCGGTAATGGTGACCGCGCCCGGCAAGACAACCGATTCGAGATCCACGCTATCGTTGCCGTCCAGGAATTGGATGCTGATGCCGGTGGCGTTACCAAAAGCGGCGAAGGCTTCGCCGTTGACTGTGGTTGTGTCTGCGCCGGCGATGATCGCCGTACCGTCTGCTTCCTGGGTAATGGCGATGGCGTTATCCCCACTATCTCCGATCACGCTGAGCAATCCGTTGACCGGATCCAGCGAGGCAGTGACGTTGCCTGAAAGAACCGTGCGATCCTCAAGACGTTCCATGATAAGCCTGCGCTGGAAGCGATCGTTCTGCCGTTTCTGCAACATGATTATTCCTCCAAAAGACATAGCGGGCGAACAAACACGCCTGCTCAGCCCTTGCTCCTCGCAAGGGTGCAGCTTCACACACACGAAGCCGTTCCAGGCACTCGCGATTTTTCAGGGGAATGCGGTTATCAACGAAGACGCACTCTATTGGGGTGGGACACCACACAACTTGCCGAGCCACCGATCGATTCGCTCTTTGTGGTCGTTGCCGTGTTTAGCCGGCAACTGGGTTGAGCAACCTGCGGAGGACTCGACACGTCTTGCCGGGCACATGAAGCCACTCCCGGCGTGTTCACACTCCAATTCACGACCCCGCCAGGGGCGCCGATTCTCGGCCGGAGGGATAATGGAGACGGTATGGATACCAGTATCAGGCGGGCTACCTTTGGTTGGCGGGCTCTTACTCCATTCGTACATGAAACCCCGGATCTTGCCAGCGGTTCCGCATGTTCAACGCTGCTTCTTGCCAGCGGTTCTGAATGTTAAACCCCGAATCTTGCCGGCAGTTCCGCAGGTTGGCGCCCAGCCTTGCCGCCAAACAGGCTTTGGCGGCTGGGAATGCTCGCCAAAACCGGGAGCCGTTCCTTTCGCAAGTGGACCTCTCTCGTCCGTGGGCTTGCGGCATCGTGCGGTCCGCGTGGAGAGGGCGTCGGTCTTGCCGTGCCATCGCCCCAGGAATGTTGCCCGCAGGTTCCACCCGGACTGCGCGAAGCCCCAGCGTGAGTCTGGATTCGACTGCGAGGTCGGCCCTTTCGCACGAGGATCTCCACGATCGGGTCCGCGCGGCGTGTCCGATCAGCATGCAACGCATCGTTCTGTTCCCCATACGTTTTTAGGGCGCTGTCAGGGTTTTGCCATGATCCAAAGCAGGGAACCGTCTCAAGATGTTCTTGGCCCATACACCTACCGCGTGAGTGGAAAGCGGTAGGTCGGGATCTGGCTTGGGGGTTTGATTCGGACGGGAACGCCAGTAGAATTGACTTCGGTCCTGGCACAATCCTTTCCAAGCGGTGTGCTATGGCTTCGGCCCGGACGGTCCGAACGTTCCCGGTCACTCTGTTCATTGTTCGGGAAATACGGGAAAAAAGAGCGCAGTGCGAAATCGTAGGGAATTGGAGAAGATGCGGAGGCGTAGCTCAGTCGGTAGAGCAACGGACTTTTAATCCGTAGGTCCCGGGTTCGAGTCCCGGCGCCTTCACTCAAGTAAAGCAATAATTGGTAACAACTGATGGCTTTCTTTGTGCGCTGATTGGGGAATGGCCGTCCTCCATGATTCTTTACGATTTTATGGCTTTACCCAGGAATTCTGTACGGATTCTGTACGGATGCATGGTGTTGGAAAAGAGCGTTCATCCGGGAAACGCGCGTTTTGTTCCTGAAAATGTGGACATGGTTCCCTCTCTTGCGGTTAGGTAACCATCCCCTGGGGAGGAAGGAAGTGAATGGATCGCCGTGCGTAAGAACCATTCCCCGATGCTTCACGTATTTGACTTAGATGTTGACCATGGTATCCCGGTCGTGCGGCGGTATGGCTCCTGGCCAGCTTCGTTCAAGGTGCACCCATGCTTGGACTCAACCAGCGCCGGCGGGCTGTGACCGGCGGACTGCTTCTCGCTATCCTGTTGGCGACACTTTGCTTGGGCGTGGCAGGCCTGGCCCGGTGGCGGGAGGCACAAGCTCGTTCGCAAGTTCACGACTGACTGAAACACCTGGGAATCCTGCCCGCAGTTGCGGGTTCGGGAACCGGTACGAATGCAGGCCCACAAGCCACAGGGCTCCCAACTGGCGACCGTCCTCACTCTGAGCAGCCCGGGGAACTCGTTGGCATCTGGACGAGTGAGGTACGAGAAACTAGGCACGGGGCCATGATGTTTGAGTTCCGCATCGAGAGCAACGGGACGATCGCGGTGACCGGCGCGCCAGCCGATGGCTCCCACGCCGACATGTTCCAGCGAAGCGGTTCCTACCGCCTCGAGGGCGACCAACTTAGTTCACCCGTCCTCAATCAAGGCCAGCCGATTCGAGTTCGGCTCCAGGGTGGCAACCTTTTCTTGTCCTTCGATGAATCGCTGGTGTTCGAATTACGCCGCGCGTAATTGCGCCCGCAGGCACCATCGTGGTTGGCTCCATTCCATTGACATCATGCAACTTGTTAGCCGAGTTAGATGGGCCACGCCGGTGTATCCCTTCGCTTAATTGATTGGCAAAGCCACGTAGATATGCCTCTGGGTCGTGGAGTTCGGCCTGCATCGGCTGCGGAACATGCAGCACCATTGCCTGTAATCTGCAGCGCTATTTGGCACGATGAATTGTTGACGTCAGCATGCACGTATAATCACAGATACGGTGATTATGCTCCACGCAACCGGTGCAGAATACGGTGCAGCAGCGGCAAGATTCCGATCCGTCGCTTCGCACGGGCTTACCGGAGGCGGAGCGAACACGTGCCTGGGAGCGTTTTCAAGCGATCCGGCCATTCTGGAACCGACGCTCCAGACCCTGGCGCATGAGGGCAGCAAAGCCTATAGCGATTCCTTCGACCTGGTCTACCGCCCTGAAGCCGCAAAGCCCTACACCATTGGACAGGCGGACCAGCGCGAGCTGGACATCTGGATCCTCCGCGAGGACGCAACGCCCAAGAAGCCCTGGCTGACGATCGTGTTTGATGATTCCAGCCGCGCCGTGGCCGGCTTTTGTCTTTTCTTCGGGGCTCCCTCCCCCATTCAAACCGCCCAGGCCCTGGGGCAGGCGATCTGGCGCAAGCCCCAGGGCGGCTGGCATGTTTGCGAGATTCCCCAGGTGCACTATACCAACCTCGGCAATGATTTTACTTCTCAGCATCTCGAGCAGGTGGTGGCCCACCTCAAGATCCAGCTGATTCGCTCCGGAGTGTCCCGGCCACGCGGACGCGGCAAGATTGCACGCTTCTTCGAAACGCTGATTCAGGCCTTTCTCCCCTGCTTCCCGGCTTCTGTCCCAAGGGTAGCGGCGCACGCCAAGCGAAGCTTGCGCGGCCGGATCTGGACCGCGAGCTGGAATCGCTTCTGCTCACCGAGTATCACGTGACGCCGCACAGCACCACGAGCGAGCCACAGAAGAACCGCCGACGACGCCAAGCCGATGCTGAATAGAGTTCGCCATCGCCGGAGGCCGGCGGGATGTTCGGGACGCCAAGCACCTGGGGTAGTACGATATCAACACGTCCGGGCCAGGAAGCAGGCGCGTCGGCAATTGGTCCCCGGCATGCATCAAGGCGAAGCCAATCACCGACTGGTCGCACAAAAGGCATCGAGAACGGCATTTTAATCTCATCGCGAAGGAGGGCTCATATGCGAAGGGTTACTCGTAGTTTCGTCCTGGCAGGGGCCGCGCTGCTGGCCGCAACGGCCCTGGCGCCGGCTCAGAACCGTTCGGGACAACGGCAGCCGGCTCTTGTCTCCCCGGAGGTCTCGGCGGAAAAGAAGATCACCTTCCGGGTTCAGGCCCCGAAAGCCGAAATGGTTCGGCTCGTCGGTAGCGATATTCCCGGCAATGGCCCAGGTGTGGCCATGAAGAAAGGCGAGAATAGCGTTTGGGAAGCGTCTGTTGGTCCAGTGCCACCGGGCGCCTACCGCTACCACTTTAACATCGATGGCGTGGCAGTCATCGATCCGCGCAATCCTTCGACGAGCGAATCCAACAACAATACCTGGAGCCTGGTCTATGTACCGGGTTCGGACATTTCGGATACGAAGAACGTGCCGCACGGTGCTGTCGCGGCGGTTACCTACTACTCCGAGTCGCTCAAACGTTTCCGCCGAATGCACGTTTACACGCCGCCCGGCTATGAGAGGAATGATCGCAACTACCCCGTCTTTTACCTCCTACACGGTGCCGGTGATTGTGATTCGTCCTGGAGTACGGTTGGCCGAGCGGGTTTCATCCTCGACAATCTGATCGCCGAAGGTAAAGCCAAGCCGATGATTGTCGCCATGCCGGCCGGCCACACCGGGCCCTTTGGGTTCGGAGGCGTGCCGGGAGGCACCAATCGGCGCGACGAATTCACCGAGGATTTTGTCAACGATGTAAAGCCCTACGTGGAAAAGAACTACCGGGTGTTCGCGGACCGGGCCCATCGGGCTATTGCCGGCCTGTCGATGGGGGGTATGCAGACCTTGAACATTGCCTTTGGCCATCTCGACGACTACGGCTACATCGGAGTCTTTAGCTCGGGGGTCTTCGGCATCACCGGCGGCCGCGGCAATGCGCAGCCGAACCGGCAATGGGAAGAACAGCACCAGACCGTTCTGGACAATCCCCAACTGAAGAAAGGCTTGCGGTTACTATGGATCGGTTGCGGCAAGGACGATTTCCTGGTGCAGACTTCCAACGCTACCGTGGCGATGCTCAAGAATCATCACTTTGAGGTCGTTTCCCGTGAGTCGGAAGGCGGGCATACGTGGATCAACTGGCGGAACTACTTGCACGAATTCGCCCCGTTGCTCTTCGTCGAGAAGTGACTGTCGCTCTACCCAGTGCCGCGCTTCCCTCGGGTGTCGGGACGGTCTACGCAATCGCGTCCAGCATAGCGCCTGGCGAGAACCACCACGCGGGGTAACAAAGTAAACGATCTCCGGTGTACGGTCCAGCGCATGAGTTTGGTTACTTCGCGTTTACGTCGTAGCAGAGCAGGACATCCTGGTCGCGCAAGTACACTTTGCCGTTGGCAACGACCGGGTACGACCAGGCCGGCGCGTTGCTGCGATCAGGCTGCTTGAAGCGGCCGCGCTCGAGGTATTCCTTCCCGTTCGGCTCAAGCCGTACAGGCACCCGTCGAAGTTCACCATGCCGCCGTGGTGGTTTTGCATCTTCTTGGTGGCGTAGACTTCTTCGGCCTTGATGCCGCCGCTGGCATCCTTGCTTAGCTTCACCAAGCCACCGCCCGCTCCGTAGGTCGAGGCGGCGAACAGCAGACCATCCTGGTAGACCGGGATGGAGCAGTTAATGCCCTGACGGTTGGCGGGCCGGTCATACCGCCAGAGGAACTTGCCGTCGGCCGCTGCGACCCCGATGAGGGCCTTGGCGGTGAGTTGCACGTAGCGCCGAGGTCGCCGTCCAGGCTCGCGCGCCCCTAGCCGCCGGGAGAGCGAACTCCGTGGTGCCGGCGAGCTCAAGGAACGTGTGGCGGATTGAGGAGCTTTTGATAACGCATCCACGCTTCCAAGCGATGCGACCAATCACCGACGAGCGGCACGGGCGGATTCATGATATCGCCGCCAAAAGCGTGGCCGCCCGTCGCGTAAATATGGATTTCCGCCTGCACGCCGGCTCTCTTGAGCGCCATGAAGCTTGTCATCATGTTGGCGGCGATATTGTCGTTGTAGGCGGCGCACATGAAAATCGGTGGGATCTTTTCCTTGGTGATGGCCGGGCCATCGAGGCTGTTTTTTCCGTCCTTGGAACCAAAGCCGCCCGCCGAATAGACGAGGACCGCGTAGTCGAGGCGCGTACTCGTCTTGTCGTACTCGTCCACCGCCTCGTAGCCGCGCTTGTCCGTGTTCAGCAGCACGTAGTTCGTGACGCTGCCGCCCGCCGAGAAGCCGATCATGCCGATGCGCTTCGGATCGATGCCCCATTCGGTTGCCCGGCCGCGCACGACGCTCACCGCCCGCTGGGCATCCAGAAAAGCATCCAGGGCGCCCTCTCGGCCGCGCGGCACGCGGTACTTGAGGATGATTCCCGCCACCCCGAGTTGGTTGCACCACATCGCCATGGTTTCGCCTTCGAACTCCCAACCCAGGTCACGGAAACCTCCGCCCGGCGCGATGATGAGCGCCGTGCCGGTATTCTTTTCCTTGTCGGGGAGATAAATCTTGAGCTGCGGCCTCGTGATGTTGGTCAGGCGCACCTTGCCGCCTCTCGACTTATTCACCGTATCCGGGCCAGGCTCGACGGTCTGGCCCGGCGGTTTGCCGCCCGGCCACAAGTCCACCGTAATCGGCTCCCCAGCGTGGCCAACTGCCACACCCAGAAACAAGGCGAGCGTGGAAGCTGCAAGGGCGGATTTCATCGACGCATCCCTCCTTTGAGACTGGTGGCGGTTCGTACTTCACTTGATACCGGCATCGAAAAGCCGCGCTGAAACCATCGGCAGCCGACCCCAACGCGGGAACTACGGGGCCAAGAGTTTGATCTTTACGTCCTTGAATTGGACAGCCATGGTAAAGCCGGCGTGCAGTTGGAAGGCGATCACCCCTTCCGGGACCGCCTTGGGGCTGTTGTCGACCAACTCGCCCAGGGTCTGACCATTGATGGCGATGCGCATGGTGTTGCCCCTGGCGGTGACGACCATGCTATTCCAGTCCCCTTTCTTGACCGCCTTCGCTAACGCTTCTTTACTTAACCCTAACGGTTCGTTGCTGCGCTTGTTCGCACTATCCCAGGTCGTCTTGAAGCCGCGGTTGGCCATGATGCCCCGCTTGCCAGCGACACCGGCTTCATCGTAGAAGCCCCCATCATACTGGGCGTTGGCATCGAAGTCTGCCTGGTAGCCGCCAACACGAAAGGTTTTCTCGTCGAGGATTTTCGAGCGGAACTGGAGCCCCGAGTTCCCTGCCGGCGTGGCGAACTTATACTGGAAATGCAGCTCGAAATTGGCAAATTTTTTCGGGTCCGCCTTGGAAGCGGAGAGGACGAGAAACGTTTGTTTGGATTTCTCGCGCGTTTCGCTCCCCTCGAGGATGCCGTCTTTCACCGACCAGTAGCCTTCCAGGCCCTCCCAGCCCGTGAGGTCTTTGCCGTTAAAGAGACGGATGAAGCCGTCGGCGTCGGGCTCGGGCAGGTCTCCCATGCTGATTCGGCCCGTGTCGGTGGGGGTGCTGGCTTGCTGAAACATCACATGGTTACGGTCACCGCGCGATAGGACGTACGCCATGAGGTCGAGGATGTCCTCCGCCTGGAAGGAATCGAGCAAGCCAGTCGGCATGAGCGAGATGTCGGAGAGGCGCGTGGATTCCACGGTACTGGCGCGGACCCTGGTCAGCCTGGCCGGGCTCAGCATGTCGGTTTGAATCGACATGCTATCGCCCTGGAGATTAACAACTCGGCCCACGATCACCCGACCATCGTTGAGGGTGAACACGCTCGCCGCATATTGATCGCTGATCGCCTTGTTCGGATTGAGGATTTTCTCCAAGAAGTCGCGTGGGCTATAGCGACCCGACAGTACCGTGAGGTCCGGACCCAGGGCACCGCCTTCGTTGGCAAACCGGTGGCAAGCAAAGCATTTCGCCTCGCCAAACAGGAGCCGGCCTCGGTCGAAATGGCGCTGGCTCAGCCCGTTCTCAACGAGGGGAGCAAGCTCATCGAGTGTCCAGTGCTTGACGAGGGGGCGAGGCTTGGCCGCCGTTTCATCCGCGGCTGCCCTCTTGAATTCGAGGAAAGGCTGAAGCTCCTCTCTTTCCATGGGGCTCAAGGTTGCCAGCGCGTCTCTCCGAATCTCTTGGATGTACTGCTGAAACCGTTGCCCGCCCTTATAAGTGCTGGCCTTTTGGAACCACGCGAAGTAGTCCTTGCGCTCGGTGATGCTCCAACCCGTCTTCAAGTTGCGCAGACTTTTGACATACTCCATCTGCTCTTCTTGGGAAGGGGCGCTGTGGATCAACCGGAGGGCTTTGCCGGCCACCGTAGGGGCCTCGAGATAGACCAACAGCTGGCACAAGTCGGCATTGGTCTCGTAGTTCCGACTGGGAAAGCGTGGCTCGAACATCGCAAGGAAACGAGCTCGGCCCGCCTCATCCGGCCGGCCCAGACGGCTGAACAGCACCGTGTACACACGCAACAGATCGCACCGTTGGCTATCGGTCAGCGTGTCCCAGTTGAGCCGGCCAAGGGCTTCAAGGACAGAGCCCTTCAGGTCCGCAGGAACGGAACCATCTTGGCCGGCCGCCCGTACCAGCGCAAGCAAGGCGTGGATGGCAGCGACGGGGTTTGCTTCCTGGAGGGCACGCGACTGCCATTCTTGGTAGGGCTGGTGCTCGATGGCGACGCGGGCCGCGAAGCGGATGTACCGATCCTCGTGGGACAGATAAGGCCAGGCCACCGCAACGGCTTGCGCATCTGTCTTGCCATGAAAGGCTTCGAGGCGATGGCGTAGCGCCCGCGCCTCCGCGCCGGCGTCGGTTCCGTGGGATGGCACAGTGGACTCTTTGCCCGTGTAGACGATGCGGTAAAGTGCGGACTGGGTGTTCCGGCCTCCGACAATGAAGTAGAGCGCGCCATCCTGGGGATTGACTACGATGTCGGTGAGCGCCAACGGTGCACCTGTGGCGAACTCTTCCACTTGGGCTTTGTAGGCACTGCCGTCCGGGGCAAGATGGACGGCGAAGAGACGCCCATAACTCCAATCGCAAAGGAAGCACGCCTCCTGGTACTTCGCGGGAAACTTGCTGCCATAGCCGAAGCAAACGCCGGTCGGCGAGCCAGGCCCGACATCAAAGATCGCGGGCAACGTATCCGGGTACCGCGGCGGCGAGACATTGGAGCCGTTGCGGAAGCCAAAGTCACTGCCGCTGGTCGCCATCAGGATGCGCGTGAGGCGATACCACGGGGTGTTCACGTCCCATTCCATATCTGAGTCGAACGTGAACAGATCGCCGTGACGGTTGAATGCGATGTCATACGGATTGCGGTAGCCGGCGCTCCACAGTTCCCAGTTCTTGCCGTCGGGATCGACCCGATAGATGCAGCCCGCGGGGGGAACGACGCCACTGAAGCGTGCGATGTAAGGAAAGAGCAAGTCGTCCCCCCAGAGCTTGGGCAGGCGGGTGCCGGCCAGCGCACTGTAGAGCCGGGTATCGTTGCCGCACACGCAGAACAAGGACTTGCCATCCGGCGCGAGCAAGACTGCGTGTGGGCCATGCTCACCGCCACCGGGGATGGTAGCCAGCTGGTGGACCTCATCGAGTTCGCCCCCGGGTTTGGAAGCCTGGACCCGATACAACCCATTCGGCCGGCCACCGGCGCCCCTTCGACCACCGCCATTGACGACGACATATAAACGGTCAAAAGCCCACAGGAGTCCCTGGGCTCCGCTGATTGCGGCCGGGATCGACTTGACTTGCGTTGCGGTCGCAGGCCCTCCGAGGGGCGGAGGCGTGATCTCGAACAAGCCCGCGCCCGCTTGATCGGAAACAATCAGCCTTCCCCCAGGAGCGAGGCACATGCTCACCCACGACCCCTGTTCGTCCCGGGGCACGGTATAAAGAAGTTCGACCTGGAAGTCTTTCGCGACCTTGATGCGTTCAGCCGGTGTAGCCTTGCCAGTGCCAGTTCCTGTGGGCGGGGCGACACTCTGTTTGGGCGCCGGCCTCGCATTGCTTGCTTCCTTGCCGGCAGGGTCCTGAGCAAAGGAGCTCATCATGGTGCATAACACCGCGAGCGCCGGCAGAACGTAGTCACGGGCCTTCATCGTAGTGTCTCCGGTAGAAGAATTGAGCCATGGTCCAGCCGGTCCTGTCTCGTGAACTCGGCCGTCGTTCGTTACCTATTTACGGCGCGGACTGCAGCCCGGCGCTTCGGTCGTTGGCCGCGGCCTCGGGGTGTGGCAAGCTCCTGGATGATTCGATGCAGGAGCCCCAGTAAGGCTTCCACCTCTTCCCCCGTGAAAAGAGCCAACATGCGGTCTCGGGTGGCCTCCCTGCCGGCCCAGACTTTGGCAAAAATGCGTTTGCCCTTTGGTGTCAGGACGACGGTCCGCGTTCTCCGATCGTTCGGATGCCGCATTCGCTTCACGAGACCGCGCGTTTCCATCAGCGTGAGCATCGCACCCATCGTGTTGGGATCGGCGTACGTTCGGCGGCATACCTCCGATTGAGCGACAACTGTGCCGTCGATCAAGGCAGCCAGGACGACAAACTGGTCTGCGGTGATGGCATAGCGAGCAAACTCCCCATCGGCCTGGCGGTGCATGGCCAGATAGGCCCCACGCAAGGTCATGGCAATCTCATGCCAGGCATCCATAGTCGTCCTCACAGAAATGCCACGTACACGTGAAGAGTCTGGATACGAATGTAGTCACGAGCGATCTCGCAGTCAACAAGGAAGAGTCAACTCTCATAAATCTTTAACTATTGCGACGCGGTTGCGGCGATGTCGCGGAACGGCATCCCGGCCGAATGGCGGTTCCTACTGGTAATCCACGTGGAATCCGGACAGGGGCATCAGCGGCGGATGGTGCGGCGCGACCGCCTTAGCGGCCTCGCAATTCCCGCCTACGCTGAAGGACAAAGTGGGCACGTTTCATATAGCGGCGAGTTGGTAAATGTCGCGCTCGGCCTGGCGAATAAAATGGGTATGGCTTGATCGATAGGCTGGGCTTCACAGAAGGGGCAATGGCCAGGGAGCATTGCGATGGATTGGTGGAACACCTTGAGTACCGGCTGGTGCGGCAACGTAAGCGCCGGGTTGATAAGCGGCGTGATCGTTGGAGCGATTTTCTATTGGCTCGGAGGTCGTCAACTGCTTCGTGAAGCGACTCGATTGCGGAATCTGGCAAATCAGATTACTCGCGGTCTGGAGCAAGGAGGGATCGCCAAATTCAGCCGGGATGTTGCTGGTGAAACGCAGGGACTCGTTCACGAAGTGCGTGTTGGTGGAGGCCTTGTCTTGGGAAGTGCGGCCACGGTGGATCATCGGAAAGGTAGCTGAATCGGAAGCCGATCGGCCTAGAATTGATACGTGAGCGCCGGTGGCGGAATTGGCAGACGCGCGGGACTGTTCCAGGCTCTCATGCGAGGGCCTCGAAAAACCCCGTGTCCGCAAGGGCGTGTCGGTTCGATCCCCACCCGGCGTAGAACCGAGGCTCAGGATTGTAACAAGGTGTTTGAACGAAGAGGGGCCAGTCCGAAGGGGCTGGCCTCTTTCGTTGCGAACATGCTTACGGCTTATATTCCGGGACCCCGACTGCCGCCGCAGCTTTCTTAAGCCGGTCGTCCAGCGATGCCAGCGGTAAGCCCCGGCGCAGAGCCAGTTCCAGATAAGCGGCATCATAAACCGTGAGATGATGCGCACGAGCCAGGCGCAAGGAATCCTGCCAAGCCCGAGTCACCGTCTCATCATCGATGCTAATCGGTAAAGTTGTAACCAGGGCCAGGAACTGCGTCACCTTCGCCTCGGTCGTTCGCTTCCGCCGCTCCCCCATGAGCAGGCCGTTGGCAACCTCCAGTGGCCATAAGGCGGGGACCACGGCTGCCGCAGAGGCCAGCGCGTCCTCGACCGACTCCGCATAGGCGTCCACTTCGTCCTCGAAAAACCAGGCCAGAGTAATCGAACCGTCAAGCACGAACACGGCGGACTTGGCTTTGGCTTTTTTCTTGGCCATGCTGGCGAATCCTTTCGCTCCAGGGCGCTCGTCTAGTAGCGCCGTCCTTCCTCGATGAGATCGCGCACGGACAGGCCCTTACCCAGAATGTTGCCTCGGCGTAATTCCTTCATTTGCCGGATGACCTGCCGCACGTCTTTCTCCGCTTCGACAGGGGGCGGGCTCAGCAGCGCGGCGGGTTTGCCCCGGCGGGTAATCAGCACTTTCTTACCTCTAGCTACTTGATCGAGCAGCTCCGACAGGTGTGTTCGCGCTTCGTAGAATCCAATGGAAGTCATAGTACTCCCCCAACAGACTTGTCTTTCAGACCAGTCTAACAGATGAGCGCGGATAGCACAACCAAAACCTTCAGTGAGCAGGAGGCCTGGGTAAGGGCTGACGGCTTGAGTGCCGCCCTGTAGACTCACGGCAGGAATTCGGCGCCGTGCCGAACGGCAGGAAGACCAGAGTGATGGCAGGAGACGACCAGGGGATCATCGTGGCCCAATGACCGGCCACACGACAAGTTGACGAAGCGCGAGCTTCAAGACCTGCTTCACGGAAAACCACTACCCTGGGTCGAAAGGCCCTTGTATCCAGCAGAGGCAGTGCTTGGCGCGCCCCGTAAGGGGCGTCGGCCAGGTGCTGTTCTGCTGCGCCCCGTAGTGGGGGTTCCGTGAGCAGCCCTGACGGCGCTCCTCTTCCTTTGCGGGGCAAGGCGTGAACCAGACATCGCAAGGCAAGCGAGTCAACTCGTCCGAAATCGGCGTACTCACCATGCTGGCCGGGTTGGTCGTCATTGGCCTCGCCTGCAAACGGGCTGTCATGGCGGGAATCCCTGTGGGCTCTCGGCTTTGGTGTTTCTGTGCTGTTGCTTGCCTGGCTGGGGCAACTGACCCTCCGGCGGGCGGAGACGGCCCTGCCACTAACCGCTCGGCAGCGGGTCTGGGGGACGGTCGTGTTTGCCATCTGGCTGGGCGCGATAGGCCTGGTGGTCTGGTCGTATGTGGCCGAGCGTGCAACGCAAAGGCAACAGCCGGAGCCGTCGGTGGAAAGCGATGTGCTCATGCGAGAATGGCGGGAATGAATCCGGTCGGCAAGGTACGCGGATATTCGCTGATGTCACGGAGCCCGTAGGGTCACTGTTTTTGCCCCACCACATGGGCGGCGATCTGATGATGCCGTCACAGCTGAGATGCCCATGCGGGGGAGGGAGCGCCAAGTCCGTGGAAGGCACGCGGGTGGTTTTCGGGTGTAAGCGGTGAGGCGGGCCGGGTATTTTCTCCAGGCCAGGATGGCTCCGTTGATGGACGAATTCCTTATGACGTACGATGGTGGGCGTTTTTTTGCGTGCTTTCGAGCGGAGAAGGTCGGTCGCTCGACCGACTTTGCGGGTCATAGAGTACATTATGTAGAGGAAATGGCAAGCCTCAAAATGCACGGGCAAGGGCAGCTTCGAAGTGACCTGTCGGCAATGTCAAGCTGTGGCACAGATTGACACAGAACGGGGAAAGGGGATATCATTACCGCATGCGAGCATCCATGAACATTTCGCTTCCCGTGCCCCTTAAAGAGTGGGTCGAGAAGCAGATTGCAGAAGGTGGCTTTGGAACCGCAAGCGAGTTTATCCGCCAGCTCCTTCGCGAGGAGCAACGGAGGCGAGCAAGGATTGCCATCGAAGAAAAGCTTGAAGAGGCCGAAGCGAGTGGGCCGCCCGAGCTGGTCACGGCAGAGACCTGGAAGGCGAGCGAAAAGCGGGTCGCGGAGCGACTGAAAACAAGAGCAAGGAAGCGAAAGCCGAATGGCAAGAATCCTTGAACGACCACGAGCCCGCCAAGAGCTTGAAGACATCGCGGTCTACATTGGCAGAGATAGCCCTCAGGCGGCACGGCAGTTTTTGGCGAAGGTGAGAAAGCTTTACGGTACGCTTGCTGGGATGCCTGACATGGGCTCCCGCTGGAAGCCTGAGAACCCACGTTTTGCAGGGGTGCGTCACTTTCCAATCCCACGCTACCCGAAGTACGTAATCTTCTACAGGCCGCTCCCCGAAGGAGATGGAGTAGAAATCATTCACATTGTACACGGTGCCCGCGACCTGGGTGCCAACTTCGAAGAAGAATCATAAACACGCGGGTCCCTTGCCCTGCTTTCTGGACCTTCTTGGTGTAAGCCATTTACCTCAATGAGTTCCACGCCAGAACGTCGAGAAGCCCATCGTTAGACCCATTGACCACGGCCTCCTGGCCCTGCCGGGCGGAGGCAATCGACCTTGGGCTAAAGGTCGCTTGTAGGTCGGCTGATTGCCCAGTCTCCATTTCCATCGGCCATTGGCGTGCCACGTTGGGCAGGAGGTCGGTGGAAGCCAGAGTGCCTACGCTTACGGTCTCTGGCTTGGACGCCGCCAGTTGGGCGACAACTGACTCCATCTGCGGTTGACTCGGAACGCGTCGATGGAGACTGGGTCTGCGACGCGACGCCGAATTAGGGGCCGCCTCCCCAGTCCGCCGCATTGAGCAGCACACTCACGGTGCCGAAACTGTCGTCTAAGAGAGGATCCAGGTTGGTCACCGCGAGGTCGAGATGGCCGTCGCCGTTGAAATCCCCCACCGCTACGGACCTGGATGCGACCTCGGCGCGATAGTGCCGTGCGTCCTGGAAGGAACCGTCGCCGTTGCCCAGCAGCACGCTCACGTCGCCAAAGTTGGCCACGGCGAGGTCGGGGATGCCTTCGCCGTTGAAGTCACCCACCACCACGGACTGGGGACGGGCTCCGGCCGCATAGTATTGGGCGGGCTGGAAGGTGCCATCGCCGTTGCCCAATAGTACGCTCACAGTATCGCCCTGAAAGTCAGCCACGGCGAGGTCAAGGCGGCCATCGCCGTTGAAGTCCCCCACCGCCACGGAAGCTGGAGTTATCCCCGCGTCGAATGCCAAGGGAGCAAGAAAGCCGGACTGGGCCTGGTCTACTGCACCAAGGAATAGAACAAGAACCGCCCAGCCCTCCAACCGGTCTACGAGCGGCAGCGGGAGCAAACGATGAACACGATGAGCTGGTCTGAATGAAGCCATAGACCACCTTCCTCAAGCAAGAGTGCACGAGAAGAATAGACCATGTGACCGCGATTATCTCCCGCCTGCTGCGAACAATGAAAGAGCGTGGGCAACCAAGGTTCACCTTCATCAGCGAACGGCGGAGCTGTTCCCCGCCGTGCGAGCCCATTCAGACGCAAAGCAGCACGACGAATCTATACTGGTTCGTGGTCCTGTATCTCATTTCCGGGCCCTACCACATCGAATCAGGCCGCCCGGTAAAGGTGATTGCCAAGATTAGCCCCTTGATAACACTGGACGTCAAAGGAAACAAAGTATGCAACACGTACGCGTAGTCGGTGAAGGAACAAGCAGGAAAGAATTAGCCTTGGCTTGGTCTTGTCGTCTTTTCACGAAGGGCGAACCGCACATAATCGTTATTCCCGCACGTTGCTGCCCAACCGCGCGGAATCACGATTGTCAGGCATTGCGATCTCGCCCCGCCAGGTGTTGCAATCTGCTGCGCGATCTCTGCTGGTGCTTGATGGCGGAAGGCTTCCGCGATGGCGAGCCGTACGTCCAGGGGAGCGAGCCGGCTTGTTCGCGTCCTGGCCGTTTCAGCAGCCAGACGGGAGGGTTTTTTCCCGCACCTCGAACTCGGTGAGAACGCCCAAGCGAACGCTTAGTTCTACAGCAGCACTTTGTAATTGATTTCCTTGTGGCGCCGATGCCACGCTTTCGTGGGCGCGGTTCGTGCCACGCGGTTTCGTTTCAAGTGGTAGCTAACGATGTCGATGGCATCCGCGCGTGTTAGGCTCTGTCTGATGAATCAAAATGACCGGTTCGGGCCTCTAAACTTGTATGAAGAGGCACGAACTTTCTGACCAACAGTGGGAGCTCCTGGCTCCCTTTTTCCCGCCCCGGCCGCGGAAGCGGGGCGGCCAGTGGAAGGATGACCGCACGATCCTCAACGGCATCTTCTGGCGGCTGAACACCGGCGCCCCCTGGCGGGACCTGCCGGAGCGCTACGGCCCCTGGCAGACCGTCTACGATCGCTTCCGCAAGCTGCGGAAGAGCGGTTTGCTGGAGCGCCTCGTCGAGCACCTGCAGTTGCGCCTGAACGAGGCCGGGTTGATTGACCCCGAGCTGTTCTGTATCGACGGCACCAATGTCCGCGCGGCCCGTGCGGCGGCGGGAGCCGCGAAAAAAAAATCTGCCGCCCGGTGAGCCGGCGGACCATGCCTTGGGCCGCTCCCGCGGGGGTTTTGGTTCGAAAATCCACCTGGTCAGTGACAGCCGTGGCTTGCCGCTGGCGGCCGATCTGACGGCGGGCCAGCGGCATGAGTCCAAGCAAACCGAGCACGTGCTGGAGCAGGTTCGCATCCCGCAGCGCCGCGGTCGGCCACGCTGCCGGCCGGTGAAACTGGCCGGCGACAAGGGCTACAGCTACCCGCGTGTCCGCCGCTGGTTGCGGCAGCATGGCATCCGGGCAGTGATCCCGCGACGCAAGGACCAGCGGCCGGACGATGGCCGCGTGAAGTTTGACCGGGACACCTACAAGCGCCGCGCGGTGGTGGAGCAGTGCGTCGGTTGGCTGAAGGAGAGCCGAGCGGTCGCAACACGCTTCGACAAACTGGCCGTCCATTACCTGGCGACCGTGAAACTGGCGATGATCCAACGTTACCTCCGGCTACTGACCCGGAAATGATTCATCAGACAGAGCCTAGCCGCGTTTGCGACAAGGCGCTCTTTAGCAAGCGTAGGGCCATGTCCAAGGTCAGCTCTGAAGTTGTTTTTGAGCCGGTGCCGTGTCAAGCTCACAAACAAGTGAGCCAAAGCTACCAGACTCATGTGATGATGCCAACTCGACCAAGCACGGGCTTCGTATTGCGCCATGCCCAGATACCCTTTGGCTTCTCCGAAAAACTCCTCGACGCGGTAGCGCGTACCGGTTACCAGGGCCATGGTCTGCAGCGGTTGGTCCGCAGCCGCATTGGACAGATAGAATTTCAGCTCGCCGTCCGGCTCCAACGAGCGCCGCACTATCAACCAGCAGGCCGGTCCAGGCTTGCGATAGTGCACCGCCCATAGCCGCACGCGCGCAAAGGCAAAGGCCAATGGCCCCTTGGCGCCAGCACGCAACTGCAGGACCTGCCAGGCCGCCGGCCGCAAGCTCTGGGCGAGCTCGCGCACACTCCGCACATACTGCTGCACACGGTCGCGCGACGGCAGGGTTGCTGCCGGACCGCGACGGCCTTCGTGCGCCGGTACCTGCGTCTGCGTATCGACGGTCCATACCGTCGTGTTGCTCGGCACTTCGACGACATAACGCTGGTGCATTTCCTCCAACTGATTGAGGAAAGTCCCATTGTGACCGTAGAATTCGTCGGCGATTACCCAATCGAATCTCACCAAGCCATGCAGGCGTGTCCGACGCAGAAGTTCGATGCCGATCTGGGGCTTGGTTTGAAACGAGATATTCTCGGGCACGCCCGTCTTGGCGCGACGCTTGGCATCACTGGCCCAAGACCTGGGCAAATACAGTTGCTGGTCCAACAGCGCGCTGCCGGCCGGCGTGACGCCCACCAAGAACACGCCCACCTGACAGTTTTCCTTCTTGCCGACGTGACCGCAGTATTGCCGCTGGACGCCGACGCTTTCGGTGCCTTTCATCACGATAGCCGATTCGTCGATCAGGCCGACCGTGCCGATCGTCCAGTCGGCCGTCGAGGGCACCAAACGCTCGGCGACGATCGCCTGGATTTCCCGCTGGATGCTGTGAGAGTCCCACGGCGAATAGGTCAGGAACCGCTGCAAAGCCAGGACTTGGTTTTGGCTGATGCCGTGGTCTTCCGGCTTGCCAAATGCCAATGCCATCGGCTCGGCACTTTTGCGGCCGGTCGCCAACAGCAAGCCGTTGAGGTAAACCAGCGATTGCGCCCGGGCTTCCTTGCGTCCAAACAAGGGAGCGACACGTTGATGCAGATGGACCAGTTCGCGCGCCGTAGCGCGCAGTTCGTACGTCGTCATGGAGGCCTTCTCTCTGAACCAAGAAGAATCCTCCCGAACTGGCCAGCACGGGAATGGAAAAAACCGTTACGTTCATTGCAGCTGAAACCCACCTCCCTTACAAGGGGAGGGACTTTCTTCTAGCGGCCGAAAACCAGGGGTAGCAGTGGACAAATGAGGGGTGAGCAGCTGCAATGACGGGAACCTTACCCCGGTCGCCCGCAGAAGCTCGCCCGATGCTCAGCTTACCCCACGAACTTCGTATCGCCAACGCTGCTGCCGTTCTCCACGGGCCCCACGGCGAGGTCACGCACCGCGCCAGCCAACTCGGACTTTCCCGACAGGCCCTCTACCGCGATACCCAGGCCGTCCTGCACACGCTCGAGGGACACCAGTCCCGACAACAATTCCAGCAACTCCGCGATGAGGTCGCTGCCCTCCAGCGGCGTGTCGCCGAACGCCAGGATCTGCGCGAGGACGCCTTCCTCCTAGACGACGACCGCTGCGTCGCTTTTGCCAGCACGGCCCAAGCCGAAGGCGTCAGCCTCCCGGTCTGCCGCCGGCTCCTGGCCGTGCTTCTGGACAAGCCCGTCGCCGACGAGGGCGCCCCGAAGCGCCAGCCGCCCAGCGTGGCCCAACTCGGTCGCATGACCCAAGAGGCCGGGCGACGCTGCGCTGCCCTGCTGGCTGTTCTGGATGAGTTCAGCCGCCCCTGTGTCGAACAGGCCGCCGCCGATGAAATTTTCTTCGGCAGGAAACCGTGCCTGATGGTCGTCGAGCAGCACAGCCTCTGTTGGGTCAGCGGCCGGCTCGCCGAGAGCCGCAGCGGCGAGGAATGGGCCAAGGAGTTCCGGCAACTGCCCCAGCTGCGTCAGACGACGCAGGACGGGGGGAGCGGTCTGGCCAAGGGCTTGGACCTGGTGAACCAGGCGCGGCCGCAGAACAACCAGGCCCCGGTTGCAGTGCAAGACGACCCCTTCCACGTCCTGCGGGAAGGAACGCGCGTCTTGCGGATCATGCAAGGAAAAGTCAGCAAACTGATGGACAAGGCCGACCAAGTGGATCGGAAGATGAAAAGCAAAGTGTGGCACCAGGGAGACGGTCGCGGCAAGGGCGCGGCCGTCCAGGCTTGGCGGCGTGCCGAGCGCGCCCTGGATGCCTGGTCGGCGGCCGCGACGGCCTGGTCGGAGGTGGCGGAAGCCTTGCGGCTGTTTACCCCGCAAGGGTCCCTGAATACCGCCGAGCGCGCGCGGGCGCTGATCGCCGCAGCCCTGCCGCGGCTGTCGGACCCCGCCTGGTCGAAGGTGCGGCGGGCGCTGCAACGGCCGCAGTTGTTGACGTTCCTGGACGCGGCGCAGCAGGGGATAGCCGCGTTGCCGCTGCCGGCAGAGGTGCTGGCCGCGGCGGTGCGCGTGGAAGGTCTGTGTCGTCGGCCGGAGCAGTTGCGTGGGGAAGGGGTGTCGTCGGGGGCGTTGCGTGGTGTGCTGTTGGCGGCGGGCCTGGTCCTGTCGTTGTCCGGCGCCGTCGGGACCCAGGCCGTTACCGGAGCGCGGGGTGTCTTGCGTGGCGTGTGGCGTGCGTCGAGCCTGGTGGAGTGCATCAACAGCGTGGCGCGGATGCAGCAGAGTCGTCATCGCAAGATGACGCAGGGGTTGCTGGACTTGAAGCGGCTGTATTGGAACTGCCGGGAGTTTCGGACCGGCCACCGCCGGCGGAAGTCGCCCTACGACCTGCAAGGGATGCAGTTGCCCACCCGGGATTGGTGGGAGTTGTTGCGGTGGACGCCGGAGCAGTTACGGCAGCAACTCCAGCTTCCGAACCAGGTCGCTGCCGCGCCGCCGCCACAAAAAGTGTCCGGGCTA
>Ga0070734_10002709_pt1 | contig 20486 bp, 11 predicted proteins | sample Coa_R1_8_FD_66444 | JGI IMG/M metagenome (GOLD analysis project Ga0070734, IMG submission 66444) | Surface soil microbial communities from Centralia Pennsylvania, which are recovering from an underground coalmine fire - Coalmine... | ecosystem: Environmental > Terrestrial > Soil > Unclassified ... | reverse complement strand
TTCCTTTGTCCACATTCGGGCCATCGCCCCAGGTAATGGTCGCCGTAAAGGTTCCCGATGGGCTTCCGGGGTTCATGTAGAGGAACTGGGCGACGGTCTGATTCTGATTTACCGACTGGATGGCCTTCACTGGTTGCCCGGTAGCGACGATCATCCCGCCCGGCGGGGGATCGGGGATAGCCGCGGTACTGGTCACCGTGACGGGCGCAGCCGACTCATGCTTGATCGTCACGGTGATGGTGAACGTGCCTTGGCCTCCGTAGACGTGGCTGCCTGCGACCGTGAAGACTCCATTCAGATCCGGGCCCGAAATCGCGCCTGCCGTGGCCGTCCCATCGCCCCACTTGATCGTGGCCGTATAATCGCCGGGATCCGATGCATTCTCCGGGCCGCCCGTGTCGATGAACGTTGCCACGACCACATTGTTGATCTGCTGGAATTGCATGCCGGTGATGCTGAACCCACCAGTCGCGGCCAGGGGTGCTTCGGCAATGTTGGCCGTGCTCGTGACGGTGATCGACGTTCCATCCGTGATGGTCACCGTAATGGTGGGAGGTCCGCCATGGAAGGAATTGCCTTCCTCCGTGTACGTGTGGGTGCCGCAGACCGTGAACAGGCCATTCTTGTCCGGACCCTTGATCGTCCCGGCCGAACTGGTGCCATCGCCCCAATTGATCGTGGCGTGGAAGGCGCTTGCAGTCTCGCCTCCATCACTGGTAAAGGTCGCCACCACCACATTGGTGAGCGGCTGGCCCTCCACGCCGTTGGCGACGAATCCTCCTTGTGCCGACACGATCTCGGCTTCTTCGGCAATGTTGGCCGTGCTCGTCACGGTGACCGTGGTGGAATTGCTGATGGTTACCGTGACGGTGAACGGGTCCACGAGGTCCACTTCGTTCTCGCCATCTTCGGCGTAAGTATGGGTACCACAGACGGTAAAGACGCCGTTCTGGTCGGGACCCTTGATCGTCCCCGCTGAGCTGGTGCCATCGCCCCAGTTAATCGTGGCCGTGAACTGGCTTGCCGCCTCATCGCCATCGCCGCTAAAGGTTGCCACCACCACATTGGTCAGTGGCTGCAGTTCCCTGCCGTTGATGACAAAGCCTCCTTGAGCGGAGATGATGTCGGCTTCTTCGGCGATATTGGCGGCGCTTGTGACCGTGGCCGAGACCCCGTCCGAGATGGTGATCGTCAACGGGAAAACATCCACCTGATCCTGTTCGATTTCACCCTCTTCGGCATAGGTATGGCTGCCAAGGACGGTGAACACGCCATTCTGATCCGGACCAGCAATGGTTCCGGCCGAGCTGGTGCCATCGCCCCAGTTAATCGTGGCCTTGAACTGGCTTACGTTCTCATCGCCATCGCCGCTAAAGGTTGCCACCACCACGTTGGTGAGTGGCTTCAGTTCCCTGCCGTTGATGACAAAGCCTCCTTGAGCGGAGACGATGTCGGCTTCTTCGGCGATATTGGCTGTACTCGTGACCGTCACCGAGGTCCCGTCCGAAATGGTGATCGTCAACGGGAAAACATCCACCTGGTCCTGCTCGACTTCGCCTTCCTCGGCATAGGTATGGCTACCAAGAACGGTGAAGACGCCATTCTGATCCGGACCAGTGATCGTGCCGGCGGAGCTAGTGCCGTCGCCCCAGTTGATCGTAGCCTTGAAGGCCTTCGCGGTCTCGCCTCCATCGCCGGTAAAGACAGCCACTACGACGTTGTTGAGCGGCTGCAGCTCCTTGCCGGTGATGACAAAACCTCCCTGGGCAGAAACGATTTCCGCTTCCTCGGAAATATGAGCGGTGCTCGTCACGGTGACGGGCGGCGCCAACTCATGTGTGATGGTCACTGTAATGGGGAACGCGTCCACCAGATCTTGCTCGCCCTCGCCGTCTTCAGCGTAAGTGTGGCTGCCGCAGACCGTGAAGACGCCGTTTTGATCGGGTCCCTTGATCGTCCCGGTTGACGAGGAGCCATCGCCCCAGCTAATGGTGGCGCTATAGTCCCCAGGATCAAGCGGATTCTCCGGCCCGCCCGTATCGATGAACGTTGCTACGGCGACGTTGTTGAGCAGTTGGCCCTCCATTCCATTGATCGAGAATCCTCCCGTCGCCGCCAAAGGAGCTTCGGCGATGTTGGCGGTGCTCGTGGTTGTGACCGATGGGGGTGCACCGTCGCTGATGGTCACCGTAATGGTAAACGGCGCGCCGTGGACCGATTTGCTTTCTTCGGTGTAGGTATGGCTGCCGAGGACAGTGAAGACACCATTGCCGTTCGGACCGACGATGGTCCCTGCCGAGCTGGTGCCATCGCCCCAGTTGATGGTGGCGGAGAAGTCGCTGGCTTGATGATTGCCGGCGGCGGTGAAGGTGGCCACGATGACGTTGTTGAGCGGCTGGCCTTCTACGCCGGTCAGCGTGAATCCACCGGTGGGAGAGACCGCTGCGATGACCGCAGTGCTGGTCGCGGTCACTGGGGGCGCGGACTCATGCACAATCGTGGTGGTGATGGTGAAGGTGCCTTGGGAGGCATAGCTATGGCCACCACTTACGGTGAACACCCCATTCTGATCCGGGCCGGAAATCGTACCCGGCGACGAGGAGCCATCCCCCCAGTTGATGGTGGCGGTATAGTCCCCCGGATCGAGTGGATTCTCCGGCCCACCCGTATCGATGAACGTTGCCACCACCGCATTGGTGATCGGCTGGCCCTGAACCCCCGCAAGGATGAACCCTCCCGTCGCCGCCAAGGGAGCTTCGGCGATGTTCGAGGTATCCGTCACCGTGATCGGGAACCCGCCATTCTGCATGATCATCACGGTGACGATGAAAGGTCCGCCGTGGAAGGGATTGCCTTCTTCTTTGTAAGTATGGCTGCCGGTAACGGTGAAGACGCCGTTCTGATCGGGGCCCGTAATGGTTCCAGGCGAGGTTGTGCCGTCTCCCCAGTTGATGCTGGCGGAAAAATTGCCTGCCTGGATGTTGGGAGTGGGGCTGGTGAAGGTGGCCACGATGACGTTGTTGAGTGGCTGGCCCTCCACGCCTGTGATCACAAAACCGCCGGTCGGCGACATCGTATTCACGAAATCGGTGACCGTGACCGGGGGAGCCGTTTCGTGGGTGATCGTCACCGAAATCATGTACGGATTGAGCGTGTTGTAGGTGTGGCTGGAGATGACCGAAAACACGCCGTTTTGATCCGGTCCGGAGATGGTTCCGCTTGAGGTCGTGCCATCGCCCCAGTTAATGAGGGCCGAATAGTCGAACGGAAACTCAGGACCGCCGGTATCCGTAAAGGTCGCCACGGTAACGTTGGTGAGAGAGGGGCCGCTAAACGTGAATGCTCCCTTGGCGAGGATTGGCGCTTCGGTGACCGTGAAGGGGACGGCATTGGAGGGCACGTTAAACTCGACAACGGTGATCGAGATCGGTCCACCGTGGTCAGGCGTCGATTCCTCGTGTACGAGCTGGGCAGGCACGCTGGCGGTCAGCTGACTGCTGCTGACAAAATTGGTTGCCAGGTCCATGCCGTTCCAATCGATAACGGCGCCCTGCACGAAGTTGGATCCGTTTACGGTCAGCGTGAAGCTTGGGCTCCCTTCCGGGACGGCGCCGGTACCGGACAGACTGGCACTGATGTTGTTAATGACGGGGGGCGGTCCGGTGAGTCCCATGAGCACCAAGCGCGATTCCAGCAATTCCAATAACGGCCGAAATCTTCTGCGACTGGGCTGGCGGCGGCTTACAACAGGGGAGCCGCGGTGCCGGAGGTTGGTGGGCCACATGGTACGATCCTTTGAGATTAGAGAAGGCGAGCACCCCGCACACGCAACGGAGAGTGCGCAGGGCACAAATCGCAACCGATTGTCAAAGCCAAAGCTGTTGCTGGCCAGAGAAAGAGCCTACTGGGCTCTAGGCACTCGCCATCAAATGGGGCGAATTCGATTCCAGTTCGGGATTCGCAAATGGCAAGGCGCAGCAGAGAGCACCCCAAACTCACAGGATGCGCTGGAGAACCGCTGCGTGAAAGAACTGGGGCGAATTTCCCGTAGTCCGCGACAAAACGCCGATTTAAACTCCGAGTCCCTTTAATTCCCTGTCATCAACGGCGACGTTCCTATCGACTTCTCGTTCCAGAAAACTATATCGGACAAGCAGTTAATCGCGTAAACGGAGAGCCTAAAATACTACGAAAGTGAAACTCATCCACAAATATCACCAGGCCAGTATAATTGATAAGTTGGAAAAGTCAAGCGATGTTTTTCGGTTTGTTTTATGCCTAAATCCCCGCCAACGGCCTGCGGGTGCAAGAGGAGCGCGATGGTCAGCGAACGGACACCCTATTCCTGGGATCCCAAGCTGTATGACAGCCGGCACTCCTTCGTTTGGAAGCATGTGCAGAGCCTGTTTGAACTCCTTGCACCGCAAGCTCGCGAATCGATATTGGACCTCGGCTGCGGGACCGGCCACCTGACAGCCCAACTGGCTGCGACCGGAGCCTCGGTTCTTGGGATCGACCCTTCGACGGAGATGATCGAAGCGGCACAGCGCAGCTACCCGGGGCTTTCCTTCGAAATGGGAGATGCCCGGTACCTGACCTATGTCCAGCAGTTTGATGCCGTCTTTTCGAATGCCGTCCTCCACTGGGTTCCGGAAACTGAACGGGTCGCCAAGAGCATCTTCCGGGCCCTGAAGCCCGGCGGGCGGTTCGTGGCCGAGCTCGGGGGGCATGGCAACGTCCGTGCGATCCTCGTCGCCATGCAGAAAGAATTGGAAGCCACAGGCCACGGCCTCGTGGAGTCGCCGTGGTTCTTTCCCAGTGTCGGCGAGTATGCCTCGCTGCTTGAAACGGCTGGCTTGGAAGTCACGTTCGCGACGCTATTCGAACGACCCACGCCCTTGGAAGGCAGAGACGGAATGCGGCATTGGATCAGAATGTTTGCCGGACACTTTCTGAGACAGGTACCGGAGGATGAGCACGAGCCATTCTTCCACCAAATCGAGGAGCGCTTGCGGCCGGTCCTGTATCGCGACGGATCGTGGTTCGCCGATTACCGCAGACTTCGCGTGGTTGCGTGGCGGCAAAACGCGGATTCGGAATAGATTCTTTCGTGTCGGGCAAGCAAGCAGATTCTCCGCTTCGGAATCCTTCCTGCTCATCGAAAGAGATGATAGCCCAATCGCAACCGAGCGAGTCAACCAACACTGCGCATAACAGGTTCTGTTCGACGCCGCCCGGCTTGCCTCGATCATCATCAAGTGTTCAGCAGGCCGCGTGGTCGTGAGCAATCCCGCGCGGGAAGAGTCTGCCATCGCATTTTGGATAGGATTGAACCCGTCCACGGCCCCAGTCAACTTTGGCGCTCCATTTGCACAAAAAAGAATGTTGGAGTTCCATCGCGGGAGAACAAGGCTCCGCAAGAGCATGAGGTTCTCGCCATCGGACAGGGGTAATTGCGTGGGCACTGTCCAGTTTCATCCCATTACCAAGACACTGATACAGGCCAGGGACCAGGCCGATGAGTGCAGCTTCACACCGGGAGTGAGGTGTGGAGGCATTCCGCCATGAGCCAGCCCAAGCTAACACCGGAAGCGCTCGATGCCTTGCAGCGCGAGACCTTTGACTATTTCATCCACGAGGCCAATCCCGCAAACGGACTCATTGCGGACAAAACGCAAGCGGGTGCTCCGGCCAGCATCGCGGCGGTGGGATTAGCCTTGGCGGCCTACCCGGTTGGTGTTGAACGAGGATTCATTAGCCGGACCGAGGCTATCGAGCGGACACTCGCCACACTGCGATTTTTCCGCCGCAGCGTCCAGGGAACGGACGCGCAGGCAACGGGCTACAAGGGCTTCTACTACCACTTCCTGGACATGAAAAGCGGAAAGCGAGTATGGAACTGCGAACTTTCGACGATCGACAGCACCTTCTTGCTGGCGGGCATGCTGGCCGCTGCCGCTTATTTCCAGGACGATGCGCGTGCTGACCACGAGATCCGTACCGTAGCCGATGAGCTCTACCGGCGTGCGGACTGGCCCTGGGCCCAGAATGAAGGGGCCACGGTCACGCACGGTTGGAGGCCGGAGACTGGGTTTCTGCCGTATCGATGGCAGGGTTATGATGAAGCACTGCTCGTCTATTTGCTCGGGCTCGGGTCTCCGACCCATCCCCTCTCCGAGGAGAGTTACACGGCTTGGGCCTCGACGTATCAGTGGAGAAAAATCTACGACCGCGAGCTGCTCTACGCGGGCCCGCTTTTTACCCACCAGCTCTCCCATCTGTGGGTGGACTTCCGAGGGATTCAAGACGAATACATGCGCGGCCACTGCATCGATTACTTCGAAAACAGTCGGCGCGCGACCTACGTGCAACAGCGGTATGCGGTGCACAATCCCCGCCAGTTTGAGGGTTACGGGGAAAACTGCTGGGGTATCACCGCCAGCGACGGCCCTGGCTGGGTGACCCGCCGGATCAAGGGGAAACTGCGGCGCTTTTTCGGTTACGCGGCGAGGGGTGTGCCCGATGGCCCGGACGACGGCACGCTCGCCCCCTGGGCTGTAGTCGCCGCGCTTCCGTTTGCGCCAGAGATTGTTCTGCCTGCCTTGCGGCATTTTGATGAGCTAAAGCTCCGCGTGACGAACCCCTACGGCTACAAGGGCACGTTCAACTTGACGTATCGGGAAGAGTCCGACCATCCGTGCTGCTGGGTCACGCCCTGGCATTACGGCCTGAACCAGGGTCCGATCGTCTTGATGATTGAGAATTTCCGGGCGGGCACGGTTTGGCGCCTCATGCGGCAATGCCCGTACTTGGTACGGGGGCTGCGGCGCGCTGGCTTCGCGGGGGGATGGTTAGGGACGCACCACTCCGGGCGGCTGCTGCCTGTGCGAGCCGGACGAAAGCAGTCAGCCGATAAACCCCGTGGCGCGGCTGGGATCGCAAATCGTGGCAAACACCGATCCTCTGGTAGGACCCCTACGGCTCCATGAGCGGTGTCCCACAGGAACGGGCAAGGTTCAGGCCTGGTGCGGCGAACGATCTGAATTCTCGAGGTGCTAACAAGGAGACCCTGCAATGGCAACAACTGCGGCCGACCTCCTGATTGAGCGGCTGATTGACTGGGGCGTGGACACGATCTTCGGGTTCCCTGGCGATGGCGTCAACGGCATCTTTGAGGCCCTGCGCACTCACCAGGAGAAGCTGAGGTTTATCCAGGTGCGGCATGAAGAGGCGGCGGCCTTTGCTGCGTGCGGCTATGCCAAGTACACGGGCCGGCTCGGAGTATGCCTAGCCACTTCAGGACCTGGCGGTGTTCATCTCTTGAACGGCCTTTATGATGCCAAGTGCGATGGTCAACCGGTCCTGGCCATCACCGGGCACACGTTCCACGATCTCATCGGCACGAACTACCAGCAAGATGTAGACCTCGATAAGCTGTTCGCGGATGTCGCCGCCTACAACGAGCGGATCATGGGTCCCGCTCATGTCACCAACGTTGTGGATGAGGCGATCAAGACCGCGCTGGCACGGCGCACCGTGGCCCACGTCACGATTCCCAAGGATGTGCAGGAATGGGACGCCTCGGATGCGGTTCGCTCTAAGGCCAATATTGCCTCCCACAGTGCTGACCTCTTCGTTCCCCCGGCGCCCTTGCCCGCGCAAGAACTCCTCCAAGCCGCCGCTGACCTCCTTAACCGCGGCTCCAAGACGGCGATCATGGCCGGCCGCGGCTGCTTGGGTGCCCGCAACGAAGTGCTCCAGCTGGCGGATCTCGTGGGCGGGCCGGTGATCAAGCCGCTGCTCGGCAAGGGCGTGGTGCCGGACGAGAGTCCCTATACCACAGGCGGTCTGGGGTTGCTCGGAACTGCGCCCTCGCAGGATGCCATGCAGGCATGTGACACGCTCCTGATCGCCGGCAGCAGCTTCCCCTACATGGAGTTCTACCCCAAGCCCGGCCAAGCTCGATGCGTCCAGATCGACCTTGATCCGACACGGATCGGGCTCCGTTACCCCCCGGACGTGGGGCTCGTGGGCGACTGCAAATCCACGCTCCAGGCTCTTCTCCCGCTTATCCAGAGGAAAACAGACCGCAGTTTTCTGGAGAAGGCCCAGAAGGGAATGGAGAAGTGGAGAGAACTCCTCCGCAGGCGCGGCACGTGGCAAGACAAGCCGCTCAAGCCGGAGGTGGTAGCTTACCACCTGGACCGGTTCCTTGCCGATGATGCCATCGTGACCACGGACTGTGGCACCGTGACTACGTTGGCAGCGCGGTACGTGACGATCCGCAAGCAGATGTTGTTCTCCAGCTCCGGCATGTTGGCCACGATGGGCAACGGTTTACCCTACAGCGTGGCCGCGGCGGTGGCCTACCCGGGGCGGCAGGTCGTCTGCCTCGCCGGCGACGGTGGGTTCACCATGCTCATGGGCGAGATGCTGACCCTCGTGAAGTATCAGCTGCCCGTCAAGGTGATCGTCATCAAGAACAACACGCTCGGACAGATCAAGTGGGAGCAAATGGTATTCGAAGGCAATCCGGAGTTTGGCGTCACGCTCCAGCCCCTGGATTTTGCGCTGTATGCCCGCGCCTGTGGAGCGGCCGGGTTCCGTCTCGAGGAACCAGGTCAGGCCGAGGAAGTGTTGGGTCAAGCCTTTGCCCATCCGGGACCGGCGGTCGTTGAAGCCGTGGTGGATCCGAATGAGCCTCTGATGCCGGGGCACGCGACGATGGAACAAGCCTGGAAGTTTGCCGAGTCGCTGGTTCGCGGCGAAAAGAATCGCTGGGCCATCCTCAAGAACGTGGTGAAGCAACAGGTCCGGGAGGTGGTCTAGCGGTGAGGGATTCGTTCAACGATCCGCACAACACAGGGCGAAGCACTCGACAGTGTGAACAGATGCTCGGGTTAACGAGGAGCCGATCATGACGTACGACGGACACCGAAGCTGGCAGGCGGACGGAGGACTGGCCGTCCTCTTGGGGCTCGGCATGGGAGCCACACTGTACGCCACCTGGGCACGAGCCCACGCACACCGACGGAAACGGACCCATGTCGGTGCACACGCCTGGCTGGTTCCAGAGGAGCAGGCACGACTGGAAGCCCAGTGGACGCGGCAGGCGCTGATCTTCACAAGCGAATCCAAGCACGGCTAGCAGAGGAGGCGGCACAACAGGCGCCGAAGGGAACGTGGCCATGCCTGATATGGGGTGCAAAGCAGGTGTTCGCGTAGAGACGATCAAGGTATCCGCCTACACCATCCCAACGGACTTGCCCGAGTCTGACGGTACTTACGCCTGGGACAAGACGACACTCGTACTGGTCGAAGCGAGCGCGGGAGGCAGCCGCGGCTTGGGATACAGCTACGCCAACGTCGCGTCCGCACACTTGGTGGACGAGCTGCTGGCCGGTGTGATCCGCGGGCGCGATGCACTTGACATCCCGGGTGCCTGGGCGGCCATGGTCCACGCCATCCGCAACCTTGGCCGGCCTGGCGTGTGCTCGATGGCAATCGCGGCCGTCGATGCGTGCTTGTGGGACCTGAAGGCCCAGCTGCTCGGCCTGCCGTTGGTCAAATTGCTTGGGGCCGCCCGACGAGGCGCCCCCGTCTACGGCAGCGGCGGCTTCACTTCCTACTCCGTGTCCCAGCTACAGCGGCAGCTAGGGAGTTGGGCCGACCAGGGGATCCCGCGCGTAAAAATGAAGATCGGTACCCACCCGGAGGATGACCTGGCCCGGGTCAAGGCGGCACGGGAGGCGATCGGTCCGGACGTCGAGCTCTTCGTGGACGCCAATGGCGCCTATAGCCGCAAGCAAGCCCTGGCCCAGGCAGCCGCCTTCGCTGAACTGGGCGTGAGCTGGTTCGAGGAACCGGTTTCGTCCGATGACCTGGAGGGGCTGTGCCTGATCCGTGATCGCGGGCCGGCCGGCATGGAGATAGCCGCGGGCGAGTATGGCTACGACCTGTGGTACTTTCGTCGGATGCTGGAGGCAGGAGCCGTGGATGTACTCCAGGCCGATGCCACCCGCTGCGCCGGTATCAGTGGCTTTCTCCACGTTGGGACCCTGTGCCAGGCCCGCTCTCTGCCGCTGTCGGCCCATTGTGGCCCGTCGCTACACGTCCACCCCTGCTGTGCCGTGATCCCGTTCCGACATCTCGAATACTTCCACGATCATGTGCGCATCGAGCACCTGCTCTTTGAGGGGGCGCTCAGCCCGGTGGAAGGAGAGCTGCGCCCCGACCTGTCGCGGCCGGGACTCGGGCTGGAGTTCAAACGCCCCGACGCCGAGCGCTTCCGCATATGGGCCTCCGGCTAGAAGGAATGCAGAACCGAGGAGACCAGAAACTCATGACCACCATGCTTAGCTTAGATGCCGGCCGGCTCGGCCAACCGACACGTCCCATTGAGGTTGCCAACGTGGATGCCCATGGGCTGGCCGAGGAGCTGCGACATCGTCTGAAGGGTGAGGTTCGCTTCGACGATGGCAGTCGAGCGCTGTACGCCACCGACGCCTCCAATTATCGTCAGGTGCCCATCGGCGTCGTGATGCCCCGGGATGTGGAGGATGTGATCGAAATGGTTGCTGCCGCGCGTCGATTTGGAGCACCCGTACTGGGCCGGGGAGGCGGCACGAGCCTCTGCGGGCAGTGCTGCAACGTCGCGGTCGTCCTGGACTTCTCCAAGTACATGCGCAGCATCCTGGAGCTCGACCCCGCCAGGAAGCGGGCGCGCGTACAACCCGGTTGCGTCTTGGATTTCCTGCGCGGGGCCGCCGAAAAACATCACCTCACCTTCGGTCCAGACCCGTCCACGCACAACCATTGCACGCTCGGAGGAATGATCGGCAACAACTCCTGTGGCGTACACTCCGTGATGGCCGGGAAGACCGATGACAATGTCGAAGAACTGGACGTGCTCCTTTACGACGGCACACGCATGCGCGTGGGTAAGCATCCTGAAGAGGAGCTGGAAGGGATTATCCGGGGCGGCGGCCGGCGCGGGGAGATTTACGCCCGGCTCAAGGCTTTCCGGGACAAGTACGCCGATCTGATCCGTGCGAAGTTCCCCGACATTCCCCGGCGGGTCTCGGGCTACAACTTGCCCTGGTTGCTCCCCGAAAAGGGATTCGACGTGGCCAAGGCATTGGTCGGATCGGAATGCACGCTGATCCTCGTGCTGGAGGCGACCGTGCGGCTCGTGTGGAGTCCGCCGGCCCGCTCTCTCCTGGTGCTTGGCTATCCCGATGTCTACCACGCCGGCGACCATATCCCTGAAGTGCTGGAAGCCAAGCCCGTTGGGCTGGAGGGTATGGACGACCGGCTCGTGAAAGACATGAAGGCCATGCACATCCATCCCGACGCTCTGAAACTCCTGCCCAAGGGGGCCGGCTGGCTGCTGGTCGAGTTCGGCGCGGAGACGAAACAGGAGGCGGATGCGCAGGCCCACCGATTAATGGACCGTCTCCAGAAACAGGGCAACCCGCCCAGCATGAAGCTTTACGACAAGGAGGACGACGAGAAAAAAATCTGGACGGTGCGTCGCTCTGGACTGGGGGCGACCGCCCATGTGCCCCAGAAGAAAATTACCTGGGAGGGCTGGGAGGACTCCTCGGTGCCGCCCGAGAAAGTGGGGCGCTACCTCCGCGATTTGCGGAAGCTGCTGGACAAGTTCGATTATGCCTGTGACCTGTACGGTCACTTCGGTCAGGGCTGCATCCACACGCGCATCGATTTCGATCTGGAAACCGCCGAAGGGATCCAAACGTTTCGACGCTTCCTGGATGAGGCGGCGGACTTGGTCGTGTCCTATGGCGGTTCGCTCTCCGGCGAGCATGGCGACGGGCAATCCAAGGCGGCGATGCTGCCCAAGATGTACGGCCCGGAGATGATCCGGGCGTTTGAGGAATTCAAAGCAATCTGGGACCCCGCGTGGAAGATGAACCCCGGCAAAGTCGTCCGGCCCTATGATCCCACGCAGAACCTGCGGCTGGGGACCGCGTACCATCCACCCGCAGTCCAGACGCATTTTCATTTTCCGGCAGACCGAGACAACTTCGGCCGGGTGACGCTCCGCTGTGTCGGGGTCGGCGAATGTCGCCGAGTCGAGGGCGGCACCATGTGTCCCAGCTACCGGGTGACGCATGAGGAAATGCACTCGACCCGCGGCCGGGCTCATCTGCTGTTCGAGATGCTTCAGGGCAACCCCCTGGGCGGCGGCTGGAAGTCGGAGCCGGTCCGGGAAGCGCTCGATTTGTGCCTGGCCTGCAAGGGTTGCAAGAGCGACTGTCCCGTCAACGTCGATATGGCCACTTACAAGGCCGAATTCCTATCGCATTATTACGAGGGCCGACTGCGGCCGCGGCACGCGTACTCGATGGGGCTGATTTACTGGTGGGCTCGCTTGGCGGCGTATGCCCCGGGACTGGTGAACTTAATCGGCGAAGCGCCGGTCCTCCGTAACTTGGTGAAGTGGATGGGGGGCATCGCATCCCAACGGCGGATGCCCGCCTTCGCACCACAAACCTTCAAGGAGTGGTTCCGCCGGCGTGGCCCTCGAAACGAGGCCAAGCCCCAGGTGATCCTCTGGCCCGACACGTTCAACAACCACTTTCACCCCGAAGTCGGCAAGGCAACGGTGGAGGTACTCGAAGCGGCCGGCTTCCAGGTCTTGGTCCCGGTGGCCTCCCTCTGCTGTGGTCGCCCGCTTTACGATTTCGGAATGGTGGACACGGCCAAGTCGCTGCTCCGCGGGATCCTGGAAACCCTGCGGCCGTACATCCGGGCCGGCATCCCGGTCGTAGGGATGGAGCCAAGTTGCGTGGCCGTCTTTCGGGATGAGTTGACGAGCCTCTTTCCCAAGGATGAGGATGCCAAGCGGTTGGAACAGCAGACATTCCTGCTCAGTGAGTTCCTCAACAAGAAGGTGGACCATTACCAGCCGCCGCGGCTCCAGCGTAAAGCCTTGGTCCATGTTCACTGCCACCACAAGGCGGTCATGAAATTGGACGACGAGCAGGCGGTCCTCGAGAAGCTCGGCCTCGACTTTCAGGTGCTCGACGATGGCTGCTGCGGCATGGCCGGCTCGTTCGGCTTCGAGCGAGAGCATTACGAGACTTCCGTGGCGGTCGGCGAATTGGCGTTGCTCCCCGCCGTCCGGCACGCGCCCAAGGACGAGCTCATTATTGCAAACGGCTTCAGTTGCATCGAGCAAGTCGCCCAGACCACGGATCGCCAGCCTTTACACCTGGCCCAGGTAATCCAGATGGCATTGCACGACGGGCCCCATGGCCCAGCTGGAGATTACCCCGAATCGCACTATCCCAAAGTTACCGGGCAGGCGGCGGCCTCCGCAAAGACAGTTGCGCTGATCGGCGCAGGCCTGCTATTCGGAGGACTCTTGCTGTGGCAACGGCGGCGGAAACTTGCTCATGCAGTCCCATCGCATTCCAGACAACCTTTACGGCAAGGCGGATCGGAACTTGACGCTGGTTCTTAGCTCTTTGGCTGAGCGCGTTGCTCGGGAAGAGAATCACATGGTTCTTGCGTAAGGAGCATCTCATGCTACGCACGTCTCTGTGTTCGGTCGTTGCGCTGGCCCTTCTCGCGGTTGGTTTGGCAAGGGCCGATGATACGAAGAACAAGACCGACAAGTCGGGTCAGCACCACGTCCAGGCCACGATTACAAGAATCGACCGACAGAAGAACACGATCACCGTGAAGATGATGGATAAAAATGGTCGGGAGGAAGAGAAGACGCTGCACCTGGCGGACGGGGCTACGTACTTCGATAACAACGGCAAGGCCGCCACCCTCGCTGCGTTCCATACCGGTGATGACGTTCTCATCACCGAAAAGGGAGACAAAATCACGGAGGTGCGTAAGCACGCGGAAGCAACCATTACGAAGGTGGACCCCAGGGCTGGCACTGTCACGGTGAGGATGAAAGACCAGAATGGCAAGGAAGTCGACCGGACCTTCCATCTCACGGAGGACGCCGAGTATCTCGACAGTTCAGGACGCGTGGCCACGCTCGACGTTTTCCGATCGGGCGACCAGGTTCTCGTTGTGGAAAGCGAAGGCCGGATCAAGGCCATGAAGAAGGCGGGCCACAAGACGCCCAGCGGTCAGATTCGTGGGGAGAGGAAGTCTGGCGGCCAGTAACCCGCTTCGCTGGTTGATGTTCATCCACGGTCCGGCCGAAGGCGTCCATTTTCGCTTGGCGGCGGTTCGCAGAACCGCGTAGGGCGGGACACCCCGCAGTTCTGCGAACCACCGCTAAACGAACAGGATGAACCGGACCGTGTAGCCGAGGAGCTAACCCGGCCACTTCTTGGGCAGGGATAGCTCCTCGGAATTCAATCCCTCGTTTAATTGTCCGTTCTGGATCGGCTGAAGGATATGGCACGCGACGCGGAACGAAGGGGACGCATCCAGGATGCTCTGTGTGAAGCAGGGCTGGATGCCGTGGCATGCGCTCTGCCCGTGGATGTGCTCTTGCTAACCGGCTACTGGCCGGTGGTTGGGACCGCACTGGCCTTGGCCACACGGGATGGACGAACGGCTGTCCTCGTCCCCGAAGACGAAGTACCGCTTGCTGACCGGAGTGGGGCCGACGAAATACGGCCCTTTCAACTGGGATCGCTTCACGACCTTCGAACAGTTGGCGACGCCCTGCGCCAACCGCTAGCCGAGGCAATTCATGCCTTGCGGATCGAACGCGCGCGCATTGGTTACGAACGCGGCGGTTTGTTTGAGCCTGCGACCTACGCCGCGATGTTTCTTTACGGGGCTCGGCTATCGGAATGGATCGGTGCGGCCGCTCCTGCGGCGACACTGGTCGCTGCCGACGACCTGCTCCTGCGTTTGCGTGCCGTAAAAACCTCTCACGAGGTATCCCGCATCCGGACTGCTTGTCAAATCGCGGCACAGGCGTTCCAAAACGGCAAGGGGCTGATCTGCGCTGGTCTCCGCGAGACGGAAGTAGCCGTTCGGTTTGGCGCTCCGCTGAGTACCGTGGGTACGGGCTATCAAGGAATCGAGCGTGCCGGCGGTTTTACGTTTTGCATGTCGGGCCCGAATTCGGCGCATGCGCACGGAGCGTATGCCCGATCGCGCGCCCGGCCCATCGCTCTGGGTGACTTGGTTCTCGTTCACTGCAACTCCTACGCCGACGGTTTCTGGACGGACATCACGCGCACTTACTGCCTGGGAGATGGGGATCGCCGCCAATGGGCCTTGTTCACCGCAGTGCTGGCGGCCAGCGCGGCGGCCATCGGTACCATTCGCCCAGGGGCGCGCGCGCGGCAAGTCGACCACGCCGCGCGAGACATTCTGTCGACGCAGGGATTCGGGGACCAGTTCAAACATTCTACCGGGCATGGTGTTGGGTTTGCGGCCATCAATCACAACGCCCCACCGCGCCTCCATCCCTGCTCGGAGGACATTTTGGAAGCCGGTATGGTTTTCAACGTGGAACCGGCGATCTACATCGACGGTTACGGCGGCTTACGTCACTGCACCATGGTCGCGGTCACGCCGACGGGGGCGGAAGTCCTGACCCCGTTCCAGTCGAGCTTCGAGCACTTGCGGGTTGCGTAATGCCTCGATCGCGACCTGGACACGGGACCAGAAGCGATTCTTGATCGTCCGCTTCAAGCGGTGGATGACAACGCATGATCTCGGCTGCCCGACGTGCCTGGTCCCGCTTCATTCGGATCAGCAAGCTCTATTTCACATCGGATTCCCGCTGGCAGGCTCTCGGTCTTCTCGCCGCTCTCCTCGCTCTGCTGCTGATCATCAGCGGTCTGAACGTCGCCATCAGCTATGTCGGGCGCGATTTCATGACAGCCATCACGAGCCGGGAGATCCATCAGATCACCGTGTTCGCGCTCCTTTACGTGGGTGTGTTCGCGGCTTCCACGGTTGCCGGAGCGATTTCTCGTTTTGTCGAGTTACTTCTCGGATTGCGGTGGCGGGAATGGCTAACGCGACAGTTTGTCCATCAGTACCTTACCAGCCACGCTTTTTCCCACCTGAATCGCCGGTCCGAGGTGGATAACCCCGACCAGCGCATTTCCGAAGATCTCAGGACGTTTACCACCACTTCGCTGTCGTTCCTGATCATGGCTACCAACTCAGTGCTCACGATCATTGCCTTTATGGGTGTCTTGTGGTCCATCACGCCCTGGTTGGTGCTCGCCGGCGTTGTGTATCCCTTGCTGGGCACAACCTTAATTGTGTTTCTGGGGCACCGGCTGGTGGGGCTCAACAATCTCCAACTCAAGAAGGAAGCCGACTTTCGCTTCGAGTTGGTTCACGTTCGCACCCACGCCGACTCAGTTGCGCTGGCCCAGTCGGAGCCGGCCGAACAAGGCCGACTCGAAGATCGGCTAGCCGCATTGGTTAGAAATTATCGTTCGATCATTGCCGTGCTCCGGAACCTGAAGTTCGTTACCGGAGGGTACAACTACCTAGATCAACTGATTCCGGTGCTGATCGTGGTTCCGTTGTATCTGCGCGGCGAAGTTGAGTTTGGCGTCGTGACTCAGGCGGCGATGGCCTTCTCTCAGATCTTCAATGCTTTTTCGCTGATCGCGGAGAAGTTTCAAGACCTATCGACTTTCGCGGCCGTGGTCGCGCGCGTTGGCTCACTGGAGGAAGCCATGACCGAGTCGATTGAGCCATCGCGCCAACCGATCCAGGTGGCCGAAGCCGAGGCCCCCGTTGCCTATCAGCAGGTCACGCTACGGGCCCCGAAGGACGAGCGCGTGTTGGTGCGGGACCTTTCTCTCGAGGTCCCGCACGGACGGCGCATTCTCCTCACGGGACCGAACAGCGCTGGCCAGTATGCCCTCTTTCACGCGGCCGCGGGCCTCTGGAACAAGGGGAGTGGCCACATTCGTCGGCCGGCACATCAGCGCGTCATGTTTCTGCCCGAGCAGCCCTACATGGTCCCCGGGACGATGCGCGATCAGTTTCGCATGGCCGTGCGCGACGGATCCGTCAGCGACGAACGCATTCGCCAGGCACTGGGCAAGGTCCATCTCGATGACCTCGTCGACCGCCTTGGCGGACTGGATACGGAAAACGATTGGGGCAACGCGCTCACGCTGGGAGAGCAACAGCGGATCGCGTTCGCGCGGCTCTTGCTGACCGAGCCGGACTATGCGTTCTTGTACAACGCTGCCAGCGCGCTGAGTGAATCCCAGCGGGAGGAGGTTTACAAGCTGCTCAAGGGAACTCCCATCAGCTACATCAGTGTGGGGGATCTTCAGCCGAGCCTGCTGGGAAGCCACGATACGCTCATTGAATTGCGGCCGGATGGGAGTTGGAAGACGGGTCCCATTCCTCGCAAAGACGGTCAGCCAAGCTAAGCGGGTGCGCCCGCGCGTCCGGGGAGCTCTATTGAGAGCTTCCATTCTTGGGAAGACCATGGCCCATGCACGTGATTTAGGAAATCGCTCTGGGACGGCCTACAGACGGCCAGGCGAGACCACGCGGAGATCATCGCCAAGATGAGGGCCCGGTTTCCCAAGACCAACCGAGTCGGTAGGCTGACGATCTTCAATACTGGACGAGCTGAAGCCAGGTGATGCCCAGGGCAACGGTTAGGATGGTAAGCGGGACACCGACCTTGCAGTAGTCCCAGAATGAGACAGTGACCCCCTCGCGTCGCGCGTTTTCGACCACGATCAGGTTGGCTACGGAGCCAAGTATGGTCAGGTTGCCAGCAAACGTGCTGGACATGGCCAGCGCCAACCAAGCGGTCTCTCTGCTCACTTTGGGAATTGCTTGCAACACCGGCTCCATGAGGAGAACTGCCGGTACGTTGCTGACCAGATTCGATAACCCGACCGAAACGAGGCTCAACAAATCCACGGGCCGGTGCAGCAGCCAGCTCCACCGGTCAATGCCCCAATGGTCCACGACGTGAACCCGGAATGCGTGGACGACCACAAAGAGGCCGGTGAACATTACCAGCACGCTCCAGTCGATCTCCCGGTAGACCTTCTCCGGCTTGGTCCGGCCCAACAGGAGCAGCGCTGCCGCTCCCAGGGCTACCAATTCCAGGGGCAACCCGGTAAAGAACAGCCCCACCGCGACCACCGTGACCGCGACGCTCTTCCGCTCGAGCCAGCGTTGGCTTTTGTTGGGGATCGGTTCGTTGGTTTCAGGATTCAATGCCGCGGCTGCGCCCGTCCCGCTCCTGGGTTCCTTTTTCTCCTGGCCAGCGCTCTCTCGATTGTTTTGAGATACCAGGCTGCGGCGATAAACGATGGCGACCGCCAAAAAGTTAAGGACGAGGCCGAGGGCGGCGACCGGCAACAACCTCTCGGCGAAGCGTAGGTAGGAGATGCCGGAATGGGAGCCGATGTAGATGTTCTGCGGGTTGCCCGTGATGGTCGCCGTCGAGCCGATGTTCGCCGCCGTCGCCAAGGCGATCAGGTGGGGAATCGGATCGAAGCGCAATCGGCGTGCCAGGTGCAGCACCAGAGGCGTCAACGTCAGGCACACGATGTCGTTGATGAGGAACGCCGACAGAATCCCGGACAGCGTGATGGTTACGGCCAGCAGGCCCAGAGGCGTGTTGATGCGCCGCAGCGCGGAGACTGCCACCCGCTGAAAGAACCCGGATAATCGCAGGAAACCCACGACTACCATCATGCCGAACAGCAGCGCCAGGGTCTTGTAGTCGATGGAGTCCGTGCTGACTGCCTGGTCCAGCGACAACAAACCGGTGACCAGCATGAGGGTCGCCCCGACTAGGGCGATTCCAGCCCGGTCCATGTGCAGACCGGGAACCTTTCCCAGTGCCACGCCGATGTAGGTGAGGATGAACAGGATTGTGGTCAACCAAAGTGCCGTCTCACTGTTCAATATCGACCCTCCGGGGGCGTTTCGAAGAATCGCCAGGGCCGGATTCCGGCATCCAGAACAGAACCGCCCCGCGGCGACGGCCACCACGCGCTAGCCACTCGCCCCGATGCCATCCAGGGCTGACTGGGCGACCACCATGCTGGGATCCATCTTCGGAGAGTACAGGAAGATGCGTTGCGGCAACGCCACGAAGTCTGGCCAGCGGCGAGGCCGTCCTGCCGGGGATGGGAGGGGCAAGGCGGGAAATTGGTCCGGAATTGAGGGGGTCTCTCCTGGAGCCGAAAGAGCCGCTTTGAATCCCTAAGTGAGTTCTCTTTGCTTCGTAAGATCTCAAGTCAAAAGGCCCCTCCCGGATTCGAACCGGGGATGGCGGATTTGCAATCCGCTGCCTTACCGCTTGGCGAAGGGGCCCAGGCGTGATCTGGATGGTAGCGGGGGCCTGTTGGCGTGTCAATCGGATCTGATCGCTCGAGAATTGTATCCATTGGCTCTGCCAGCCGCGGGCTCGGCCTCAGCGCGCCTTGAGCTTTCGTGCCAAGCCCTCGATGCGATCTCGGCACGCTTTCTGGGCCGCGGCAAATCCCTTGGCATCGACCCGGCCACCGTTCACGTACTCAAGGACGACTGACTCCGCGGCCATGAACTCAGCACAGGCATGGGCGACAGCCGAGGAGATTTCCATCGGAATCGTCGTCACGCCATTGCGGTCGCCATGAATCAAATCTCCCGGCTGCACCATCACCCCGCCTACATGAACCGGAACACCGCAATGAACGATGTGGCAGCAGCCGTGGGCACAGATTGTGCCGCTGGTAAAAGCGGGAAATCCAAGGGCCTCGACTTGATCGAGGTCGCGCCCGGCACCGCTCGTGACGATGCCGGCCGCGCCGAAGGCCTTGTACGTGCTGCACATCACCTCACCGAAAGTGGCGGCGCACGTGGGATTGTCGAGATCCTGGAAAACCACGACCGCAGGGCCCGGCAGGTCGGCGAATGAGGCAACCTGCTCGGCAAGGCTGGAATAAACGCTGCCGGCACGCGGAGCCGCCGCGGAGCGAAACGTTGCCGTGCTGGCATAGCCAACCATCGGCGGCAGCTTCGGAAAACACGCTTGAATCCGTGCATCCAGGTAGCCAGCCGTGCGCAGCCGATGATCGAACAATTCGATCACGTTGCACACCGTCGGTGTGTCAAACGTGCGCAACAATTCCAAATCCGCAGGTGGAATCCCATGATGACTCGGCATGAACGGTCCCCTTCAAACATGCGGCCTGTTCGCGCCCAAACAGCATCCTATGGCCGAGCGGATATTGTGCAAGATTGCCAAACAGGTCCAGACCGTGAAGAATAGACCGTGGTTAGGTTAAGGAAAGCGAAAGGGGCTTTTCCGGTTCCCTGCCGAGCGAGGAGATATCCGTGGTGCACTGGTTGATGGCTCTTTGTTGGTTCATTCTGGCCAGCGTGCTGCTGGCTTGGCAATGGTCCGATCCGGCCGCTCCATCCGCGTATATCTGGGGCACACAGTTTGCGGCGGGTTGGCTTGCGGTAGTGATGGCCCTTTACAATCTGCTACGCGGCTGGCTCGGTCGATCGGGCAGAGCGACGATGGGCAGGAA
>Ga0070734_10002707_pt1 | contig 20498 bp, 17 predicted proteins | sample Coa_R1_8_FD_66444 | JGI IMG/M metagenome (GOLD analysis project Ga0070734, IMG submission 66444) | Surface soil microbial communities from Centralia Pennsylvania, which are recovering from an underground coalmine fire - Coalmine... | ecosystem: Environmental > Terrestrial > Soil > Unclassified ... | reverse complement strand
CTCAGAGACAATCGGCCATGGCAAACCGCTTGACACGCAAGACAGTCGCTGAGATCGCGCGCGAGCACGGCAGCTTCGCCAGGTTTCTGACCGACTGGCCAGGCAGCGATCAGGTCGGGCTGCTTGATCTCCTCGCCAAAAAAGGTGCGCGTCTCGGCGGCGGGACCGGACAGTATTTCCTGCGGTTCATCGGCAAGGACTCATACGTTTTGTCCGCAGACGTCGTTGCGTGCTTGCGCGACGCGGGTCTCGATATCGCGGAGAATCCGACGTCCAAAAAGGACCGGCGGAAAATTCAGGACCAGTTCAACGTTTGGGTCAAAGAGACCGGCCTGTCGCTGACACACCTTTCGCGTATTTGTGCCATGTCCATTGGCGAGAACCACGGCGCTGCGGAATTGATGCGGCGAGCCCATGGGGACGAGTGACCCCGGCGCAAACCCGATCAACCGGCGAAAAGGGGGAGCAAAATGCGTTTGGTAGTAGCGGGAATAGTCTTTGTTGTTGCGTCCACGGCTGCAACCCAGGAGTCGCTGGCGCAGCCCGCCGCGGGGCCAGTTGCTGACTGGCCTTATTACGGGGGCGATCCCGGTGGAAGCAGGTACGCGCGTTTAGTGGAGATCAACAAGGGTAATGTCGCCAGACTGAGGATCGCCTGGGAATATCACACCGGCGATGTTTCGGACGGCAGCGGCAATCGCCGCAAGAGCGCATTCGAAGGAACCCCCATCGTCGCCGATGGCACGATGTATTTGACCACGCCGTTCAATCGCGTCATCGCGCTCGATCCGGAGACCGGACAGGAAAGGTGGAGCTTCGATCCGAAGATCGACCTGCAGGCGCCGTATTCGGAAGGCCTGATCAATCGCGGCGTGACGCCATGGACAGATTCGGGCAGAGCGGATAGCGATGTCTGCGCTCGGCGTATTTTCCATGCGACGATCGATGCCCGCCTTTTCGCGCTCGATGCAAAGTCCGGCCGTCCCTGCCCGGATTTCGGCGCCGGCGGGCAGCTGGACCTGACCCAGGGCATTCCCAACATCAAGCGCCGCGGCGAATACCAGGAAACTTCGCCGCCCGCGGTCGCGGCCGACCTCGTCGTCGTGGGCTCCTCGATTGCCGACAACGACCGCGTCGACAGCCCGAGTGGGGTGGTGCGGGCCTTCGACGCGCGCACCGGCAAGCTGCGCTGGAGCTGGAACCCGATTCCCGAAGACCTGGCGCCGACCGGCGCCGGCAATGCCTGGTCAATGCTTTCGGTTGACGCTGCGCGCGGGCTTGTATTCGTGCCGACTGGCGCCGCAAGTCCCGACTATCACGGCTTCAAGCGGCCGGGCGATAACAAGTGGGCGAATTCCGTCGTGGCGCTGTCGGCAACGACCGGCGAATTGGTCTGGGGCTTCCAGCTCGTGCATCACGACCTGTGGGATTACGACACCGCCGCCCAGCCGGTGCTCGGCACACTCCGACGCAGCGGCGTCGAGACGCCGGTCGTGATCCAAGGCAACAAGACCGGAAGCCTTTTCGTGCTGCACCGGGAGACCGGAGCCCCGATCTTTGGCGTGGAGGAGCGTCCGGTTCCAAAAAGCGATGTCGATGATGTGGAGACCTCGCCGACGCAGCCCTTCCCGCTCCTGCCTCAAGCCCTTGCGCCGCAGCGTTTGACGCCAGATGACGCCTGGGGAATAACCACGCAGGACCGCGATGAATGCCGTGCCCAGATGAAGAGCCTGCGATCTGACCGTATTTTCACGCCACCGAGCCCGCAGGGTACGATTGCTTTTCCGGGCAATCTGGGGGGCATGAACTGGAGCAGCGGCGCGTTTGATCCCGACCGCCAGCTGTTCGTCACCAACATCAACAATCTCGCTATGGAAGTCCGCCTGATCCCGCGTAATCGCTACGAGCAGGTCGAGAAGGCCGCAGGCCAGGATCGGTTCCGTGCCGAGATCTCACCGCAGCACGGAACGCCTTACGGGATGAGCCGCCGCGTGCTTCGTGCCTCGAGCGGGCTGCCCTGCAATCCACCGCCGTGGGGTACACTGGTCGCTGTCGATCTGGCGAGCGGCGCCGTACGATGGAGCGTGCCGCTCGGCACGCTCGCCGACATGCTGCCGGGCGGCGCTTCGCTTCCTCCCGGTTCGCCTAATCTGGGTGCACCCATCATCACGGCCGGAGGTCTCGTGTTTATCGCCGCCGCGATGGACAATTACTTGCGTGCATTTGACATCGATACCGGCGCGGAGCTGTGGAAGGGGCGCCTGCCGGCCGGAGGCCAGGCGATGCCGATGACGTATCGCCTGCGGCCTGACGGCAAGCAGTACGTGGTGATCGCCGCGGGCGGTCACGGCAAGCTGGGCACCAAGCTCGGCGATTCGCTTGTGGCGTTCGCGCTGCCGTAGATTTTGAGCGCACTACGGTCATAACCGTGTCCCAACATTGCCTGCCAAAGGGGCGACCACAAGGTCGCCCCATCTGCCACGCTGTCCGCGGCAGGGGGCAACCACAAGGGTTGCATTCAATCATGCTGGCGCGTGTCGGTCACTCCGGCATTAACGCAAACGTCCAGAGCGAGCCGCCTGTCGGCACCTTGTCCTGCACGAAGCGTGGCGCGACGGCGCCGCCCAATCCCGACGCGACCGACACATATTGCCGACCATTGTGAGTGTAGGTGATGGCGGTGGAGTTGACGCTCGAACTCACCTTGAACTGCCACAGCGTCTTGCCGGTGTCGGCGTCGAGCGCCAGGAATTCGCCTGTCAGCTTGCCGGTGAATATGAGCCCGCCGTCAGTCGCCAGCATGCCGGCGGCGCTCGGCGCCTCGGTCAACGGCGCTTCCCATTTCCTCTCCCCGGTAACCGGATTGATGGCAACGAAAGCACCCACCACGTCGGTAGGTTTGAACGTCGGATTGCGGGCGACAACACCGGTGGATACGGTGCCGAGCGCTTGCGGGTTGGACGGGGCGAGCCTCTGCAGACGCGGGACATTCCAGGTGTTCGCATAGACAAGCCCGGTGTTCGGATTGAAGGCGATCGGCACCGCGTTGGTGCCCCGCGACGGGTAGATCTCGACCTCTTCGCCGGCCAGGAACTTCTTGTAGATGTCGGTCAGGACCGGGCGACCGGTCTCCTTGTCGATTCCGCTGGCCCAGTTGACTTTCACATAGGCGTTGGCGGCGATCGGCTGGCAGTTGGTGCGGTCCAGCACGTACAGGAAGCCATTCTTGTTGGCCTGGATCATCACCTTGCGGGTCTGACCGCCGATGGGGAGATCAGCCAGCACCTGCTCGTCGGTCCCATCGACGTCGTATACGTCGTTGGGCGTGTACTGATAGTAGCAGACGATCTCCCCTGTCTTCGGCCGGATCGCCAGCAGGCTGGAGGTGTAGAGGCTGTCGCGTTCCCCGCGCGGCCGTGGATCGTAGGGCTCGGCGTTGCCGGTGCCCCAATACACGATATCGAGCTGGGGATCGTAGGAGCCCGAGCGCCAGGTCGGCCCACCGCCGCGGGTCCACGCATCGCTGTTTTGCGGCCAGGTCTCCGAGCCGGGCTCGCCGGGGGCCGGGATGGTGTAGCGCCGCCACAGCTTCTTGCCCGTCTCCGGGTCCCAGCCGTCGAGAAAACCGCGCGTCGTCGACTCGCCGCCCGACATTCCGGAAATCAGCACGCCATTGGCGACGATCGGCGCGCCGGTCGCGTAGTAGCCTTCCTTGGCCTCAGCGAACTTCTGCTTCCAGACCTGCTTGCCGGTTTTCATGTCGAGGGCGACGACGTGGTTATCGACCGTCACCCGGAAGAGCTTGCCGTTGTAGAGGACGGGCCCCCCACGCGTGATGCCGCGGCGTTCCACGCCGGGCTCGGGTTCGACCGGCGTGCGCCATAGCTGCTTGCCGGTCTCCACATCGATCGCGAAGGTCCACTTGCCGTTGATCGCATAGATGACGCCGTTGTAGACCGTCGGCGACGAAAGCTCGCCCCAGTCGTTCATGAGGCTGGTGCTCCAGACCGGCACCAGACGTTTGACGTTCGATTTGTTGATCTGCTTGAGCGAGCTGTAGCTCTTGCGGTCAAGGCCCATGCTGTGGTTGAGCACGTTGTCGGTGTTCTTGCCGTCGTTGATGAGCTCTTCCATGGTCTGGGCGAGGCTGTATCCGGGCAACGCGCTCAACATCGTTGCGAGCAGCAGCATCTTTTTCATGGATGTCCTCCCTTCGGTTTTGGCCGAAATCACACGGGGGCGCAGTATAGGCGCTCGGCCGCCCCTGTCTCGAATTTTTCCTTGTCGCAGGGAAGGGGAGGGAGGGTAAGGGAGCGACCTCAGCGCCTCTTTGCCAGGTCGGCGAGATGAATTAGGATCGAAGCTAGGCGGCCGTCCCAGAAGAGTCGCGGATATCGCCATTATCGGCATGTCGAGCGAAAAAAAGGAAAATGCCATGGGAGCGAAACTGCTGTGGGGTTTGGCAGTCGTCGTGGCGCTATGTTTGTCGGCGCCGGCCAAGGCCCAGGAAACCATCAGGATTGCCTTCATTGATCCGCTCTCGGGCGGAGGGGCAAGTACCGGCGAAGCCGGGCTCAAGACATACCAGTTCCTTGCCGATCAGCTGAATGCGAAAGGTGGCGTGCTGGGCAAGCGGATCGAGATCGTCGGCTACGACAACAAGCTCAATCCGCAGGAATCCCTGGTCCAGCTGCAGAAGGCCATCGATGCCGGCATCCGCATCATCACCCAGGGCAACGGCTCCGGCGTGGCGGCGGCACTCGTGGATTTCGTCGCGAAATACAACGACCGTAACCCAGGCAAAGAAGTGCTCTATCTCAATTATGCCGCGGTCGATCCGGTGCTGACCAACGAGAAATGCAGTTTCTGGCATTTCCGCTTCGATGCCAATTCCGACATCAAGATGGAAGCGCTGACCAACTACATCAAGACGCGCACCAACATCAAGAAAGTCTACCTGATCAACCAGGATTACTCGTTCGGTCAGGCGGTGCGCAGCGAGGCGCGAAAGATGCTCGCCGCCAAGCGGCCGGACATCCAGATCGTCGGCGACGAGCTGCATCCGTTGCAGAAGATCACCGACTTTTCGCCTTATGTGGCCAAGATCAAGGCATCCGGCGCCGACACCATCATCACCGGCAACTGGGCGCAGGACATGGCGCTGCTGCTCAAAGCCGCCGCCGATGCGGGCCTCCAGGTCGACTGGTACACCTACTACGCGGAAGGGATCGGAAGCCCGACCGCCATCAAGCAGACCGGGCTCAACCATCGGGTATTCCAGATCGGCGAAGGGGCGGCCAACATCCCGTATGCGCCGTCGCAGGAACTGGAGAAGGCGATACGCGCCAAGTACGACATGGGACTGTTATACCCGCGCGCCGTCAATGAAATGCGCATGCTGGCTGCCGCGATTGAGCAGGCGAAGTCGACTGAACCCGCAAAAATCGCCCCAAAGCTCGAGGGCATGAAGCTGACCGTGTTCAACGGCGGCGAAGGATTCATGCGGGCCGACGATCACCAGTTCTTCCAGCCCATGTACATCAAGTCGTTCGGCGACCTCGCTGCAAACGAGCCGTTCGACGAGGAGAAGACCGGGTGGGGCTGGCGCGTGATCGCCAAGATCGACACCGCGGACACCGTTCTGCCGACAATCTGCAAAATGAAGCGGCCGCACGCGTGACATCACTTCCGACCTCATCCTGAGGAGCGCCCGCCAGGGCGCGTCTCGAAGGATGGCAACCGGCGCGGTCGAACAAGCGGCCATCCTTCGAGACGGCCGCCCATCGAAATCGGCTGCTGCCGATTTCGACACTTTACGTTGCCAAAGTCGGGCAAGCCCGACTTCGATGGGCGGCCTCCTCAGGATGAGGTCGCGTTCCACTCATCCGGGACGAACCGGCCGTGCTCGAACTCATCATCATCTCCACCTTGAACGGCGTGCAGTACGGCATGCTGCTGTTCCTGATGGCGAGCGGGCTCACGCTGATCTTCAGCATGATGGGCGTGCTCAATTTCGCCCATGCGAGCTTCTACATGCTGGGCGCCTTCCTGGGGTTTCAAGTCACGAGATGGGTCGGGTTCTGGCCGGCCCTCGTCGTCGCGCCGGCGGCGGTCGGCGTGATCGGCGCGCTCGTGGAGCGCTACGGGCTGCGCAACGTGCACCGGCACGGTCACGTGCCGGAGTTGCTGTTCACGTTCGGGCTTGCCTACGTGATCGAGGAAGTCGTGCAGATGATCTGGGGCAAGGCGCCGGTGGATTTTCGCGTGCCGGCGCTGCTCGACTTTCCGGCCTTCACGGTGTTTGCCACCAACTACCCGGCTTACAAGCTGTTCATGCTGCTGATATCGATCAGCATTTTCATCGCACTGTTCGTGGTCCTGACCCGCACACGCATCGGCCTCATAATTCAGGCTGCGTTGACGCATCCGCACATGGTCGCCCATCTCGGCCACAACGTGCCGCTTGTCTTCATGTCGGTGTTCGGTGCGGGCAGCGCACTCGCCGCGGTGGCTGGCGTGATCGCCGGCCCGGCGCTGGTGACGCAGTCGAACATGGCGGGCCTCCTTGGTCCGATCCTTTTCGTCGTCGTGGTGGTCGGCGGCTTGGGCTCGCTCTCTGGCGCGTTCGCGGCGTCGCTCCTCATTGGCCTCGTCCAGACATTTGCGGTCTCCGTCAATGCGTCGATGGCGGACATTTTTGGATTTATGCATTTCGCGCCGAAAGCCGGTTCGATCCTCGGCGACCTTTGGACCGTGACCCTCGCGCAGATCGCTCCGATCCTTCCCTACCTGCTCCTCGTCATGGTGCTGATCTTAAAGCCAACGGGCCTGTGGGGGACGCGCGAGAGATGAGCGGCGCGGTTACGATTCGAAGCGCTCTCGCGGTGAGGCCAACTGCCCGCACGTTGATCTCTCGCCATGCCCCCTGGGTTGCCGTCGCGGCAGCGTTTGCGGTGCTGCCGCTCATGTTCCGCTCCGGCACCGCGCTCACGATGATGAGCCTGATGGGCATCTCAATCATATTCGCGCTGTCCTACAACGTGCTGCTTGGTCAGACCGGGATGCTCTCATTCGGGCATGCCGTTTATTTCGGGCTCGGCGCCTACTTTGCTGTTCACTTCATGAATGCCGTGGCCACGGATGGCACTCCGGCGCCGCTTCCTGTTGTGCCCCTCGTCGGCGGGTTGGGCGGCCTCGTTTTCGCAATCGCGTTCGGCTGGGTGTCGACCAGGCGCAGCGGCACCGCCTTTGCGATGATCTCGCTCGGCCTTGCTGAGCTTGTAGGCTCGAGCGCACTCATCCTGCGCAGCTTCTTCGGCGGCGAGGAAGGGGTAACGACAGATCGCACCCGGCTCCAACAGCTGTTCGGCCTAAGCTTTGGTCAGCAGATCGAGGTCTATTATCTGATTGCGGCGTGGTGTCTCCTGTGCATGTTCCTGATGTACCGGTTCACCCGCACCCCGCTCGGGCGCATGTGCAATGCGGTGCGCGACAATGCTGAGCGCGCGCAGTTTGTCGGCTACAATCCGCAGGCCGTGCGCTTTCTCGCCTTTTGCGTGTCCGGCTTTTTTGCCGGGGTGGCGGGCGGGCTGGCGGCCATCCATTTTGAAATCGCGAATTCCGCCTATTTCAGCGCGACGCAGTCCGGCAACGTGTTGCTCGCCACCTTCATCGGCGGCAGCGGCTATTTTTTCGGGCCGATCATCGGCGCCGTCCTGGTGAGCTACCTGCAGGTGATGCTGAGCGATGTCACGGAGATCTGGCAACTCTATTTCGGACTGCTGTTCATCGTGATGGTGATGTTCGCCCCGCAGGGGATCGCCGGCTTGTTGATGATGCACCGACCTCTGTGGGGAAAACGGAAGCTGGCAAAAGTTGTAGCGGCCTATGCGATCGCCTTGCCGCCCGCGCTCATCATGCTCGCGGGCGCCGCGCTCTCCATCGAGATGACTTACCGCCTCAGCGTGAAGGCTGCGGAAGGCCCCGGCATGACGTTCTTTGCAGTTTCGTTTGCCACCGACCGCGCCCTGCCGTGGCTGACCGCCGCACTCCTCATGGTCGGCGGCTTCGTCCTGTTCCGTCTGACCTGGCCCGTCATAGCGGCGGCTTGGGCAAGCGCGGAGTTGCGCAAGGAGTGGGCGCGATGACCACCCCGGCCCTCGCGCTCTCCAACATTTGCAAGCGATTCGGCTCGACCGAGGTCATTCGCGGCGTCAACCTGACGGTCACCCCAGGCGAGCGTCACGCCGTGATCGGCCCCAACGGCGCCGGCAAGTCGACGCTCTTCAACCTCATCAGCGGCCTGATGAAACCAGATGCCGGCTCAATTGCCCTCAAGGGTGACGATATCACGGCAACGGCGCCATGGCTGATCAACCGGCGCGGACTCTCTCGGAGCTTTCAGGTCACCAACATCTTCCACCGCATGAGCGTATGGGAAAACGTGCGTGCCGGCGCATTGTGGGCAGCCGGGCAGCGCTATGCGTTCTGGCGCGACGCCGACAAGGCCCGCGAGGTCGCCACGCGGACCGACCGCATTCTGGCCGATTTCGATCTCGCCGATCGGCGCGACGCACCGGCCGGCATTCTGACCTACGCGGAACAGCGTGCCCTTGAGATCGCCATCACGGTTGCGGGCGGCGCTGACGTCATCCTGCTCGACGAGCCGACCGCCGGCATGAGCCGCGCCGAGACTGAGCGCGTCGTAGGGCTGATCCGACGTATCAGCGAAAGCCGTACCCTGGTGATCGTTGAACACGACATGAGCGTGGTGTTCGGTCTCGCCGACCGTATCTCGGTGCTGGTCTATGGCGAGGTCGTCGCCTGCGGAACGCCGGCGGAGATCCGCAGCAATCCGCGGGTTCGAGAAGCATATCTCGGTGAGGAGCCACACTGATGCTCGCGGTGCGTGGACTCAACGCGTACTACGGCAAGAGCCATATTCTACAGGGCGTCGATCTCGATGTCGGCGCGGGCGAGGTGGTGAGCCTCATCGGCCGCAACGGCGTCGGGCGCTCCACCACCATTAAGGCGATCATCGGCGAGGTCACGCCGCTCGGCTCGATTCGCTTCAGGGGCCGCGAGATCGCCGGTTTGCCGAGCTATCGCATCGCCCGGCTCGGCCTCGGCTATGTGCCGGAAAACCGTGACGTGTTTCCGGGGCTCACGGTACGGCAGAACCTGATGCTTGGCCTGAAGCATGTGAGGCGTCCCGGCCGATGGCGGGTCGATGACATGCTGGCGATGTTCCCGAATCTCGGAGAACGCGCCGACACGGCGGCAGGCGTGCTCTCGGGTGGCGAGCAGCAGATGCTCACGATCTGCCGCACCCTGATGGGCGACCCTGAACTCATCATGATCGACGAGCCGACCGAAGGGCTCGCGCCGCTCCTCGTCGTCAAGGTGGCGGAGTTGATCTCGGAAATCGCGCGGCGCGGCGTGTCGATCCTGCTGGTCGAACAGAAACTGAGGATCGCGCTCGAAATTTCCTCCCGCGTGTATGTCATGGGGCACGGCGCCATCGTGTTCGAAGGAACGCCAGAGGAATTGAAGGCGAACGTGGCAGTCCGACGCGAATGGCTGGAAGTGTAGGCGCAATGATCAAGCGGTGGCGCATTTCGAGATGGCGGCGGTTCGCGGAACCGGCTTGGCCCGGATTTGCACTTCGCTCTTTCCGGGCTACGATTTCTCCGATTTCTGCAATGCGCCGAGAAGGACGCCTTGATGCCCTCGCGCGGCCCGTACGCCTGGGAAAAATCCTACCCGGCCGGAATGCGTTGGGATTGCACGCTCGCGACCTCGACGCTGCAGGAACTGCTCGACCATGCCGTCGCGGATTATGGCGACAGGCCGGCGCTGGAATACCGCGATCGGCGGATCACTTATCGCGAATTGGGCGACTACGCGGCGCGTGCGGCAGCCGCCTTCCGCCACATTGGGATCGATCGCGATTGCGCGGTCGCACTCTATCTGCCGAACACGCTCTGGCATCCGATTGCGTTCTTCGGCGCACTCCGCACTGGCGCCCGCGTTGTTCACCTCAGCCCGCTCGACGCCGAGCGCGAACTGATCCACAAGCTCGTGGATAGCGGCGCTCGCACCATCGTGACCGCTAACCTGTTCGGCCTTGACGCAAAGGCCCTCAAGCTGGCAGCCGCCGGGCATCTGGATCGCGTGATCGTCGCCGATGATGAGGTATGGGCGCGAGCCGACCTCCCCCCTCCAGGGGGAGGTGGCCCTGGTAGCGCGACCGTCGATTGGCTCGCCGACATCATGCCGATCGCGCTTGAACGCCTGATGGCGGAAGCGCCGATGCCGTCGGCATGGCCGCGCGTATGCGCGGACGACATCGCGCTCCTGCAATATACCGGCGCCACCACCGGCGTGCCCAAGGCGGCGGTGCTGACCCACGCCAACCTCACCGCGGCCGTGTCGAGCTATCGGATCTGGATCGGCGGTCAGCGGCCTGCGGATCTGCTGCCCGACCGCGTGCTGGTCGTGCTGCCGTTGTTTCATATTTACGGCCTCGGCAGCGTGATGCTGCGCCATCTCTCTGCCGGCAACGAGCTTCTTCTGCGTGCGCGCTTCGACGTCGAGGCGGTGCTGCACGACATCGAGGTCAACCGCGTCACATCTTTTCCGGGCGTCCCCACGATGTGGATCGCGCTTATCAATCATCCGGGGATCGAGCGGCGCGATCTGAGCGCCCTGCGCGTCTGCAACTCGGGCGGTGCGCCGCTGCCGGTCGAGGTCGCCGAGCGTTTCGGACGCATCTGCGGCCTGGCGCTCCCGAGCGGCTGGGGCATGACGGAAACATCTCCGGCCGGCACCAGTTCGCCGCACCACGGCCCATCAAAGCCTGGAACGATTGGAATTCCGCTGCCAGGAATCACGGTCGAAGTGGTAGCGCTCGACAATCCGCACCGCTCGCTCGCGCCCGGCGAGGTCGGGGAGCTACGGATCAGAGGCAAGAACGTGACGCAAGGATATTGGAACCGTCCGGACGATACGGCCGCTGCTTTCGCGGATGGCGGTTTTCTCACGGGAGATATCGGTTTCATGGACGAGGATGGCTACTTCTTCCTCCTCGACCGCAAGAAAGACATGATCCTTTCCGGCGGCTTCAACGTCTATCCGCAAGTGATCGAGCAGGCGATCTACGAGCACCCCGACGTCGAGGAAGCGCTGGTGATCGGCGTTCCGGATGCCTACCGGGGTGAAGCCGCCAAGGCTTTCGTCAAGCTGCGATCCGGCGCCCCGCTCTTGACCCTCGAAGCGCTGCGGGATTTTCTCGCGGACAAGATCGGCCGCCACGAGATGCCGACCGCGCTCGAAATCCGCGCCGCCCTGCCGCGCACCGGCGTCGGCAAGCTGTCGAAAAAGGAGCTGGTTGAGGAGGAGCGGATGCGACGTGAACCCTCCCCTAAAGGGGGAGGGTCGGACTGCCGCAGGCAGTCCGGGGTGGGGTAACGGAGGTGCAACATGTACGGCGTTTGCAATGTTGCACGGCCGTACCTTCTCCCGCCGCGCGAAGCGCGGCGACCTCCCCCCCCCCTGCAGGGGGAGGTGATCCGTGCCATTACGGCTGACCTCGGTTAGCGGAGCGAGAATATTCATGCCCGACGCCGTTATCGTCTCGACTGCCCGCACGCCGATCGGCAAGGCTTTTCGCGGCGCCTTCAACATGACTCACGGCGCCGTGCTCGGCGGACACGTGGTCAAGCATGCGGTCGCGCGCGCCGGCGTCGAACCCGGCGAGGTCGAGGACGTGGTGATGGGCTGCGCCATGCCGGAGCGGGCGACCGGGCAGAACATCGCGCGATTGTCGGCGATCCGGGCCGGCCTGCCTGTGACGGTATCGGGCGTGACGGTGAACCGCTTCTGCTCGTCGGGCCTGCAGACGATCGCGTTCGCGGCGCAACGCATCATCACGGGCGAGGCTGACGTGATCGTCGCCGGTGGCCTCGAAAGCATCAGTTTGTTGCAGGAGGGCGGGCGACCGCCCCCCGTCAAGGAAGAATGGCTGGAGGCGCACAAGCCGGAAGTCTGGATGCCGATGATCGAGACAGCTGACATGTGGCACAGCGCTACGGTGTGAGCCGTCAGGCCCAGGACGAGTATGCCCTCGAAAGCCAGCGCCGCACCGCCGCCGCCCAGCAGGCCGGCAAATTCGACGACGAAATCGTGCCGCTTCCGACCACAAAGAAGATCGTCGACAAGAACAGCAAGGCAGAAAGTCACGAGCCTGTCACGCTCAAGAGCGACGAGGGCAATCGCCCCGACACCACGCTTGAAGGGCTCGCGGCGCTCGCGCCGGTGCGCGAGGGCGGCTTCATTACGGCTGGCAATGCGAGCCAGCTTTCCGACGGTGCTTCGGCCTGCGTGCTGATGAACGCCAAGCTCGCCGAAAGGCGTGGGTTGCAGCCCCTCGGCACGTTCCGCGGCTTTGCGGTCGCGGGCTGCGAGCCTGACGAGATGGGAATTGGCCCGGTATTCGCGGTGCCGAAGCTGCTGTCGCGTCAGGGACTCGGTATCGACGACATCGACCTGTGGGAACTCAACGAAGCGTTCGCGAGCCAGGTGCTCTATTGCCGCGATCGGCTCGGCATCCCGCAGGAACACCTCAATGTTGATGGCGGCTCCATCTCGATCGGCCACCCATTCGGCATGAGCGGCTCGCGCATGACCGGTCATGCGCTGATCGAAGGGCGGCGCCGCGGCGCCAAGCTTGCGGTCGTAACCATGTGTATCGGCGGCGGCATGGGCGCGGCCGGGTTGTTTGAGATAAACTGACAGCTGGGACCGCGGGCGTCCCGCCCGCCAAACCACGCGCCATCTGCCCGTGCCAGGGGGTAAACGAAAGCCCTCGCGTGGGCGGGGAGGGTAGGGAAGGGGAAGCGGGCGGGACGCCCGCGGTCCAATCAGGAAAGGCCCAAGCCATGGACCTGCGCTTCACGCCCGAGGAAATCGCATTTCGCGATGAAGTGCGCGCTTTCATGCGCAGCGCCCTCCCGGCGCCGATCCGCCGCAAGATGGTGGAGGCGCGGCGACTTGAGAAGCAGGAGATCGTCAATTGGCAGCGCATCCTCAACGCCAAGGGTTGGGCGGTGCCGCACTGGCCGGTCCAGTGGGGCGGCACCGGCTGGGACCCCGTCAAGCAATACATTTTCCACGAGGAACTGCAGCAGGCGCCGGCGCCGGATCCGCTACAGTTCGGCGTGACCATGGTGGGACCCGTCATCATCGCGTTCGGCAGTGAAGCGCAGAAGCGACGCCACCTGCCGCGCATCGCCAACCTCGACGACTGGTGGTGCCAGGGCTTCTCCGAGCCCGGCGCCGGTTCCGACCTCGCGTCGCTCAAGACATCCGGGCGGCGCGACGGCGACCACTACATCGTCAACGGCCAGAAGACCTGGACCACGACGGCACAATATGCGGACTGGATCTTCTGCCTGGTGCGCACCGATCCGGCGGCCAAGAAGCAACGCGGCATTTCGTTCCTGCTGATCGACATGAAGACGCCTGGCATCACGGTGCGGCCGATTCAGACAATCGATGGCGGCCACGAGGTCAACGAGGTGTTCTTCGACGACGTGCGGGTGCCTGTTGAGAATCGCGTCGGCGAGGAGAACCGCGGCTGGGACTACGCGAAATTCCTGCTTGGCAACGAGCGCACCGGCATTGCGCGCATCGGCACATCGAAGGCGCGCATCCGGCGCCTCAAGGAGATCGCCGCGCTGGAGCGCGTCGGCGACAAGCCGCTGATTGAGGACGAGCGGTTCCGCATGAAGATCGCGGCCGTCGAGGTGGAGCTGAAGGCGCTCGAAATGACCCAGCTTCGCGTGGTCGCCGCGGCGCGCGACCGCAATGGGCCGGACCCCGCGTCATCGATCCTCAAGATCAAGGGCAGCGAAATCCAGCAGGCCATCAGCGAACTGCTGTTCGAAGCGATCGGTCCCTATGCGCTGCCGCAGGAGACCCGCGAGGACAACGAGCGCTGGAACGAGCCACCGATCGGCCCCGAATGGGCAGGCCCGCTGGCACCACACTATTTCAATTGGCGCAAGGTCTCGATCTATGGCGGCTCGAATGAGATTCAGAAGAATATCATCGCAAAGGCCATATTGGGGTTGTGAGCCACAAAATCCGGGCTGCCGATGGACTTCTCCCTCACCGACGAACAACGCCTTCTGAAAGAGAGCGTCGAGCGCATATTGGTGGATCACTACACCTTCGAGGCGCGGCAGCGCTTCATGAGCGAGCCCACTGGGTGGAGCCGGGCGCTGTGGCGCAGCTACGCGGAGCTTGGCCTTCTCGGCCTGCCGTTCGAAGACAAATATGGTGGCATCGGCGGCGGGCCGGTTGAGACCATGATCGTCATGGAGGCGTTCGGCCGGGCACTGGCGCTGGAGCCGTTTTTCGCGACGGTGGTGCTGGGCGGCAGCCTGCTGCGGTTTGGCGCCCACGAGACGATGCGAGCGGCCCTGATCCCGAAGATCGTCCGCGGAGACCTCCTGCTTGCGTTCGCGCACGCGGAGCGCCAATCGCGCTACGACCTTGCCGATGTCGCCACGACGGCGCGCCGTGATGGGGGCGGATATGTTCTCGACGGCGGCAAGACGCTCGTTCTTTACGGCGATTGCGCCGACAAGCTTATCGTGTCGGCGCGGCTGGCAGGCACAGATCGCAATCCCGATGGAATCGGATTATTCGTGATCGATGCCGATGCCGCCGGCGTAGCGCGCCGCGCCTATCCGACGGTTGACGGCCTGCGCGCCGCAGAAGTTATGCTGTCGGGTGTGAGGGCAGGGGAAGACCAGGTTCTGGGTGAGCCCGGCAAGGCGTTCCCGTTGATCGCCCGGGTGGTCGATGGCGCCATGGCGGCGCTTGCGGCCGAGGCTGTCGGGGCGATGGCGGCGATGCACGAGATGACGGTCGAGTATCTCAAAACCAGAAAGCAGTTCGGCGTGCCAATCGGCAGTTTCCAGGTGCTGCAGCATCGCGCCGCCGAGATGCTGATCGCGCTCGAACAGGCGCGCAGCATGGCATTCTTTGCCACCATGATGGCGGAAGAGCCGGACCCGACCGAGCGGCGCAAGGCCATCGCCGCCGCGAAGGTGCAGATCGGGCGCTCCGGACGTTTTGTGGGTCAGCAGGCGATCCAACTCCACGGCGGCATCGGGATGACGATGGAATACAAGGTGGGGCATTATTTCAAGCGCGTCACGATGATCGATACGTTGTTCGGCGACGCCGACCATCATCTCGCGGAGCTTGCCCGCCTGGGCGGGCTTGTCGCGACGGTGTGAGGCGATGCAGAGGACGACATCACAATGAAAAATACGCTCTGGCCGATCTCCCCGCGCAGCGAGGAACTTGCGACGCGCATTACCGCATTCATGGAAGAGCACGTGTATCCGGCCGAGCCGGTTTTCGAGCGCCAGCTTGCTGCTGCGGCCGATCGCTGGAGCGAAATCCCGATCATTGCGACGCTCAAAGCCAGGGCAAAGGCCGCAGGCTTGTGGAATCTGTTTCTGCCCAAGCGGCACTTTCCGGACGCGCTTACCAATCTCGAATACGCGCCGCTGTGCGAGATCATGGGTCGGTCGCCGATCGGTCCGGAGCCGTTCAACTGCTCGGCGCCAGACACCGGCAACATGGAGACGCTCATTCTCTACGGCACCGAGGAGCAGAAGCGGCGCTGGCTCAAGCCCCTGATGGAAGGCGAAATCCGTTCCTGCTTTGCCATGACGGAGCCGGCAGTTGCGTCCTCGGATGCCACCAATATCCGCGCCGAGATCCGGCGCGACGGCGACCATTACGTCATCAATGGCCGCAAATGGTGGACTTCGGGCGCCATGGACCGCCGCTGCAAGATCGCGATCGTCATGGGCATGACGGATCCGAAGGCCGAGCCCCATCGCCGCCAATCCATGGTGCTGGTGCCGCTCGACACACCGGGCGTGAAGGTCGAGCGTGCGCTGAGCATCTTCGGATACGACGACGCGCCGCACGGCCACGCGGAAGTTGTATTCGAGGACGTGCGGGTGCCGGCTTCGAACATACTCCTCGGCGAAGGTCGGGGCTTCGAGATCGCGCAGGGACGGCTCGGCCCAGGCCGCATCCATCACTGCATGCGGCTCATCGGCGTCGCCGAGCGCGCGCTGGAAACCATGTGCGAGCGCGCCATCAGCCGCAGTGCCTTCGGCCGGGCCATTGCGGACCACGGCGTGACACGCCACTGGATTGCGGAGTCCCGCATCGAGATCGACCAGGCGCGTCTGCTCACCCTGCACGCCGCGCACATGATGGATACGGTCGGCAACAAGGCCGCACGTGCCGAGATTGCCATGATCAAGGTGGTGGCCCCCAACGTGGCCCAGAAGGTCATTGACCGAGCCATCCAGGTGTGCGGCGGCGGCGGCGTCAGCCAGGATTTTCACCTGGCTTATGCATATGCGCGCACCCGCGTGCTGCGCCTCGCCGATGGCCCGGACGAGGTCCATCGCGAGACTGTCGCCAAGCAGGAGCTGCGCAAGTATCTCTCGGAGGCCAATCGGAAGCGCCAGGATGGTTGACGGGCGCGTTGGAGCACCCGCGTCGCCATTTGCCCTCGATGGTAAGGTGGCGATCATCACCGGCTCAAGCCGTGGCATCGGCCGCGCCAGCGCGGAGGCAATGGCGCTGCTCGGCGCAGCAGTCGTGATCTCAAGCCGAAAGGCGGACGCCTGCGAGGCGGTTGCCCGCGATATCCGCCAAAATGGCGGCAAGGCGTCCGTCGTTCCGTGCAACATTTCGCGCAAGGCGGAGGTCGAGGCGCTGGTGACCGAAACACTGCAGACTTACGGCCGCATCGACATTCTGGTCTGCAATGCGGCTGTCAATCCGGTCTACGGGCCGCTCGGCGAACTCAGCGACGAGGCCTTCGACAGGGTGATGGGCTCCAACGTCAAGAGCAATCTGTGGCTCTGCAATCTGGTGATCCCCGGCATGGCGGAACGCCGCGACGGCGCGGTCATCATCGTATCATCGATCGCAGGCCTGCGCGGCACCGGCGTGCTCGGCGCCTACGGGATTTCCAAGGCCGCCGACTTCGCGCTGGCGCGCAATCTCGCGGTTGAGTGGGGGCCGCATAATGTGCGCGTCAACTGCATTGCGCCGGGCCTCGTCAAGACCGACTTCGCCCGCGCGCTATGGGAGAATCCGGAGCTTCTGGCGCGGCGGACCGCCACAACGCCGCTGCGCCGCATCGGCGAGCCCGACGAGATCGGCCCGGTCGTGGCTTTCCTGGCGTCGCCGGCGGCGCGCTTTATCACCGGTCAAGTGATCGTGGCCGACGGCGGGGTGACGATCGCGTAACGGGAGCGCGGGCGTCTCGCCCGCACTCCAGTCCTACACCACGGGCGAACGGTTGCCGTCGACATTGATGGCCGTGCCGGTGATGTAGGACGCCGCATCCGAGGCGAGGAAGCACGCCGTGTTGGCGAACTCCTGCGCGGTGCCGACGCGGCCCAGCGGGACTTCCTTACCCATTTTGGCGAGAAAGTCCGCGAGCGGCACGCCAAGTTTCGCGGCGCGCTGGACCCACTGGTCGCTCTCGATGAAACCGACCAGCAGCGCGTTGACGAGAATTCCATGCGGCGCGCCTTCGCCTGCCAGAACCTTGGTCAGCGCCATCCCGGCCGCGCGCGTGACCGACGTTGGCGCACTCGCCGGGCGCGGCGCTTTTGCGCCAATGTTGAGCACGTTGATGACGCGCCCCCATTTGCGCTCCTTCATCTGCGGCCAGACGAGCCGGGTCAACCGGATGGCGGCGAACAGCTTGAGGTCGATGTCTTCCTGCCATTGGGCGTCGGTCACTGTCTCGAACGGATGCGCGCTGGAGGTGCCGGCATTGTTCACCAGGATATCGACATGGCCGAATGCCTTTGTCACTTGAGCAAAGCCAGCCGCGATATCCTCGGCGCGCCGCACGTCGCAGGCGATGGCGAGCACCTGTTGGCCCGGTCGCGACCCGATCGCCGCAGCGGCCTCATCCAGCGGGCCCTGGCGGCGCGCCACGATGGCGACGTCGGCACCGGCCTCCGCAAAAGTGCGGGCTATCGCAAAGCCGAGCCCCTTGCTGCCGCCGGTGACGAGGGCCTTCCGGCCTGTGAGTTTGATGTCCATTGTTGTGTCCACTCCCCGGAGTCATGGCCGCGCTCGTCAGGGCCCTCCACGCCTTGGCCCAACTCTCCCCGCCCGACATGCGGGGAGGCCAAGGTTGGGATGAGCAAGACGTGGATGGCCGCGACAAGCGCGGGCATGACGATGAGGCACAATGCGGTCAAATCAAGACGTGTTTCCCACGCCTTACAATTCGCGCAACGCGTTGAATTGCGCCACGTAGCCGGAGGGGTCGATGCGGGCCGTTACGATCGTCGTGCGGTTCGACTTGAGCGCGGCGCTGAGCGCGTTCGCCAACGCCTGCTCGGTCTCCACGACCGCGGCATCCGCGCCGAACGCGTGGGCGAGCTTTTCCCAGTCCACGCCGCCGATGCGGACGCCGTGCGGCGGCACCCCTTTGATCTCCTGCTTGACCCGGATCAGCCCGATTTCCTGATCGTCGAACACCAGCACGATGATGGGCAGGTTCTCGCGCCACGCGGTCTGCAGGTCCGCGATCGCCATCAGGGCCCCGCCATCGCCCGAGAATGCGAGGATCGGTCGGTCCGGAAAGGCGAGCCGTGCCCCCATGGCGCCCGGCACCGCATAGCCCATGGAGGCGAGGCCGTTGGATGTGAGGAATTCGCGCGGCCCGTAGGACTCCCATTTCTGTACGACCAGCAACCGGCTTGCGCCGGCGTCGCAGGTCGCAATGGTGTTGCGCGGCATTACGGCGCGCGCAGTCTCAACCGCACGCTGCGGCGAGAGCCCGGTCGCCGGCGTATTGAGCGCATTCGCGACCTGCTCGCGGAATTTTCGCGCAGCCTTCTCGCCCCAGTTCGTGCCTTCGGGCGCGACTTCGGTGAGGCGTGCCAGCAGCGGCTTGAGGTCGCCGACGATCTCGGGGTCTGCCGGCACGAAAGCATCGAGGCTCGGGATCGAGGCGAGCGACAGCACGGGAAGCCGGTAGGGCCAGGCCTTGGGCTGCAATTCCACCGCATCGAGGCCAACCGTGATGATGAGATCGGACTCGTTCACCAGTTCGCGTTCGATCAGCCCGCCGATGATGCATCCGGCCCGCAGTGGATGATCTTCCGGGATCGCACCTTTGCATTTGGTCGTGGTGAGCACTGGCGCGCCGAGCTTTTCCGCGAATGCCACAAGCTCCTCGGCAGCTTTGCACCAGTAGACGCCAAGGCCGACCAGCAGCACCGGCCGGCGCGCCCGCTTGAGCACATCGAGCGCCGGCTTGAGATCGGCGCGGTCCGGGCCCGGAAACGACAGGTGCGCGACCAACGGCGGTTCGGCCAGATAGTCGCCGGCGTCCCGCGTCGTCTCGCTTTGCGGCAGCTCGAAATGCACCGGCCCCGGAGGCGCCGCCATCGCGGTGCGCATCGCGCGGCGCACCTGCTGGCGCACCACCTTGGCATCGATGGTGGTGCCCCATTTCACGATAGGCTCGTAAATGGCGAGATGGTTCAGGCGCTGGCGCAGGCCGATTTCATAGGTCGGCCGCGAATAGGAATCCGTGATGGCGATCAGTGGCGAGCGGTCGAGGTAGGCGTGCGCAACACCGTTGACCATGTTGGTGGCGCCGGGCCCGCGGGTCGACATGCAGATGCCCGGGCTGCCGGTGATGTCGCCCCAAGTCGAGGCCAGCATGGCGCCCGCCACTTCCTGCTTCATGAGCAGGAATCGCATCTGGCGCTGGCGCGCCGCCTCCATCAGCTCGACCGACTCCCCGCCCGGATGTCCGACGATGAAAGGCGTGCCGGCATCCTTGAATGCGGTTGCAAGCACTTCGACCGTCGTGGACATTCTGCACCCTCCGGAATTCGTTGCGGCGGCAACTTAGCATGGTTCGGTGAGAAACGACCGGGACCGCGGCGTCTCGCCCGCTCGGACCAAAAGCGGGCGGAACGCCCGCAGTCCCGGAAATGGCCTGGGAAGAGTGGATCAATTTCATCAGGTGCGTTGTTAGGGGCCTGGGAACGATCCGACTACTTGTAAAACTCCACCTTGGCGTCGCGGAAGAAGATGAAGTTCGACGGCGCGACCGAGATCGGACCGTTGATCCCGAACACCGCGACCTGGAATTTGTCACCCGGATTGACGGTCTCGGCGAGCACAACGCGGTTCGGCATGTTGAGGCCCTGAATGGTGGCCGGGCTCGGGTAGCCGCTGCGGCGCGGCATCTGGCCGTTAATCCACACCTCCGCATAGTCGTCCACATAGGCGGTGAACACCGCCTTGGCACCGGCGGTGTCGAAGTCGCCGATCTTGGCCGGAATGGTGAGCGTCGTGCGATACCATAGGAACGAGGTCTTGCCGCCGCCGCGCCGGTCAGCGAGCCC
>Ga0070734_10002706_pt1 | contig 20498 bp, 12 predicted proteins | sample Coa_R1_8_FD_66444 | JGI IMG/M metagenome (GOLD analysis project Ga0070734, IMG submission 66444) | Surface soil microbial communities from Centralia Pennsylvania, which are recovering from an underground coalmine fire - Coalmine... | ecosystem: Environmental > Terrestrial > Soil > Unclassified ... | reverse complement strand
TCTTCCTGGAAGCGCTGCATCATGGCTTCGAACATGTCGAAGGATTCGCGCTTGTACTCGACCAGCGGATCATGTTGGCCGTATCCGCGCAGTCCGATGCCTTCCTTCAGGTGGTCCATGCCGAGCAGGTGATCTTTCCACTGCTGGTCAATGACGCTGAGCATGATCATGCGCTCGTGATGGCGCATCGCGTCCGGGCCGATCAGCTTTTCTTTCGCATCGTAGCGCTGCTTGAGCAGATCGAAGATCGCATCGCCAAGCTCCTGGCGGTTCAGCCTATCGGGCTTGATGCCTTCGGCCAGAAAGTCCACACCGAAACGGGTGAAGATTGCGTCTTTTAGCCCTTTGATATCCCAATCATCGACGTGGCCCTTGGGCGGGCAATATTTTTCCAGAAGATCGCCGAGAATCGAAGCGACGTAATCCTCCAGGATCATGTCTTTCTGATCCATTCCTTCGAGCAGGCGGCGGCGCAGACCATAAACGGCCTCGCGCTGCTTGTTCATCACGTCGTCGTACTCAAGAAGATGTTTGCGCGACTCGAAATGCTGAGCTTCGACGGCCTTCTGCGCGGTTTCAATACGGCGCGTGATCAGCTTCGATTCGATCGGCACGCCTTCTTCCATGCCCAGCCGCTGCAGGAGATTCGAAACCCACTCTTTGGCGAAGATGCGCATCAGGTCATCTTCCAGCGCGAGGTAAAAGCGTGACGAACCGGGATCGCCCTGGCGGCCGGCACGCCCGCGAAGCTGGTTATCAATGCGGCGGGATTCGTGGCGCTCCGTGCCCAAAATGTGTAAACCACCGACCGCGGTGACTTCGTCGTGTTCCACGTCGGTTTGCTTCTTGTACCGTTCGAAAGCCTCGGTCCACTTGTCTGTAGGAACGAGGTATTCGTTTCCGTTGTAGTAGAAAATCGAGGTCGTGCCGTCTTCCTGCGGGCCCTCAATCTTGCCCTCAGCCACGCGCAGTTGCTGCGCAATTCCCTTCTTGACCATCTCCTGCTTGGCCATGAACTCGGGGTTGCCGCCCAGCAGAATGTCGGTGCCGCGGCCGGCCATATTGGTGGCGATGGTAACGGCGCCTTTGCGCCCGGCTTGCGCTACGATTTCGGCCTCGCGTTCGTGGAACTTGGCGTTGAGAACAACATGATTCTTAAATCCCTTTTTCTTCAGCAGGTCGGCAAGCCGCTCGGACTTTTCGACTGAAGTCGTGCCCACCAACACCGGCTGGCCTTTGCTCGCCAGCTGCTGAATCTCGTCGGCAACAGCAAAGTATTTCTCCTTCTCGGTCCGATAGACGACGTCGGGATTCTCGATGCGCAGCAGCTGCTTGTTGGTGGGAATGACAACAACATCCAGGTTGTAGATCTTGGCGAATTCGGTAGCTTCCGTTTCCGCGGTTCCCGTCATGCCGGCCAGCTTTTTGAACATGCGGAAATAATTCTGGAAGGTGATGGTGGCCAGCGTCTGATTTTCGCGCTCGATCTTGACGCCTTCCTTGGCCTCAACCGCCTGGTGCAGGCCGTCGGACCAGCGGCGTCCGGGCATCATGCGTCCGGTGAACTCGTCGACGATGATGACTTCCCCGTCCTTCACCACGTATTCAACATCTTTGCGATAGAGGGCGTGTGCCTTGATCGCAGTTTCCACATGATGCTTCCAGCCCCAGTTTTCGGGGTCGGCGATGTTCCCGATGCCGAGCAGTTGCTCGACTTTCTCCCAACCCTCGTCACTTACGGTGATATTGCGATGCTTCTCGTCAATCACGAAATCGCCGGTGAGGATTCTCCTCTGCGGATCGTCACCGGCCGCATTCAACTCGTTGATCAGGACCGACCTTTTTTCCGGCGAAACTTTTTCGTTCTCGAGGAGAGTCCGCGCTTCCTGCGGCGTCAACTCCTCACCTTTTTCCAGCTTGGTGATAATGCGGTTCACGCGGTAGTACTTGTCGGTCGATTCCTCGCTGGCACCGGAAATGATCAGGGGAGTACGGGCTTCGTCGATCAGGATGGAGTCCACTTCGTCGACGATGGCGTAGTTGTGACCACGCTGCACGCAATCGCGAATATCGAACTTCATGTTGTCGCGCAGATAGTCGAAACCGTATTCGTTATTGGTGCCGTAAGTTACGTCGGCGGCGTAGGCAGCGCGGCGCTGCTCATCGTCGAGGTCATGAACGATCACGCCGACCGTGAGTCCGAGGAAGCGGTAGAGCTTGCCCATCCACTCGGAATCGCGCTTGGCCAGGTAGTCGTTGACGGTGACGACGTGGACCCCGCGTCCGCTGAGCGCGTTCAAATAAACCGGCAGCGTGGCGACCAGCGTTTTTCCTTCGCCGGTCTTCATTTCGGCGATCTTGCCCTCATGCAATACCATGCCGCCGATCAACTGCACATCGAAGTGGCGCATGTTCAGCACGCGGCGGCCGGCTTCGCGGACCACCGCAAATGCTTCCACCAGAATGTCCTCGAGACCTTCCTGGAGCGCGTCATGCTCTTCTTTTTCCAGGCGTTTCTGGCGATCCAGATCGTTTTCGGCGTCGGATTCGGCAGCGTTCGCCCCCTCGGCAGGCTGAGATCCATTGGCGCCGGCAAAGCGGCTCATGTGCTGCTGGATGCGCTTCCGAAACTCGTCAGTCTTGGAACGCAGTTGGTCATCGGAGAGCTTGGAGATCTCTGGTTCGAGCGCATTAATGGCGCGCACCTTCGGCATCAGCGACTTCACGACGCGCTCGTTCTTAGTGCCGAAAATCTTGCCTAGTAAAGTATTGATCAACCGGAAATCCTTCGGAGGGCGGCAAGCCCAAGCTAGATAAAGCCTAGCATATTAGATGCGCTTCGAGGGGTCGGGGAACCTTGGGCGCTAGCGAGCGCTCTCGGCGATCAAGCGCTTTTCCTGTAATATTCCCCTCGACCGATGCCCACCTTCTATGACCGCTTTGTGGAGTGTGCCGAGCGCTGGCCCAACCTGACGGCGCTCGAAATCCAACGCCACGATCACCTGGAGAGCTGCACCTACTCGGAGCTTCGGGGCATGGCTGAGTCCGTCGGCCGCTGGATCAGCGAGCGTGGCTTCGCTCGTGGTTCGCGCCTGGCGATCGTGGCCGACAATCATCCGCGGTGGGTGGCAGCTTACCTGGGCATCACCAGCTCCGGATGCGCGGCCGTACCCCTGGATACGGCGCTGCATGCCGACCAGATTTCCAAGCTTCTGAAAGACAGCGGCGCGTCGGCGGTGTTTGTCGACGCCAGGCACCTTGCAGTCGTCCGGCCCGCGGTGGCGGAGCTGAAAATTGGATTGATTCTCACTGACCCGGATCGTTTGCCATCCCAAAATACGAAAAAAGACTGGATCGCCGAACTGCCCGCGATTTTTTCGGCGGGCCGGGGAAACTTTCGTCCAGCTGCCGCGAGTAATGATGACCTCGCCTCACTGATTTACACCTCCGGCACCACCGCCGATCCCAAAGGCGTGATGCTCACCCATGCCAATTTCCTGGCCGAGGTCGAAGCCGTCTTCAACTGGGTGGATATTGGCCCCGATGACGCGCTGCTCGGGGTTCTGCCGCTTTTTCACGTGCTCGCACAAATGGCGAACCTGCTGCTCCCGCTGGTGAAGGGTTCGCGGGTGGTTTATCTGGAAACTTTGAACACCACGGAGCTGATGCGGGCCCTGAAGGAACGAAACATCACCGCGTTCGCAGTGGTCCCGCAGTTCTATTACTTGATTCACGAACGCATTTTTCAGGAAGTGAACAAACGCGGGGCCCCGGTCAAGAGCGTGTTCAAGGGCATGGTGACGTTGAATCGCATGTTGCGCAAAGTGGGCCTCAATGCCGGACCGATTATGTTCCGCAAGATCCACGACACGCTGGGTCCCAAGATGCGCTACTTGGTGACGGGCGGGTCGCGCTTCGATCCGGAGATTGCCCGCGATTTTCGCGATCTCGGCATCGATATCCTCCAGGCCTACGGCCTTACCGAGACGACGGCCGCGGTCTACGCGAATGCACCTCGCCACAACGTCATCGGATCGGTGGGGCAAGCACTGAAAGGTGTCGAAGGCAAGATCGTCAACCCTCAGGCGGCCGACGATAGCGGCCCGGCCGCGGGTGAAGTGGCCCTCCGCGGGGCGGTGGTGATGAAGGGATATTGGAATCGTCCGGACGCGACCTCTGCTTCTATCCGCGACGGATGGTTTCACACCGGCGACCTTGGCTACTTCGACGCGCACGGCAATCTTTTTCTGACCGGCCGGCAAAAAGAAGTCATCGTGCTGAGCAATGGCAAGAACGTGTACCCGGAAGAGATCGAGACGCACTACCTGAAGTCGCCATACATCAAGGAACTTGCCGTGATTGGGCTGGAAGGCAAGCCGGGGGAGGCTCGCGACCGGTTGCACGCGGTGATCGTGCCGAACTTCGATGTGCTGCGGCAGCGGAAAGTGGTCAATGCCAAAGAAGTGATTCGCTTCGATATCGAAAGCTTGTCGCAACAGATCGCCTCCACCAAGCGCATTTCCAGTTACGAGATCTGGCAGGAAGATCTGCCGCGCACGACCACGCGAAAAATCAAGCGCTTCGAAGTTGAAAAGCGAGTGAAAGCAAATGAAGGACGAAAGCTCGGCGAGGATTCAGACGTTCCCGCGGAGAAACCTCTCACCGAGGAAGAATCAGCCTGGCTCGACCGGCCAGAGGTGCAGCGCGGGTTGAAACTGATTCGCGAGACCGCATCCCATGCGCCCGAGCAGCTGCGGCCCACGCACAACCTGGAGCTTGATCTCGGATTGGACTCGATGCAGCGGGTTGAGCTTCTCAGCCGGCTGGAAGAGGAACTCGGCGGCAATGTTGACGAGTCCCAACTCGCGAACATCTACACGGTGCGCGATCTGCTGGATACCGTTCTTGACAGCGCTGCAACTGGAGCGGAACCGCCGGCCCGCACCGGCGCCGGAGGATGGAAGGCGATTCTGGCGGAAGAGCCCACGGACCCGGAAGTTCTGGCGCTGGCCAACCCTCCGCTGAGGTTCGATGCATTCTTGTACCCGCTGACGCGTGTTTTGCAGATGATTTCTCGCGACCTATTCCACTTGCAGATTTACGGGCTCCAGAACCTGCCAACTCACGGACCATTCATTCTCTCTTCCAATCATCAAAGCTACCTCGACCCGGTGGTGCTTGCGAGCGTACTGCCACGGGAAGTACTGCGGAACTCGTTCGCGGTCGGGACCAGCGAGATTTTTGGTGAGGGCTTCATGCGGCGCCTGGCGCGATGGATTCGCGTGATCGTCGTTGATCCAGATGCCAACCTGGTTCCGGCCATGCGCGCTGGAGCGTTTGGACTGCGGCATGGGCGAAATCTCGTGCTTTATCCAGAAGGCGAACGCTCGATCGATGGTACGCCTCGAATTTTCAAGAAAGGCGCGGCGATCCTCTCGATTCATCTGCAGGTTCCGATTGTTCCGATTGCGATTGAGGGCTTCTATGAGGCTTGGCCTCGCGGCAAAAGTTTCTTGCAGAAGCTCGCGCCTTTGCGGATGCAGTTCGGAAAGCCGATCTTCCCTCCTCCCGATGAGGAGGCGTCGGAAGAGGCTTACGAAAAGCTCACTGCGGAGCTGAAGAAAAAAGTCGTTGCCATGTGGCAAGAGCTGCGCGAACGGTGATGTCCATATAGGAACAGCGGCTGTCCCGCGGAGCCAAGCTCCGCTGTGCTACAGGTTTCGGGACCTTTACCCGTAGACGCTTACTTCGCCTTCGGATGCGTCTGGTCATACACTTGCAGCACGTGCTTCATCGAGAGTTGGGTGTATCGCTGGGTGGTCGCAAGGCGCTCGTGGCCGAGCAACTCCTGGATTGCGCGGAGGTCTGCGCCTTCTTCCAGCATGTGCGTGCCGAAGGCGTGGCGGAGCGTGTGGGGATGGACGTCGGGCGAGAGCCCTTTGGCAACCGCGATTTTCTTGATGATCCGGCCGACGCTGCGAGTGGTGAGGCGGCCGCCGCGTTTGTTGACCAGCAATGCGGCAGTATTCTTGCGAACTTCCGAAAGCATGATTTGTCGCGCGGGCAAGTAGGCGCTCAGTGCCGCCTTTGCCGATTCGCCGAAAGGAACATACCGTTCTTTTTTTCCCTTGCCGCGAATCAGAATCGCTTCGGCGCTCAAACGGATGTCGTCGAGGTTGATCCCGGTCAGCTCAGAGTTGCGGATGCCGCATCCATACAGCAACTCCAGCATCAGGCGGTCGCGCTCGGGAAATGCGGCCTGCTCGGGCATGTCGCCATCGAGCACCGAATTCATTTCCTCGATCGTGGGAACGCGCGGCAGTTTCTTTGGCAGTTTCGGAGTGGACACGAGCTTCGCCGGATTTTGCTCGACAACCCCTTCCTGCGCCAGCCAACGATAGAGCGATCGCACCGCGGCCAGCGCTCGGGCCACAGACGTTTTGCTGAGTCCTTTTGAATAAAGTTGTGAAAGGAATCCACGGATTGCCACGTGATCGATCTGTTTCCATCCGCGGGATCCGGCGTAACCGGAAAACTCTTCCAGATCGCCCGTGTAGGCCTTAATGGTATGCGGAGATGCGTTCTTCTCTCGCAGGTGGCAGAGGAAGTCGGCCACCGCTTTTGCGACAGTCGTGCTGGGCCTGCTCATGGTTGATTTGTGATCCTTGATTGTTGAATAAATTGGGGAACGTTTGCCAATGACTCTCATTCAAGAATCAGGAATTCTTCTTAGCCCTCGGATGATGCTTCTGATATACGGTCCGCAACCGGTCCAGCGCGAGATGCGTATACACCTGCGTGGTCGAGATGTCGGCATGTCCCAGGATCGTCTGCACGGTACGCAAATCCGCTCCATTTTCGACCATGTGTGTGGCACAAGAGTGCCGCAACATATGCGGCGACGCCTTTCTTCCCGACGCCGCCGACGCGGCCCGAACCATCTGCCATACCCGCTGGCGTGTCAGCTTGCGACCGCCTCGCGCAACAAACAGCAGCGGCGATGGTCGCGGAGCAGACTCGCCGGCCGAGATTAGCCTTGGCCGCGCCTGTTTCAAGTACTCGCGAAGCGAGACCTGGGCTGATTTGCCAAGGGGCACGACGCGCTCCTTGTCTCCCTTGCCGCGAACCAGCATGTATCCGGCTTCCAGTTTCAAGTCTTCGAGTTTGGCGCTGATCATCTCGGAGACGCGCAGCGCCCCCGCATAAAATACTTCCAGCATGGCGCGGTCGCGGGACGCAAGCGCGGCGGAGTACTCCGTTCCTTCCCGGCCGACGGCACGTAAAGATGGAGCCGCCAACGTGCTCTCGATCTCATCCTGCGCCAGCGACTTGGGCAAGACCTTCCACTGTTTCGGCGATTCGATATTCAGCGTAGGATCGTGCTCGATTTTCCTGTCGAGCAGCAGATAGCGATAGAGATGACGCAGGGCCGAGAGCTTGCGCCCGACGCTGCGCCCATCCACCTGGTTGGAAAACAGCTGCTGCAGGAATTCGCGAACGTCGTTCCGCTTTACCGTGAGGAGCGACCGTTTGCGCTGGTGCAGAAATTCCGCGAACTGCCCGACATCGGTGGTGTAGGCGCTGATCGAAAGCGGGGCGAGGCCCTTCTCGATTCGCAGGTAATCTACGAAGCTTGCGACCGTAAGCTGGTTTGCGTCCGAAGGCATCCAGGAAGTTTTTAGTATGCGCGTTATCGGACGCACAGAAAAGTGCTCAGACGGATGCTCAGAAAAAAGTGCGGAGACTTTGCCCGTTACAGCGGTGACTTTAACTCACGCAACATTTCGGCGGCATAAAGGGCGCCCTCGGGCGTGTCCTCGTGCTTGAAATAAGCGTAAACATTGCGGCCAGCAGCGACGTGACCCTGAATGCGATCGAGCATGACACGCCGCTCTTCACCGGTATAGCTTGGCTTGCGAAACCGGTAATAGGTGAACGCCGCCGTGACCACGTCCGGGGTATTTCGGGTCTCGGTTTCCGCCACGCAGACCGCCGCGTTACATTCTCTCAGCGCGTCCCAGGTGGTCTCGGAGAACCACGATTCATGACGAAATTCGAATGCGGAAGGAACGCTGCGAGGCAGAGTCGACAGGAAATCTTTGAGCAGCGGCAAATCGAACTTCAGATTCGGAGGAAGCTGGAACAAGACCGCCGAGAGCTTCCCTGCCGCAGCCACGGGCTCAATCGTGCCGAGAAAGCGCCGAACAAACTCCTCCGTGCCCTTCAGTCGCTTGATATGGGTGATCATCTGGTGCGCTTTGATAGCAAATCGAAACCCGGCCGGAGTCTCCGCCAGCCAGTTCTGAATGGTCGTTTCCTTCACCAGTTGCCGAAAGGTGAAGTTCACCTCGACGGTATTCAGCTGCGTGGCATAGTAATTCAGGAATTTCTTCTGCGCGAGTTTTTCGGGATAGAAAGCCGGTTTCCAGTTCGGGTATGCCCACCCTGAAGTTCCGGCAAAGAGTTCTGCCATCGGGCTCTCGAGTACCTCTGACAATGGGCTTGCGCAGCGATTATAGCGTTCAGCGTTTGCTGCGCGCCTGCGCTCCACCTCGCCGGCTTGGGGGCCGTTTCTTCGCAGCTGGCTTGCGCCTGGCGGATGCCGCATCGCCGTCGTCCGCCTGGGCCGCAATCTCGATCGCAGCTGGCTGCTTCTGGCCTTGCGTTTGCTTGAGATCGGGCAAACGCTGCTTCAAGTGCAGCACGGGCTCGAACAGATCGCCAAGTTTCTCGAAGCGGGCGATGGTTTGTTGGGCTTGGAACACTAGCAGATTGGCGTCTTTCTTCTTATAGCAGCGCTCCACTTCATCCCACGTGACAGGAGTCGAAACCGTCGGCTGTTCCCGCGCGCGCAGCGAGTAAACCGCAACGGTGGTTTTGTGCTCGTCGTTCTGACTCCAATCCACGAACACTTTGCCCGTTCGGATGCTCTTCTTCATATCGGAAACAATCAGCTCCGGATGATCATGTTCAAGAAGCTGCGCCAGCGCATGGGAGAACATCTTGGTCACGTCGTAAGTCGTTGGCGTATTCAGGGGAACGTAAATTTGCAATCCTTTCGACCCGGACGTCTTCGGGAAACTCTGCAATCCGAAGTGATCGAAAATTTCACGCAGCCAGAACGCCACCTGGCAGCACTGCACAATGTTGGCCGGGGGGCCGGGATCAAGATCGAAGACCATCTCGGTCGGGCACGCATAATCCTTTGCCAGAGCCAGCGAAGGATGCAACTCGAGAGCCGCCAGATTGGCCAGCCAGACCAGCGTGGGCAAGTCGTCCGCCAGAATGTAATGCACGGTACGGCGGTTGCCTTCGCTCCAGATTGGAGCCGTCTTCACCCACTCCGGGCGGTACTTGGGAGCGTTCTTCTCGAAGAAGGGTTCGCCATCGACGCCATCGGGATAGCGCTTGCGAGTCAGCGCACGCCCTTTCAGATGCGGGAGCATCGCCGGCGCGATGCGCACATAATAATCGATGACGTCTTTTTTGGTGAATCCCGCGGCAGGATAAAGAATCTTTTCCAGATTCGTCAGCTTCAACTGCTTGCCCTGCACTTCGATGATGGAATCCATGAGCGCTCCGATTGCGGATTTCGTCCATTGTGCCTGAAACCGTACAAAGGCGAAATCGGGCAGTTTCCCGGATTTAGAATGCAAGCTTCGTTTGACAATCCCCCGGCGCAACACGTAGTTTCAGACTTTTACCCCGCAAATCCGTCGAATTCATAGACGTTTTGAACTTGGAGGTCTGATGACAGTCCGTTCCTACCATGCTCTGCCCCGCGTTTGCGCCCTGATCCTTGTGCTCTCGGCCGCCATCGCAGCAGCCCAGGATGTCGCCTCATTTGAAAAGCGGATTACCGTGAAGAAGCTCCCGAATGGATTGACGTTGCTGGTCTGTGAAAGACCGGAGGCGCCGGTGTTCTCGTTCTTCACCCTCGTCGATGCCGGATCGGCGCAGGACCCGATGCGAGAAACTGGCCTCGCGCACATGTTCGAGCACATGGCATTCAAAGGGACGGACAAGATCGGCACCAATAACTATGCCGCGGAAAAACCGGCTCTCGCCAAGGTAGAGACTGCCTATGCTGCCTATATTAGCGAGCGCGACAAGGGCATAGCCCGCAACGAAGCCAAACTGAAGGAACTAGAGAAGGCATGGAAGGACGCGATTGCGGAGGCCGACAAGTACGTCGTCCAAAACGAGTTCGGCAAAATCGTCGAGCAGAATGGCGGGGAAGGCATGAATGCCTCCACCAGTTACGACCAGACGGAATATCACTATTCGTTTCCGGAGAACCGGTTGGAATTGTGGGCTTATCTCGAATCAGAGCGGTTCCTGCATCCGGTGATGCGGGAGTTCTACAAAGAGCGCAATGTCGTAATTGAAGAGCGCCGCCTGCGCACCGACAGCAATCCGATCGGTCGGCTGTTGGAGCAGTTCACCGCGGAGGCCTTCGAGGCTCATCCGTATCATCGGCCCACTGTTGGGTGGATGGCCGACCTGAACTCGTTCTCCGCAACTGACGCTCAGAAATTTTACGATCGCTACTACGTGCCGTCCAACATGGTCGTAGCGGTCGCCGGGGACGTAAAGCCAAGCACGACATTGCCAATCCTGGAAAAATATTTCGGGCGTCTTCCTGCTCATCCCAAGCCCGACGAGACCACCACCGTGGAGCCTCCGCAGAATTCCGAGCGGCGCGTCGTCCTCAAGGAACGTACCCAGCCGCTTTACCTCGAGGGTTATCACCGTCCTGACTATCACAGCAAAGATGATGCCGTATATGACGCAATTACCGACCTGATGTCGGAAGGGCGGACGTCGCGGCTTTACCGTGCGTTGGTGCGCGACAAGAAGATCGCCTCCTACTCCGCGGGATTCTCAGGGTTGCCGGGAACCAAGTATCCGCATCTGTTCGCCTTCTTCGCGGTTCCGCTGCCCGGCCACACTCCGCAGGAAGTGGCGGAGGCGATTCACGCGGAGATCGATCGGCTGAAGAAAGAAGATATTTCCGACGAAGAATTGAAGATGATTAAAACCCGCAGCAAAGCCAACCTGATTCGCGGGCTGGCTGACAATGAAGGATTAGCCGCACAGCTCGCGACCTATCAAACTCGCTACGGCGATTGGAGGGAGTTGTTCCGCTCGGTCGACCGCATTGATCAGGTCAGCAAGGCCGATATCCGCCGGGTGGCGAATGAAATCTTCACGGATACCAATCGCACGGTGGGCATTATCGAAAGCGGAACTGGCGGAGCGCCTCCCGGCGCAGGCCAAGCATCGCCGGGCGGCTCCGGAGATGCGGGAGGTGCGGAATGAAAACATTCATATTCGGAAACCGGACCTCCAAAGCCGTCGTCTCGATCGCAACGCTCGTCGCTTTGGGTCTGCCTGCGATGTCGCAGTCCGCGGCCCAGTCCAAATCGCAAACCGCGCCGTGGAAGCAGATTCCTATACCCCCGCTCCGCAGTTTTACCCCACAACAGCCGAAGCGCATCGAGCTCTCGAATGGCATGGTGATCTTTTTGCAGGAAGATCACGAACTACCGTTGATTGACGGGACGGCGCGCATCCGCGGCGGCTCGGTCAACGAGCCGGCGGCTAAGGCAGGTTTGGTCGATATCTTCGGGGAAGTCTGGCGCACCGGCGGCACCAAGTCGCAAACCGGCGATCAACTGGACGACTTTCTCGAAGTGCGCGCGGCAAAAGTGGAAACCGGCGGCAGCGAGGACTCTACAACGATCGGCTGGTCTTGCCTGAAGGGCGATCTCGATGATGTGTTCAAAGTTTTCGTAGACGTGCTACAGAATCCGGAATTTCGTGCTGACAAGATCGACATCGCACAAAAGGAGGAGCAAGACAGTATTTCCCGCCGCAATGACGAAGTTGGCGAGATCGCCCATCGCGAAGCGGTCAAGCTTGCCTATGGGGCCGACAATCCTTACGCGCGAATTCCGGAATACGCCACGGTCGCGGCGATTACGCGACAGGACCTCATCGACTGGCACCAGAAATACGTGCATCCCAACAACATCATTCTTGGCGTCACCGGAGATTTCGATTCCGCGCAGATGGAAGCGCGACTGCGAGCCGCGTTCGAGTCCTGGCCGAAAGGCCCGGAGGTTCCCAAGAACAACATCGAATACGCTTCCGCGAAACCCGGTTACTACCTGATTCCGAAAGACGACGTGAACCAGAGCAATATCCGCATGGTGGCGCTCGGAACGACGCGCGACAATCCCGATTACTATGCGCTCAGCGTGTTCAACGAGGCGTTCGGCGGCGGATTCTCTTCCCGCTTGTTCAATGACATTCGCACTAAACGCGCGCTGGCTTACGGCGTCGGTGGAGGCGTTGGCACCAACTTCGGGCATCCCGGAATGCTGCAGATTTCGCTGGGAACGAAGAGCCAAAGCACCATCGAAGCCATTCAGGCTGCAGATCAGGATATCGACGACCTCGCTACGCACCCCATCACGGAGGACGAAATCAAGCGCGCCAAAGACGCGATCCTCAACGCGTTCATCTTCCGCCTGGACTCTCCCGACAAGATTCTTGGCGAGCGCATGACCTATGAGTATTACGGGTATCCCGCCGACTGGCTGGACAAGTATCAGGCCGAAATCAAAAAGGTCACGGCAGCGGACGTGAATCGTGTCGCGCAGAAGTACATGCACAAAGATCAACTCGCCGTTCTGGTGGTCGGCAACACGAAAGAGTTCGATAAGCCGCTCTCCTCGCTGGGAGCGGTCAAGGAGATCGACATCACCATTCCGGCACCAGCGGGCGGAAAAGAAGAAACCGCGCCGGCCGCTTCCAACCCTGAAGGCAAAGCGCTCGCCGGCAAAGTCGCCGCGGCCATGGGAGGCCTGCCGAAGTTGCAGTCCATCAAAGCCCTGCATGTTTCGATCGCAGAGAGCGACTCGTCCGGTCCTTCGTCCGATGTGGACGTGGTGCTCGCCTATCCTGACAGCATGCACGTTCAAATGCAGATTCCACAAGGTACGTTGACTATTGTGGCGTCTCCGGATGCAGCCTTCATGTCAATGCCCGGCATGGGCATGCGCACGATGCCGGCCGCTCAGAAGACAGAGATGCTGTCGCAACTGCATCACGATCTGGTCTATGTAGCGCAGCATGCCGAGGACCCCGCGTTCACCTTCACGGCCGCCGGCACTGAAAAAGTTGGCGATGTCGAAGCCGCGATTCTCGATATCGGAGGCGCGATTCCCTGGCTGCGCTGGTACATCGATCCCAAGACGGGCTACATTCTGCGCGAGAAATACAAAGGCATGGGCCAGGGTGGACCTTTTGATGGAGAGAGCGATCTCTCAGACTGGCGCACTGCCGATGGACTGACGCTTCCCTATACGCACTTGAACAAGCAAAACGGGCAGCAGACCAGCACGGCGGCATTCAAGAAGATCGAGATCAACCCCGCGATTGATTCCAAGATTTTTGAGAAACCGGCAGAAGAACCGAAACCTGCTCAATAAAGGATGATCGGGTAGTCAACTTGCTCCTGGCTTGTCGTCCCCAAGCCGCGGTTCCACCAGGGTCGGTTCTGGCTTGACGCGGGTCGCGACTCCCGTAGTGGGGAGCATGTGATGCGGGGCGCCGAATTATGCAGGTTGCCACAATTCGATGGGATTTCCTTCAGGGTCATGCAGACGAGCGAAGCGCCCAATGTTGGGATAAGATTCCGGGTCTTTGACCTCGATTCCTGCCGCTCTTAGCTGGGCTACCATTTTGTCGAGGTCGTGCACTCGAAAATTTACCATCCAGGCCTTGTTCGGATCCCCGAAATATTTCGTCGTCTCCGGAAAAGGACTGAATGCGGTCGGTCCGGCCTCTTGTTGCCAAACGTTTCCGCCCTCGCTTGTAGGAGTGAGTGCGATCCCCAGATGTTGCTGGTACCAGTTTCCCAATGCATTGGGATCATGAGCGCGGAAGAACAAGCCTCCGATTCCGGCTACCTTTTCCATTTCGGTTCCTCCCCACACATGTTTCGCAGGCCCCTGCTCAGGCGGAGCCGGACTCGCTGGTTGTGCGCGGTTCAGCGCCACCATGGCTGATTGATTCTGAGGCAGAATGAAGCTGGCCCCGACCGCATATGACAAACTTTGCAGTAGCTGGCGCCGCTGAAAGCTCACTCCATCCTCCCGAAACTTGTGCAAGGTCATCTACCATAACAGCGGAGATGGAATTCTGAAAGCTTTCAATTCAATTAAGCCATGGCCTGGGTGTCGACGCTTCCGGCCTCAATGTTCTAGCGGGATTTTTGTTCTGGGCATTCCGCAAGGCCTTCTAGTCCGCACAAATTGTTCTCGAAGACCATGATGGGTTTGGTCATCAATCGCGCACCAGCCAGCGCGTGCTGATGACCACGATGCGATCGTTCCCGTTTCGCATGAGGCGCATACGTAATCTGGGTGCATAAAAGCTGTGCAGCATGCGTGTGAGTACCTGTTGCTATTTCACGCACTCCGCATCCACAGCCACAATCAGTAATCCCATGTAAGGCGAGAGCATGATTCTGAGGATTCAAGGCATTCCCGGGAGGAAGAGAATCCCGTCGGCAGTGCACTCGCTTGACTCACTCAGGCAATGGGTATCAAATGTGGCCGGCACTCAGGCCCAAGTCGCAGTGCAAGAAGCACAACAGGAGGCGATATGAAGAGAATCGTTCAATGGAGTGTGCTGACTCTAGTGATACTGGCGACTGCGTCGTTCGCAGCAGCCCAAAAGTCCGCCGCAACCGAAAAAGCCGTAGCCGATCTCGAACAACAATGGCTCAAGTCACAGCAGACGAATGACGTAGCTCTGGTCGAGCCGCTGCTGGCCGACAAGTTCGTGGAAACTTCGAGCGACGGCAAAGTCATGGACCGGTCCGCGGCGCTGGCCACGGCAAAAGCCATGAAATACAGCAGTGCCGAATACTCCGATGTGAAGGTGACTGCTTTCGGAAATACGGCCATCGCGACCGGAGGTTTCAAGGGGAAAGGAACCGATGAATCGGGCAAGCCGTTCGACACCACCGAGCGTTGGACCGATACGTGGATGAAAATGGCCAACGGCAAATGGCAATGCATTGCCTCTCAAACCACACCGGTAAAGATGTAACTTTCCCAGTCGGCCGCCGCCCGTAGGATGCCGGCTAAACAGGTTCGAAGATCATGACCAGCCGCCCTTATGTTTGGGGCGGCTTTTCGATTAAGTGAACAGGCATCCTGGCACACTCCCAGATAGCGACTTCAAAAATGATATCGAGGCCATTAGCGGAAGTTCGAGATCATCACGACGTCGCTGGTGCGGTCCCCTCTGGAGAGCAGCAGCTGCTTGCCGTCGCGCGACCAGGAGAAATCGAAGATCAGTCCCGAGGTGAAATGAGTGACCTGATGCGGGTCTCCGCCGAGAAGGGATTGCTCCCAGATGTTGCCCGCGTTGCCGCGGGTGAGTGCGTATTGGAGGGACTTGCCATCCGGGGACCAGCGAAAGCTTTGCGCACCGCTGGGCATCTGAAGCACATGTAGCGGAGCGCCGCCAACGGCTGGAATGACCGCAATTTTTACTTCCGGCACCGGGGAACCTTCTTCGTAGCTGTAGGCGATGAAATTGCCATCGGGGGAAATCAGGCTATCGCCGCCGCCAGCCGCTGTGGCGAGCTCGGTCGGAGTACCGCCTTCAATCGGGAGACGGAAAATTTTATCCACGGACTCCACGTTAGCCCGGTATACCAGCCATTTCCCATCCGGCGAACATTCCGATTCGCCAACCCTGTCGGCGAGCTTGGTCATGTTGGAGCCGTCGAGGTCGGAGCGCATGAGCTGCGGGTCGACTCCGTTATACACGTCGAACAGCAAATAGCGATCGCCGCAGGAGGAATGGCCCCAATAGTTCCGCGCCTCAGGAGCGAGTGCGGTGCGCTGGCTGCCATCGGCATTAATCTGGACCAGATCACTGTCTTCACTGCGGATCAGCAGCTTGCCCGCGGGCCCCGGATACACGGCCCGGTCGATGGTTTCGCCCGAAGTGATCTGGGTGGCGGCTTCCGATTTGCCGCCAGGAGCGATCCAGATGTGCGAGGTCTGTTTCTGATCCACGGCAACCAAGGTGTTCCGGTCGCGTGTCAGATCCAGACGGCCTCCATAGTTGGACAGATCGTTGGTGAAACGGTGGCGCTCGCCTTCGGGATAAGAGATCTCGAAAATCTGGCTACGATTCTGCCTCCCAAGCCCAATCGAAATCAGCAGCGAGTCGCCTTCCGATAGCCAAACTGGCCGGCCCAGAAATTCTGTCACGGAGTAGAGTGGATGCACGCTCCCATCCGCCAGTTCAATCATGTTCAGCACCCAGTGGGTCTGCTTGCCCGTCTCCAGCGTCGAAACAGCGATCTTCTTCCCGTCGGGAGACCAACTGGGCCCAAGCATGGCTATCGTTACGGGATAGGCGGGTAACTTCGCCAGCAATCGATCGGAGGTTCCGTCGGCAGATGCGATGTGAACTTCAGCGGCAGTGCCGCTGGGAACGCCCCGCAAAAATGCAAACTGCTTCCCATCGGGGGAAAAACTGACTGGAGTATCGATATCGCGAATGAGTTGCCGGGGAGTTCCTCCCAGCACGGGCATGACGTAAAGATAGTTGTACAGCTCCGTGGTTTTGTCGGAACGCACAAAATAGATGTAATTGCCGTCGGGAGAAAAGCTCAACCCGCTGAAGCTCACCACATCCGGCGCCAGCACCTGTACATCACTGCGGGTGACGACATGCCGCATCCAAAGACTTTGCTGCTCCCCTTCCCGCTTCACATACACGACGTATTGGCCATCGGGAGAGATCGCCACCAGCGAAGCTTTGCCGCTGTCGGTCAGCTTGGTAATCTCCATGTTCTCCGGATGGAGCGCGCGGGGGTGATGAAGCGTGCGGTAGCCAACGAAAGCAGCGGCTGCTACAACGATCACAGCCATTGCGGCGATCAGGCCGCGAGAGAAAGTTTTCTTTGCAGGAACTGGAGCGGAGACGGCAGACACATGAGCAGACCCAATCTTCCCTGAGTCTGAAGCCGCGGCAACCGCAACGGATCCGCTTTCGACCGCAACATACCCGGAGCCGGTGTCGCGGCGCAGGCGTTTCAGATCAGCGCGCATCTCGGCGGCGCTCTGGTAGCGCAGCTCGCGATCTTTCTCCAGCGCCTTGTTGATGATCTCTTCCAGCTTCGGCGGAATCCCGGGATTGATCCGGATGGCAGGCGTGGGGGCCTTCCCGAGAATTGACTCGAAGATCACGGCCGACGTCTCACCGCGGAACGGAAGCGTGCCCGTTGCCATCTCGTACAGAACTGTGCCAAAGGAAAACAGATCGGTACGGCCGTCGAGATCTTTGCCCCGAGCCTGTTCCGGAGACATATACGCGACCGTGCCCAGAGCCGTCCCGGGGCTGGTTAAATCCTCGATGCTTACCGCCGCCGCCGTCGCTTCCGTGGCGACATTGGCGATCTGGCTGGCGGATGCGTGACTCTGCTGAACTTTTGCCAACCCAAAATCGAGAACCTTGGCGTGCCCTCGCTTGGTCACGAATATATTGGCGGGCTTGATGTCGCGATGAACAATGCCGCCGGCGTGCGCTGCGTCCAGGGCATCGGTGATCTCGATCGCCAGTTCGAGCAACTGCTCGGTTTCGAGCGGGTGCCCCGTGACCAGATGTTTCAGGGTCACACCCTCGAGGTATTCCATCGCGATGAAGGCCTGCGAATCCTGCTCCCCGATATCGTAGATGGTGCAAATGTTGGGATGGTTCAGCGCAGAGGCCGCCTGCGCTTCTCTTTGAAAGCGGGCCAGAGCCTGGGGATTCCGGGCGACTTCATCCGGCAGGAACTTGAGGGCGACGAAGCGGTGCAGGCGGGTATCTTCCGCCTTGTAAACCACTCCCATGCCGCCACCGCCGAGCTTTTCGAGGATTCGATAGTGGGAAATGGTCTGGTCTATCACAGGGGCGAATGTTACGTGGCGGATAGAAGCCAAGTCAACTGAGCGAAGTGCTGCATCTCCTGCGAGCTTTGCGTCACGAAATTTGCCTTGGCGGGGCTGCTCTTTCGGGAAAAATTCGGCTATCCGCCCTCGCCGGGGCTCCCGTCGGAGTTGGTTTGGCCCGTCCGCCTACATCCATGCGTTTTCGTTATGATGAAGCACGACAGCGCCAACCAAGATCGCGAGAAACATCGCAGGAAGCTCAAGGACTAAGGCCATCTTCTGAATGGGTTTGAGCGGTGGCGGTTCTAGGCTCTGCATCGGAACGCCAACCCCTTCTTGGTACTTCACAGGCTGATACTGAGAGACAGCATGAAAGCCGAGCATCGCATGCGGCTGAAAAGACCGTGCGGACCAGACAAACGAAATATGTACTAACGTGAGCAGAATAGGGAGTGCTCGACGAAACCCGATTCGTCGCATATCTGTATTGACACCGGACCCGAACTAAGGTGCGCTGCGATCCTACGCTTCGGGCATGGTTGGTGAAAAATCTCTATTGCACTCATCTTCCCTTGGCCGGGGAACTTGAGTGTAATCGCCTGATTTCGTCAACTATGTTTTGGGAGCGATTCCCATTCAGCCAAGAAGGTGTCCCTCCACTCGCGGAGAGCGTTGTAGAACGTATCGGAGGAAAGCCAGACCTCTCGCACACTAGCCGGATCGACGAGTGATTCGGGGCGCTTGAACGCAATCAGGCGCACTCGATCACCAACGTCGAACTGCAACACATAGCTACCATCATCAAATGCTTCATCGCCATCAGGTGCCCATACGAGCGACTTGGAGTAGAGTGTCTTAGTGAACTCGGCCTCGCTCATACCGAAGTACATTTCGTTCCCGTCGTTATCCAAATAAATGGCACTGGTGTAGGCGTTAGCAATCTCGATGGCAGCGGCATCCGCAAACGGCGCATGATGTGTGCCACGTCCAGCTATTCGTGCCACAACTTCGTCGAACGAACAAGCCAGCATTGACTGACCGGGGGATTTGATTCCGTAGCCTTGGCCGCCGACGTGGATCACGAAGAATCCGAGTCCTCGCCACGAGGGTTTCTCAAAGGCGCGGGTAATCTCCGATTCAATCGCAAAGAGGGATGTATCTCCAACTGTCATTCGCTAAGCATTTTACCCGGACGCGATAGTTGGCGAAACATCCCCATTTCACTTAAAACCCTCCGTCAGGACCTGATCCGCCCGTAATCTACTCACAGCTCTTAGGATCGTATACATTGGCCCCGAATGAACGATAGCAGCACGATTTGCTCACCCCGACTCGTGGACTTGGTCGTGGCCGATACATTTGACCCGCCCGTGACTCAAGCTGGCTTTGCAAAGATCAGCGCTCGCAAGTATGTTCGCAAGCGTTTTATCGGAACGCGGGATGTTATCGAACTTCGCTCAGACAGAGGAAGCCTGATTCTCATTTGGGGCTTCTCGTTTGATTTTGTGCCTCACATTGCAGGTCGATTTACGGAAACCGTACGCTGGCACAGAACCGACAAGTCCACGAATCCGGACTTGCGATACTCCGGGCTTGGGAAGTTGTGTTCTGGCCCAAGAGAACAGGGAGCAGCAATCCAACTCTGGCGCGGCGAATCCCAGCTCCGACAAGAGGCGCAGTTGTCAAAAGACCGACTTCTCCCAAAAGCGTTTGCGAAGCTGGACTCAGTTCGCAATCTCCACGATGTTCGCGACTTGTTCGAGTCGGAAGCGCGTGAGACCTACTTCTTCAACTTCCCTCAAATAGTGCTCGCATATGCTTTTTACCTAGCGAAGACCGGGAATGAAGTCGGTGCTCGACACTACATGTCTGAGTGGCTCAAGCGTTCGAATCATAGGGAGGAGACCCAAAAGACGCTGGCGCGGTTATTCGAAGAAGCGGCGGCGTCTCCTTTCACGGTTCAATGAACGGTGGCCTAGTTTCGCAGAATGATTGGTGTAACATCCCCATTACACTCAGAATCCGCTTTGCGGCTCAAAGCGTAAAATGGCCTGATTTCGACACCTATAATGAATGCCGGTGAGAAAATGGGACGGTTGTCCATGCCTGATTGGTACTCGCACTATATTTACCTGATACTCGGGATCATCTCATTTTCCGGGGCGGTGGTTTCAACATGTACAGGAAAAACGTCGGCACGCACTGGTCGTTGGATCGATCGCGCTAAAGAACCGAAAACGTTTTGGTGGGTAGTCGCAATATATTACCTCGGTGCTGTTCTGTTCGTCGGACTCTACTTGCATCAGACGGGCGCGATCTGAAAGTGCTTCACGCAAATAGTGGTGATTCTCCGGTAAGCGAGAACCCGCCAAACCGTTGTGATGATGGTTGACGTAACATCTCGATAGCGCTCAAATTCCTCGGCGAACTGGGAACTTGAGCGCTATCGCCTGGTTTCGACAGTTGAGAATTATGGTGCTGCGACTTCGCGTTGCAAGACTATCTTTGATCAGAGGAAGTGTATAG
>Ga0070734_10002705_pt1 | contig 20513 bp, 20 predicted proteins | sample Coa_R1_8_FD_66444 | JGI IMG/M metagenome (GOLD analysis project Ga0070734, IMG submission 66444) | Surface soil microbial communities from Centralia Pennsylvania, which are recovering from an underground coalmine fire - Coalmine... | ecosystem: Environmental > Terrestrial > Soil > Unclassified ... | reverse complement strand
AGTTCTTAATCGTTATTTCAACTTGCATGGCGATCAATTTACCAGATGTCCAGCCAGTCACACGTCATGCGGGCGACAATTTTGATCGCTCCTTGCGTCTCACCCGCGCCACAGCCCGGCGCCTTCACCAAAGCCCGACTCAATTCGCCTTGTCTTTTCGCTGCAACTGATGTTCATCTTTCTCCTTCACTCTCTCCTCCTTCCCCAAACCCTCAACGTGCTCAACTCAATCACTTCCACTGGACACTCCGGCCAGTTGTGCACCCAGCACACAATCAAATCGCACCCGCTGAGCAAGTGGCCGTGACGCAGGAAATTCCGGCTCTCTTTTTCAAACTCAACCTTTACCAGCTGCCAGCGTTGGTCGTCGATCTTACGCATCGCCTCGCAATCGGGAAACTGCTCCCGGATTCGCATCACCACAAAACCCAGGTCCCAGGACACCATGCCGAACAGGTACACCACTCCCATCTCGTTAGCCGGGCCAAAAGCCATGCCCCAGTCCATCATCGGTGGACCATAAACTGGACGGTCAGTCAAAATCTTGCCCGTTCCCGGCGGCCCACTGGTCGAAAGAGCGGTCGAGTTCGCCAGCCATGTCCCCTCGCCGGTCGCCTTCGCTATGTCCAGCACGTCCGCCCACTGGCCGGGTAAGCGCTCGTGCCGTTCCGCGTATGCCACCATCGCTTGCGGCACCTGTCGCCAGCCTTTGAATCGGCTCACCAGAGGCTTGGAGCTGTATGCGCTCTCCCGTTCGTATTCAAAAATCGTCGGCAGCTTTCCTGTTTTGCGCACCACTCCCGCCCAGTCTTCAAACAGATCTTCCAGCGGCGTTGGCGCGCCTCGCGGAGGCTCCATGCCACACGCCCGCACCGCCATTCCGTAATTGCCAAACAATTTGCGGATGGTGCGCGTGGACACATGGACTCGTTCGGTTAACTCACCCAGGCTTGGCGTGCGCCCCAGTTCCTGCGCGCACTTCCGGATAGCAGCGATGATCTCTTCCTTCTTCACAGTTCACCTCGCATAAAAAAGGCCACCCATTTTTGGGTGGCCCGATTCAGAATTTTGTTTTTTACAAATACTGTGGACCGCAGGCCGGGGTCCCCGGCAAGTCCCGATTTTGGCTTGCTGGGGTGGAGACGCCCTCGCCTGCGTCTTTTTTTGCATATTCCTGAACTTTTTCTAGGGGTCTAAATAGATGAATGCAGCTCAGTCACAAAGGCCATTTGCAAGTTGCCAATTTCTAGCTGCCTTTCCCGCAGTCGCCCTCTCCCTCTCGACATGTCATCCCGAACTTCGACTGGCGAACCTCGGTGAGCCGGCGAATGTGAGGGATCGGCTCCGCTGCCGCCTCGCGTGAGCCAGCATGCTTCATCTCCTCAAGTTTTTGTGGGATTTGCCGACTAAAGGCTGGCTCGATGAACGCTGCTCAAACACAAAGGCTAATGGCCAACGGCTAATTGCCAAGTGCTTTATCGCCGCTAAAACACAAAAAGCCAAAGGCTAAGAGCCAATGGCCAACAGCCGCCTTTTTCGCACACTCCCGCGACCTATCCGGTGGCGATGTGTTGCGCAAGAATGCAGCCCCTTTTCAGGGACACACTCTAGTCCACGGAGGCCGCGGTAACTGGGACCCAAACGGTAGGCCACAGACCACAGAGTTGCAGGCCTTTTTGGGTTTCCCCGCGCAATTGGCTGCTTGCCAACTGCGGTCATTTCCGGCGCCGCTCCCGTCAATGTCACCCTCACTTTAGACGAAAATGAAACGAAAGTCAAATACTATTTTATTAGATGCCGCTCCTGGCCTTGCTATCCTGCATACCGTTTTGGTGCATTAAGCTTCAGCTTTATACGCAGGTGGTTTCAACCAGACGGCAAATCCTCTATAATTCGCGCTTCAGAATGAGTGAAACCACAAACTTGAACGCTACAGAAACTCCGGCTCCCGCAGCGTCCTCAGGCGCCATGGACATCAACCAGATCCAGGCAATCCTGCCGCATCGCTACCCGTTTCTGCTGATTGACCGGGTAGTGGAAATAGAGCGCAAGAAGAGGATTGTGGCCATCAAGAATGTGACCATCAATGAGCCATTTTTTGCCGGCCATTTCCCCAACTTCCCCATCATGCCCGGCGTGCTGATTGTAGAAGCCATGGCCCAGGCCGGCGGCGCCATGCTGCTTAAAGAAGTTGAAGACCGCAGCGATAAATTGATTGTCTTCACCGGCATAGAGAAGGCGCGCTTCCGCCGTCCGGTGGTGCCGGGCGACCAGCTTCGGATTGAGGTCGTGATGGTGAGTTGGAAAGAGGGAGCGTCACGCATTGCCGTGCGCATGGAAGGCAAGGCATTTGTGAATGGCAAAGTGGTCTGTGACGGCACCGTAAGCGCGCAACTGGTATCGCTCAAGCGCGGGCAGATAAGCACGGAATCTCCGGCTGAAACAACGGAATGATCCATCTATAAGTCATGATCCATCCCACAGCATTGATAGATCCCCAGGCGCAGGTGCATTCAACCTGCACGATAGGGCCGTATTGCGTGGTGGGCGCAGGCGTGGACCTGGGTGAGCAGTGCGAATTGATGTCGCACGTGGCCATCTATGGGCCAACAAAGATTGGCTCGCATAACCGCTTCTTTCCTTGCTGCGCGATTGGCGGCGAGCCGCAGGACCTGACCTATAAAGGTGAGCCGACCCGTCTCGAAATCGGCAGCCACAATGTTTTCCGTGAATACGTAACCATCAACCGGGGCACAACCAAGGGCGGCGGCGTGACGAAGATCGGCAGCCACACGCTGCTGATGGCGTATGCCCACGTGGGCCACGACTCCGTGATTGGCGACCATGCCATGCTGGTGAATGCAGCCACGCTCGCCGGACACGTTACCGTGGAAGCGTGGGCGGTGGTGGGCGCGCTGTGCGCGGTCCATCAATTCACCAGGATCGGCGCGCACTCTTACATTGGCGGAGGCACCATTATTACCAAGGATGTCCTGCCATTTGCCAAATGCGCCACTCCGCGGGAAGTAAAAACCTACGGCCTGAATTCAGTGGGATTGCAGCGTCGTGGCTTTAGCGAGGATCGCATTCAAAAAATCCATCGCGCATTTCGAGTGCTGCTGAATTCCAAGCTGAACACCTCTCAGGCCGTGGAAAAATTGAGGTCGGAAGCTGATCGCGGTGAAGACGTGGATATGCTGGTTCGATTTATAGAAGACTCAGAACGCGGCGTTATCAAATAAGAAAAGGACTTTCAGGCTGCCCGTACTGGATTTGGTTCATTCGCAAGTCCAGTATCGGGTTCGATTGTCAGCCGGGGTTCCGCCGGTGCCGCTGTTGCAGATGGGGCCTCTTCCGGCGCAGAAGCTTCGCGCGGCTGCGGTACAGCATTCTCTTCAGCGCCACGCATTAAAGCATCGGCATAACCCAGATAGTGCCGGACGTAGCTTTGCTCTTCCGGACTCAAATCAGGGTCAACACGGTCCATCAAGACCTCATTCTCTGACGTCATGCCGGGGATTTTGTACCGGCCATGGCGCTTTTTGAACGGGACAAGGTTCTTGCTTCTGAGCTGGTCTGGAATTATCCGCATGTTTACTCTTTGGTTATGATGCTGATTGCGCGGGTTAGGTGTGCTTACTACTGAAGAATTAAAAGCAATTGATACACTGATCCAGATGATTGAGGGCCAAAAACTCGGGCTCATTGCAGGAAACGGCAGTTTTCCTTTGCTGCTGCTGGATGCGGCCCGCGCGCAGGGCGCTCAGGTGGTCGTGGCCGCCATCAAAGAAGAAACTTCCCCTCTGATTGAGAGCCGCGGCGCCGCCACGGTCCACTGGATGTCACTGGGCGAACTCAGCAAGCTCATTGATTTTTTCAAGCGTGAAGGCGTGAGCACCGCGATCATGGCCGGACAGGTCAAGCACAAGCAGATATTTTCATCTATCCGTCCCGATTGGCGGCTGGCCAAGGTGCTTTTGTCCCTGGGAACGCGCAATACGGATTCTTTGATCGGCGCGGTGGCCAAGGTGCTGGAAGACGAAGGCATTCACCTGATCAGCTCCACGTCGTATCTGGAACCGCTGCTGGCGCGACCGGGAATACTAACGCGCCGCAGGCCAAGTGAAGCCGAGCAGAAGGATATCGACTATGGCCGACAGGTGGCGCGTCATCTGGCCCAGTACGATATTGGCCAGACCGTCGTTATTGCCCAGGCTGCCTGCGTGGCCCTGGAAGCGATGGAAGGCACCGACGCTACCATCATCCGGGCAGGCGAGCTGATGAAGAGCGCTGCCATCGATGGCGACTCAATGCTCAGCCGCAAGCTGACAGTGGTAAAAGTCGCCAAGCCCAACCAGGACATGCGCTTTGACGTGCCGGTAATCGGTCTGAAAACGATTGAGACGATGGCACAGGCCGGAGCAACGTGCCTGGCGATCGATGCAGGGAAGTGCCTGTTTCTGGATGGCGACAAGATTATTCATGCGGCGGATGAGGCAGGAATTGCGGTGGTAGCGGAAGAACGGTGATTCACCGTAAAGGACAAGAAAAATATTATTTTTCCGCAATATTTTTCCGGCATATCATCTCTGCCCATGGAAAGCCCCGACCAGCAATTCTGGCAGCTGAAGGAAAATTATGAGCACATGAGCGAAGGTGAGCTTTGCGCCCTCGCCGAGTCTGCCTACGACCTTACGGAGAGCGCCCGCAGGCGCTGCAGGCCGTAATCACGGAGCGCGGGTTTGATGCCCGGCTCAATCTTGAGCGGCCCGCGATTCCACTGACCGAGCCGCCCGTGGACGATGAGGGGGCTGATAAATTTCAAGTGGCCCGACAATGTCGAGCACGCGTGGCGCTGGATGAGAATTTTAACTGCGGCAGGGATTCCTTCTTTCCTTGGGCCGGACAACGTCATGCACCTGGAGGAATTCCGGGGTAGGTTTGACGGCCCGATCAGCCTGAAGGTTAGGGACGTCGACCGGAGCCGAGCATACGCCGCCGTGGCGCGTGCGTGGGAACTCGCCGACCTGGCGCGCGCCAAGGACGGCAACGAAGAACCCGAAGAGAAGAAGGATTACGCCATTCTTTGCCCGAAGTGCCGCTCCGCGAAGGTGGTACTGGAAGGGCGGGACTCGAACCTGGCGGAGCCGCCTCCCACGGCCAAGTTCCAGTGGCGCTGCGATGAGTGCGGCCATCAGTGGGAGGACGAGGGCACCGTGCAGGAAGTTCCCGGCGGCCAGTCCTGGCCGGGAGAAGAGTTTCCTTCCCCTTCTGAAGAATAGGATCCGAAATGACGGCGACCTGATAGCGGTTCCGGGCCTTGCTGTTTTGTTTGCCATCACCCCTTTCTCCTTTAAGACTTCCGCCTCTTTTCCGCGCTCACTCTCATCCGTCCATAGTGGTTGCGGTCGTCAGCCTCGCGCCTGCCCACGTCGGCCATGATTTGAGAGTTGATCTTAGCCCATAGGTCGTTTGTGATAACGCTCTGATGGTGTACGTAATCTCCCCTCAGCACGCCTCTCGTTTCCAGTTTGTTGAGTGCGGTGATGATCTGCTCAAAGGCGCGATTGATTACAGCCCACGTCTCGTAAACGTCGGCTTTGATTTGTTCCAGTTCCATCTCATCAGGTTCCATAGGTCTATTGCTTTCACAAAAACTAGTGTGTGGGAATATTCCCACACAGAACGCCCATGATACGCCGATTATTATCGGTATGTCGAGAGGCAGGCGTCCGACAACGCTGACCATAAAATTTGGCAAGAGAATTGAATCTCTACGGAAGAAGCGTGGCTGGGATCAAGCGGACTTGGCTGCCCACACTGGCATAGAACGCGGACACATCTCAGAAATTGAGAATGGGAAACGGTTAATTAATCTAGCAACGCTGCAAAAGCTGGCGAAAGGGCTTGATACCAGCATGGCAATGCTGCTCAGAGGACTTTAAATCAATATTATTGCCAATCCTGGTCTTTGTCGGCCACAGTCTTTCCCGCTCGCTGCAACAATTCTTCCACGCATTTCTGAACGCGATTTGCCCGCACCTCGGGAGTGCGATAGTAGAAGATCCCAAACAGATGCGCGCGGCGATGCGATGGAGACATGCGCTGCCATTGTTCGGCGGCCCGGGGATTCTGGCGGAAAGCCAACTGCATGATGGGAGGCGGCTCGCGTTCGGCCTCCATGATCTCCATCAACCATTCGGCAAACCGTTGAGACCTGCTCTTTCGAGCTTTTGAGGTCTTGCACTGCGCAATCCATTTGGCAATTTCATGCCGACGCGATGGATTCAGCGATTCAAAGAACTTGAGCAGCCGCTTTGACTGTCCTAATTCACGCAACAGCTCTGCGGGCGGTGCAACAGTGACGCGCGGACTTGTATCCGGCTGGAGCCGAAATTTCGCCGTCAGTCCTGCTGCGGTCTTGCCGCCGGAAAGCAACTTCTTGTTGACGATGAGAAAGTGGCCGCCCTGGCCATCGGGGAAAAGAGTGGCTGCGAAAGCGAAGCCGTTGATTTCACCCTGAACTTTTATCTGTCCGTGCTTGCCCCAGAGCTTGGCGGCGTCAAAAGGAACGCACGCAATCACCCAGCGCAGACGGTCAGCAGTGCGCTCCAACACTGCTGCAAAGGTCTTTGCCCGCATGGATTTTATTTTGGGCTTGGACGCCGGCATCGGGCCATAGTCTAACAGGCAGCGCCCAAAACCTTTGAAACACGAACAGAGGAAACGAAGGGGCTTGATTTTTGAAACTTATTCCTCCGTTTCCTCATTTCCTCTGTGTTTCAGCTTTTGCTCAAGCGTCTTTGCTCTTGATGTCCTTGATCGGCTTGGCTGGGCGGGGACGTTTTTCCTCAGCATTTCTGGGGCTGATTACATGCTTCTCAAAGTCATGCGCGACGGAGGGATTCAGGTTGCCGCCAATCGTGTTGGGGACCTTGGGAATGTTTTTGCCGGAGGTTTCGTTGCGCTGCTGTGTCCGGATCGGCATTTGCAGGATTTTGCTTTCGCCGTGCGGGTTCGGGCTTTTCTCTGACATCCCCTTGCCTGACTGTCGTCCTTGTGGGGGAACTACCCTGGGCCCTTTGCGCTCTGCCATACGCCACCTCTCACATCAAGTGAGATGGCCGGGGATGACGCGGGGTGGCGTCAAAATCGAGAGCTGACGCCAACCCGCAGGACCCAAATGGACTTTGCCGCGTTTCCTACCAGACGCGGCACGCGTTTTCATGCACCAGAGGCTTGCCTTTGGCGCAGCCAAACGCTTTGGCAAATTCCGGCATGTTCGCAATGGTGTTATTCACCCGGTACTTGGGAATTGAGTGAGGATTGGTGAGGACCGCGGTGCGCATGATTTCAGGTCGCAATTGAGCGCACCAATTATTGGCAAATGACAGAAAGAAACGCTGCACTTCCGTCAGTCCATCGTCGCCCTTGGTTTCAAGCGTTTTTCCCTGTTGCTTCAGGTCATTCTCCAGCGCGATGAGCGCCAGGTAGAGACCGCCATTGTCCGCGGTGTCTTCACCCTGGGTAAGAAGCCCGTTCTGCTTCACGCCGGCTTCGGGAATTTCCTGTGTGTATTCGTCAGAAATGCACTTGCCCCGCTCGTCATAGTTTTTGGCGTCTTCGGCAGTCCACCAATCGTGCAGATTGCCTTTATCGTCGAACTTGCGGCCCTGATCGTCAAAGCCGTGCGTGATTTCATGGCCAATCACGGCGCCTTCAGCGCCAAAGTTTGTAGCGTCGTCCGCATCAGCGTTGAAGAAAGGCGGCTGGAGAATTCCAGCAGGGAAGTTGATGGTGTTGAATTGCGGATCATAGTAAGCGTTAATCGTGGGCGGCGTCATGGTCCAGTCATAGCGGTCAATGGGCTTGCCGATCTTCTGCAGCCAGCGGTTGTACTCAAACGCCGTGGCACGATGCACGTTTTCCAGATAATTATCGGGCTTGATTTCCAGAGCGGAGTAGTCGCGCCACTTATCGGGATAGCCGACTTTATCCAGGATGCCATGGAGTTTGGCGCTGGCCTGTTTCTTGGTCGCGTCAGTCATCCAGGACACGTTGGTGATGTCCTGGTCCAGAGCGCCTTCAATGGCTTTCACAATGCGCAGCACACGTTCTTTGCTGTCCGGCGGGAAAGCGCGGGCAACATAGGCCTGGCCCAGTGCTTCACCCAGCGCGTTATCCGTGGAGTGGACGCAACGCCGCCAGCGCGGCGAAAGTTCCGGTGTGCCTGTGAGGGTGTGCGCGAAGAAGTTGAAGTTTTCATTGACGAACGCCTTGCCCATATACGGAGCGGACTCATGCGCCAGCTGCCATTTAAGATAGGCCTTCCAGTGGGCCAGGGGATGCTGCTGGATGGCGTGGTCGAGGCCCTTGAAGAAATCCGGCGAGGTCACAAGAAACGTCTGCTGCGCGGGGGCGTGCACCAGCGTCAGATAGCGCTGAAAGTCGAATGAAGGAGTTAACTTCTGAAGCTCCGCCAGCGTCATTTTGTTGTTGATGTTTTTGGGGTCGCGGCGTTTCACCACGTCCATGGCCGCATTGGCCAGCTCGCTTTCAATCTGCATTACGATGGCAGCGTCAGCGGTGGCCTGTGACTGGGACTCTCCGCTGAGTTTGAGCATGTTGGCGATATGCTCCAGATATTTCTTGCGGATCTCCTGGGACTTGGCATCGTCTTTGGAATAGAACTCGCGTCCGGGCAGTGAGAAGCCGCCCTGGTCAAACTGTGCAACGGTCTTTTGCGCGTCGTCATAATCCTGAATGGCGGACAAGCCGAACAACGGAGCGAAAGTGGCATTATCATCGGCAACCCATACATTACCGATGTTGGAATGCTGGTGGGCAATCTGATCAACCAACTGGGATTTCTGCTTGAGATCGTCAATGCGCTTCAACTCCGCCTGAAAGGCCCTGGCGGATGAGCTTTCAACGGCGCTCTCATCCATGCAACTGGTCCAGTAATCGCCGATCTTCTGTTCCACTGCCGTGCGGCTTTGTTTCTTTGCTGCGGCTGCTTCCAAGGCCTGACGCAGCACCGTCTCATTCCATTGCTGCAACGGGCCGGCCACGCCCCAGGCCGCGCGATCAGGAGGAATGGGATTGGCGGCAAAAAATTTGCTGCAAGTGTACTGGTAAAAATCCGTGCACGGATCGATCTGCGGATTTACCTGGTCAGAGCTCATGTGCTCAAGCTTGGGCAACTCTTCTGACGAGGGGCCTTTCTGCTGGGAAAAAGCAAATGTGGAAACGCACAAGAAAACCATGAGAAACAAGCGACGCATTCAAAATCCTCCTGAAGGGTAAAGCGCAGACGGGTTATTTCTATCGAAATCTCTATGTGATCAGACGCATGAACACGGAAATGGTGGGCAAGAAATCAAACAACACCCGGTTAACTGTCACTTTCCAGCCTTGGCTTTGGCCTGCTGGTCCCTGCGCTCGCTGGCCCAGCGCTCTTTGGTGACCTGGTGGCTGCGGCTCAGGGCCAGAGCGTCCGCGGGAACGTTTTTTGTAATGGTTGAACCGGCGCCTACGTAAGCGCCCTTGCCAATACGAACGGGCGCTACAAGGGTTGAATCGCTGCCGATGAAAGCGCCTTCTTCAATCACGGTCATGTGCTTGTTGACGCCATCGTAATTGCAGGTGATGGTCCCTGCTCCCACGTTCACGCCGGCGCCGATGTCCGAGTCGCCCAGATAAGTGAGGTGGTTGGCTTTGGCGCCGCGTCCCATGCGGGTCTTTTTTGTTTCCACAAAGTTGCCCACATGCGCACCCTCACCAATTTCACTTCCCGGACGCAAATGCGCGTACGGACCAAGCTGCGCTCCGGCGGCGATGGTGGATTGATCAATAACGCAGCCGGACCTCACCAGCACATTGTTCGCGATTTGCGAATCGCTGATGATGCTGAAAGAGCGTATACGGCAGTCTGAACCAATGCGCGTGCGGCCAAGAATCTGGACGAATGGCTCAAGGATTGTGTCGGGGCCGATTTCAACCTCATTATCGATTGTGCATGTTTCAGGCCGATAAATGCTGACGCCCGCTCCCATGAGCAAGATGCATTTTCCAGCGCGCATCATCGCATCCAGAGACGACAGCTCTGCCAGAGTGTTTGCGCCCAGGACTTCCGCGGGATCGGAAGCCTTGAGAGCCAGTACAGTAGCTTTGTTTTTTACCAGCAGGGCAGCCATGTCTGTGAGGTAAAGCTCGTGATGCGCGTTGTCTGTGCTGAGGCGGTCAATATTGGCGAACAGCGGCCTGGTGGCAAAAGCGTAAATACCGGAATTGATCTCACGTTCTTTCTGCTGAGATTTTGTCAGCGCCTTCTGCTCCACGATGGCTTTCACGCGATCACTGGTGCCGGCGCGAATCACGCGACCGTAACCAAAAGGATCGGAAGGCGCGGCCGTAAGAATCGTCATGGAGGATTTTTTGCTGAGATGGAAATCGCGCAAACGAGCAATGGTTTCAGGACGGATCAAAGGCACGTCACCGGAGAGTACGAGGATATTTTGGTATGAAGCAACCTGTTCGCGAGCGCACATGACTGCGTGTCCGGTACCGCGCTGTTCAGCCTGCAAGACAAACTGAACGCCCAAGGGAGCAACAGCCGCGCGCACCTTTTCCGCCTGATGGCCGACGATGACAAAAATGTGCTCGGCGGGAACGATCTGCTGGGCGGCCTTGATTACATGCGCCAGAAGCGGCTGGCCCGCAATCTCATGCAGGACCTTGGCGCGGCTGGACTTGAGACGCGTACCTTTCCCCGCTGCCATGATTACTATGGCGAAATCAGGATTGCCGTTGTTTTTCTGGTTAAGCATCAAGCCATCATCTTAAAGCCTGCCGGGCCAGTTCCGGGGGGCGACGGACGGAATATGCCAGCCGCATCAGTTCCTGGCAGAGGCGGTCAGTGGCGTGACGGGCAAAATGGCTTTCCATGATGAAATTGCCGGGAATGCATTTGACGCCGAGCGCCTCAATGGCAGGAATATCAGCTTCCACCTGCTCGGCATGCTCTTCCGCATAGCGCTCTCTCATGCTGGCTGAAACGGGGACCGTATTTACCAGGGCGTAATCAAAAATTCTGCTCGGCGAGTGATCATAAATGGCCCGGATGTGGTCAGAGGCTTTCATGTGCAGGCTTTCATTGGCTTCCGTCATCAGATTGCAGATGAATACCTTGACGGCGGGCGAAGCCGCAATAGCTTCAGGAATGCCACGAACCAGAAGATTCGTGACCAGGCTTGTGAAGAGCGAGCCTGGGCCCATGGTGATGACGTCAGCAGCGGCAATGGCTGCCAATGCCTGCGGCAGCGGCTCAGGATTGGCCGGCACAATCTGCAGCTCGACGATGCGACGCTGGCTGGCATTGATATTGGTCTCACCCAGCACCTGCGAACCATCGTCCATAATGGCTTTGAGCTGGACATTGGCTGAAGTGGCAGGGAGGATATGCCCGCGGGTGGCCAGAATTTCCGAAGCCTGCTGAACGGCCACAGCGAAGTCACCCGTCATGGCGGTGAGAGCGGCCAGAAACAAGTTGCCGAAGTTGTGACCTTCCAAATCGCCGGGACTCGAGAAGCGATATTGAAACAGCTTGGAGAGAAAGTTCTCATCTTCAGAGAGCGCGACAAGGCAGTTGCGGACATCGCCCGGCGGCAGCATGCCCAGCTCACGGCGCAGCCGTCCACTGGAGCCGCCATCATCACTTACGGTGACCAGTCCGGTGAGATCTGATATGTAAGGGCCATCGGGAGCAATTTCACCGGTGCGCACCGTGTATTGCTTAAGGCCTTTGAGCAGGGTGGAAAGGCCGGTACCGCCACCGATGGCGACAACACGAATCCCGCGAGCTGAGCGGCCGCGATTCTGCTCTGCTGGCGACGGCATGCGCGTTGCGCTAGCGCTTCCTTTGGTCGAAGTTGGAAGACGGAAGATCAGTAGGCTCAGGGTAGAGCAATTCAGTAAAGCGGGGATCGTCAGCCATATTCTGGAAATCCGAATCGTTCCGGGCATGGAAACGGTTCTGCGGATTCAGGCGGATGGATTCACCCAGATTCTTGAGCGAGCTTTCAACCTGGCCGGTAAGGCAATCCACCACGGCCATGCCGTAATAAGCAAAGTCCGCCTTGGGATTGCTCTTGAGGATCTTCTCCATATGGGTGCGGGCCTGATCAAACTGGCCTCCATTCAGGAGAGAAACAGCGTAATCAAAGTGCTCCTCATGGGTCTTAAAAGTGGTGGCCGCGCCGGCCAGTTGCTGATTGCAGAGGTTCAGGTGGACGCGGGCGCGATCCATCAGTTCGCGGTTACCGGCTGCCAGTATCTTTTCCAGCAATGTCTTGGCTTTTTCGAATTTGTGCTCCTGCATTGCCTTGACGGCAGCTTCATAATTTTGCACAGCCTGTGCAAAACCAGGGTCTTCCCTGAACGTCGGCTTTTGCGGCGGAGCAGGTGGTTTCTTGCCAGCCATGGTCTTTCTAGTCCTAATGGGTTTTGATTTCAACGGTTTAGCAGGTAAACGCTCAACGCTACCTGCCAGTTTCTTCTTCATTCTATTGTTTCCTTGCGGCTCAGGTCAGAATAAGCAATGAAAACGGGCTGTGGAAATCAGAAGAACTAGCTATCCCACAGCGACAGAGCCGCTCAGGGGTTCAGCCCTTTATACGCAGAAAAAACGTATGCGTCAACTGCACCAAATTGTGTGCAACCAGTTAGTTTACCGGCTCTGGATTTTGAAGATCCAGCAACTTATAGTCGCCGCGCATAATGCCATCACGAATCATCTTGGCTGACCAGCCCTTGCGGGACTGGCGATAAGAATAAAGCGATTCCTGCATGCAAGTGCCGCAGTTCGCGCCATGCGTACCCTCAAAGCAGCTGCGCAGGCTGGCGTGGCCATGGTTGCGATCGCAAAAACAATAGCAAGGCATCTGATACATAACTGAACCGGCTTTGGCGGCGGCTTTGTAGGAAGCTACCTGAGCGGGGGCGATCAAGCCCTGGTCCGCAAGCTGCTTTTGCGTGAGAATGGGCGGCAGCGTAGTACCGGCCTTGGGTGGCGCGGGATGGAACGCCGGAACCTCAGCGGCCTGGTTCACAAACTGAGCGTGCGTCATGCCAGCGGCAAGAAGGACAGCGAGGATACCTAAAAAGTGCTTCATATCCTGATTATTTTACTCCAGAATAGGAGTCACTGAAATAGGGACCTTGCAAGCCTGCGATCTACGTATAATCAGGAAACGGGAGCCGCTTTAAGTGGAGACGCCACAACAGGAAACAATCCAGGTACAGACGGAGCCGCCGGCGCCCGCGCCGGAATCCAGTGGTCTGCGAACGCTCCGCACGTGGATGCGCGACCTGTTCTTTTCCGTGCTGGTTTCATTCTTCATCATTCTGTTTGTCTATCAACCGGTGAAAGTAGAAGGCGGCAGCATGGAGCCGGGCCTGGAAGACCAGGAGCGTATCTTCATCAACAAGCTGGTGTACCGGCTGGAGAGCATTGAACGCGGCGACATCATTGTGTTTCGCTACCCGCGCGATACGCGCAAGAGTTTTATCAAACGCGTGATTGGGCTGCCGGGCGACCATATCAAAATAGCTTACGGGCACGTCTACGTGAATGATGAACAGCTCTCAGAGCCTTATGTGCCTTCAGACTACCTTGATGCCCGCTCCTACTCGGATATTGTGGTGCCCGGCAATTCCTACTTTGTTCTGGGCGACCATCGATCCATGTCCAATGACAGCCGCGATTTTGGCCCGGTAATGCGAAGCTACATCTATGGCAAAGCCGTCTTTGGCTATTGGCCCATGGAGAAGCTGGGAATGCTGCACTAAAGAAGCAATTAGCAATTAGCCGTTAGCAAAACCACAGAAGAAGCCAGCTCCGCTCGGGACCTAAATAGATGCGCCTTCAAACCAGCTTTCTGTTTGCGCTCCTGATGTGTTGCGCGCCCGCGGCTGGACAACTTACTTCCTCCCAAACAAAAGCCGTGGATGCGTTGATGATGTCCTATGCTTCCGAGCACCATGTGCCGGGCCTCTCGATTGCAGTTGTGCAGCAAGGCCGTGTGGTGATGACGCAGGGCTATGGGCTGGCCGACATTGAAAACAACGTGCCGGCAACTGCCGACACCGTCTTTCGTATCGCGTCGCTATCGAAGTCAATTACAGCGTCGGCGGTCATGAAGTTAGTCGAATCGGGAAAGATTGATCTGGATGCGCCAATCCAGAAATATTGCCCGGCATTTCCGCCGAAGCCATGGCCCATCACTACGCGAGAGCTGATTTCACATCAGAGCGGCATTCGCGATTACCGGAACGAAGAAGAGACAGTTAATACCCGCCATTACACGAGCATCAATGAAGCACTGGCGCAGTTTGCCAATGATCCCCTGGATTTTGAACCCGGTATAAAGATGCAATACACCAGCTACGGCTATATCGTCCTTGGCTGCGTGATTGAAGGCGCGAGCGGAACAACCTACGATCGCTACATGCGCGAAGCAGTTTTCGGTCCGGCACAAATGATGGCCACTCGGCTGGACGATGTGTTCGCTATCATTCCGCATCGCGCGCATGGCTACGGTATTTCTTCAAGTGGCGAGTTGCAAAACGCTGTGTTTGTGGATGCAAGCAACAAGCCTCCGGGCAGCGGAATCAATTCAACCGCGCGCGACATGGGCAACTTTGTGACTGCGCTGTACTCGGCGAAGCTGGTTACTAAATCAACGCTGGAACAAATGCTTATACCGGCCAGGACGCACGATGGCAAAGAAACGATTTATGGTATCGGCTTCTTTCTTGGCGGCCCCATTGGCGCCTATAAAGGACTGAAGGAGGCGGGGCACGGCGGCGATCAGCAGGGATTCAGCAGCATTTTGTATCTTCTGCCTGAAAAGCAGTTTGGCGTGGTGATTCTTACGAACATTGAAGCGCCGAATATTTCGCTGGATTTTATCGGGCTCTCACGCAAGATTTACGACATTGTCTCTGCGCGATGAATCACGCGCGGCGGCGGTCCGGCGAAAAAAGAAGCATCCACGGTGTGTTGACGCCTATCGAATTCTTTTGAAGGGTCTGCAAATAAAAACCAATGTTCAAGAAGCTTCAAGTTGCGCTCATCCGCAAGTTTGCCCGCAAACGCCTGGGCAAAGACATTGCTCCGCTGCAAACGGTTGCCACGCATCCTGACGTGCTAATTCCCTATACCAAGTTCAGCATGGCGCTGGAGAAAACCAACCTCGTCCCGGCCAAGCTGAAAGTCCTGGGACAGATTCGCGCGGCCGAGCTGGTGGAATGTCCTTTTTGAATCGACATTAATTCTGCCGGGGGCAGAATCGCAGGTCTGAGCGACGATCAGATCCGCAACCTGAACTGGTACGCGGAAAGCGACCTTTTTTCTCCTGACGAAAAACTTGTGCTGGAAATGGCGGACGCTATCACAGCAACGCCGGCGAAAGTGACCCCGGAGCTGCGCCAGCGGCTGCAACAGCGGTTTTCAACTCCACAACTGGTGGAACTGGCTGCGGCGATTGCGTGGGAGAATTATCGGGCGAGATCGAATCGAGTGTTTGGATTTGGGAGCGAGGGGTTTTACAAGGAGAAGGGGTAGCGGAGTGCGACAGCTCCTGGGAAAGCCGTAATTTTCGCGCAGTTCAACTGATCCAATGCTGCAGTTCATATTGAACACTAGCAGCAGCCCTCGATTGTCGCCAAACCCGCGCAGCATCGAATGAATCCAATCAGTCAAGGATTTACCACATGCGCGCCAGCAATCTTGCATTAGCTCAGCCTCGCCCCAGAACAATTCATCGAGAACAAATTTCGCCGGAAGCCAGGAGATGCCGCAAAAAGTTTCTGCGCTTCTTCCCCGGCGGTTTCAAGGACGAAACTTACCTGGCTTGGGAACGCGATTACAAATGGAATGCCAATCGCGAGTGGGACCGCATGCTGAACCAGGCAGCATTCTCGCGGTTGCTGCGTGAAGGCGATTATGCGGAGGTTGCGTTGCGCGCGGTAAGGATTGAAGCGCGGACCAACCTGATTTTTTCATTCGAGAAAATGGCGCTGCGCGATGCCGTAAAACCCGCCGCGGGCGCGCGCATGTTTGCCACAGGACTGTATGACTTTCTCCATGGCAAGGGAAAATTGCAGGAACGGTTTGAGCGATGGTGCGATGTGGTGGCGAGGCTGCCACGCAAGCAGACGCGCGTCTTAACGTGGCCCATCGTGACGGTATTCGGCTTTCTGGCGCAGCCAGAAAAGCACATCTTCCTTAAGCCCAATGTCACGCGGACCGCTGCCCGTGAATATGGATTTCCATTTCATTATCAGTCGCGGCCGGAATGGAAGACTTATGCGAGCTGTCTGGATTTTGCCGAAACAGTGCGTGCCGACGTTGAGGACCTTGGCCCACGGGACATGATCGACTTGCAGTCATTTATCTGGGTGCAAGGCTCAAGCGAATACGACGAGTAGCTGTTTAACCGCAACGCAGGCAAACCATGGGATCGATGCGCGTTGCGCGGCGCGCGGGGATATAGCTGGCAATCAGGGCAACGATCGTCAAGAGCACGGCAACCAAAATGAACGTGAGCGGGTCAGTTGGTTTCACGCCGTAGAGAAGACCGCTGACGAGATGACCGAACGCGAACGCGGCGACCATGCCGATTACCACGCCGGTAAGCGCCAGCGTCATGCCCTGCTTCACAACCAACCTGACGACGTTGGGCTGTGTTGCGCCAAGCGCCATGCGGATGCCGATTTCCCGCGTGCCTTGATTCACAAGATAGGCCATAACTCCGTAAATGCCGATAGTGGCGAGGACCAGTGCGAAACCCGCAAACAACGCCAATAAAACAGCGGTGAAGCGGCGTCGAGAAAGAGAGTCCGCCACGCGCTGGTCCATGGTGACAACGTTGTAAAGCGGAAGGTCATGATCAACTTCATGCAGTTCATGGTTTATGGCGGACGTGAGAGACGCGGGATCAGTAGTCGTGCGCACCACCAGATTTAGCAGGCGGCTGATGTACTGGCCATGCGCCATGTAAAACGCAACGCGTGAATCAGAGTCCAGCGTTTCTTGTTTGATGCGGCCAACCACGCCAACCACGGTGGCCCAGACCGGCGGGGCCTTCAGATCCGCGAGACTGATGCGCTTTCCGAGCGGGTCTTGATTGGGCCAGAGCTGCTTGGCCATGAATTCATCCACTATCACGACAGGCGGTTTGTCCTTGGTGTCTTGCTCGTTAAAGTAACGTCCTTTGAGCAGCGGAATCTGCATGGTTTCAAAATAATGGCCGGCGACAATGCGCTCATCGGCATTGATAAATTTTTCACCCGGCGGAGGCACGCGTCCCTCCACGAAAATAGGCCCCCACGCGAGCATGCCGCTGAGGGGCAGTGAAGATACAGCACCGGCGGAAGTCACGCCCGGCAAGCGTTCCAGATTTTCCAAAAACTGGAGGCTGGTGGCGTGATTTACTTTTTCATCTTTGTACTTGTCGCCGCTCAGCGCCAGCTCCACTGTCAAAACATTTGAAGGATTAAATCCGGGATCGACAAGTTGCAGCAGGATGAAGCTGCGGAGCAGCAACCCGGCCATAATGAGCACCACCACGGAGATGGACAATTCAGCAATCACCAGGATCCGCCGCAGATTGTTGCCGCGTCCCCACATGGCGCTGGCCTCGGCGGAACCGCGATCAGAATCCTTGAGCGTGCTGAGCATGTCAACACGCAACGCTCGCAATGCCGGAGCAAGGCCAAAGAGTATGCCCGACGTCACGGAGATGAGCAAGGTAAACAGCAGCGCGTCCCCGCGAATGCTGACCTCATCCAGGCGTGGGACGCTTTTGGGCCCAAGCACATGCGTCCAGTGAATACTCATGAACGCAAACAGCACGCCAAGCGCGCCGCCGCAAAGCGCAAGCAGCACGCTTTCCGTAAGCAACTGGCGGATCACCCGGCCCGTGCTTGCGCCCACGGCCGTGCGAATCGCGATTTCTTTTTGCCGTCCCAGTGCGCGCGATAGTAAAAGATTGGCAACATTCACGCATGCAATCAGCAGCACGCATCCCACAGCCGCCAGCAACAGCCACAACGTATGGCGCACATTTCCCACAACCTGTTCCAGCAGCGGCAGGACAATGAACGTGAGGCGGCCATTGGGCGGATAGACATCCGGATGATCCTGGCGAAGGCGGGCCGTGATGGTGTTCATCTCGGCGCGGGCTTCGTCAAGGGTCACTCCGGTTTTAAGCTTGGCAACAACGTTGTAATCAGTATAGTTGCGGTCCGTGGCAAAAGTGGGAAACTGCGGCATGGGAAGAAACATGTCGAATTGCTCCGCGGAATCCAGTGTTGGCAGGACCTCTCGCGGAAGAGAGAAGCTCTTGGGCAAGACCCCGACAATCTCATACTGGTGGGTGTTAATAATGATGTGCCTGCCCACCATGTGGGGATCCAGTCCGTACCGGCGCGCCCATATTCCATAACCCAGAATCGCCACGTTGGGGCCGCCATAGCGGTCATCATCGGGATTAAAAAGCCGGCCCTGGATGGGACGCACGCCAAACATCGGCAACAAGTCGCTGGAAACGCGGATCACGCCCACGCGTTCCGGTTCGCCATCGCCGGTAATGTTGTAACTGCCGCCGACGGCCACTGCCACCTGCTCAAACACGTGCTGGTTATTCTTGATGTCAAGATACTGCGCGGTGGAAAACCAGTCTCGCGGGACTCCCATCCCCGGCGACGAGTTCCATAGAATCACCAGGCGGTCTGCATCTTTATACGGCAGCGGATGCAGGAGCAATGCGCTGATAATGCTGAAAATGGCCGTCGTGGCGCCTATGCCAATAGCCAATGACAGGATTGCAGCCGCGATAAATCCCGGACTCTTGCCAAAAGCCCTTAAAGCGTATCGGAGATCACGTGCCAGGTTGGACATTGCGGAAAGTTATCGTAACATGACTTCCGCCCCATCCCCCATCAACCAGGATTCTAAAGTACTTAAGTAATTAAGTACTTGAGGGAACGCCCGTCCGCCGCCGCCTTCTATCGTGGGCGGACCGGGCGACACATGCTCTCGCCTGAGGCGCCAACATCCGTCAATTTCTTTTCCGCGTTTCGCAGTAAGTGATCAGTGTCATCCGTGGTGAGGTGTTGTTTTGGGTTTGCTTTTCAATTTTTGGCAGTTTCGGCGATTTTGGCAATCTCTTTCACGTCCCTCTGCCTGCACGTCCCTCTGCCTGCGTTCCTCAGCCATAGACCCCACCCCCCATAGCGCTTTGTTGAAAATAAAGGTCCAACCCCAATTCGACCGAACGGTCGACCGAGCGGTCGAAGCTCTTTTTTGCGTTTTTCAGGGCTCTGATCGCGATCAATTTCCAGCCTGTTTTATCGTTTTTGCTGTTCGGTCGGCAGAGGGTCGCAACACCTCTCCGTGGCTGAATGCTGATTACTGAGCGCTGACTACCAGGTTTTCAAAGACCGTCCACCAGACTACTTTTCCGCTCTGGAGCGAATTTCCAACTTTACCATTTGTTCGCTTTCAAGTCAAGCAAAATCAGCCCAAAAATCCCCACAAAAGCCAAATTGTCGGATGAAAACGGCGCGGAGCAAGCCTGCGTAATGGTCGCCATGGAATGATTAGTGGCTTAGATCGTTCTTCACCACTTTTCCCCTCAGCATCACGAACTGCACCTTCTCCAGCACCTTGATGTTCTTCAATGGATCGCCAGTCACGGCAATCACGTCCGCGCCTTTGCCTTTTTCCAGGCTGCCCAGATGGGCCACGCCGACCAGATCAGCGGCATTGATAGTGGCTGCCTGGATGATCTGTAGCGGTGTCATGCCTGAGAGCGCATAAGATTCAAGCGGCTTCAGGCTGGCCTGGCCGCGAGTGTAGCCCGGCGTGTCATAGTATTCGTCTGACCCAAAGGCGATAGGCACCCCGGCAGCCACGGCGCGCCGCAGGCGCTCCTGGTTGCTGCGGGCAAATTCCGCAAACATCGTCTCCATCTGCTTGAGCCGCTCAGGAGTAATGCCCGCGCTATTTTTGTAAACCGCCAGATAATCTTCCGTTGGATAGTCCGTTGGAACAAGATAGATGTGTTTGGCTGCCATCGTTTTCAAAACATCATCAGGAATGGTGTAGCCATGCTCAATGGAATCTGCTCCAGCGTCCGCGGCAATGCGGGTTGCGTCATCCCCAATGGCATGTGCGGCCACTTTGCGATGCACCCGGTGTGCCTCTTCCACAATCGCTTTCATCGTGTCTGGCGCAATTACACGCGGGCCAGTGTTCACAATCACCTTGATCAGGTCAGCGCCGTCATAAAAGGCCTGCTGCACCGCCTCGCGCGCGGCGTTGGGGTTGCTCACAACCACATATTCTTGTGCCACCAGCGCCTGCGCCTCCGCTTGCAGATGGCCAAACTGCCCGCCCGCTGCTGAAAGAGCTCGTGTGCTCACGGCCATCCGTGGACCCTCCACCC
>Ga0070734_10002703_pt1 | contig 20519 bp, 18 predicted proteins | sample Coa_R1_8_FD_66444 | JGI IMG/M metagenome (GOLD analysis project Ga0070734, IMG submission 66444) | Surface soil microbial communities from Centralia Pennsylvania, which are recovering from an underground coalmine fire - Coalmine... | ecosystem: Environmental > Terrestrial > Soil > Unclassified ... | reverse complement strand
CGCGCACCCCCCTCCGCCGTATGGGTTAGGCTTCTAGCAGAAGACGAATTCATGTCTTCGGATTGAACAGGAAACGCTCACGAAAGGATTGCCATGAAAACGACGCTGACTGGGCTCGGCGCCTTGGTGCTTGCGCTGGCCTTTACGAATGCGGCTCCCGCCTGGTTTGAGTACAATCCCCCGCAATGCAACGCCTTCACACCGATGGGCTGCTGCTATCCCTGTTGGAACATGTATTCCTGTGGCTCGTACAGCAACTGGCCGCCGTGTTGCCAACCGTTCCAAGGGCTGCAAGCGCCTCCACCTTCCATGGGGAATGATTGCATTTATCGCTTTGCGCGCAGCCCCAGGGACTATTTCATGGTGGACCCGTAAGACTGCCGCCGGAGTAGCCAGCTGATGCCCCGCTTCGCAAACGGGACGCGAGTGCAGAACGCGGTGAGACGGTCAGCAAGCTGGTACCGCAAAGCAGCGGCGCGAATTTCGAGGGCTTCGTTTTGCTCACGGAGCACGCGGTTCTGACGGGTCACCTCTTCTAGATGCTGCTGCATGGCGGCGAACGCAGTCCAGAGAGCAACCCGCTCGGCGGCCAATTCCCGATCCATCGGGAAGAATGGACGAAGGGCGGGTTCGGGTTTGCGCGCTCCCTGTTCCACCGGGCGGCAGTAGAAAAGGTGCTCCGGGACCATGTCGACAGCGTAGCCGTGGTTGACCAAGTTGACGAACCCGGTCCATTCCTGGCCTAACAGCTCCCGGCCAGTTCCGTAGCCGCCCACCTGCCGAAACCTCGCTGTGTCAAAGATCCCACCCGGGTAAATATTCTTGGTGCTGGTCAGGAGATTGGCGCTATCCCTCGAAGCGAGTGAGCCGGCCTCTCGGTAGGCGAGGAGATAGCAGGTCAAGGCACTCCGATTGGGATTGCCACGCATCGCGGCTACCAAGCGCTCCACCATCTCCGGGCAGGCAAGGGTGTCGCCATCCATGCTGATGAAATAGACCCCCGCAGCTTCCCACAAGCCGCGATCACGGCTGGGATCGTTGCTGGCACCACTCGGCCGTAGGAACCGGAAGCTTGGGTAGCGGGACTGCATCTCCTCGACGAGCTTCGCCGACTCCTCGGCCGCGGAGCAACCGTCGATGACGAACACTTCCAGGTGGGGATACGTTTGCTCTGCCACGGACGCCAACGTATCCGCAAGGCCGCTGCACGGGTTGTGGAAGGCAATACTGACGGTGACCAAGGGGAGAGCCGCATTCGGTTTTCGGAGGGTGTTGTCGCCGGCAGGCAGCAGCGGACCCCCATTGGCCAGGCATTCGACAAGGCGAAACGATCGCACGGGATCGTAGCTACTTTGGAGGGTGCGCCGGTTCTGGGATACCTTGACGTCGATCGGGTAGATGGGAGTCCGCTCCCCTACCCTTTCCATGAGGATTCCGTCGGCATGCGTTTCGGATGTTTTCCCTTCGGGCCAGCATTTCCGATCGGCAAACCATTCCAGGATCGAAGCTCGGTGGCAAAACTGTAAGTAATCGACCTGGCAATCCATTCGTCTGCCGTTGCAGCATCGGCCGCCTGGCCGGGTCGCACGCCGTTCCCCTACGATGGCCCGCCAACCGTTGGGATAAATCACGCCGATGTCCTGCGAGGCATACATGGCCAGGGCGTCGGGGTTCTCTCGGCAATAGGAGACAAAGGTTGCGAACGCATTCGGATAGAGGATGTCGTCATCGCAGAGGTACATGATCAGCTCTCCTCTGACCAGGCCCTTGCGTAGACATTCGTTATAGCACCAGGGCGCCATGGCCTTGGTGCGGCGAATTTCCTCCGTCTCCTCGGAGCGAATGAGCATGACGCGCGGATCCCGCCGCCAGGCAAAGCGATCGTAATAGCCAGCATCATAAAGCACGCCGCTGTCGATCACGATCGCTTGCCAATCGGGATAGCTTTGCTGAAGGATGCTCTCGATCGCCTCCGGCGTAAGGTCCGGCTTGTTGTGGCAGACACAGATGCACGAGACGAGCATTCTATATCACCGCTTGGAATTCGGCACGATACAAGCTTGACGCGCCCGCGAAGGCGCCGCGATTCGCAATTCTGCAGCACACCAGCCGGACGCACCCGCGAAGAATGGTGTGGTCCTTCGCGGGCGCGTCCGGCTGGTGTGCTGCAGGATCATGCACGGTCATCTGGAGGCCCCGGCGACTAAGAGCCCTGCGCGCAGGAAAAAAAGGATTCAGCCTCGGCATAGGCCTCCGGCGTGCCGATATCAAGAAATCGGCCGGCACAACGGAACCCGTAGACCCGCTGGCGCGCGATCCATGCAGGAAACAGGTCGCGCTCCAAAGAGACGGATCGCTCCACGGGAATCTCTTCGATGAGCCGGCGTTCCAGGAGATAGATCCCTGCATTGATCCAATTTCCGCCGGTGTCGGCAGTCTTTTCTTCGAAGCGTTCCACCCGGCCCTGGCAATCGAGCCATACCGTTCCAAAGCGCGACTGGGCGGGAGCCTTGGCCAGCACCAGGCTGACGTCGACCGCCCGCTGAGCATGGAAGGAGCGAAACTCGGCCAGGTTGACATCGCAATAGGAATCGCCGTTCAGGAGCAGGACCGTCGACCCGGACAGTTTGGCTAGTCCCCAGCGAACCGCCCCCGCCGTTCCGAGGGGAGACCGTTCTTGGGAATAGACGAGGCGCATCCCGGCGTAGGTCATGCCCAGCGTGGAGCGCACCTGCTCCGCCTGGTAGCCGGTCAACAGAACCACTTCCGCAATTCCGGCTTCGGCCAGTTGGTCCAGAAGAAACGTGAGATAGGGCCGGCCATAGACGGGAGCCAGGACCTTGGGTCGATCCGCCACCACGGATCGCAGACGGCTTCCGAGTCCCCCGGCCAGGATTGCGGCCGATATGCGCTGATGATGTCCGCTCATAGCTCCTGCCTCCTGAGAGCCTGCGCGCTCAGGCCGCGTTTCGATAAAGCAGTCGGCCTTCCATACGGTAGCCCTTGAGGAGTTCCTGGATGCCGTCGTCGAGGGAACGCTGCGCTTCGAAGCCGGCCTGGCGCAGGCGTTCGTTGGAAACGATGTAATTGCGCTTGTCCGGATCCTCTCCGATGGGAGCGAAATGGACATAGAGCCGCGGCACGTATTCCTTTACCTTCCGTGCCAGTTCTTCTTTCGAGAGGTTGGCGGCATCGAGACCAAGGTTGTAGGCTTTCCCCGCCATCGTGTCCGCATGGCGGAGGGCGTGGAGCATGCAGTCGGCCACATCGCGGATGTGGACGAAGTTGCGCTTGAAATCCTTCTCGAAGATCACCAGAAAACCTTCCTTGAGGGCGGCGTAAACGAAGTGGTTGACCAGCAAATCGAGCCGCATCCGTGGCGACATGCCGAAGACCGTAGCCAACCGCAGGCAAATCGTGTTGGGACGATCGAGCAAAACGCGTTCTGCCTCGACCTTGGTCCGCCCGTAAAGAGAGATTGGCTGAAGCGGGCTTTCTTCGGTGCAGAACGTCGCGCCCGAGGTGATGCCGTAGCCGCTGTTTGTATTGGGAAAGAGGATGAGCTGCCGGGGACTGCGCAGCCGGGTCAGTAGCCGTACCGCGTCGAGGTTGACACTCCGGGCCAGCATGGGATCGCGATCACACGCCGAGGCACCGACAATCGCTGCCAGATGGATCACGACATCGGCACGTCCAAGGGCGCTCCGCATCAGAGCCTCGTCGCGCACATCCCCCTTGAGGAAATCGAAGGAAGTGTGGGCGCACAGATGGTAAAGGCCTTGTTGCCCGGCGCCGTACATGAGGTTGTCGAGGGCCGTCACCTCGAAGCCGGCGTCCAGAAGGTGCTCGCAAAGAATGCTGCCGAGATAGCCCAGGCCTCCGGTCACTAAGACACGTTCTGCCACGGAACCTCCTCCACTTGGATCGCTCTCCGAGTCATGGTTCGATGACGAAGGATGGGGAGCTTACTTCGGTCGGGCGCTTTGAGTCAAGCGGTGTTTCCGATGGACGAGGCGGGCCCCCTTTCATCGCCACGCCACCCGATCACCGGGGCGGAAGCGGCGACGAAAGAGACCTTGACCCGCATCGCGAAGGCAAACTAAACTCAGCCCACTCTCAACACGGGTGAAAACCCTTCGCTGGTGTTGGACTGTCGCGGTCAGGAGGACCCGCGTCCATGCGCTCCCCGCCGACTATGCACCTTGTCTCGTGAACCAACCGCCTGGGCCCGGGGTACCAACGAAATGGACACCTATATCGCGGAAGTCTGGAGGAGCCGATTCTTTTGGCTCTCGCTGGTGAAGATGGACCTTCAACTGCGGTACCGTCGTTCCATGCTCGGCATTGGCTGGTCCCTGCTCTACCCCTTGGCCAACACAGTGGTCCTCTGCGTCGCGTTTCACGAAATTCTTCGCATCAGCCAGCCGGTTCGCGAATATGTCCCGTTCTTGATGGTCGGACTGACATGGTGGGGATACGTCTCCGGCGTCACCATCCAGGGCTGCCAGTGTTTTGTCGATGCCGAATCGTACATTCGCCAGCATTCGATACCGATGGCCGTCTACCCCTTGCGCACTGCTTTGGGGAATATGATCCATTTCTTGATCGCCCTGACCATCGTGATCGCCATGGTCGCGTGCTTGAACGGCGTCCGCAATGGGTTGGCCTTGGCCACGCTGCCGTTCAGCCTGGTCCTGTTGTTGGTATTGGGGTGGGCGGTGTCGGTCCTGGCGGGCTATATAAATACTGCCTTCCGCGATATCCAACATCTGCTCAATATCGGCTTCCAAGTGCTGTTCTACTTGACGCCGATTATTATCCCGCCGACAGACCTGGCCCAGACGAAACTGGGCCAGGTAGTGGAATACAACCCGTTAGTGCCTTTCTTGGCGATTATCCGGGAGCCCGTCCTGAACGGGCGGGTTCCCTCCCTGGGAACGTTCGTGAGTGCGACCGTGACGACGCTGGTCATTGCCACCGCGGCCTTGCTGTCCCTGCAACGCTTGCAGAAACGAGTCGTTCTCTATCTGTAATCCCGGCAGAGGATCCGCCGAATGCCCTGCATCGAATTGGACCACGTCAGCATGATCTTCCGGGTCCGCGAACAGTACCAGATCACACTCAAGGAATACGTTCTGAAGGGGATGTTCCGCCGCTCGGCCAACCCGGTCATGGAAGTGCGGGCGCTACGGGACGTGAGCCTCCGCTTTCAGGATGGCGACCGCGTGGGCATCATCGGCGGGAACGGCGCCGGCAAGAGCACCCTGTTGCGACTGTTGGCCGGTATCTACCACCCCACGCGTGGCTGCCGAACCGTCCAGGGCCGGATCAGCTCGCTGTTCGAATTGAGCCTGGGCTTTGAGATGGAGGCGAGCGGCCGGCAAAACATTCTGTACCGTGGCTACCTCCAGGGCGAGACGCCCCGTAGCATGCGGGCCAAGATGCAAGAAATTGCCGACTTCTGTGAACTGGGCCGATATCTCGATATTCCCGTGCGTTTCTACTCGGCCGGGATGCAGGTACGTTTGGCTTTCTCGATCGCCACCACAATCAAGCCCGAGATCCTGCTCGTGGACGAAGTCCTGAGCGCCGGCGACATGGCGTTTCAGGCCAAAGCCCGCCAGCGGATGCGAGAGATGATGTCGCGGGCCAAGATCATGGTGGTTGTCAGTCACGACCTGGAGACCTTGGCGGCCGTGTGTGATACCGGGGTTTGGCTTCACCAGGGCCGGGTGTGCATGGTTGGCCCGATGCACGCCGTCAGCACTGCTTACAAAGAATATGCCCAGCGGCCTGCTCCAGCAGAGTCGGCAGACGTTGACGATGTCATGGGCGCGGTGGAGGAGCTGGTGGGGACCGGTTTCCCGCCGCTCCAAGCCTTGGCGGTAGGCCAGGAACTGTGAAGCGGAAGGACAAGGGAAAAGCATGATCAGCGTTATTTTTTGCTCCCGAGTCAAGGAAAACCCCGACTCCAACGTCCAGCGGCTTCTGGATTCGGCCGCGGATCATCTTCGTGTCGACGAACGGGACCAGATCGAGTTCCTGATCAAGTACGATGCGGACGACGACGCCCGGCCTCCGGATAGCTTGTTTGCCCGGTATCCGTTTCCGATCCGCACGTTCGTTTGGTCCCGCGGGGAGGGACGGCATTATCTGCACCATGCCCAGGAATATCTTTTTGCCCAGCGGGATCCACGCACCCGGTTCTGCTTGATGACCGCGGACGATTTCCTGTTTACACGGAAGGGCTTTGTTTCCGAGATTCTTAGCCACCGGGAAGAGTTCTGCATCCTCGGTCCCATCCGGCCGCCGATCGAGTCCTTTGCCGGCATCTACGAGAAAGAGGAAGCGATCCGCCAATGGGTGGTTGCCTTTGGCCCGTTGTCCCCGGTCATCAGCGTCCGGCTCATCGAGGTCTGTCAGAATTTTGGTTGGCAATCGAACGTCGACAGCTGGCTCATGGGATTGTCCATTGTTCTCTTTGACCTGTACAAGGTCGTCATTTGGCGACCCATCGAGCCGTACTACGAACGGGGCGGCGGGTACGGCCTGGGGGACACACCGACGTACAACAACATGGAGTTGACCTGCATGAAGGGCCCCGAAAACAAATACTGGTTTGAGCTGCTCCGCCGGCAAGCCCGCAATCTTTACTTGAACATGGAATTTGGCACCGACTACACGAAACTGGGTCCTCTCCCGCGCCGGTTGTGGAAGAAGTTCCGCGCCCAACCGCTACGGCGTTTGCCGCTACGCGTTTGCCGGAGAATCTTGAGAGAGGTCCGCCAGGCAAGATCGTGAAGGCTGCTTTGCTCGCACAGCACCAGGGGACACAAGCTTGAAGCGCACGCGAGGGGACAGCATGAACCCTTCTTGCGCGTGCGCTTCAGGCCTGTGTCCCGCAATTTCTACGAATGTTGTCCAGTATCCCTCAGGGGTGAGGACGGAGTGACCAGGAGATGAAGTTACAGATCAACCGCGCGAAGAGTGAGACCCCCGCAACCGTGGGCGTTCGGTTTCCATCCGTCCAGCTCGCGCCGGATGCTCAGCCCATTGAGTTCGCGGGCTGGCTTCCCATTTTTGAGTATTCGGGAGATTGTGGCCGGCATCCGCAATTCAAACACACGGCCAGTCCGCCGCCGGGGTACCGTTTCACATGCTCCGCGGCACGGCCAAGGGGCGTCGCCTCGATTGGACAGCGGGGCCTCCGCCGGCTCATGGAGCGGGTCAACCGAATTGGCCGGAACATCCAGGTGTGCCTCCGGCCATTTCGTGGCATTTTCCGTGGCATCTCCGGGGTGGGGCCGCGCGCTCGGCTACGGATCCTCGCGGCCATCGTTCGGCTGTTCTTTCGGCTGCGCGGGGATGGTGCCAGGCTCGGCCCGGTTCTTCGGTTTCTCCAGTCGCGCCATTACCAGTCACAGCTTTTGCTGGCACATTACCGCGGCCCGGTGTTCCTTCCCAGCGTGCCGTACACGTATGGTCAAAACCCCTGGATGGTCGAGATCGAAGATCCGACGACCCTGTTTTATCCGCTGATCCAGAATGGGGGCACCTTCGACCTGAACATTGCCGCTTCGCCTTACTTCCCGATTATCAAGAGCCATCTCGAATCCGACGCCTGCAAGGGAATTATCACGCACATGAGGTCAACCGCCGAAATGGTTACAAACCTGTTCGACAGCGCGACGATCACGTCCAAGATCTTTCACGTTCCACTGGGCGTGAAGCTTCCGGAACGCTGGCAGCGTCACGAGGAGGACGAACAGGGACCGATCGACCTCTTGTTCACCAATTCGTGGCATCAGCAGCCGGGGAATTTTTATTTGCGCGGCGGCGTGGACATTTTGGAAGCATTTGCCATTTTGCGCCACCGGTATCCGCAGCTCCGCCTGACCCTGCGGACGCGCCTTCCGAACCTGCATGATCGCTATCACCGGATCATCGAAAAAGGCTGGGTGCGCGTGATCGACCGGTTTTTGTCCGTCCAGGAAATGGAAACCTTATTGTCCGACAGCCATATTTATCTGCTTCCGGCCGCCCGGATTCACATCGTCTCGGTACTCCAGGCGATGGCGCATGGATTGGTCGTCGTTGCCTCGGATGGATGGGGTTTCGAAGAATACGTTACCCACGAGCGCAACGGCTTGGTGGTGAAGGGACGCTACGGCAAGGTTTCTTGGGTGGACCCCGCGGCGGGGATGTTGCGGGAAGATTATGCTCCCATGTACACGCCGGATCCCAAGGTCGTGCGCGGCTTGGTGAAGGCGATCGCACGCTTGGTCGAAAATTCCACCTTGCGGAAACGCCTGGGCCGGACGGCTCATCACGACGTGCAGACAACCTATAACCTGGAACGCTGGAATGCTGGACTCAAACAGGCTTTTGACAAGGCGTTCAGCGGGGCCGTTCAGCTGTAATACCCAGTCCGGTTCATGCTGCCTGCTTAGCGGCGGTTCGCAGAACCGCAGGGTCGTGTGCCCCGCGCGGCTCTGGGAACCGCCGCGAAACGAAAACGATCGCCTTCATCCGGAACACGAAGAAGAACCACGAACGGTTTCCATGCCGGATATGATGGTAGCCGCCGATTCATCGAACACAAATTCCGCCAATTCCTTTCAGTTTCCCACCGCCTTGCAGCGACTGTGCGCGTCTTTCCCCATCGGCAGGTTCCTTCTCTCCGAAGAATCCGCCCGGCTTTTGGTGATTCCATCCTCTTGACCCATTCTGCCTGTGTATTGCCCCTGGCACGCTGGACGATGTAGGAACTACGTCTGCCCCTGCAAACGCAGGCGATCGTCCGCCCTGATCCACGATGCGGTTAAGGATTGCCGTTTTCGTTTCAACGGACAGGAGCAAGGAGGAAAGTATGCGGTGGAGCTGGGTGAGATGGATGCCGGTGTGCAGCCTGCTCGCCGGAGCCAGCTGGCTTGGCATGGCCACCCTGCCAGCAAATGCCCAGTCTTCCGCCCCCTCCCTACCATCAGCGCCGGAGCCAGCCTCGGTGGATTTGTCCGCAGGTTCTCCCCCGAACCTGTTGGCAGGCGGAGGCGAGCCCGTCGCCTTCGCCCCCAACATGTTGGGTGATTTTGCCTCCGTCTCCGTTTTCAACTCCGCCGCCAACATCGCGGAGAACGAGAGTCCCCGCCCTCTGGATCGGCTCTTTTTCTCGTTCAATTTTTACGACAACCTCGATCGATCGACCCTCAACGCCATTGGATCCCCGGTGCACAATGTTCAAACTTTCCGGTATACCTTCGGCGCCGAAAAAACCTTCTTGGACGGGGACTTCTCGATCGGTCTGCGCGCTCCGATCAACACTGTGGACGCCGACGGTCGGGTACTTAGCGGTCCCTTCGGGAGCGTGTCCGGACAGGGAATCACCGGCACGGAGTTCGGCGACCTCAGCATCATCCTGAAAGGAGTGCTCGCCCAGTGCCGGGCCACGGGAAGTTTGGTCTCCGCGGGATTGGCCATCACCGCTGCCACGGGTCCAAGGCACTTTCCCCAAGCACCGGCAGTGTCGCTCTTGGTCAACGGCGAGCGTAGCACCGCGCTGCAGCCATTCCTGGGCGCGATCTGGACCTCGGGCCACTTCTTTCTGCAGGGATTCTCCTCGATCGAGATTCCGACAACGCGGGATGATCCCTTGATCTGGTTCAACGATGTCGGCGTGGGTTATTATGTGTACCGGAACTGGGAAAGGGATCGTCTACTCACGGCGATCGTGCCCACTTTGGAGATGCACCTGAATGATCCTCTGCGCGACCGAGGCAGCGTCAACATCGGCGGGCCCGACATCCTGGACCTGACAGTCGGCGCGACGATCGAATTTCGACGCAGTGCTGCGCTGGCCATTGGCTTGGTCGCGCCGATGACGGGACCCAAGCCGTTCGATTTCGAAGTGTTAACACACGTTAACTTCCGGTTTTAAGCGACCGGCACCAACAAACAAGCCTGATGCGCTGGCGAAGGTTCTTCGCCAGCGCATCAGGCTCGGAGCGCTGATCCCCGCAGGGTGCTTTTAGCGTTTCGGTTGGGGCGTGATGGCAATCTGCGCCCTCGCTCTTAGTTGCACCAGCATGTCTTCCCGGAGCCGATCGCAGAAGACATCCTTGACCACATCCTTCACTTCCTCAAACTTGACTTCCTTCCCCGGCCGGCGTTCGGTGACGAGGATCAGGTGATAACCAAACTTGCTCGCTACGACATCGCTCATCTGGTAGGGCTTCAGGGCAAAGGCGGCCTTCGCGAACGGTTCGACCATGTTGCCGACGCGGCGAAACCAGGCCAGGTCGCCTCCGTTTTCCTTGGATGGACACGCCGAGGATTTGCGGGCCAGCTCGGCAAAGGCATCTTCGAGCGCGCGGTTGTGGATCTTTTCCCGAGCCGCGCTGTCGGTGGTGGGAGGGAGTTTGGCGACTTCCTTTGCGGCCGTCTCTTCGATCTGTTTTTTGAATTGCAAGAGCTGGGCCTTGGCTTGCTCGGCGGCTCGGGCGTCTCCGGCGGGTGGAGAGAGCAAGATGTGGCGGGCACGGACCATGCTACCATCGAACATTTCTGCACTCTTCCCAAAGATGTCCCGCAGAACTTTCTCGTTGGCCTGCGCCTCGATGAATTTTTCCCAGCGCAGCTCGGCGGCGAGCTGGCTGCGCAGCTCCTGCTCGCTCAACATCAGCTCCTGCATCACGTTTTCAAAGGTTTGTCCGCCACGTTTGATCTCGGTTCGGATCTCCTCAATGCGGTTATCCACGTCCTTGGCAGCGACCTCGATGCGGAGCTGCTGCAAATACTGGTCGAGCAGCGCGTTGTCCACAAGATAGTCGATGATTTCTCCCCGGGCTTCCGCTTGCTGTGCCGGCGGGACACGCTTCAGGCCACGCTGCACAGCCAATTCCGTGATCGGCTGGCCATTCACCGTGGCGGCGGTGCCGGTTGGCACGACCGCGGGCTTGGCCGGGCTGGCCGGCGCTTTGCCTACTTCCTGCGCCGCCAGGGGGATACAGAAAATGCCCAACGCCACGACGATGCCAAACAAACCACGCATGGATTTCCTCCTCGCTCCGAAACATGGGCCGAAAGCAGAGCCTGGGCAAGAAGGGCAAATCGTTGGCTGGACGGGTCGCGGCTCCGCCAAAATGCGGCCCGGATTGTAGCGAAGGAACCGATGGGCGCCGAGGCGAATCTAATCTCGGACCGAACGGGAATGCCGGATGCGCGGGTTTCGCCATCTTCGCATTATTGGGTCCTGCTTGCCCCTTGCCGGCCGAATTACAATGAAATGGAAATGCCTCGTGGAGGACGCATCCGATGGCCCACTCGAAATTCTGGCAGCATTTCATCACCAATGGTTCGGACGGGAGCATGGCTCCTCAGCCTCCCGATCCGTCCCCCGGCGAAGCGGAAGCCCTGGACGCCTTTTCCACCGTCGTGGTGCGCGTGGCGGAAGAGCTGCGCCCCGCGGTAGTGAACTTGCGGGGGCCGCGTGGCCGCGGCGAAGGATCGGGTTCCGGGATCTTGTTCACGCCGGATGGATTCTTGCTGACCAACCATCATGTGGTCGGCCGAAATGAGCGGGTTCGCATTCGCCTTCAGGACGGCGGGGAACTCGAAGGCCGGGTCGTCGGTGCCGATCCGTGGACCGATTTGGCCGTCGTCCAGGCCCATGCTTCCGGCCTTCCGTATGCCGGCTTCGGCGATTCGGCTGCCCTGCGCGTGGGCCAGCTCGTGGTGGCCATCGGCAGCCCGTTCGGCTTTGAATCCACTGTGACTGCCGGCGTGGTCAGTGCCCTGGGCCGCACCCTGCGGAGCATCACCGGCCATCTGGTGGACAACGTGATCCAGACGGACGCCGCCCTCAATCCGGGCAACAGCGGCGGCCCGCTGGTCGATAGCCATGCCCGGGTTATTGGCATCAACACTGCCATCATCCAACCAGCGCAGGGGATCTGCTTTGCCATTCCCATCAACATGGCCAAACATATCCTGCCCCAGCTACTCCAGCATGGCCGTGTGGTACGTGGCTACCTTGGGGTGCATGGCCGCAATGTCCCCATTCCGCGGGTGATGGCTCGCCGGTTTGAATTGACGCAGGCAACGGGGATCGAGATTTTATCTGTCGAAGAAGGCGGTCCCGCCGATCAGGCCGGGATCCAGGATGAGGATATCCTCGTCTCTCTGGCGGAGCATCCCACCGGCAGCGTTGACGAGCTGCACAAATTGCTGATGCAACTACCGGTAGGGATTCCCGCGCCGATCGTTCTGTTCCGAGGAGAACGCCGGCTGGAGCGCTGGGTCGTGCCGGATGACTATCCGGACCCTGTTCGCAGAGCCTGACCGGGACACATGCTTGAAGCGGAAGCGAAGAAATAGCATAATCCCTTCCTTCGCTTCCGCTTCAGGCGTGTGTCACCTAGCTCGAAGCGTGGGAGCGTTCCGCCTGCCGGATGACTTGTTTCATCTCGCGGACGGCCCGTTCCATGCCGACCAGAACCGCGCGGGCAACGATACTGTGGCCGATGTTCAATTCCTCGACGCCCCCGATGCGACATACGGCTTGAACATTGGTGTAATTGAGCCCATGTCCGAGATGGATGTGCAGCCCCTGATCGCGGGCAAAGACCGCCGCCTCTTCCAAGATCGCCAGCTGCCGGCGGCGAGCATCCGGCGTGCGCGCTTCCGAATAGCTGGCCGTCTGGAACTCGATCGCCTGCGCTCCCAGAAGCTTGGCCGTTTCTACCTGGCGTGGATTGGGATCGATGAACAGGGAAATCTCGATCCCGGCCGCGGACAAACGTTCGATCGCTCGGCCAATGATCTCTTGATGCGCCACGACATCCAGGCCGCCTTCCGTCGTCAGCTCCTCCCGGCGCTCGGGCACCAGCGTCGCTTCATTGGGTTTGATTTCGCAAGCGACGGCAACGATCGCGTCCACCGCCGCCATCTCCAGATTCAGACGCTCCGTGACGGTTTGCCGGAGCAGACGCACATCGCGGTCTTGGATATGCCGGCGATCCTCACGCAGATGCACCGTGATGCCGTCCGCGCCGCCCAGCAGCGCGAGCACAGCCGCCGCGACGGGATCCGGTTCCAGTGCCCGCCGCGCTTGCCGGACGGTCGCTACATGATCAATATTGACGCCGAGCCGAATCATTTCCCTACCGATCGCTTACATGGATAACGGCCCCGGTTCATGAGCGGGACGGGACCGGAAGATCGGGAACTACTTCGCGGTAACGCCGGGCCTCGCGGTGGAGGATTTTGAACGCCAGAAAAGCCAGCACCAAATCCACCGTTTTGTCAACCAACGTCATGATGCTCGTGGGAAAGATACTTGTTCCGGGAAGCCAAATCCACGAGGTCAGAATCAACGCTAGGAGTGCCACCGGTGCAATCCGTGCGGGCCAGGTGGGTCGATAGCGCGGGTCCAGAAACATGCGCACCATCGTCCGCAACTCTGCATACGCATCGAAAAATAGCCACGGCCGGATTCCGGGTCGAGGCAGAATTACCCCGCGGTGCTCAGCATCCGCGGCCTTGGTACGGATGAGGTCGAGGGCGGCCGGTAACAATTGGCGACCGACGTTGAGAGCTCCGCTGGAGTCTTCCAGGGCACGAGCCGAACCGTGATTCAAACGCCGGGACACGCGCTCGAGGATGCGTTCCTCGAGCGGATGGGTGTCTTGCAAACCGGCCACGGCATCTTCGAGGCGGCGCACGCGCTGTTCCAGCGCCCAGTGGCCGTTCTCGGGCTGTTGGGCTTCGTTTGCAACGGCTGGCTGCTCACTGATTCCGCCGCGCTCAATCATCGCAACGTCCTATCCCGGGCCATGATGAAGAGTTCGTGGACCAGTGCGGAAGCACCGCCGGAGCGCACTGGGCTCCTTAGGCTATTCGTTTTCACCATAGCGAGATTTGCGATCGAATGCCAGACCGACCGGAGCGCAGGCCAGGGTTGAACCGCGCACCCCGGAACGGGTCGTGGAGTTTCCCGCCAAGATCTGTCTGAACAACTGGGCAGGATGGCGGTAAGCTACGACAACCGCAGAATTGAATAAGCCGGGGCCCGTGCCAGTGAATCAGGTTTCCATCACGCGCTCGAACGCAGTTCGGAATTTAGCCATCTCCTCGCGCGCGCCGATAGTGACGCGCACATGTTGGGGCAGCGATGGCCAGCTGCGGCCGATGGCGATCTTGTGCTGCAACATTGCCGTCGCAACTTCCCGCCCCGGCCGCTTTCCATCGATCAGGACCATGTTGGCTTCGGACGGGATGAAGGCATATCGCTTCTTGTCCAGCCAGGCGAAGAGCTCCTCGCGGATGTCGGCCACGATTTTGCGGCGCTCCGGGACCAATCCCTTTTCCTTCAGGCTTGCGGTCGCCCCAGCGGTGCCGGTGACTGGCAGGATGGCCAGTCCTCCGTAACCCCGCAACTTCTCCAACAAGTCGGGCCGGCCCAACGCCGCACCCGCGCGGAGCCCCGCCATGCCGTACAGCTTCGAGAAGGTCCGGAGAATGATCACGTCCTTGCCCGCGGCCACCAACTCCGTCGCCGGACTCGCGGTCGTTGCAAAGTGGAGGTAGGCCTCGTCGATGACCACGACGCAGTCCTTCGGCTTGTTGGCAACCAAGGCGGCGATATCGTCTTTTCGAGTGACGGTGCCCGTCGGGTTATTGGGATTGCAAACGTAAATCATTCCGGCGTTCGGGTCGGCCTTGGCCATGGCCTGGGTGTCGTGAGAATAATCCTTGCGGAGGGGGATCTGCACCACCTTCGCCCCGACAAACCGGGCCGCCCGCTCCGGGGCCTCGTAGCCAGGCTCTGCGATGACGAGGGACCGGCTCGGCGACGTGAAGGCAAGGACCGTTCGATGCAAGGGGTCGCTGGAGCCGGCACTGGGCAAAATGTGTGGGGAGGGCAAGCCCTCGACAGCAGCCATCGCCTCGACAAACGCGTGAGTCTGCTCGAACAGGTACCGCCCCCCTTGAGGAATGATTTGGCGGATCGCCTCTAAGGCCGCCGGGCAAGGTCCCATCGGATTTTCATTGGTGTGCAGCCGCACGGCATCGGACGGAATGCTCGCCAAGGTCTTGAGGTCCTGGGCCAGGGCGGATTCATTGTAGAATGGCAGACTGGCGCCGGCGGTCAGCAGCATGGCAATTCGCCCGAACTCGCGGCGGGTCAATGGCCGGTTGCTGCTCTCCCACTCATGCGGACGATCGAAGGTTTCGCGCATCGTTCCCTCCAAGTTCAGAATCGTAAATGCTGGATCACGCGCAGCAAGTGGAGAGCTTCCGCTTGGGGAAGGGCTGTCTGAGACCTCGGTTGGTACCCCATCCGGGCACGCCCCAATACGGCACCGGAACAGCCAGCTTAAGGTAGCATGGGCAGCATCTGTTCGCAAGCAAAACTCACCCTGGCGGCACGGACCGATTCCTGCTAATTCAACAGGGGGCAATGAATGTGCGCTCCGATTGTTGCGGCCTGTTTAAACCAAAACGGAGAAGTCCTTGGCTCAACCATATCGAACTTGCCGGCGGGAACGGAATTCGCGGCATCCGGGAATTATTCTGTTTGCTGGGGCTCTGCTGGCGTCGGCCGGTGGCTGCGGGCTGGACCATTATGAACAGCGAATGGAAGCCGAACAGAAGCGGGTGAAGCACTTCGACGAGGAAAACCAAAACCTCGAAGTTCCGCTCAAGCTGCCGGAGAAAAAAGGCGAAGACAAGGACGCAATTCAGGAAAAGGATTTCTTCTTTCGTCCCCCCAAGGGGATCTCCACCACGCCGGAGCCAAAACCTCTGGGCATGTTTTACCGCTACGCTTCCAGAGACGCCAATGCCAACCTCCAGGATGTGCTCGTCGCCATCGTCAAGGCAAAGGAAACGACCGAGAAGTTCCGCAAGGATATCCTGCAGAATCTGGTGGGACTCGGCCTCATTGCGGGACCGCCCAAGACGCGGGATGTGGGCGATCCTCCGGTGCATTACGATTACTGCGAGTTGCAGAGTGGACCCAATCAGCCCGGCGGAGTGGTCTACTTCTATCGTGAGAATGTGCCGGGGGAAGGGACCTACCAGGTTGCCATCGTTTTTCGCAGTGCTCAGCCGGGAAGCGCCAACGAAGGCTCCGCCATGGATTTAGCATTGGCGTCCTTGCGCGTCGACAACGCCGCACGGATTCAGCACAGCCGATTCCGACCGCCCCCGCAACAACCTGCAACACGAGGTCGAAGGTAGCGGTGAAAGCCAGCCGTGTGGTCGCCCCGCCAGGTATAATGAGAGCAGGATTTTCGCGCCATTCTTGTTCCCGGCCAATGAGAAGACCACACGGCGATGAATCGGAGAATCCTGATCCAGGTCACAACGCCCGCGCTGCTAATCGGGCTCTTGCTGCTGATTGCCTGCTTGGGCAGCGCCTGGTACATCCAGGCATTGCAAACCAACCTGGACAAGATCCGCGGGGAAAACGTGGCCAGCCTGCAAGCTGCTCTCCGGCTGGAAATGAGCTTGCGGCAACTGCGGTACCACGATTTCCTCTACCTGGCTGATCCACAGGAATCTAGCCTGGAACCGATCCGGGCGGATCGCCGGAATTTCGAAAATGCAATCCGCCAAGCCCAGCAATCCGTCCGCTCGGCGGAGGAGATCCATTACCTGCAACAGATTGAGACTGGCTACAAGCATTACGATGAGACCCTGGAACGTCTCCGCAAAGATTCGGGCCGCGGCACCAGGACCTTAAATCTCCGGCAGCTGGTCGAGGCGCATGCGAATCCGGTCCGGCGCCTCATCGAACCGTGCGAAGCGCTGCTGCAAATCAACGAAGCCCGCATGCGCGAAACAGCCGACAAGAGTGAACAGGCCAGCCGTCGGGCACGCTTGGCCATGCTCTTGGTAGGATTGGGCGGACCGGCCGGCGGCGTGATTTGTGGCTACGCTATCGCCCGCGGTCTGAGCCGATCCATTTACCGGCTGAGCGTACATGTTCAGGATATCACGCAGCGGCTCGATCAAGATGTGGCCTCGGTCAGCGTGGCGGCGGACGGCGATATTGCCAGCCTGGACCGGCAATTGCAGCATGTCGTCGGCCGGGTTGAAGAAGTGGCAGAGCGCGTGCAGCGCCACCAGCGGGAAATGCTCCGTGCCGAGCAACTCTCCGCCGTCGGTCAACTGGCTGCCAGCGTCGCCCATGAGGTGCGCAACCCGCTTACTTCTGTCAAGCTTTTGGTCGAGGCGGCTCGTCGCTCCCCGAATCCGCAGCCGTTGACCAAGGAAGATCTCGATGTGATTCATGAGGAAGTGGTCCGCCTGGAGCAGACGGTTCAGAGCTTCCTGGATTTCGCCCGCTTGCCGCTCCCGCAGCGCAGTACCGTGGATCTGCGCGATGTTCTGGCTCAAGCGATGGAGCTGGTCCGGGCCCGTGCCCGCCAGCAAGATGTCAAGGTTCGCTGCCGCTATCCGGACGAACCGGTTCAGGCCGAGGTGGATCGCGGCCAGGTGTGCACGGTTTTGGTCAATTTGTTTCTCAATGCCCTGGACGCGATGCCGCACGGAGGACAACTGGAAGTTGGGCTGGAAACGGCACCGGATGCCTCAGTCTGCGTCCACGTCGAGGACACGGGCACCGGCATCGTCCCGGAAATGGCCGGGCGTCTCTTCACCCCCTTTGCCAGCACCAAGCCGACGGGAACAGGTCTCGGGTTGAGCATTTCGCAGCGGATCATTGAAGAGCATGGTGGCCGCATTACCGCGGCGAACCGGCCCCAGGGCGGAGCATCGTTCACGATTGTGCTGCCCATGCGATTGTCGGCGTAAAGGCGGTTTGCCGCACCCCGTTTCTGCGAGAGATAAACATGCCAACCCTGTTGGTGATCGATGATGAGCAAAGCGTCCGTTACTCATTTCGGCGGGTCTTCGAAAGCGAGCGCGTCACGGTCTTGACGGCGCGGACGGCAGCGGAAGGGCTTCAACATATTCGTGAGCAGGCCCCCGATGTCGTGGTGCTCGATTTGCAACTTCCGGACCGGTCGGGGCTTGACGTATTTCACGACATTCATGCCCAGGACCCGAAACGGCCGGTGATTTTCATCACGGCCCACGGCACGACCGAAACCGCGATCGAAGCCATGAAACGCGGGGCATTCGATTACCTGGTGAAGCCAGTTGATCTTGAACGGCTCAGTCAGGTGCTGGACCGCGCGTATGAGGCGGCCCGGCTCATGCATGTCCCCGCGGTTCTGCCGGCTGAGGACAGTATCGATCGGATCGTCGGCCGTAGTCCGGTGATGCAAGAAATGTGCAAGGCCATCGGCCGGATCGCCCCGCAGGATGTGAACGTCTTGATCCTGGGCGAAAGCGGCACCGGCAAGGAGCTGGTTGCGCGGGCCTTGTACCACCACAGCCGTCGCGCCGACCGTCCATTTTTGGCCATCAACTGTGCGGCCTTGCCGGAGACGCTCCTGGAAAGCGAGTTGTTCGGCCATGAGCAGGGAGCATTCACGGGGGCGGTGCGCCGGCGGATCGGCAAGTTCGAGCAATGCAACAGCGGCACGCTCTTCCTGGATGAGATCGGCGACATGAGCCCTGCCCTCCAGGCCAAGATGCTCCGCGTCTTGCAAGAGCAGCGTTTTGAGCGGCTGGGTAGTAACGAGACACTTCAGACACACGTGCGGGTCTTGGCGGCTACCAATCACGATCTCGAAAAGCTGGTGGCGGAGAATCGCTTTCGCAAGGATCTCTACTACCGCCTCCGGGTGATCACGATTCAGGTACCGCCGCTGCGCGAACGGTTGGATGATGTCGCCGAGCTGGCGCACTACTTTCTGTTCCGCTTCAACCGCGAGCTGGCGATGGATCTACGCGCCTTTGCTCCCCAGACATTGGAGTTGCTCCAGAATTACTCCTGGCCGGGAAATGTCCGTGAGCTCCAGAGCGTGCTGAAGCAGGCCATGTTTAATGCCACGGGGCATGTGCTATTGCCAGAGTTTCTGCCGGAAACGGTTCGCCCTGGAGCAGAGCCATCGGGCCTTGCTGCTTCAGCCAGCTCAACACCGAGTGGCGATCTCGCTGTTTTCATCACCTCGTTGCTCCAGCGTGGCGAAACAAGCATTTACCCAAAAGTGATTGATGAGGTCGAGCGAATTTTGCTGACCCAGGTCCTGCAGCACACTCATGGGCATCAAACGCAAGCGAGTGAGCTCCTGGGCCTCAATCGGACGACCCTACGCCATAAGCTGCGCACACTCGGGTTAGCCGTAGATAAGACCGTGACCGAGGAAGGACGCAAGGCGGGATCGAGCGTGGACTGAATTCGGAGCCGCTTTCCATCCGTCGCTCCTACAGGGAGCGGTAGTTCGTTGATTCGCCGCTCCCTGCGGGGCCGATGATCCGGCACGTCGTTAATAACGCCAGTAGTAGCCGTAGTAGCCCGGCGAAACATAGTAGCTTCGGTAGCCGGGCCAACCGTAATAGTACGTCGAATAGCCTGGGTAGTAGCTGTAGTAATTCCCGTACCCGGGTCCCCAATAGTAACTGTAACTGGGGTAGCCGTAGTAATAGGAGTACGTGTACCCGGGATAGTAGCTATAGGCCGGATACCACCTACGAAACACCCGTGCCTCTGCCTGGGATGGCGAGACAGCGAGCAGACCTAAACTGGCCGCTCCGAGAATGAGTGACAGGACGATGGATCGCATGGCTTGAACTCCTCTCTGCATGGTAATCAGTCAGACGAACCGTACTGCTCAGCTCGCAAAACTCCTTTGCGAAGCGAGCCCTGCAAGAAAAACGGAGCAAACTGCGTACCCATCATTGTGGTTGAGATGGGCGGCGTTCCGCACACCGGAATGCGCGCTCCCAAAGAGAAGGGGACTGTCTCCACGCGGAATGGAAACAGTCCCCTTTGATAGCGAACGGGTTGGCTAGATGTTGGCCCAGTCGGCAAAGACGGAGTCTAACGCTGTCCGCTGAGCCATTACGTCCGAGTGAGCGATGGAATGCAGCATACCGCTCTCTTGCTCAGCAACTACTTGGGGCGAGGATTGGTTGGTGAGCAGCGGTAGGCTGTCCGATGAACTGCTGCCGTTCGCGGCGGCCAGAACCATCCCTGCGGGGTCGCCGACAGCAACGGCTTGATGTTGGCCGGCTACCAGCGTCGCGGCACCACCCGGAGGCGGAGCATTGCCGCCGGGATAGCCGTTGGCAGCGATGGCGACATCATCGTAGTAGTAATTGGTCGTGTAGGCGTTATTGCCACCCAAGCGAATGCTGCCATTGTTGCCGGCACCCAGGTTTCCTGTGCCGCTCAATTCGACATTGCCGTTGATGCGGACTTCGAACGGGGCATTGGTGCCCGTCCCGATCTTGGCAGAGATGGTGTAGGTCTGGTTGGGGAGCAGGGTGGTGGTGCCGGTGGCCAACAGATTGCCATTGGCATCGTAGAAGAGGAGCTTGCCGGAGGGGGATAGATGCAAGGCGGCTTTGTAATTGCCGTTGGCATCCTGGAAATTGATGATCCC
>Ga0070734_10002701_pt1 | contig 20541 bp, 17 predicted proteins | sample Coa_R1_8_FD_66444 | JGI IMG/M metagenome (GOLD analysis project Ga0070734, IMG submission 66444) | Surface soil microbial communities from Centralia Pennsylvania, which are recovering from an underground coalmine fire - Coalmine... | ecosystem: Environmental > Terrestrial > Soil > Unclassified ... | reverse complement strand
GCACGCCCGACCACTCGGCATTCGAGACCAGCCCGTGGATAGCACCGGCGGTAACCTGCAACGGCTGGTTCGAGAACATCGGCGCCGAATTGCCTGCGCATTCCACGAAGGCCATGCGGGTCACGAGCGGATAGCGCGACAACTGCTCCAGCGTGAATTCGAGCGGCTGGCGAACCATACCGTGAATAACGAGCTTGTGCTTGGCGGGATCGATGTCCGGCACGCCGCAATGATTGATCGAGAAATGCAGGCTGTTCGGCGTGACGGTGCCGCTCAGCAGGTGGTGCGGCGTGCGCGCATGCGAGTTGCGGAATTCGCCTTGGGGATTGCTGAGAGAGCGCGCCACGTCCTTCTCGTATTTTGACGGCGTCTGCACCGGCGGCATGATCGAGCCGAATTCGAGACTCCACGGCTCGTCCTTGAGCGGCTCGGCGGCGGCGCCCGTGATGGTTCCGGCCGCCCCCATGGCGCCCGCGACCGCAATCCCTTGGCCGAGCAGGGCGCGGCGATTGATCAGGCCATTACCGGCCACCAAATCGAGCGAGGGCGCAGGGCCTCGACGGTTGGTTGTGCTCATGATCTCCTCCCTGATAGAGGGGCTTGCGCCGCAGTTTTGGCGACTATTTATATGCTGCCTCTCAGCGCCTTGGTTGTCCAGCTGAGATGGCGCATGTGTCCGTAGCGGATCATTTGTCCGCCTTTGTAGCGGGTGAGTTGTCCGCCATGTTCGCCGGTTGTTCTGGATGCGGCGGGCGAGACGATTCACGGTTCATGATCGTTATCTGCCTGGTTGCTATCTGTTCGTCATTACGCTCGGCCGTATCTCATGGACGCAAAACATCCATCTCTTGCCGTCGATTGTGTCGTGTTTGATCCGCGCGGCAGGCTGTTGCTCATCCGTCGAAAACATGCGCCTTTCCCCGGCCAGTACGCGCTTCCCGGTGGATACGTCGAATATGGCGAGATGACCGAACACGCCGCAGCCCGCGAACTCCTCGAAGAGACCGGCCTTGTCGCGGTCGACGTGTCGCTGCTCGGCGTTTACTCCGATCCGAATCGCGACCCGCGCGGGCACGTGGTGAGCATTGCCTACCGGGTTGCGGTGGCAGGCCATCGTCTGCGTGCCGGGAGCGATGCCGCCGACGTAGCCTTCATGGCAAATTGGAAAGACCTGGAGCTTGCATTCGATCACCGCAAAATCGTCGACGATGCCGTACGCAAGGGCTCGGGGCTGTAGTCTGGGCAAAGTCGCCTGCGGCAATCGCCGATATGGCGCGCCCCCTCGCGCGACTTTGCCCACCCTGCAGGTGATCGCAACGAATCCAAAAGTCGATCAGTGTCCCACGTATTTGCGCGCGATTTCGGTGAAGAAGCCTTCCCGCTTCAATGCGTCGAGAACGCTAGTGTCGACGTAGTCATCGGCGTTGCGGCTCCTCAGCACCGGGAACTGGTCGATGATGTTCTGTGCGCCCGGCCCTGACGGCGCAAGATTGACGGGCGACTGCTGCTTGAAGTCGTCGTAGCTCGTATCGATGATCTTTGGGTCAGCGATCCTGGTCTCTCGGGCCAGCACTTGCTTCGCCCGCTTCTCGTCCGTCAACGCCAAATAATTTCCCTCGATCGAGGCCTTCAGAAATCGCGTCAGCACGTCGCGGTGACTGTCGAGATAGCTCGCCTTAACCACGATACTGCTGAACAGCCAAGGAATCTTCTCGGCTGCGAGGTCAACCATGGCGGTCAGACCGGCCTCGCGCGCGAGGCTCGCCACCGGCTCGTTGATCGCGGTACCTCTGATCTCGCCGGACTTGAGCGCCTCCAGGCGCCGCGTGCCGCCGCCATATTCCCTGAGGACGACATCATCGCGGTTCATGCCGAGACGCGCGAGCGCCAGCGTCACGGTGGAGTCGCTTTCAGAGCCGAACGTGCTGACGCCGACCACGCCACCCTTGAGGTCCGCTGCGGTCTTGACGGCGGGGGCGACGAAGAACGTGAAGCGGATCACGTTGCTAAGCGATGCGATCGTCCGCAGATCCGCGCCGTCCTGGTTGAGCCGGATCACCGAGGACAATCCCACATGCATCGCGTCGATGCGGCCCAACTGAAGTTCGCGGGCGCCCCGGCTGCCACCGTTCATATTGATGATTTCGACGTCGAGGCCTTGAGCTGCATACAACCCGCCGTCCTTCGCCATCCACAAGGCCAGCACCGTGTTGACGGGTTCGGAGATCCCGACCTTGAACGGGGTCAATTCCGCTGCGGCGACCGGATGCGCCCATCCGGCGAGCAGGAGCGCCAGCGCCAAAAGCCATCGGTGGGATGCGCACTGGCGTCCAAGCTGGTGTGTTCGTCGCTTGTGGAAAGGCCCTCGCCCTGACCCTCTCGCGGCAAGAGCGACCGGGGCAGCCTCCGCCTCGGATGCCATTGCCCATGACGAGGGCGCGTCAGCTTGTCGATGAACTTCAATCGTTTTATGCTTGATCGCGCAGTGCTTCACAATCGGGACGCTCGCCGATCCGAAACCGCCACACGAGCGCACCATCACGACAATCGGGAGGTTAGCATGAAAAGCATGATATTGGCATCCGCGGCTGTTATTTGCCTGGTTGCGCCTGTTACCGCGCAGACCAATGAGCCCCAACCGAGCTGCAAGATGTGCCCCGGGACCTATGTTCCGCTCGAAGAGCTGCAGGCCTATACCAAGAAAGCAATCGCCGAGAAGCGGGTCGACCAGCAGGTGCGCGATGTCGATATCGGCAAGGCCCACGTCGCCATCGGCATGGTGCATCGCGGAAAACTTGATGCGCCCGCACCGCAATCCGTCGCCGAGCACGATCTCGTCAGCGAGGTCTATCACATCATTGATGGGTCGGGCACGCTGGTGCTGGGCCCCGATATCGCCGACATGAAGCGCCGTCCCGCGACGGAGGAGACCGTGCGCTTGTTCAACGGGCCCGGCAACAATGGCTCGACGATCCGGAACGGCGTGACCTATCAGCTCAAGCCCGGCGATGTGGTCATCATTCCGGCCGGCACCGGACATTGGTTCACCAAGATCGATGATCACATCGATTACTTGATGGTGCGCATCGATCCCGACAAGGTCACGCCCGTCCGGGACGAAGCGGCGTCGCAAGCGTACTTGAAGACGACGCGGTGACGTCGGTCAGCAATGCGTCTTCTCCCTCTCCCCGCTTGCGGGGAGAGGGTCCGGTGAGGGGCCTTTCGGCGAGTCTGAGCGTGCGAACGGCGTGGATGCCCTCGACAAGCGCGGGCATCATGATCAAATCACCGACTATCGCGCGTCCGCTGTAGTTGTCGGCTGCATCACGTTCTTAACGACGTATCCGCCGATCCGGCGTCCCATGTCGGTGCCGACGCGGGTTGAGAACCGGTAATGGAAACCCGCCCAAATCCGCGCGTTCGCGACTTCTTCGGTTAATACGCCGAGGTTGGTCCAGCGGTGGGTGACTCCGGGGGCGGTCGAACTCGTCACCGCAACTTCCGGGATATCGGCGGAGCCGAGTACGGATTCGATGACGGCCGCGGCAGCGCCGCTCCCGATGCAGTGCGCGCACGGGTATTCGGGATGCAGCGGCGTATTGTCGATCGGCTGCCAGGTCGCTTCACGTTCGGTGGTCGGGTTATTGTCAATATCGCCGTTACGAATCGCCGTGATCGGGCGCCAGAATTCGTAGTGATATTTGGCGTCGAACACTGCAACGTAGGCATCGGTCAAGGCTACCGCAAAGAGCGCCATGAACCGCGCGCTGTCGACAATGCTCATCTGTTTTGCGGTGACGAGCTGACGCGGAATCGGATGATACGCCGAGGGCCCTACCATCAGCCAGAAGCGGGCCGTCTCGGTTTGCTGCGCCGACCGCTTGGCGCTGGTCTTGCCGCCGTAGTCCTTGAGCTCGGTATAGTCGGTGGCCCATTCCGCGCTCCCGAGCGGGATCGGCGGTTGGGGGCGAAATTGCGACGGCTTCGTCAATGCGAACGGCGTCATCTGCGGCCAGGTCGAGGCGACGGTGATCACCGTCGGCACGTAGACGCCGGGCGTTGTTCTTGGTCGATAGGCATCGGGCGCATTGGCGCCATCGTTTGCACGCGCCTGCAGGACTTTGGCTGCGGCCGCCTCGCCGAGCTTAACGCCCTCGGACTTTGCATTGCCGTCCGGAATCCCGGCAAGATAGCTCGCCAGAGTAGCCCTCATCTCGCTGGCGTTTTCTGGATGTAACCCGATCAGCACGGTGCCGGCCGCCGTTGCCGCCGCCGCTTCGCGCGAGGTCGTATTTGTGGCGGGGAGCTGAGCCAGATACGGCCGGTAGCGCCGCTCGATCGCGTTGACGGCATCGAACATGGCGACGTGCACGATGGCGAGCTCGCGTTGACCAAACGCGCCGGGAGCCGCCACGGCGACGGCCTTTGCATCCCAATCGGTGATGACATTCGCGAATGTGGTCAGCGGGAAGGCGAGCGTGATTGAGGCCCCGATCAAGGTGGCCGGAATTGAAGGGAATATCGTTGGCGTTCTGAAAACGGGCATTCTCCAACTCCTGTTGCGGAAATCTCCAGAACTATTTGCATCAAGACTCAACGCCGCGGAGAAGGCGGTGAATGCGCCGGACGCTAGCGGGCGACAAGCTTGACCGATATCCGGAAACTGCAAAAAACCGCTTCACCCGGTGACAGCGATCGTTAATCTCTTGAGGTTTTTCGTCGGGGGCCTGATTGGTACCATTGCGGCTTCGTGCTAAAGCATTTCTCGATCAGCTTGATCCCACAGCGTTATTGCGGGTCCCGGGTGATGAGCGCTCGATCGGGCACTACGGCTGTCGGGAGCATCTGAGGGCGTAGCAGGGTGCGGGTGGACCAGTTCTTCGCGATCGGAATCGAACCATGAAACTTGCCGATCAGGTGGCGATTGTTACTGGCGCGGGCCGCAACATCGGTGAGGAGATTTCGAAGACATTGGCAGCCGAGGGCGCCAAGGTGGCGGTGGTCGATCTCGACAAGGGCCGTGGCGGCAGAGTTGCGACGGAAATCGTGAACGCCGGCGGCGAAGCGGCGGCGTTTGTCGCCAACGTGGGGGATGAAGCCGATATCGCAAATGCTGTTGCCGCGATCGTTGAGCGCTGGGGGCGCATCGACATACTCATCAACAATGCGGCCATCTCCGACAACAAGAGCATTCTCGATATCGCCAAGGATCAGTGGGACGCCGTGATCGCCGTGACGCTCACCGGGCCGTTCCTGATGAGCCAGTATGTCGCGCGCCGAATGGTGGCCCAGGGGTCCGGCGGCAAGATCGTCAATGTGGGCTCGACCTCGGGCTTTCTCGGCCGCTCGCGCGCGATCGCCTATGCGGCCGCCAAGGGTGGCGTCGCAAATCTCACCCGTGCCATGGCGGTGCAGCTTGCTCCCTATAAAATCCGGGTCAATGGCGTGGTGCCGAACAAGATTGGCTCGCCAGTCGGCAAGGACGAATTTGATCCGACCCGCCCGGTGGTAAATCTGATCGGGCGCCCCGGGGTGCCGCTCGATATGGCGCGCGCGGTATTGTTTCTGGTCTCGGATGATTCCGAATTCATCACGGGCAACATGCTTTTCGTTGACGGTGGTGTCAGCGCCATGATGGTCGGGGATCGATCTGCGTGACCGACGCCACGGTGCCGCGCTATCGGATCGGTGTCGACGTGGGCGGCACCCACACAGACCTCGTGCTATACGACATAATCACCAGGGTGTTGCTGGTCGAGAAGGTGGCAACCACGCCGGGCAATCCGGCGGAGGGCGTGCTTAACGGCGTCGCGAAGTTCATCCGTCGCGGCATCGATCCGGCGGAAATCGATTTCTTCGCCCACGGCACCACGATTACCACCAACGCGCTGCTGGAGATGCGCGGAGCCAGGGTCGGGCTTCTGATTACCCAAGGTTATCGCGCGGTCCAGGAGATCCAGAATCAGGCGCGCGATGGCAACCTATTCGATTATTTCTACCGCAAGCCTGTGGCGATCGCGCCGCAAAGTCTCACGCGCGAGATCCCCGAGCGCACGGACTATCTCGGCAACGTGCTGGTCGCGCTCGATCGTGATGCGGTGCGGCGCGCCGCCCGCGAACTCAAGGCGGCCGGCGTGCAGTCGATCGCTGTCTGCTATCTCTTCTCGTTCATGAATCCGGGCCATGAACAGGAAACCCGAAAGCTGATTGCGGCCGAATTCCCCGACTGTCATGTTTCGCTGTCGAGCGAGGTGCTGCCGCGCGTGCGCGAGTGGCCGCGGCTCTCGACCACGCTGGTGAATGCCTATCTGGAACCGGTGCTGGTGCGCTACATCGACGATCTCAATCGCGGCCTCGATGATATCGGCGTGACCACCCGACAACGTTTTCTGATGCAGTCGAATGGCGGCGTGATGCCGTTCTCGGCCGCGATCGCCGGCGGCCGCACGGTGCATACGCTGCTCTCGGGGCCTGCGGCTGGCGCGCAGGCGGCGGCCTATCTGGCGCGCTCGCTCGCTTCCTTGTGTTGCTCCTTCTCCCCTCCCCCTTGTGGGGAGGGGTCGGGGGTGGGAGTCGAGAGATGCAGCACCGCTGTGCCCCGGAGCACGACCCCCCACCCCGACCCTCCCCCAGCCGAAACCGCGTATACGCGGGTTTCGGCCACTCGACAGAGCGATCAAAATCGGCAACAGCCGATTTTGATTGGGGGGAGGGAGACGAGATGGCACGGCCTCATCACGCTCGATATGGGCGGGACCAGTGCCGATATCGCGCTCATTGAGGACGGCGTTCCGCTGGAAGTCACCGAAGGCGTTATCGCACGCCGGCAAATAGACGTGCCGGCGCTCGATCTGACTACGATCTCGGCGGGCGGCGGCTCGATCGCGGCGGTTGACGCAAGCGGCTTCCTGACCGTTGGGCCGACCAGTGCTGGCGCCGATCCGGGACCGGCCTGCTATGGACGCGGCGGAACGCAGCCGACCGTGACGGACGCGGACGTGGTGTGTGGTTTCCTCAATCCTGACTACTTCCTCGGCGGCACCCAGGTGCTCGATGTCGTTGCGGCGGGCGACGCTTTGCGGCGCCACGTTGCCGATCCGCTGCGCATGGGGGTGCTTGAGGCCGCAGCCGGCATCCGCCGCATCGTCGACATCCGGATGGCGGATGAAGTGCGGGTGTTCGCGGCGAAGCGCGGCGTCGTTTTGACGGCGTTCACGCTGCTGCCATTCGGCGGTGCAGGCGCTGTCCATGCGGCGGCCGTTGCAGACGAACTCGGCGTGGAGCGCATCCTGGTGCCGCCGCGACCGGGCGCGTTCTCGGCGCTGGGCCTCATCTGCACCGACGTGGTGCACGACTATATGCGCTCCGAACTCCGGCCGCTGGCGGGGGTCGATGCCGGCCATGTCGAAGGCGTGTTTGCGGCGCTTGAGGCCAAGGCGCGTGCTGACATCGAAGCCGAGGGGCTTGATGCGGCGCAGGCCCGCTACTCACGCGAACTCGATCTGCGCTATGCCGGTCAGGGCTACGAACTACGCACACCGCTGGAGGGTCTCTTTGACGGGCGCATCTCTGCCGCGACGCTGATCGCGGCGCGTGCGCGTTTCGACGAGCGTCACGCGCAGCTTCACGGCCACAGCGCCGCAGAACGGCCCGTGGAGATCGTAAGTTATCGATTGCGGCTGCGCGTCGAAGTGCCGAAATTCGAGCAGCGCGAAGAGACCTTGTCACCACCCCGTCCCGCCAAGGATGCCCGCAAGGGCGAGCGCGCCGTCTGTTTTGATGGCGTGCGCATGACCGCGTCGACCCTTTACGAACGCGACAAGCTCGGTCCAGGCGCGAAGCTGGCCGGCCCAGCAATCGTGGAGCAGTTCGATGCCACGACCGTGATTGCGCCAGGCTGGGGAGCGACGGTCGATGGGTTTCGTAATCTTGTTCTCAGTAGGCGTTAGATGGACGCGATCACGATCGAAATCTTGCGGGGCAAAATGGCGAGCCTGATGGAGGAAATGCATTATCATTTCTACCGCTCCGGCTACTCCACGATCATCCGCGAATCGCGCGACTTTTCCTGTGTGATCCTTGACCGCGGTGGCCGCGTGGTGGTGGCGCCGCCGATGTTCTTCCACGCGCCGGTCTATCGCCATCTGGTCGGCCGCATTCTCGCGGTCTACGGACAGGGAAACGGAATTCGCGACGGCGACGTGTTCGTCTCCAATCACCCGTATGAGGGCGGGCTGCCTCACGTTTCCGATATGGCCTTCGTGGCGCCGGTGTTCGCCGATGGAGAGATCGTCGCGTTTGCAGGCTCGATCGCCCACAAGGCCGATCTCGGCGGCACGGTGGCTGGCTCAACCTCGGCAAATGCTACCGAGATGTATCACGAGGGGCTGCTGATCCCGCCGATCAAGATTCGCGATGCGGGCCGGCCGCTGACCGATGTCGAGCGGATGATCCTCGCCAACAGCCGGCAGCCCGCATTAGTGCGCGGCGACATGAATGCGCAGATCGCCGTTACGGAGATGGGCGCCGCGCGCGTGAAGGAACTATGCGCTCGTTTCGGCGCTGCGACACTATGCGGGGCTTTCACCGCAATCCTGAAAGCTGCGGCGGACGGACTGCGCGCCGCAATTTCGAAGCTGCCGGCGGGCGGCACGGCCTCCGCGGAGGGGCTCCTCGACAGCGACGGCGTGGTGGTGGATCGCCCGATCAGGCTTGCCGTGACGGTGGCTCTTGAAGATGGCGGGGTGACATTCGACTTCTCGGCTTGTGATGGTCAAGCGCGTGGCCCCGTGAACCTACGCCCGTCCATGGTCGAGGCTTGCGTGTTCTATTGCCTGATCGGCTGCCTCGATCCCAAGCTTGCCTTCAATGACGGCATGCGCGACGTGGTGCGTTTGATCTTTGCGCCGGGCACCGTGGTCAATGCGGAGCCGCCTGCCGCAGTGTCGAATTACCAGATGGTCAACCTCAAGCTGGTCGACGTGATACTGGAGGCGCTCGCTAAGTTTTGTCCCGATCGCGCCGTCGCCAATGCGGGTTCATCAAGTGCGCTGAGCATTGCGTGGCGGCAGGGCCGCCCCGGCCAGTCCACGATGCAATATGAAATCATCGGCTCCGCCTATGGGGGCGGCGTCGGCCACGACGGCGCGTCGGCAACCGCCACGCACCTCAGCAATCTGCACATCACGCCCATCGAAATTCTCGAGGCGGAGTTTCCATGCCGGATCACGCGGTTTGATCTCGTGCCGGACTCGGGCGGCGTCGGCCGGTGGCGCGGCGGCTTGAGCATGCGGCGCGAATACGAGCTTTTGGCGGATGCAACCGTGATACGCCGGTTTGACAAGTCGCGCTTCCCTCCGCAGGGGCTTGCGGGCGGCGCGCCGGGTGGACGGAGCCGGTTCGTAGTGCGGCTCGGCGCGCCCGATGAATACGACGCGCCGGCATCGGGGCGTTACGAGATGAAGGCCGGGGAACGGTTTCTGGTGCAATCCGCCGGGGGTGGCGGATACGGTGACCCAGAGCTGCGCGAGCGGTCCGCGGTCGCGCGGGACATCGTGGAAGGCTACGCTTCTCCCGTGCGGTAGACGTACATACCAAATCCACAAACGTTGGTCGTGGCTGGGGTTATCGCCCCCTACTTGGTCCGGGGCTACCCCGATATTTCATACTCAGTGCCGTAAAATTCGCCGGAGCAAGCCCAGCGACGACGCCGGTACGAGGTCAATGCGACAGAAATCCACATCCAACGCCACGCTTTTCCGGGCCGGTGCCGTTTGGCGGAAAGACCGCAAGAGAACCCGGCCCTTTCGCAGTGTGCCGCGTCACCTATCTATTCAGGAAGCTCCATGGGCCAGGTGCATGCGCATGACCAATCAGACGCGATTTCATATCGGCTATTGGCTGGCGGCCATTATTGGCATTCTGCTTCTGCAATACTTTTACTCGGTCAATCAGAAGGTTGAAGCGATTCCCTACAGCCAGTTTCAACAACTGCTCCGGGACCACAAGGTCGACCGCGCTGCGGTATCCGATCGCTACATACAGGGCACCCTGAGAGAGCCGCTTCCGAGCGGAAAAAAGCAGTTCGTGACGACCCGGGTCGATTCTCAAATTGCTGACGAGCTCCAGAAGTTCGGCGTGACGTATTCGGGCCAGGTGGAGAGCACGTTGGTTCAGGACCTGCTCTCCTGGGTCGTCCCCGCCGTCGTGTTCTTTGGCCTCTGGACTTTCCTGGCGCGGCGCATGAGCCAAGGTCTGGGCGGTGGGCTCATGTCCATCGGCAAGAGCAAAGCAAAGATTTATGTCGAATCCGATACCGGCGTGACCTTCGACGACGTGGCGGGCGTGGACGAGGCGAAGGACGAACTGCGCGAAATCGTCGAGTTCCTGAAGAATCCCGAACAGTACAGCCGCCTCGGTGGCCGCATGCCGAAGGGCGTTCTGTTGGTTGGACCGCCCGGAACCGGCAAGACACTGCTTGCCAAGGCCGTCGCCGGACAGGCCAAGGTGCCGTTCTTCTCGATTTCTGGCTCCGAGTTCGTCGAGATGTTCGTCGGCGTCGGTGCCGCCCGGGTGCGCGACCTGTTCGAGCAGGCGCGGTCGAAGGCGCCCGCCATCATCTTCATCGACGAACTCGATGCGCTCGGCCGGGCGCGCGGAATTGGTCCCTACGCCGGCAGCCACGACGAGAAGGAGCAAACCCTCAATCAGCTCCTCGTCGATATGGACGGCTTCGACTCCAAGACTGGCCTCGTGATCCTGGCTGCAACCAACCGGCCGGAGATTCTTGATCCGGCACTGTTGCGCGCCGGCCGGTTCGATCGCCAGGTCCTGGTCGATCGGCCGGACAAGCGGGGACGCGTCGATATTCTTCGTGTTCATCTCAGACAGATGAAGCTCGCGGCCGATGTCGATCCCGAGAAGGTTGCGGCGCTCACGCCGGGCTTCACCGGTGCGGACCTCGCCAACCTCGTGAACGAGGCGGCCTTGCTGGCGACCCGGCGCGGTGCCGATGCGGTGGCCATGGAGGATTTCAGCAATGCGGTGGAGCGCATTGTGGCGGGGCTCGAAAAGCGCAATCGGCTGCTCAATCCCAAGGAGCGCGAGATCGTCGCCTACCACGAGATGGGTCATGCGCTGGTCGGCGTGTCGCTGCCCGGAACCGACCCGGTCCACAAGGTCTCGATCATCCCGCGCGGGGTCGGCGCGCTCGGCTACACGATTCAGCGCCCGACCGAGGACAGGTTCGTGATGACACGAGAGGAGCTGGAGAACAAAATGACGGTCCTCCTCGGTGGGCGTGCCTCGGAACAGGTCGTGTTCGGCCATTTATCGACCGGAGCCGCGGACGATCTGCGGCGCGTTACCGACATCGCGCGCTCAATGGTGACGAAATATGGCATGTCGGAAAGGCTCGGGAGCGTAGCCTATGACCGCGATCCGCGGACCTTCCTGGCCGGCCCCGAGCTGCCGGCGCCGGCGCGCGCACAGGACTATGCGGAGCAAACCGCCGCAGCGATCGATGAAGAGGTTCGCTTGCTCGTGCAACACGCGATGGATCGGGCGCTCGACATTCTCACGAAAAAGCGCGACATCCTCGAACGCAGCGCCCGGCGTCTGCTCGAGAAGGAAACGCTGGACGAGAAGGAACTGGTCGACCTCATCGGGCCTCCCTCTGGCGTTCCCGTAAAAACCGCGGCGGAATAGCGATGTAGCAACCAGCAACCTGGCAAGCTCTCATGCGCCTTTGCCCACGCGGTCACACCGCGCCGGTGGACCGCGCGGGCAAAGTCGCGCGACGCCAGGACATGACATCCGCCGCCGCAGCGGGCGACTTTGTCCACCCTACAGGGTCGCAGGATAAACCAAGCTTCCGTGAGGGCCGGCCCGCGCGGCGCTCGTCTGCTCGGCCCGCTCGATGTGGCCGGGGCCGAGAATGTGGAACACCGTCTCGCCCTCGGCGATCAAGTAATCCGCGATGATGCGCCGGTGGCATCGCCACCACACCGCTTCTGCACACATGATCGCACAGCGCTGAGTGCTTCCGAGTTCTTGCAGTCTCGCTAATCCATGTCGGAAGCTTTCGCCCATGGCGTAGTCGGCGTAGTTGTGAAAGCTGTCATTTTCCCAGAACGCGTTGACACCCGGCTCAACGTCGCGCGTGCGGCCGCGCAGGCCGCCAAGCAATGCGACGTGCTCGTATCCAATCTCAGATTCGGCAAGAGCCGGGGGCAGCACATCCCGGTTGTATTGCGGATTGGTGCGGGAACGCGGCACGGTGCGGACATCGGCGACGAACGTTACACCAGCGCTTTGCAGCAGGTCCACGAAGTCGTCCAACGGACGAGTTGAATGACCGATGGTGTAGAACGGCTGCGCCATGCCGTTACGCTGCAAGTTTTCACTGCGGTACAGTCATGAGTTCGAGGATGTGACCGTCCGGGTCCCTGAAATACACGCCGCGGCCGCCTCCCCAGTCGTTGAGCTTGCCGTCGCTCAAACTCCAGGGCGCGCTGCCGTAAGTGATACCGGCGTGTTTCACGCGCCCGAATATGGCGTCAAACTCTGCATCGCTGACATGAAAGGCATAGTGGTGGCTCTCGAATTCGTCCTCATTGTCGAATAGCAGCGTCAGCGTGTCGTTGACGCGAACCGGCGCAAAGTGGCCGTGATCTTCGGATGCGTCATAGGACAGGCCGAACGTGTCAGCAAAAAAACGAGCTGCGGCTCGTTTGTCCTTCGACGGAACAATTGTGTGGTTGAGCACGATTGACATCGATCCACTCCGTTGTATCCGAGGTATTCCCGACTGATGCGCCTTCGCAAGTACCATGGAAGTCCTTCTGCTTAGATGTTGGCCATGGCGGCGGAGATCAACAGCGTCCAGGCTTGGCTGGTGAAGAAATAACGACGCAGCCGCGACTTCCCGGCTGGGTAGGGCGAGACAACTGCTCCTCATCTCTTGAGCGGACAGCGGCGCGATGTGGTAGACGCTTCTGACGTGATCAAGGATCCACGGTATATTCGGCATCTGACGACGTGAGCGCGAGATGCTTTCAGCCCACCCGATGCCCGGAACGTAGTGGGAGCTGCATTCGACGGTGAAGGTCGAGCCACGGACATTCCGGGCAGCAAGCGCGAGATCAGCCTTTGTATCGCCCCTCGTCTCTCGCAAGATTCGTCATCTTGTATGCGACCCTGTACTCCGCGTTCGGCGTGGTTTCGCCGTTTCTGCCAGCCTATTTCGGGGATCGTGGCCTCACAGCACAGCAAATCGCATTGGTGATTGGCTTGGGAACAGTCGTCCGGCTGGTATCAGGTCCACTCATCGGGCGACTTGCAGACCGCCGCCGGGCATGGCGCAAGACTTTATCCGTTTGCGCCGCTGGCGCGGGAGTTTTGGCGCTCGGCTATCTATTGGTTGGCGGCTTCGGTCCGGTTCTGCTGGTGGGCCTGATACAATCCGTCTTGCTTGCTCCCTTGGCGCCAATCGCCGATGCCATGGCGCTGTCCGCATCGCTTTCGACAGTCGGCAAGCGGTTTGAATACGGCTGGGTGCGAGGGAGCGGATCGGCCGCGTTCATCGTCGGATCGGTTGCCGCCGGCCAAGTGGCGGCGTCTCTGGGACTTGTCGTCTCGATCTGGCTCAACGCTCTGCTGCTCTCCATCGCGGCGTTCGCCGCATTGCTGGTCCCGAACATTTCCGCGGAGGCCGACCTCCATGCGGAACGCACTCGCGATCTTCGCCAGCTCTTGCGGATACGCGCTTTTCGCCGGCTGCTGCTGGTAGGGGCAATCGTGCTCGGCAGTCATGCGCTCCACGACACGTTTGCAGTGATCCGATGGCGCGACGCCGGTATCAGCACCGCGACGGCGAGCCTGTTGTGGTCGGAGGCGGTGATCGCGGAGGTCGTTGTATTTCTTGTCGTGGGGCCTCCGCTCCTCCACCGACTTGGCCCGGCGAACGCCGCGATGCTGGCCGCCGGCGCGGCGGTGGTGCGCTGGGCCATCTTGGGTGCGACCACGCAGATTGCTGCGTTGGCTGTCGTCGAGCCGCTGCACGGTTTGACGTTCGCGTTTTTCCATCTCGCGAGCATGCAGCTGATCGGCACCACGGTACCGAGCCCACTTGCAGCAACTGCCCAGGCGATCTACGGCACATTGGCGGTCGGCAGTTCAACGGCACTTCTTACGCTTGCGTCCGGCTCGCTCTATACGGGGCTGGACGGTCAAGCATTCTGGGTGATGGCGATCCTTTGTGCTGGCGCCATACCGCTAGCCCGAAGGATGACCAGGTAGCGGGCTCCTACTCGTATCGTACATTTCGGCTGAAGTCGTAATCGGCGGCGATGTCGGCCGCGTAGTGCTGCACGAGCGTCGAGCGGTCGTAATCGGACGCCAGGATCCTTCGCAAGAATGCACGCTGGTCGGCCCATGCCGTCTCCGCCTGGGCGCGGCGATAGCGTCCCGGCATGGTGTCATTGAGCCACCCGTGCGGCGCGTCGCGGTAGACGTGGATGCTGTAGGTCTTGCGATGACCTTCCAGGCAATCGCGAAAGCGCCGGACGTCATCGATCGCGATAAGATGATCGGTCTCGCCAAACATGCCGAGCACGGGACAATCGACCGCCGCGATGATGTCGTCGAGCGGGCGTGGGTATTTGCTGTTGACGATCCATTCGCGCGGCTGGGCGGCGCCATACCAGACCAGCGCCGCCGCAAGCGGGCGGGATGCCGCAACCACCAGCGGAAGCCGACCGGTCTGACAAACGCCCATGACGGCGAGCCGGGTCGGATCGGCCTGCGGGATTTCGTTCAACGCGTCGATGGCAGCATCGAGCGCTGTCAGGGCGTCGGGATCGCTGAGGTCGCAAGTCACGTCGCCACGATGCAACGCCTCCTGGTCCGGGTGCCCGAAATACAGGTCCGGCGCGACGGCGACGAAGCCGTCACAGGCGAAACGTTCGGCAAGGTCGCGCGTGTGGCGGACCAAGCCATAGCGCTCGTGCAGAAGAATCACGGCAGGCGCCTTTGCGACAGTGACCGGAAGGACAACGAAGGCCGGCATGCCGCCGCGACAGGTCGTCGTCGAGCTGCGAATGCCGGTCATGGCTTCGAGGCCTCCGCGAGGAAGCTCCCGTCGATGAAGCCGGCGAGCGGCGGAGGCGCGCTGAGATCGCCCATGGCGATCAGTGCATCGAAATTGGCATTGATGCCGTCCTCGAATAGAGCTGCGCCGCGGGCAATCACATGCTCCGTGATGTAAAGATCGTAAGTCGCCACCGCGACCTGGGGGGTGGTCCTCGTGTACTTGACGAGCGCGGCGATGACGCTGTCGCGATTGACGGGCTCGTAGATATATTTCGTCGCCATGATGTGAGCACGAAGGAAGGCCACCAGCGCGGCGCGATTTTGCCGTGCCCAGCGCATATCGGCGAGAATATTGTTCTGCGCCCAGTTCGGCAGGTATTGCGGCACGCTGCCGAGGTCTACGAAGCCCTGCTCAAGTGCGGTGAAGTCCACCGGATTGGTCAGGATTGCGGCCGCCGCTACACCCGAGACGAGCTGCGCGAAGCGGTTTGGCGTGCTGCCGCCGTAGAGCAGATCGTAGTCGCGGTCGGCGAGACCGTTCTTACGCGCCATCACGCGCAGGAAATACAGTGTCACGTCGGTAAGGCCGCCGACACTGATCGTCTTGCCCTTGAGATCGCTCCAGCTCTTGATGGCCTTGGCGGCGACCATGCGAAACGGTGCGCTGGAGGCGGCGCCGGCGACGATCCGGATCGGCGCGCCACGCAGGATGGCACGCAAGGATTGATCGGTCGCAGCCTGCGCGACGTTGAGCGAGCCGGCGGCCAGCTGCTGCAGCACGCCGACCGCTGCACCTGCCACGATCGCGTCCACCTGCAGATTTTCGGCTTCGTAGTATTTCTGCTCCGTGGCGACGTAGTGCGTCAAGCTCAGCGCGGTGCCGCTGGTGATGCCAAAGGTGATCGCGTTTGCAGTCCGCGCCCGGCATGGCGCGGGGCCGGCCAACAGCGCGAGTGCGCAGCCTAGAACCGCGCGCCGTTTCATTTTTCCCCCAAGCTCAGGCCGAGCAGCACCTGCTCTCCGTCGCGCCCATTGCAGCACGACAGGACAGCAAAGGGAACCCTGGATTGCGCCCCGCCATCGACGATGCTGGCAAGACAAGTCATGCCTGGGGACGAGCGAGCATGTTCGGCGTGCGGCAAGCGTCGATGAAGGTCTTGTTGTCGAGGTAATGGTGTCGAAGACGAGCGTGTCGCTCGACATGTCGCAGCTCATCGCGATTGAACGACCACGACCTTCAAACCATGTATCTCATCAGATAGAATTCGATGCTTCCTCGCTCGGCGCGAGATAGCCGAAAGCCCCGCGACAGGAGGCCGCCAATGCAATCATTGCTGTCGCATCGGCACGCCATGGCGGCGCTTGCCATGCTGATGTTGGCGCTGTTGGCGGTGTTGCCCGATCAGGCCACCGCCGCACAGGCGGTGGTGCTCGATATCGACGGTGTGATCGGGCCCGCCGTCGCCGATTATGTGGTGCGCGAGTTACGGGCGGTGAGGCCGGGCGAGGTCGGGCTCGTCGTCCTGCGCATGAATACGCCCGGCGGCCTCGACAGCTCGATGCGGGAGATCGACGGCGCGATCCTGGCATCCCGGGTGCCGGTCGCCACCTATGTGGCGCCGAGCGGCGCCCGGGCTGCCAGCGCCGGCACCTACATCGCTTATGCGAGCGCGGTCGCCGCCATGGCGCCCGGCACCAATCTTGGCGCCGCTACCCCGATTCAATTGAGAGGCCCATCCTTGTTCCCGGGCTCATCCCCGGAGCAGCCCACCGGTCGTGGCAACGACCAGGACAAACAAAAGACCGCGGAGCCAGCAGATACCGAGTCGCGCAAGGCCGTGAACGATGCTGCGGCCTACATTCGCGGCCTCGCGGATCTCAACGGACGCAACGCTGATTGGGCGATCGAGGCGGTCCGCACGGCCGCGAGCCTTTCGGCGCCCGAGGCGCTGAAGCTTCACGTCATTGACGTGATCGCGGACGACATTCCGGATCTTCTGCGCAAGATCGATGGACGCACGGTGCGCGTCGCCGGACGGTCGCAAGCCCTGGCCACCGCCGGGCTTGAAGTTGCGCCGGTGGCGCCAGGCTGGAGGACCCAGCTTCTCGCCGTCATCACCAATCCAAACGTTGCCCTCATTCTGATGATGATCGGCATCTATGGTCTCATCTTTGAGTTCCTCAATCCGGGCTCGGTGGCGCCCGGCCTGATTGGCGGCATCAGTCTGCTGGTGGGGCTGTATGCGCTTAATCTTCTGCCGATCAACTATGCCGGCCTCGCACTCGTGCTGCTCGGCATCGGCCTGATGATGGCCGAGGTGCATATCGGCACTTTCGGCGTGATTGGCGTCGGCGGTATCGTGGCCTTCGTTATCGGGGCCATCATGATGTTTCCGAACGAGGTGCCGGGATTGAGCTTGTCGATGCCGGTCGTGGCTACCGTCGCTGCCGCGACGCTCGGCTTCTTTATGCTGGTGATGTCGATGCTGCTGCGCGCGCGGCGGCGCGCCGTCGTCTCCGGCGCAGAAGCGCTGCGCGGAGCCGAAGGTGAGGCCGTATCATGGCAGGGTACGGAGGGGCGGGTTCGGATCGCCGGCGAAATCTGGCGGGCCCGCGGGGTGGGCCCGCTACAACCCGGCGCCCGCGTCAAGGTCGTCGCCCGCGACGGCCTTATGGTGATCGTCGAGCCGGCCTGACAATCCTCTCATTTCGGGCGAATTCCGATAGGCTTGACGCGTGATGCCGCTCAGCTCTTTCCGCGGCGAACGAACGCAGGACCAAATGAGCCCGAACCCTTGAGCACCAAGCCCGTGAGTACAAGGCTTATCCCGAGCCGCTCTGATCAAGGAGAAAGCGCATGACCGCCGTCTTAGCCGTCATCGTGATCATCGCGATCGCCATCCTCTATTCCTCGGTGCGTATCCTGCGCGAATATGAACGCGGCGTTGTCTTTACCCTCGGACGCTACACAGGCACCAAGGGCCCGGGCCTTTTTCTGCTGGTGCCGCTGGCGCAGCAGATGGTGCGCGTAGACCTGCGCGTCGTTGTCGAAGAAGTGCCACCGCAGGACGTGATCTCGCGGGACAACGTGTCGGTTAAGGTCAACGCCGTGATCTATTTCCGCGTGGTGGACGCCGAACGCGCGGTCATCCAGGTCAACAATTACCTCGTGGCGACCAGCCAGCTCGCGCAGACGACGCTGCGCTGGGTGCTGGGCAAGCACGATCTCGATCAGATGCTGGCTGAGCGGGACCGACTCAATGCCGATATTCAGGACGTGCTCGACAAGCAGACCGAGGGGTGGGGAATCAAGGTTTCCAACGTCGAGATCAAGCGCATCGACCTCGATGAGAGCATGATCAGGGCCATTGCCCGCCAGGCCGAGGCCGAGCGCACGCGCCGCGCCAAGATCATCAATGCCGAGGGTGAACAGCAGGCGGCGCAGAAGCTGGTCGAGGCCGCCCAAATCCTCGCGCCGGTGCCACAAGCGATGCAACTGCGTTACCTTGCGACGCTGTTCGACATTGCCGGGGAACGCAGCTCAACGATCGTGTTCCCCTTCCCGGTAGATTTGCTGAAGGCGTGGGAGGGACAGAGGACGGAAGGCGGGCGACAGGGGACGGATGAGAGATAGCCCAGGGGCCATCTCTCAGGTTCAACACTCTGTTCCAGCTTGAGCTTGGCGATGCTCTCAGTCCCTTAACGATGCGCCGAGCGCATCGAGGAGATGGCCGGTGCCATGCTCGCGAGACCCCGCGTCGTCATAGCCGTCGAGGAACGCGCCCTGCTCGGAGACCCTCAGCGTGGTCTTTCCGCCCTCGGCTGTCAGCTGCATAGTCGCCAGCGACACCGAGATCTTCTTGTCGTCGATGTGCATCACGTATGAGTAGATCAGCCGTTCGTTCAAAACGACGTCGTGATAGGTGGCGTCGAAGCTGGAAACCACGCCGCCTTCCCAGCGTCCCCTCAAACGTTCGCTTCCGCCGACGCGCACGTCCATGTGCCGCTCAAGCAATTCCCAGCGACCCGGCGTACCGCCAAACCACTTCTGCTTGGCTTTCTCGTCGGTGAGTGCCTTCCACACCCGTGCAACCGGCGCGTCATAGGTGCGCTCCAGATGGAAGGTCGCGTGGACGACCGAGCGGGCGGCGGTCTCGGCTCCGCCCCGCATGCGCACCACCTCTCGTTCCAGCTTGTCGAGCGTGGTACGCCAGCCTTCCTGGGCGCCGGCCACCATTGGGGCGGCGATCGACGGATCGATGAAGGTATAGATCTGCACCACATCCATGCGCGTTCCGCCGAGTGCGTCGGCGAAGTCGACTTCAGTATGGCAATGGAACAGCGGTTCTCCGGCGCCTGCGGTGACGGTCATATCGATTGCCAGCCGGCTGGGTGGCGTGACTTCCACGAAAGTGCCTCGAATCCAGTGTTTCTCGCCGGTCGGCAAGAGCATGCACACCTCGAACGGACCGCCGACGCGCATTTCTACCGTGGCCTCCGGAACCGAGCAGCTTTCCGGGCTGAACCAGCGCTTCACATGATCGGCGGAGCTCCAGGCCTTGAACACCGTCTCGCGCGGCGCGTGGAAGACACGGGAAACCTTCAGCGGTGGCGGTTGCAGCGCCGTTGTTTCTCGTTTCGATCTAATGACCTGAGCCATCGCCATCTCCTTCGTTGTTCAGGGTTTTCAGATAATCGCCCAGCCGGTCGAGGCGATGTTCCCACTCGATCCGCCGGGCATTGATCCATTGCTCGGCACGGCTAAGCGCCTTCGGCTCGACCGCGCACATGCGCACGCGCCCAACCTTTTCCGAGCGCACCAGGCCGGCTGCCTCCAGAACGCCCAGGTGCTGCATGGCCGACGGCAGCGACATCGGCAGAGGGCGGGCAAGTTCACTCACTGGCGCCGGCCCGCGACTGAGCCGTTCGACCATCGCTCGGCGCGCCGGGTCGGCGAGCGCGTGAAACAGGCGGTCGAGATCGGGCGATTGGTTAAGCATGTGCCTAAGTATCACGAGACGAATAGTTAGGCAATAGCTTTAGTATCGGAATCGGCGTGATCTGAAGCGCCTGGAAACGGAGGACAGGTTGCGCCAGACCAGGTATCAGCTACTCGCCGGTGGCGCTCTGGTTCTGACATTTTGTCTGACGCTCTATCAGGCGGCGTCAAGTTACAATCAATGGACCTCGGATTACGCCCTCCGAAATCGACAGGCAGAGGTATCTCACTTGTCCGAGGCGCTGAAGGCGCTCTCGCTGGAGAGGAATCCGGCGGCCCGCGTAGTGGGATATTATTCACTCAGACAGTTGGTCCTTCAGTATCCGGCTGAAGAAGGCCTGTTAGCCCAACTTAGCCGATTGGGGCGTTTGACCGGCAGTTTTTGCGGTGCCCCGTCATCAAAACGCGAGTCGGATCAACGGCAGCCGCTCGCAAATTGGCTGTAGTGTAGA
>Ga0070734_10002699_pt1 | contig 20554 bp, 16 predicted proteins | sample Coa_R1_8_FD_66444 | JGI IMG/M metagenome (GOLD analysis project Ga0070734, IMG submission 66444) | Surface soil microbial communities from Centralia Pennsylvania, which are recovering from an underground coalmine fire - Coalmine... | ecosystem: Environmental > Terrestrial > Soil > Unclassified ... | reverse complement strand
CCTTTTCTCCCGGCCTGCGCCGCCGAAAACTTCTTCCAGCTTGGCAAGGAGCATCTTTTTCGCGTCCCCGTAACCCATGCCGCCCTGGCGGAAACCCTTCTCCATTTCGGCCGCCTCTTCCGGTCTGGCCACCAGTTTGTACAAAAGGTAGATCACGTTCTGGTCGGGGTCCTTGGGCTCGGCGACCCCTTTGGAATCGGTCACGATGCTCATCACCTTCTTCTTGATCTCCGCCGGCTCCCCGAAAATGGGGATCACGCTGGCCTCGTCGCTCTTGCTCATCTTGCCGCCGGTCAGGCCGATCACTTTGGGGGCTTCGCTCAAGACCGCTTCGGGCAGCTTGAACACGTCCTTCTTAAAGGTATTGTTGAAATACCCCGCCATGTCCCGGCACATCTCGATGTGCTGGACCTGGTCCTGGCCCACGGGAACCTTGTCGCTATGGTAAATCAGGATGTCCGCCGCCATCAGGGCCGGGTAATAAAACAACCCCAGGTTGGGGGCGATTCCCTTGGCCACTTTGTCCTTATAAGAATGGGCCCTTTCCATGAGCCCCATTCCGGTGACCGTGCTTAAAATCCAGGCCAACTCGTTGACCTCGGGCACGTCGCTTTGGCGGAAAAGAAGGGCCTTGGCCGGGTCCAGCCCCAGGGCCAGGTAATCGGCGGCCACCATGAAGGTGTAATTTTTCAGTTCCCCGGCGTTTTGGACCGTCGTGAGGGCGTGGTAGTTGGCGATGAAGTAAAAGCACTCGCCCTGGTCCTGGAGCCGGATATGATTTTGGATGGCCCCGAAGTAATTGCCCAAATGGAGCCGGCCGCTGGACTGGACCCCGGACAAGTAACGGATCGGTTTTTTGGTCGGTTCGGGGGTCAAAAAGGCCTCGCTTTACAGGTTGCGCAACAGCAAGAAGAGCATGAAAAGAACGATGAAACCGTAACGGTCGAACCGCGACAGCTGGTAGGCCCAGCGGGGCGGCAGGAGGGCTTTCAAGATCCAGGAACCATCCAGGGGATAGATGGGCAGCAGGTTGAAAACGGCCAAACCAATGTTCATTAAAAGGAAGAATTGGACGAACTGGAAGATCATGTCGGCCCAGCCTTCCTCCATCCCGAAGGCGGAAGTAACCCCCAGGAGGACCAGGATCCCCCCGGAAAGAAGGGCCAAAAGGAGGTTCATGAAGGGGCCTGCCAAGGACACCAGTGCGCTGTCACGGCGGGGTTTTTTGAGGTTCTCTACGGTCACGGGGACGGGTTTGGCCCAACCAAAGAGGATAAGGCTTGGAAACAGGAACATCATCAATGGGAAAAGAATAGTGCCGATAGGGTCCACATGGGCCCGGGGGTCGATGGTCATGCGCCCCAGCATCTTGGCCGTGGGATCCCCCAGGCGGTAGGCCGCGTAGGCGTGGCCGAACTCATGCAGGCAGAGGGAAAAAACCAAAACCCCCAGCTTCATGACGGCATCAATGATCCTGGCTTCATCCATGACTTCACCTGAATTTTGGAATGGAATAGAAGGTCGTTGCTTTGGGTCGGCGACAGCCCGCTAACTTTAGCGGATTCGGTGCCGGTAAAAAACAAAAAAATCCCCGCTTTCAGCGGCACTCTTGACTATCGGGCGTTCAAAACCCGCGGTCAAGAGACGAAGGTTTTTTTCACCCAATCCAGCGCCTGCCCGCGGTTCTTGAATTTGCCGTCCAACTGGGCGTTGAGGGCCTCCAGCAAAATGAACGAATAGCGGAAACCCGGCGGGATGCCGATGGCTTGAAGGTCCCTCCCCCTTATCCAGGGTTTGGAATGCTGCACCTTCAGGAAATAAGCCGCCAGTTTCCGGCGCAGGGCGGGCGAGGGCGAGGCCGCCATCAGGAAGCATTGCACCTCGGGCCGCAAGGGACAAAGCAGCTTGTACATGCGGCTGACCGTCACGTCGTCGGGCGCCAATTCCTTGTAAATGGCCGGATAGACCTTGGCGCATTGGGTCATCACTTTATGCTCCAGCCGGGAGAGCATCAGGCGCTTGGAAAGGGCCTCGGCTTCCTTGTCCGAGGGCTTTTCCAGCAAGGCCTGGAACCAGACCATTTCCTCCTCGTCCAGGACGATCCTGGCTTTCCGGAAAAAATCCATGGCGGCGGCGATATGGGGCAGGGCCTTTTTCGCATCGGCCGGAACCCCCAGGCCGGAATGGATGTGGGGCAGGACCCCCAATTCCCCGAGGCGCAGGACCGCCCTTTCGGGATGGGGTTCCTGGAAGATCAGGCGCAGTTCGTTGCGCAGCCGCTCCCCCGAGACCTTCCGGATATAGTCCTGCCGCACGGCGTCCAGGAGCCATTTCTGCGTCTTTTCCTCGATACGGGTCTTGAACCGCTGCTCGAAACGCACCGCCCGGAAGATGCGGGTGGGGTCGTCGATGAAGCTCTTCTCGTGAAGGGCCCGCACCCGGCCTTTCTTGAGGTCCTCCAAGCCGCCGAAGGGGTCCAGGAGTTTCAGGAAATAGCCCGGTGAAAGGCTCAGGGCCATGGCGTTGATGGTGAAATCCCTCCGGTAAAGGTCCTGCATGATGCCGCTCTTGGCCACCTTGGGCAGGGCGCCGGGTTTCGCGTAGCTTTCGGTGCGGGCCGTGGCCACGTCCAGCTTGCCGAAGCCGGGAATGACCACGATGGAAGTGCCGAACTGGGTGAAGGCCTCCACTTCCGAGCCGGTCATCTTGGCGAGCTTTTCGGCGAAGGTGAGGCCGTCCCCTTCCACCGTGATGTCGATATCCATGCCGGGCCGCCTTAAAAAAAGGTCCCGCACGAAGCCCCCCACCGTATAGGCCGCCTCCCCCCGCTCGTCGGCCAACTGTCCGATCTTCTTCAGGAGCGACTGGGTCTTGGACGGAATCTTGAACTTGAAAGTTTTCATGTCATTCCCCCGGCTTTAAATATTGAAATCCCCACCGGCCGAAAAAGCATTTTCAACATGCCGGATTTTGGCCAGTCCCATCCAGTTCTTATCAGGCCCCAGCGTCACCACATCAAACCGGCAGCCTTTCGGCGCCTCCGGCTGGCGGGAAAGGTAAACCGCCGCCGCGGCCGAGAGCCGGACCACCTTCTGGGGCGAAACCGCCTCCAAGGGCGTTCCCTGCGAAATCCCCTTTCTTGCCTTCACTTCGACGAAGACCACCGCACCGTTTTTCGAGGCGATCAGGTCGATCTCCCCCTGGGGCACCCGGTAATTCCGCTCCAAAACCCGGTAACCCTTCATCATCAAATAGGCGGCGGCCCTTTCCTCGCCCCATTTTCCCTTTTGGTGGGTGCTTACGCCTTTTCGCTGGGCCATTCGCTTTTCTTGTCCCGGAAAAGGTCCCGGAGAATTTTCAGGTCCGCCCCGGACAAATGGGCCATGCCCACCCGTTTGATTTGGACCCCCGCTTGTTGCAGTTCCACCGGGTTTTTACATTGCTCGAGCCTTCCCTTCCAATAACCCAAGGGTCCGCCTGGCGATTTTTTGGCCAGGGTTTCCATCACCGGGCCGAAGCTCACGCGGTGCTCGGGGCAGGGCCCGTGGGTTTCCAAGGCCCTCAGGTGCTCTTCCGTGCCGTAGCCCTTGTGGCCCTCGAAACCGTAATCCGGGTATTGCCGGTGCAATTCCCCCATGAGCCGGTCCCGGGTCACCTTGGCGATGATCGAAGCCGCCGCGATGCTCAGGGACAAGGCATCCCCGTGCACCAGCGGCTTTTGGGGGATGGCCTTCAAGGCGGGCAGGGGCATGGCATCGGTTAAAAGGTAATCGGGTTTCGTGCCCAGGGCGGCGATGGCCCTTTCCATGGCCAATTGGGCCGCCCGGTAAATGTTGAGTCCGTCGATCTCCGCCACGCTGGCTTGGCCCACCCCGACGGCCAGGGCCGTCCCGCGGATCTTCTCAAAAAGCTCCTCCCGCCTGGCGGGTGTGAGTTTCTTGGAATCGTTGATGCCGGAGGGAAGCCCCTTGAAGGGAAGGATCGCCGCGGCGGCTACCACCGGGCCGGCCAGGGGACCCCGGCCCGCCTCATCCACGCCCGCCACGCTGCGAAAACCCTTTTCCAGCGCCTCCCTTTCATACCGCCAAAGGGATTCCACCCGCCGCCTTTCCTTTTCTTCCCGGTGGACGGCCCTTTCAAACTTGGAAAGCAGGCGTTTGGCGCCCGCACGGGTGTCGTCCTTTAAGTGAAGGCGCAGGTAATCCAGGGATTGGGTGGGTGACTTTTCTTTTAAGGCTTCGGCTTCAATGTCCGGGAGTGGGGGTAGGCTGGGCACTAGGGGCGCCACCTTGTTCGGAATCATTTCCATTCGTCGGCACGGCCGTGGGCTGCGCCGGAATGCCGGAAGCCGTCGCGACAGGGGTGGCGGGGAATAGGGCCGCGCGGGGCCCCAGCTTCGGTTCCGAGGAAATCAAGGTCACGGGGGCCGCCTCCGCGATGACCTTGTCCGTTGATTTTAATACGCCCTTGAGGATGACGGGATATTCTTTTTTCTCGCCTTTCTTGTCCTCGAGTAAAACGGTTATTGTCTTCATTTCGGAGGAAGCGATATTGCCGATCTCCCATTCCATATTGTTGTCCTTCATTTTGAAAGTCCCCATGGACAGGGACTGGGGGACGGGGCTGGCGGAGGAACCCGGCTTCACGGCCTGGGGGGAGGCCGTGGCAACAGGCGCCACGGACGTCGGGCTGGCCGTTGGAGTAGGGGCAGCAGCCCCGGGCGCGGGCGTCCCGCCCGGCGTGGAGGTGGCCGTCGGTTTGGGCAAGTAAGGTTCCAGGCCCTTGGGCAGGGGTACGTCCAGCGTCACCAGGGGCGAGGTCTTGGGGCTCTGGTTCATGATGGTGTAGCTGAAACTCCAGAAAGGATTTTCTTTGGAGGGGGGCTTGCCGACGGCGCCCTTGAAAAGGAAGGAAAACTTGGCCATTTCCCCGTTGGGCTCAAATTTCAAGATCGTCCCGTTTTGGCCCACAATAAAACCCACATCCTTATAAAAGGCTATGGCGTTGAGGGAAGGCTTGCCGTCGGGCTTTTGGTGGGAAATCCAGCGGCTTCCGTCGTAATAAGTGAGGGTGCCGTCCTGGCCCACGGTCCAGCCGTCGTCGTCGCTCTTCATGCGGATGTTGTAAAGGTCGAAGCCGGAAAAGGCGCTTCCCATCTTGCTCCAGGAAGTGCCGTTGTAGCGCAGGATGGTGCCGTAGGCCCCCACGATCCAGGCCTGGACCTCGCTGATGACCGAGACCGAATTGAGCCTCTCCGTGCTGGGGCTGGCCGAATAGGTCTGCCATTTCTGGCCGTCGAAGCTCAGGATGAGCCCCCTATTGCCGCAGGCCCAACCGTTGTTCTGCCCGTACAAACTGATGCCGTAGATGTCGTCCGTGACGGTGGCCGGAGCCCCGCCCGGGGCCACCGGGGTCACCTTGCCCCAGCTGATGCCGTTATAGATGAGGAGGGTTCCGTTGGACCCCACGGTCCAGACGCCGCGCGAGGGGGTCACCACGGCCGAATAGAGGATTTCCTGGGTCGGGGAGGCGTCCAGGTTCCAACTGCCGTTGTTGTAGTGGAGGATGACCCCGTGGGTGCCCGTGATCCAGCCCTCGTTCTCGTCGGCGAAGGCCACCGCCATGAGGTTCTCGTTCTTGGCCAGGCCCGTATCCACCTTGGACCAGGTTTCCCCGTCCCACTTGAGCACCAACCCGTTGTTGCCGCAGGCCCAACCGGTCTTTTTATTGACCAGGCAGACGGCATTGAGGGGATCGGTCATGGAAAAGGTCACAGGGAAGGAAGTCCAGTAAACCACCGACGAATCCTCTTCCGCGGAAGTGGAGGCATCCTGCTGGGTGGCTTTGGTCGGGGTCAGGGGGCTGACCGCGCCGCTTCCCGAGCATCCCAGGATGGGCCCAAGGGAAACCAGGAGGAAAAGAAGGCCGAAAATTCGTTTCATGGTTCGTATCCTAACCCGGGCGAGCGGAAAAAAACGAGCGAAACATCCTAGATCTTTTAACGGAACAAACAGAACCATAATGCCCGGTCCCTTACCCTCATTATCCTCATTAAAATCGGGCTTTGCCCGATAAAGAAATGAGGATGATACAGTTTTCGTTTTCGGGCCAAAGGCCCAATGCTCAAGGACAAACTGTATAGGTCGAGAAATTTTAGCCTTTTTAACAAATTTTTTCGACTAAGGGGCTACCTTATGACGCCAAAGGGGCGCAAGTTGGGCCCCTTAAAACAAAAAAGCCGCCCCGGTTTTCCGGGACGGCTTTAAGGAAAAATCGGCTCAGGCCTTTTCGGTCTTGGCCTTCTCCCCCGAAGCTTCCGGTTTGGGGGCTTCGGCTTTGGGAGCCTCGGCGGGTTCGGCCGGCGCGGCTTCCACATTGGCGGCCGAAACGGTCTCGGCGGTGCCTTCGCTGTGCACCAGGATCTTCTTGCCTTCCTGGATGCGGGCGGCCTTCTTGTTGAGCTTGCCGCGCAGGTAGAACAGCTTGCCGCGGCGCACCTTGCCCGAACGGGTCACCTTGACGTCCTTGATCATGGGGGAATTGTAGTAGAAGGTCTTTTCCACCCCGACGCCGTAGGAAATTTTGCGGACGGTAAACTTCAACTTGCCGCCCCCGCCCTGGATGCCGATCACCAGGCCTTCATAGACCTGGATACGTTCCTTTTCGCCTTCCTTGATCCTCAAGGAAACCTTGACAGTGTCGCCCACCTTGAAGGGCACGTTTTTCCGGATGATCTGGGCATCCTCGATTTTTCGAATCGTCGCGTTCATGACTGACTGCTCCTTCTTTCCTTTAAAAAAACGGGTGGGATTAGCCGCCCGCTTCCAATTCTTTTTGCGCTTCCTTCAAGAGTTTGAGGTCTTCCCCGGAAAGCTCAACCCGGTCCAAAAGATCGGGCCGCTTGGCCAGGGTGTTCTTCAGGGACTCTTTCTTCCGCCACTTCTCGATCAGGGCATGGTTGCCCGACAACAAAACCTCCGGCACCCCCCGGCCCTTAAAGAAGCGGGGACGAGTATAGTGCGGATAGTCCAATAATCCATTAAAAAAGCTGTCCTTTTCGACCGATTGGCGGTCCCCTACAACTCCCGGTAGGAACCTCACCAGGGCGTCCACAAGGACGGCGGCCGCCGGCTCCCCGCCCGTGAGGACGTAATCGCCGAGGCTCACTTCCCCATCGATCATCGCCATGACCCGCTCATCGATGCCTTCGTAATGGCCGCAGACCAGGAGGAGGGCCTTCTCCTCCGAGAGCTCCACCGCCATGCCGTGGTCAAACCGCCGGCCTTGGGGCGACATCAAAAGCGTCTTCACTTTCTTGCGCCCCCGCTTCAGGGCGGTCAAGGCCTTCGTCAGGGGCTCGGGCTTCATCACCATGCCCGCCCCGCCGCCGTAAGGGACGTCGTCGGCGGTGTGGTGCTTGTCCGTCGCCCACTTCCTCAAGTCGTGGAGGCGGATGTCCACCTTCTTCCTGGCCACCGCCCGCTTGACCATGCTCACGGTGAAAGGCCCCGTGAAGTAGTCGGGGAAAAGGGTCAGGATGTCAATCCGCGGTGTCGGCATCGATCTCTTCCGCCAGCTCGACGGTCATCCGCCGGCCTTTCAAGTCCACTTCCCGGATCACCGATTTGAGCAAGGGAACCAGGGTTTCCTTTTCGCCCTTCCTGACCACGCAAACCGCGTTGGCGAGGCCGTCCATCACTTCCACGATCCGGCCCAGGTTTTCGCCCTTGGCCGTGACGACTTCCAATCCCGTCAGGTCATCCACGTAGTAGGATCCTTCGGGAAGTTCGGGTTGTTCCCCATCCAGGACCGCCAGATAGGCGCCCCGGAGGGTCTCAGCTTCATCCACCCCCACCACTTCCTTCAACCGCACCACGGCGTCGCCGTCGGAGTGCATAAAGGAACGCCCGACCGTCACCCGTTTGAGTTCCCGGCCGTCCTTGACCAGCCTTAAGGATTTGCAGGAAACCAGCCGGTCCAACCCCGAACAAGACAGCGATACCTTCACCTCGCCCTTCAGGCCGTGGGGCCGGACGATGGTGGCAAGGACGATAAAATCGTTGGACGGGGTTGGGGGCGCCGGACCTTCTGGGTTACTCAACGACTTCGAGGGAGTACTTCAATCCGTGCTTGGCGCAGGAGGCCGAAACCAGGGTGCGCAGCGCCTTGATGGTGCGTCCCTGCTTGCCGATGACCTTGCCGTAATCGTCCTTGGACACCCGTAGTTCCAGGACCGTCAGGTTGCCTTCGAGCCTTTGTTGGATGGCCACACTCTCGGGCTTATCCACCAGCGACTTGGCGACGTATTCAATGAGTTCTTTCATAATGCCCTTCCTTCACATCGGTCTGGAGTTAGGCGGCGGGGCCACGCCCTGCCGCGGGCGGTCAGCCGATTTGAACGCCGGCTTTCTTCAGGATGCCTGCGACCGTGTCGGATGCGATGGCGCCCTTCTTGACCCAGCCCAAGGCGGCTTCCTTATTCAAGTTAAGGACCTGGTTTTCTTCCTTGGCCCGGGGGTTGTAGGTGCCCAGGTCTTGGACCCGGCGACCCTTGCCGGACATGGTGGAATCCAAAACCACGATGCGATAACAGGCTTTTTTGTTGCTTCCAATGCGCTTCAATCGAATCTTGACGGACACAAGTCCTCCTAAAAATAAAAACGGCCGACGTTTGTTTATTGAGATGGTTCGGGGCTTTCAGGGCCCCCAACGGCTTCACCTGGATGAAATAAGGGTGAAGGGGAGAGGATTTTAAAAATCCCCCCCGGACTTGTCAAGGAAATAGGCCCGAAACAAGGGAAAATGGACGGAAAGGACTCCAATCGTCAATGGATGACGGAAATCTTGAGGATTTGTCGTCCAATCAACCCGCCGTTTTGGGGATTGATCAATTCAGCCACCGCGATATAAAGCCCGCTGGCCTTGCCGGCGGCGTCCCAGGAGGCTTGGTTGGTGCCCACCCCGCCTTGGGCCGTCCCCACCCGTTCCCCTGCCACCGTGTAAATCTTCACCCTGAGGGTATAGGCCGAAACCGACGGTGCCGTAAAGGAAACCACCGTATTCGCCCCGGTTAGGACATTCGGCGCAGCCACCACCTGGTTCAGGTGGTCATCCTCTTCGACCGTGATCTGGCGGGTCAAATCCTGGATCTGGCCGTTGCCGTTGTTCCAATGGACCCCGATGACATAGGAACCGCTGGTGACGATGGCCCCCGCGTCATTGGTCCCATCCCAGGTCAGGGTCACCCCTCCCGTGGAGGTTTCGATAAGGATTTGGGCGGCGGAAGCGGGACTGGGCGTGGTGGTGTCGGGCTGGATCACGCCGGAACTCAACTTGACGTCGGTCATGGAGGAATTTGGAACGCTGGCCACCTGGACATAGAGATGCCGGACCACTTCCCCCGCCTCGTTGTAAATATTGGCGCTCAATTGGGCATAGGGCCGGGTGACCGTGACGTTTTGGGAGACCGCGATGACGTTCCCCGAGGGGTCCACGCTTTGGGAGGTGATGATGTAAGCCCCGTTGGTGGCGGGATTACCCGAGGAGGCATTGCCGTTCCAAACCGCGATGGGAATGCCTGCCAAATAAACCGTCACCGCACCGCTGGCCCCGCTCAGGGTGGTGATCTGGTTGGACCCCAGGGAGAACGAGCTGATGGCCTGCATATTTTGCTGGGTGTAAAGGGTGGCTACCAATTCCCCGGCGGAGTTATAGACCCCGATCTTCACCGTGTAACCACCCAAAGCAGACACTTGGGCACTGGACCTCAGCGGCGGGGCGCCGGGATAGGTGAGGACGGCGTTGTTGACAAGCAAAGTCCCGGCCGGGACCAGGTTGTTGATCTGGGCCTGGTAGGAAAGCCGGTAGGTTCCCGGGCTTAAGGGCGGCAGGGTCCAGGCCAATTGATTCAAGGAAGGGTTATAGGCCGGGGTGGGAAGTGAAGCCGGGCTGTTCGCCGCCGGCCCCAGGTAGCTCATTTGGGCCGGCAGGGTGTCGGTCACCACAATGCCCGAGGTGGCGGAGTTCACGTAAAGGATCAGGTTGTAGGTAAGGCCCGTACCGGGTGCGGCCTGGCTGGCCGAAACCTGCTTGGCAAAGTTGACCTGTAGGGTGGGAGTGGCGGTGGCCGTATCCGTGGGTGTTCCCGTGGGGGTAAAGCTGGACGTCACGGTGGGGGTGAAGCTGTCCGTGGGCGTCTTAGTGGCCGTCGGTGTATCGGTGGACGTCCAAGTATTGGTCGAGGTCCAGCTAGGTGTGAAGGTGCGGGTGTTGGTTGGAGTGAAGCTGTTGGTGGGGCTGTTCGTCGGCGTAGGCGTATCGGTCGGGGTCCAGGTATTGGAGGGCGTGAAGCTGGGCGTATCGGTTCGGGTGTTGGTGGGGGTAAAGCTGTTGGTGGGCGTATTCGTGGGCGTGGGCGTGTCAGTTGAGGTCCAGGTGTTGGTGGGGGTGGAACTGGGTGTATTGGTACGGGTATTGGTGGGAGTGCTTGTGGGCGTCGGGCTGTCGGTGGAGGTACAGGTATTAGTGGGTGTGAAGCTGGGGGTGTCCGTACGGGTATTGGTCGGGGTACTCGTGGGCGTGGGCGTATCGGTGGAGGTCCAGGTATTAGTGGGTGTGAAGCTGGGAGTATCCGTACGGGTATTGGTCGGGGTGGCCGTGGGGGTGTCCGTCCGGGTGTCGGTTGGGGTCCGGGTGGCGGTGGCCGTGTCCGTCATCGTGGCCGTCTTCGACGGGGTGGCGGTGGCCGTATCCGTCCGGGTGTCCGTAGGGGTACGGGAGGCCGTGGCCGTATCCGTCACAGTGGCCGTATTGGTCGTGGTGGCGGTGGCCGTATCCGTCCGGGTATTGGTGGCCGAACTGGTGGCTGTCGCCGTGGCCGTGTCCGTCCGGGTGAAACTGGCGGTGGCCGTAGCGGTGGCGGTCCGGGAGGCGGTGGTCGTGGCCGTGTCGGTGGCCGTCCGGGTGGTTGTAAAACTGTTGGTGGCGGTGGCGCTGGCCGTGTCCGTGGCGGTGCTGGAGGCCGTATGGGTGCTGGTCGCAGTCTTGGTGGCGGACGCGGTCGCCGTCGCCGTAAAGCTGTCCGTAACCGTGGGGGTGTTGGTCGTGGTTTGGGTGGCGGAGGAAGTGGTTGTGGCCGTGGCCGTCTTGGTGGTTGTGGCCGTGGTCGTATCGGTGGTGGTTTTTGTGGAAGTGGCGCTGGCCGTGGAGGTCGTCGTCGGGCTCGGCGTCCGTGTCGGGGAGGGGGTGGGGCTGGGCGTAAAGCTCGGGGTGGGGGTCGGCGTGCAGGTGCCGCCCAGGAAATTGGTGACGGCGTTGGAAGTCAGGAGGTTCGGGGTCAGGTAGCAGGTCTCAAAATCCTTCTCGGCGGCCTGGTTGATGATCGTGGCCGCGCAGGCCCCGTTCGCCAGCCCCTTGACCGTGACCGCGAAGGAGAGGGTACCGGAGGCGCCCGGGGTCAGGTAGCCCACGTCCCAGCCCACCACGTTGCCCGACTGGAAGGTCACGGGAACCGTGGGGTTGCTGGTTTGGGAGCCGCTGACGAAACCCGTCCCGGTCGGGATCGTATCGAAGACCACCACCCCGTCGTCGTAATTCGTATTGCTGGCGTTCTTGTAGGTGAGGGTGTAGGTGATGGTCTGCCCCGCGTTGACCTGCCCGGTGGGATTGTTGGCCTTAGCCAGGGTCACCGAGGCCGGTGCGCAGGCGGTCCAGGTGGGACAGTCAAAATAGCCCCAGGTGTAGTGCCCGCCCTCATTGCAGTCGTAGGAAGTGACCTCAATGGTGATCTGCTGGCCCGCGTAAGGACATAGGTTGAGGGTATAGGGCGTCCAGGGGAAAATGCCCCAATGGGTCGGGTCGCCCGGGTTGACCTCACAGCCGCCGGTTCCGGACCCGGGCGGGGTCTGGGTGTCGTAACCATAAGTCCCCGCCTGGTTTCCCAATAGGCCGTCCAACTGCAATAAACCGCTGTTGACCAGGTATTCCCAGTTCAAGAGAAGGTCGAAAAGCACCGTGTTGCCGGGATTGGCGGTGCTGCAATTGGCCGGCCCCAGCAGGACCCGCACTTCCAGGTAGCCGTCGCCGAGGGGGTTGTTGGGTTGATTCAGGTAATGGTAGTTCTCGAATACGCCCGCCACCAGGAAGTTCAGGCAGGTGTTGCCGTTGGTGGGCACGGTGGTCGTTTGGCAGACCCGGGCCCAGTCGTTGTGGTTGGCATCCCCATGGCCGGAAAAAAGCTGGACGGCCGTGGTCTGGCCAGTGGGCACCATGGGAAGCATCCCGTTGGAGTTGGGGGCGAAGCCCGGTGCGGTTTGGCCCGGATAAACCGTGCCGTTGGTCACCTGCGTCACTTGGCCAACACAGTCCGCGTTGCCGCCGGTTCCGTTCACACCGCCAGCGGTGGCCGACACCCCCGCGTTGACCACCGAAGTCCAACTGGTCAGCCCATTGGTAAAGCAACCGTTCGGCCAAACCTGGGCGTGAGATGGGGAAGCCGGAGAAAGGACCGCCAAAACCGATAGGGCAAAAAATTTCACAAAAAGGAAGGACCCACTCCTCCCCGGTGGTATCCGATCCGGACCCGGGGAAGGATGAGAAATAGGGAAAAATGGATTAAGGCTGGACCCTTCCTTGTCATAGGAAAAGGCCTTTTGTTTTTTCACAGACAACATCTCACGTCCTTAACCGACTTCAATCGGTTTTCGCCCAAAAAATCTCGTATCAAAATGATTTTTGTTTTTAGGTTAATGAAATTTTACCGCTGGGTTTTGGGAATTTCGGTAAAGAAGGAGTAAAGGCGGCTAGATAGCAAAATCGAAAAAATTCATTGAACCGCTTCAAACGATGCAAAAGCGGTTTTACTCTCAGTTGAATCGTTGAAACAAATTGACCGAAAAACGTTTGAAGGGAAAACGGCATCATTCGATGGATGAAAAACTGAGCTTGATTAACCAAAAAACAAATCCAGAACCAAGGGAAATGCCGGCGTGCAACAAGGGGGCCGCCCTGCCGCAATCAAGAGGTTTAGAATGAATTTCCCCGCACTTCAATGGAAGAACGAATACGGGGAACTGCCGGATTATTTTTTGGGCGGGGCCAGTTTGTAACCCACTTGTGGAATCGTCTCGACGCGTCTTCCCTCCGGGCCGAGCTTGACCCTGAGGTGGCCGATATGCACATCCACGACCTTGGGCACGATGGCCGTGGCAGGACCCCAGGCCATCTTCACGATCTCTTCCCGGGTAAAAGCCTTTCCGGGGTTGGCCAATAAGACACGCAAAATATCGAACTCCCGCAAGGTCAGCGGAAGCGGTTTGTCCACACACCAGGCTTCGTGGGAAGAAGGCGAAAGGGTGATGTTGCCCGAGGTGATGCGGTCGTCCTTGGGCGTCAGGGGCTGGCTACGCCGCAGGATGGCCCGGGCTCGGGCCAGGAATTCCCTTTCATTAAAGGGTTTGGGCAGGTAGTCCTCCGCCCCCGCTTCCAGTCCCAACACGATATCCTCGGAAGATCCCCGGGCGGTCAGGATGAAGATCGGCAAGACGCGGTCTGGGTAATCCTTCTTGATCGCCCGGCAAATATCAATGCCGTCCATATCCGGCAGTTCCAAGTCCAGGACCACCAGGTCGAAATCGGCCGACCCGACAACCTTGAGGGCCTCGCCCCCCCTGGCGACGGTGGTAACGCCGTAACCTTCCTTCAAAAAAAGGTCCCGTGTGATGAGGGCCACCGCCGGGTCGTCCTCCACCACCAGGATGGATGTTTTACTCATGCTTTTCCCCTTGCCGATCGGGCATTCTCAAAAACGCGCCGGTTGCTTGGGCAGGACCACCTTGAAGGTGCTGCCGGCCCCCAGGGCGCTTTCAACGGTGATCCTTCCCCCGTGGGCCTCCGCCAACCCCTTGACGATGGTCAACCCCAACCCGCTGCCTTGCCGGGCCGGAGAGCCGCTCGACTGGTGCACGCGGTAAAACTTGTCGAAGACCAACCGTTGATGGGAGGGATCGATACCGATACCCGTATCCCGGACTTCCAAAACGAAATTGCCGTCCTCTTCCGAGAGGAGGATCTCCACTTCCCCCCGGGGGGTGAACTTAAGGGCGTTGGACAGAAGGTTTAGGACGATCTGCCGGAACATGGTCACGTCCGCCACCAGCGAAAGGTAGTTGCTTTTGCGGGTAAGGGTGAGTTTGAGCCCCTTTTCCGCGGCCTGGGGACGGTAGAGGTCCACCAGCTCCTTCACGTGGGCGTGGACGTCCACCGGTTCGGGATAGGGGTCCACCTTGGCCGCTTCGATGCGGGCGGTGGTCAGGAGGTTGTTGATGAAGGACGTCAGGTTGGCGGTGCTGTTGGAGACCATCAACAGGTACTCTGACTGCTTTTCCGTCAGGGGCCCCGCGTCCCCGGCCTGGAGGAAATTGATGGCGCTGCGGATGGCGTGCAGAGGCGTGCCCAGGTCGTGGGTGACCCCGGAAATGAAATCCCGTTTCATTTCATCCAGTTCCTTGAGCTGGGTCACCATGGCGTTGAAATCCCGGGCCAGGTCCCCGATCTCGTCCTTCCGGCGGACCTCCACCAGCGAATCCAATTTGCCGGACCTGACCAGGTGGGTGCCGTCGCGGATCTTCCGCAAGGGGGCGGCCAATTGGCGCCCCAACCCCAGGGAAAGCAGCAGGCCGATGACCAGCGCCGCGGCGCCGGCCTCCAGGCCCAGTTGGGCCCAAACCTTCGTCTGCTCGCCCAATTCCCTTTCCAGGGCCGATTGGGAATAAGCCAGCCAGACGCGCCCCGGCATCCCGTCGGGGGACCCCACGGCGGAGGTCCATTGCACCAGCCGCTCCCCGTCGGGGAGAAGGCGGAGGACGGGCGATTCGGGCCCGCCCTCCGCGGCCGGGAAGAAACCTTTTTGGAGGTTTTCAGGAAGGACCAGCCGGACTCCCGTCGCGGGATTGTAATAGGCGGCGCAGGCCAGGTCCGGGTTCTTCAACGCCGACCGCATGAAATTCAGGACGGCCACGTCCTCGTGCTGAATCATGGATTCCTTGGCGGCCAGCGTGAAATCGGAGAGCTGTTGCACCTGGTGGAGCCTTGCCTGCTGCTGGTAAATCCTCCGGACCCCCCCATAGGCCAGGAAAAAGACGATGCAAAGGGAAAGGGCCACCACGCCGCTATGGCTGGCGAAAAAACGGGTCGCGAGCCTCATTTCTTTTCCGTCCCTTCTTCCATCTTGACGCGCGTGATGTTGTTCAAAGCGTTCACGTTGAGGGGGTCGGTTTGGAGCACTTCCTGCCAATCCCTCAGGGCCGCTTCCGAGTCCCCGCCCGCATAGGCTTTCAGGCCGGCCTGTAAAAGCCCCCGCACCCGGGCCTGCTGGGAGTCGGAAAGCTGGGAGGCGGGACCGCTTTCCTCCTGGTTTTCCGCCAGGTTCTCCTGGGCCAGGGCATTGCCGGGGTCGGCCCTGAGCATTTCCTTCCAGGTTTGCCGGGCCAGGTCCAAGCGGCCCTTGCTGCGGTAAATTTCGGCCTCCACAGCCAGTTGCTGCATCTTGCGGTCCTCTTGTTCCGGGAGCGAAGCGGCCTTGCGGGAAAAGGCCTTGGCCACATATTGGAGGAAAGGATCGTCCGGGTAAAGGGCCCGTGCTTTCTTGATCCTCTCCAAGGCCCGGTCCTTCTGCCCTTTGCGCAGGAATTCGACGGATTTCTCCAGCAAATCCCTCACCCGGCCGTCGCTCAAGGCCCCCCGGGACACGGATTTCCGGGTCCGGTCCAGCCCTTCCTGGTACCGGGCTTCCCCCGGACTGAGCGAAAGGGCCCATTCATAATCCTTTTGGGCGTCCAAGTCGTCGCCCTGTTTCTCGGCCTGGACGCCCTCCTGGAAATAGGCCTCCGCCCTTTGGTGGTTGTACTGTTTGAGCGATTCCGCCCGGCCCTGGAGCACCGTGGGGTCGTTGGGCCTCAGTAGGTAGGCCTGTTGGTAGTACCAGAAGGCGTCCTTCCATTTTTGGGCTTGGGTGGCTTCCTTCCCTTTGCGCAGCAATTGGTTGAACACCCGTGATTCCCGGGAAGCGGTTTCCCAGGTGAACCCCACTTCCAAAAGGTGGCTTCCGGGTAGTCCGACACCGTTGATCGCGGGCGATTGGTTCCAGGAAAACTGGTAGGCGTAATCGATGGTCAGGCCCGTTGTCCGCCATCCAAAACCCAGGCTTCCCGTGGAGTCATCCCCCCCCGCCCGGAGCGCCACCCCCCATTGGGTGAAGTTCCATTCGGCGCCCGCCTGGGTGGAGAGGTTGCTCCCGTTCCAATCCTGGGACAAGTTGAGGATCAACTTGTCCTGCCCCACCGGCGGGCGGAAGGCCGCGCCGTAACGCAGGACCAAAGGCACCAGGTCCGTCCCCAGGACCCCCAGGTTGGGCTGGTTCAAATCCTCGCCCGAAACCCCCAGGCTCACCCAGGGAAAGGGGTCGAAGAGGGCGCCCGCCCCCACTGAAAAGGCCCCGGAGGAAACGTTGGAGGGATTAACCCCCGCCAGGGGGTCCTGCAGGGTGAACTGCTGGCGCAGGAAGGACAGGCTCAACCCCAGGCGAAGGGGGTGGAGGAAAGTCCCTTCGTCGAAACTTTTTCCGAAGGCGGCCTGGAGCCGGTCCTGCTGCAGCGTGGAAGCCCCGAAATGGTCCAGTGAAAAACCCAGGCCGTCCCCCGGGTCCAGCGGCAGGACGGCCGAAAGGTTTCCGGTGGAAAGGCCGTCCCCTCCAATGCCGGAAAAAAGGTTTTCGTACCGCGCCGAGACCTTGAACTGGATTTCCCCTCCCAATCCCGCCGGGTTGAAGGCCAGGCTGGAGGTGCCTTCGGGAAGGGCCACCCCGTTGCCGCCCAAGGCCGCTTCCCGGGCGGGAACGCTGAAGTCCAGGAAGGCTGCGCCGCAGAGGCGGGGAAGGGTGAGGAAAAGCGCCAGGGCGGCGTAAAGGAAACGGGTCATCGCATCACGGTAACGGTCCCTCGGCGCACCGTTCCATCCGATTCCAAGAGATAGAGATAGAGTCCGGAGGAAACGATGGCCCCTCCATCATCCCGGCCGTCCCATTGAACGTCCTGGCCGGGGGAAAAATCAAAGGACCGTATTTTCCGCCGACGCAAATCCGCGATCACCACTTGCCCCGCACCGTGTCCCGGCGGAAGGTTGAAATGGGCGGAGTGGTCCGTCGGGAGTTGGGGGGTAAAGGGATCGGGCCAAACGAAATGTCCCGGCGTGGGACTGGGGGTGCAGGTGGCCCCCGGATAGCCGCAAGGGGCGGGCGTCCAGGTTGGGCTGGGGGTGGCCGTGGGGGTGGGAGTGATGGTGAAAGTCCCAGTTGGCGTGGGACTGGAACTGGGGGTGGAAGTGACCGTGAAGGAAGGGCTGGCCGTGGGGGTCCGGGTGCCGGTGGGGGTGGGGCTGTCCGATGCCGTGGAAGATGCCGTCAAACTGGGCGTCCAGGTCGGGGTGGGAGTGGCGCTCCGCGTCGAAGTCGCGGTGGGAGTGTCGGAGGCAGTGGGGGAAAGGGTGAAACTGGGCGTGGAAGTAGGGGTAAAACTGGGCAGCGAACTCACACAAACATTGCCGAAAACGGCCGTGGAAGGCGAACTGTTGGAGCCGCTCCAAACGACCAACCCGTAAATAAGGTTGTTTCCGGCGAAATAAGGGCTATCCCCGCTCAGGTCGAAGGAAGGCGTGGGAAGGGGGGTCCAACTGGCCCCGTCGGTGGAAACGGAGGGATAAAGTACCAATCCCCTGTTTTGCAGCTGCAGCCAGTTGGGCGGCGCCGCCACTGTTTTGGATTCCAGCACGGTCAAAGCGGCGTCATTGGTCCGGTCGGCGAATTGGGTGGTGGTCAGGGCCGGTCCCCTTATCCACAGCAGGCCGCCGTCGCCCCCCGCGCTGGTTCCCCCGCGGATGAAGATGCCCGCCACCGTATTTGTTCCCACGAAGCCGTTCACGCCTTGCAGTTGGGCTTGGATTTGGCCGTCCCCCGCCAAAGTGACATAGGCCGTCCCGGCGTTTTCGAACATTTGCGTCGTGGCGAATTGGCCCGTTCCGCTCAGGGTCACCAGACCCGAACCCGCGCTGAAATTACCAGAGCTCGAACCCCAACTGTCGGGTGTCAAGGTCGGAACAGGGCATTGGGCCTCCACGGCCGGGGCCGCTAAAACCGATAAAAGAAAAAGAGAAAAACGGTGAAATTGACGAACCCCCATAGTCCCTTCCCGTGCTGGATTACCATCCGGGTCCCGGCTCATAAGCGGGGTCCTATCATAGGCCGTCCGGCGGGTCTTTTCCTAGGTTAACGGAATATAAAGGGATGCTTCGTTATAGATTTGGTAAAGGAAAACCCGCGGAAGGGTCGCACAAGAAACGGCCTCCTTCCAGACAAAGGAAGGCGGCTCCAATCCCAGACCAAATGAGGAGAAGGACGCCAGGGTTTAGTGAACGACCTGGACCTTGACCGTCCGGCGCTCCAGAAGCCCGCCGTGCGAATCCAAGACCTGAACCACCGCCAGGTAGGTACCGCTGGCCATACCCGAGGCATCCCAACTTACCTCATCGGCACCGGGGTACCCCGCCGTGGTCTTTACCCGTTCGCCGGCGAGGGTATAGACGGAAATATTTAAGGTCCAGGCGCCGGGGACATCGGCCCGAAAGGTGGTCACGCTGACGCCTTGCGAAAGGTTGAGCAGGTTAGGCCCAGCCACGACGCTGCCCGTGGACCGGGAGCCCGTCACCACGATGCTCTGGCTCAAGTTCTGTATCGTTCCGTTCCCATTGTCCCAGTGGACCCCGATCTCGTAGGTTCCGTTCGTGACGATGGCCCCGGCATCATCCGTTCCATCCCAAACCAGGGTGACCACCCCCTGGGAGGTTTGAATGAGGATTTGGGCGCTGGAAACAGGGCTGGACGGGGTGGTTCCCGGCCTTATGAAATTCGAGCTTACTTGGACCCCCGTCATTTGGGAGCCTGGAACGGCCAGTACCTGGGTGTAAAGGTGCCGGACCACTTCCCCGGCTTCGTTATAAACGCTGGCGCTGACCTGGGCATAAGGCCGGCTCACCGTCACCTTTTGGGAAACCGTGATGACATTCCCCGAGGGATCGGCGCTTTGCGCCGTGACGAAATAGGCGCCATTGGTGGCGGGGTCCCCTGAGGCGGTGTTGCCGTTCCAGACCGCGACGGGGATGCCCGCCAAATAAACCGTGACCGCGCCGCTTGCCCCTGCCAGGTCCGTGATGCCCGCCGAACTTAAAGTGAGCGCGTTGATGGCCTGCATGTTTTGCTGCGTATAGAGGGTGGCCACCAACTCCCCGGCGGAGTTATAGACGGAGATTTTGACCATATAACCGCCCAGTGCCGCCACTTGGGCGCTGGCTGTCAGCGGCGGGGCGCCTGGATAGGTGAGGACGGCGTTGTTGGTCAACGAGGTTCCGGCGGGTATCAAGTTGTTGATCTGGGCCTGGTAGGCAAGCTGGTAAGTGCCCGCCGGAAGGGCCCCCAGGGTCCACACCAATTGGTTGGTTCCGGAATTATAGGCCGGGGCTGGAAGGGAGGAAGGGTTGCTGGCCACGGGCCCCAGGTAGGTCATTTGGGACGGCAGGCTGTCGGTGACAGACATTCCCGCTATGGTTGCGTTTAGATGCAGTGTCAGTGTGAATCCTATCGGCACCCCGGGTTCGGCTTGGGCCACGGAAGCCTGCTTCGAAAAGGCGATTTGGAAGGTGGCCGTGGGTGTGGAAGTGAAGCTGGGTGTTCCCGTGGGACTGGGCGTATCCGTCGTGCTAAACGTGGGCGTCCAGGTGGAAGTAAAGCTGGAGGTGGACGTCGAAGTTGCCGTCAGGGTGAAGGTGGGGCTGTTGGTGGGGGTAGCGCTGAAGCTGGCCGTCGGGGTGGCGGTGAAAGTTGCCGTAAAGGTGCGGGTGGCTGTAAGAGTAGCCGTAAAACTATCGGTGGCCGTGGCCGTAAGGGTTGGGCTATCCGTGGCCGTTTGGGTTGCCGTCTTGGTAGGCGTAGCTGTCGGTGTTTCGGAGGTAGTGGAGGTGGCCGTATCGGTTGGGGTGGAGGTGGCCGTGAAGCTGGGGGTGGCCGTAAAACTATGGGTGGGTGTGGCCGTGGCGGTAGGGCTTGCGGTATCCGTAGTCGTTTGGGTTGCCGTCTTAGTGGCTGTAGCCGAGGGGGTTTCGGAGGCGGTAGAAGTGGCCGTGGCCGTCGCGGTCCAGCTGGACGTGGAACTGTTGGTGGGTGTGGAACTGCTCGTGGCGGTAGCGGTATTCGTCGGAGTTGAGGAAGGCGTGAACGAGTTGGTGGGGCTCAGCGTGCCTGTCAAGGTCGCCGTAAGGGTGGCGGTGCGGGTGGCCGTATCCGTAATGGTGGAGGTCGCCGTAGGGGTCGGGGTGAAAGTGCCGGTATCGGTGGTGGTTTGGGTGGCGGTGCGGGAGGCGGTGGCCGTAAAGCTGGACGTGGTGGTGGAAGTGGTGCTGGCCGTGGCCGTGGAGGAAGCTGTTGAGGTGGTGGTGGAACTCGCCGTCGAGG
>Ga0070734_10002698_pt1 | contig 20563 bp, 18 predicted proteins | sample Coa_R1_8_FD_66444 | JGI IMG/M metagenome (GOLD analysis project Ga0070734, IMG submission 66444) | Surface soil microbial communities from Centralia Pennsylvania, which are recovering from an underground coalmine fire - Coalmine... | ecosystem: Environmental > Terrestrial > Soil > Unclassified ... | reverse complement strand
CATCCGAATCGATCGCCACCAGGTGGTTGGCCAAGGGCAATCCGAGGTGTTGGCCCAAGATCGTCGAACTTCCGATCGTGAGAATCGTGCCGCCGTTTTCGAGGAATCTGCGTAATTGCGGCACGGTTGTCGTCGTGGTGATGTTGCCGCGCCGTCCGCGATACACTTCTGGAATCGCTTGCTCGCCCCCGCCTGCCGAACCAGCCCGCTCGGAGGGTGGCGCGTCTCCTCCTGCGGCGCCGCCGTCGGAGCGACGGTTCCCCGCCTGCCCGCTGGCAGCGGGGATGGCTCCGTCCGGAAAAATGAGCACGTCAAACTTGTCCCGCAGCCCCCCTTTGTCCAGCTCGGGCACGAATACCAGCCGGAACGGAAATTCGAATTGCTCCAACAGCCAGCGTGTCCAACCGGACGGCATCGAACCACCGTACCGATCCCATAATCCGATCCGGAGCGCCTTCAGCGGGACCGCTTCCTTCCCGGGCGCGATGGAACTTCCCACAAAACGTGTTCCCAGTTCCGCGGCAATCCGCTCCAGCAGCGGCAGCGTCGTCGGCTTGCGTGGGATGAAGAACATTCCCGCCGGATGCGACGCTGCGTGCACGACGAATGTTTCCTGCAACCGCCGCACTTCCTCACCGGCATGCAGCACTCGGTTCACGGCGCGAAACGAGTCATTCGTCCGCGTGCTCAAGAAGAAGCCGACAGCACCCTCGGCGTCGTCCACGCGCGCCCGCGGCGGCAGGAGCGGACCTTTGATTTCCTCAAAGGGGCCCTCGAAGCTGTCCAGCACACGGTCGAACTGCACCGCCATCTGATAAGCGAGTGTCCAACCCGCCATGTCGTAAGGCGGCGTCGGCGGCGCACCGGGATAGGCGAAATCGTTCGGATGGTCCTGTGGCTCGAACATGTCCAGCACATGGGCCCGGAACGCCTGTGCGGATTTAATGACGTACGATCCGGCAGGGTAATTCTTGCCAGCCACCTCAAAAGCTGCCGTGGCACGATGCACCTTTACGCCGGTGTCGAGCAGAATGTTGATGAACTTCGTGGCCGTGAGGAAATCCGGCTGGTTTGCCGGCACGATATACCCGCGGGGATCGCGCAACGCCGCATTGCGGAAGAAACGTTGGAACACCTCGGGATTGCTCCCGCGGCTACGGGAAACGGTTGCGCGGGCGGCGTCCACGATTTTCGGCGTAATCGTCCAGCTGTCGCGGCTGCCTTGCTCGATGGCGCGATGGCCCATGAGCCAGATATTGTAGAGGAGCTGTTCGCGATGGCGGGAAGCATAGTCCAGCACCGCTTTGTTCGCCGTCACGGAGTAATCCAGCGACTGGCGGAAATGCCAGACCTGGGGCGCGATCGGGGAAAGGTAGTCAGCTCGTGGTAATTGTTGAGCCGGAATAAACGGAATCTGCATCGGTGTCGGATTGCCGATGGTTTCCGTGAGCAACCCAATCATGTTGTGGAAATAACAGGTTGTGCGCAGCCCGCCGTTCCACCAAGTCGAGTAGCGGGCGCCGGAGCGGACCGTGGCCCCCGGCTTTGCTTCCGCGAGGAAACGCTGCATCATGGCTGCTCCAACCGCATCGATGCCGTTGATCACCAGCGGATCAACGTGGTAGTTGAACGGATCGCGGAATGGCGGGCAGAACAGGACCGTGCCGGGCGGTCCGGTTTGGTGGTGGTTGTACACAATCTGTGGAAACCATTCCCGATAGAGCACCCGGTTCATGTTCTTGGTTTCGGCCTGCGTGTTGGCAAAGAAATCGCGGTTGTTATCGTGACCGATGTACTTCTGATACAGCCGCGGCAGGCCAGCGAGGGTACGTTTCTGCGGCTCGGCCTCGCGCATGTACCAGTCCGCGCACAGGTCCATGCCGTCCGGGTTAGCATGGACGAAGAGGATAATCACGTCGTCGAGAAGCCGCAGGGTTTCGGGATCCGTCGCGCTGACGAGCTGATAAATCGTTTCGATCAGTGCCTGAGCGCACAGCACTTCGCTGGCGTGCAGGCCGCCGTCAATCCAGACCACAGCCTTGCCCGTGCTGGAACGTTTACGTGCCTCGGCTTCGCTTACATTCTCGGCAAGAGCTAGCCGGCGCGCGATCTCCTGATAACGGTTCAACTGTCGGTGATTGGCGGCAGAAGTGACGATCCCCATCAATTGCGGACGGCCTTCCTCCGTGACACCGATGCGGACCACCTTGAGCCGATCGGATTGCTGTTCAAGCTTGGCCCAATAACCGCTGAGCTGTTGATAGTTGGCCAGGAAATAATCCGCGCCGATTTCTGAGCCGAAGTATTCCTTGGGTGGGGTAACGGGTAGGACCGCTTGCGCCGTTTGGTCAGCCGCCAACAGCGGGTTGATGAGAAAAGCGCAAACCGAGTAGGAAATCAGAGATCGTGCGAAGCGCATCGGAGCGGATTCCCATTGGGGTTGTTTAAACAACCAAGGATCTAATACGCCGCGGCGTGCCGTCGGGCCTTGGGATCACCAGCAGCCTGGATGACTCCGGTGGCCGGGTCGAGGCTCAGGAGGACGGGCGCCCAAAGCGGTGGCCGCCGCTGGGTTACTTTGTGTCCACGTGCCTCCAGATCCTGGATCGTTTTGGCGCCGACCTCCGGGTAGATGAGCAAACTCCCCAATGCGGGCGGCGTCTGACGGAATGAGCCGAGGTGATGATTGGTGCCGAAGCGCGGCGCAATCACGGCATCCGCGGGACTGAGACCGAAGTCGATCACATCGAGGAGAAGCTGCAAGGTCGTCTGGTCCTGGCCATCCCCGCCGGCTACGCTGATCGCCAGCGCCGGCCGGCCATCTTTCAAGACCAGCGTCGGGGTGAGCGTAATGCGCGGGCGCTTGCCCGGTTCGATGCAGTTGGGGTGCCCTTCCCAGCAGTTGAACGATTGCAGCCGGCTACCGAGCCAGACCCCGGTGCGGCCCGCCACGACTCCGCTAAACCCACTGGGCGTGGCGGCCACGACGTTGCCCTGGCCATCGGCGACCAGACAGGTTGTGGTGTCGTTGGCTGGCCCACCCAATCCGCGCCGGATTTCTGCCGGCTCCAGCAGGGCCTTTCCTCCGCGGGGATCGCCGGGTCGCTGCGTGAGCGAAGCATGTTGCCGATCGATCAGCGGCCGGCGCAGTTCTGCGTAGCCGGGCGACAGTAGGGTCGGCAGAGGAACCGAAACGAATAACGGATCGGCATAGTAAACATCCCGATCCGCCAGAGCGAGCTTCATCGCTTCTACGGTAAGGTGGATCGTCTCGGGCCGATTGTGGCCGAGCGCTTGGAGGTCAAAGCCTTCCAGCAGTCGGAGCGTTTCCAGCAAGTACGGCCCCTGCGTCCAGGCACCGCATTTGTAGACGGTATAGCCTCGATAATCGACGGCCACCGGTTCCTCCACGCGGGTCACATGGGTGGCCAGATCGCTGTAGCGAATAAGCCCGCCATTGGCCCGGCTCCATTCGTCTAGTTCATGAGCAATCGGGCCTCGGTAGAAGCAATCCGCTACGAAGCGCAGTCCGCGGCTGCGGTCGTTCGGCGATGCTTGCTCCGCGCCGATCAGCCGGCGCACGGTCTGGGCCAGGTCAGCGTGCCACTCCCGGGCATGGCGGTCCAAGATACGGAGCATCGGAGCTGCCACTTGGGCAAATGTCCGTGTGCCGTAGCGGTCCAGCGCTGTCAGGCACGCATCCAGTGCACCCGGCACTGCCCCCGCCTCGATCCCTCGACCAGGGATGCCCCCCTTGGCAGCGAAGTGTTCCCGGGTAGCCAAGCGCGGCGCTGTTCCCAGCCCGCACAGAACTTCCACGACCCGACGGCGGGCATCGTAGATGAGGATCGGCACTTCACCGCCGAAGCAGAATGCGGTACTGTCTGTCACGCTCAAGGCCAGGATGGTGGCCACGGCCGCATCGGCGGCGTTGCCACCACTTTTCAAGATCTCGATGCCGGCATCGACGGCCCCCTGTCCTCCCGCAGCAACGGCTCCGTGAGTGCCGGATCCCTTCCAGTCTGGCAAAGGCTGCGCGGGGGTAGGTGTTGTCGGGAAGACGAGAAACAGACAGCCGGCAAGGAGCAGCCGAACCATGGTGAGGACTCCAGAGACCGTAGTTCTTTGCTACGGACTACCGACTAAGAACAAGCTTTCATGAAAATGATTTTCGTAGCAACGCCAGGCTCTTGGGAACCGCAGTGCGCGGGTCTTCCTTGCCTTCGAACTCCAAAGAGATGTAACCGCGATACTGGTGTTTGCGCAGAATCGCGGCGATCCGATCGTAGTCCAGATCGAGGGTATACCATAACCCTCCGCCGTAATAGGTTTTCGCCTGTACAAAAACGGTCTTGGGTGCGATCTTGTCGAGCTTATCGTAGGGGTCTTCGAGGAAGTTGCCGGTATCCATCAAGATTTGCAGCCAGGGAGAATTGATGGCATTCACGATGCGTAAGAGCCCCTCGGGCGTCCTTCCCAGACCCCAATGATTCTCCAGGGCCAATAACACGCCGCAGCGCTCCGCTGTCTTCAGGCACTTGGTCAGGCCATCGCTGACCCAGCCATAGCCATCTTCGTCGGTGAAGCCGGCACGGGGCGGCTCGATGCCGCGGTGCGCCATCAAGTCATCGAAGCTCTTGCTCGTTCCCCACGTCCCCGTGTTAACGCGCATCGTGGGGATCCCAAGGTTGTAGGCAAGCTCGATGCAGTGATTGGTATGATCGACGTTCTTCTGGCGAAGGGCGGCATCGGGCGACAGGAACCCCTGATGGGTCGAGAAGCCGCACAGATGCATGCCGTGGACAAACATTCGCCGCTTGAGCCGCTGGAGGTATTCGTTCGATTCATTTTGCATCTGGCGGTGCAGGATCTCCACACCATCGAACCCCATATCAGCGGCCAGGTCGATGCAGGTTTCGATGTCCCGCAGGTCCCGATGGCGAAACTGCCAGAACGAATACGTGGAGACGATGATGCGGTTGGGTCGGTGCGCATTCGTCCCTGCAGCGTTGGCCGCACGCTGGGGTTCTTCCGTAGCGACCACGTTGCCGGAAGCCGCCAGCGCCAGTCCGGTAGCCGCCTGCGCGAGGAACTTGCGACGATCGATTCTCATGGGTGCTCCTTTGGAGGGGAGAGGAGTCGTGATGTCCGCAAGCCATGCGGGCCCGGTCGGCCCAAGGCAACCATTAGCGGGAGCCAAAGCGATTCCCCGCGCGTAGGTACACCGTTTTGTCGATGTTGTACTCGATGAACTCGACTCTGCCATCGCAGTACAGCATGTTCAAACCGGCGACGTGGGCGCTTCCGAACCGGTAGCCATCCTGCAAGCCGCGCTTGTCTTGCAGTGGGGGCTCCGCCGTGCAGCGAACGACACAATTGTCCATACCGATGAACATGGCCTCATCGTCCCCTTCATCGTCTTGCGTGGTGTAGCTGGCGGGGTTGAGGTATTTTTCACCCAGCATGAAGGTGTTGCTGGTCCCATTCGTGATGTCGGCGATCTTGATTTCACTCCGCTGGAAAATGACGCCGGTGATATCTTTGGTCGTATACCGGGACTGTTTCCAGAACTGGGGCGTGTCTCCCTCCGCCAGCGATCCCGGTCCCGGACCGTTCTCGTCCCGCAGCTGATCGCCGATGTTGGCCGCGTAATCGGAGCGGGCGATCACCTGGGGAGGACTCGCACAGTTCAAATAGCTCAACCCCTGTTTGTTGAGAAACGGCCCGCCGTTTCGCCGCGTGGGACAATTCATAATGGCGACCGGCATGCCGACGCGCTGGGTGTTGATTTGCAGCTGCTGGGTGCGTGGCAGTCCGGCTCCCCAACTCCGGAGGTTATCTTGCTCCATGAATGTCAGGATCTGATAGATCCAGCCGCCCGGTTGAGAGCTGCCCGTGCCGCGGTCGGGTTCGCCAACCCACCGCTCGCCCCAGCCGCCTCCGGGTAATCGTTTGAACGTCGATTCGTGATTGAGGGCAGCGAGTCCCATCTGCTTCAGGTTGTTGGCGCATTTGAGGCGGTTGGCCGCTTCGCGCACTTTTTGAACTCCCGGCAGCAGAAGACCAACCAGAACGGCGATGATGGCGATGACCACCAAGAGCTCGATCAGGGTAAAGCCGGCAGCGCGACCCGGAGTCGGGCCGCGGGAACCGCCAGACCTTACTCGATGGTCAGGGCACGGTTGTCGTGGCATACTGCAGCTCCTCCAGTTCGATCCTTGGCTTCCAAGGACCGATCCCAAGAATAGACGACTTCTCTCGGCCTACGCGCAAGGATGGGCGGCATTGGGACAGCGTAATCCGGCGCGACCGCTTTCGCAACTAATAAATCCACACAATCCCGGAAAAAGGCGCGGACCTGACTGCCCCAATACGGAAGACGGTTGACGAGGCTGAGCTATTCCAATATTCTTGTTGAGACTGAGTCGCAGTTGCATTAAGGTTGCCTGGTCTTTGCGGAGGAAGGTATGTCCCGTCAGCCAGCGGTTTGTCGATTGGGGTTTACCCTCATTGAGCTCTTGGTAGTCCTCGCCATTATCGCGGTGCTCGTCTCCTTGCTGTTACCGGCCGTTCAAAAAGTGCGCGAGGCCGCCAACCGGACGCAGTGTGTGAATAATCTCAAACAAATCGGACTGGCTTGCCACAGTTACCATGACGCCTATCATGCTCTTCCCCCTGGTTATCTGGCCACGGCGCCGTATCCCGATACGACCCCGGGGTGGGGATGGGGCGCGTACCTTCTACCTTACCTGGAGCACGAAAACCTTTACCGAACAATCAACTTTGGCCATGCGCTGCAACAGAATCCCGCGGTCCTCGGGACGGTTCTGAAAGGCTATCTCTGTCCTTCGGATCAGGTTCCGACCGGACCCTTTGTGATCACCGATTCTACGTTCGAAGTGATTGCATCGGCGGCCCCGTGTAGCTATGCCGCTTGCGTCGGGAGCGATAGCTCGGAAGCCGATGACCCGACCGGCAATGGTGTCTTCTACCGCAATAGCAAAACGCGGTTCGCCGATATCACGGATGGCCTTAGCAACACGAGCATCCTGGGAGACCGGGCCTGGTCGCAGGTCCAGGGAATGTGGGCCGGAGCTCCCAACAATGGGGTTACCCGTGCCGGTCCACGCAACCCTTGGCCCCACGCAGCGGCCTCGGCTCCTGTCCTGGTTCAGGCGCACAACAATTGGATCAACAGCATCACCGATGCCGATGGCGGCTTAGATGACTTTTCGAGTAACCATCCCGGCGGCGCGAATCTTCTCTTTGCAGACGGCTCCGTTCACTTCCTCGGAAGCATAACCAGCGATGGACCGGAGCGTCGGGCCTTTTGGGCGCTGGGCACCCGGGCCGGTGGCGAAATGATCGACGGACCGAACTATTGACAGGCCGAACATCCTGGAGGAACGATGCGCTACGTTGTGCCCCTGGTTGGCCTCACTGTGCTGCTGATTGGATGCGCGAGGACTCCTGCGACGCAGGCCCATGGCAAGCCGGTGAGTTTTTGGGTTCAGGCCTTGCACGATGCGGATGCACGGGTACGGAAAAGAGCGGTGCACTCCTTGGGTAACGTCGGTGCTGCGGACCCGGCAGCCATCCCCGCGTTGATCGAAGCGGTGCAGGACCGGGACGCCAAAGTACGGGGCGAGGCAATCCTGGCGTTGCTGCGGATTGGCCCCGATGCCAAGGAGGCAATTCCCATCCTTACGGAAGCGCAGAAGGACAAGGATCCGCAAGTTCGATCGTACGCGGTCAAAGCCCTGGAGAAGATGGGCAGCGGTCGGTAAATGCTGCCGGATCTTGTTACCGAGTGAGGCACGGGGTACGTAGCCGAAAATTCTCGCGGTCATGATCGAGCTTCTCCGCCAGCAGCAGCGCCGAACCGCTGAGTAGAGCGGTGAAGCCGAAGCGATGGCGGATCGCATCTTTGCATGTGGCCAACCGGCGGGCACGCTCCTCGTCCGGATCGGGAAAAAGGGCCGGCTGCCGTTCCGGAGACCCGAGCGGCGTCAGCTCCACACCCAGCAGCCGCAAGGGAAGCCGCCGCTGATACAGCACCTCGAATCGTTCTCGAACTGCTTCCTTGAGTGCTTCATCGCGATCCGTCGCCAGCCGAAATGTTCCGCGTCCCTCCGCATGTTGGTAATCGCCATAGCGAAGGATCAGCACGAACCCCTTGGCAGCCAGGTCATGGAACCGCATCCAGGCGGCCGCTCGTTCCAGCAAGTAATCGAGCATGGCACGCAGGAATGCTCGATCGGCCACGGGTGGATCAAAACTGGTCCGGCGGCTCACGGACTGCGGCGGTTTACGCGGTTGGACCGGTCGAGGGTCGATACCGTGCGCCTGCTCATGCAAAAGGCGTCCCTGGGCTCTGAACAAGCCGCGCAGGATCGGCACCGGAATGGCCGCGACCTCGCCAACCTGGCGCACATTCAAGCGATCCAGCCGAGCCTCCACTTTGGGTCCTACGCCGGGCAATACCCGCGCCGGCCAGGGAGCCAGATAGCTCTGCTCGTTGCCGGCAGGAACGTTCACGGCTGTTGGCTTCTTCCACTCCGCGCTCTGCGATTTTCGTTGCTTGGCTTCTTTCGTAGCCACGCTGGCGATCAGCTTGCTGCTACCGATGCCAATGGAAACGCTGAGCTGCACTTCATCCTGAATTTGCGTCCCCAGACCGCTGGCCACCTGCGTAATGCCGCCCTGGCGTGTCAGATCCAGGTAGAGGTCATCGAGCGCAGCAACTTCAATCAACGGTGTCTGTTCCTGGCAAACGGCCAGGATACGGCGGGCTGTCTGTTCGTAGCGTGGATATTCGCCGGGAATGACGATCAAGGGACGGCAAAGATGCCGAGCCTCCGCCAAGCGCATGCCGGTGCAGACGCCATAGCGGCGGGCCTCGTAACTGCAACTGGCAACCACCCCCGTGCCCACGGCTACCGGCTTGCCGCGCAGGTTCGGATCATCGCGCTGCTCGATCGAAGCGAAGAACGCGTCGGCATCGAGATGCAGGATGGCGCGGTCGCAAAGGGTTAGCGGCATGACCGAAGACCAAGAGCGGCGTCTGCAGCTGAGAGAACAGAAGCCGCCCAGAAAACTGTGTACTTATGTATACTTATCGGAAGAGGAATTTGTCAAGAGAGAGGGATGAGTGGGTTGTTTCGCGGCGGTTCGCAGAACCGCGCGGTTCCGCGAACCGCCGCGAACGAACTCACGCCCCGTCACTGCAATTGACACATTTCGCCTACCGACTAGAATCCACTCACTCACCGGGACACCTCTCCTTGCTGTTTCCTCCTACATGAAAGTCACGATCGTGTCAGGATCCCAAGACAATTTTGAGGTCAGCCGTACTGACAAGTTACACCACATTGAGCAACTCGGCCTCGATCCCTGGGGAGGACGCTTTGATGGGCATCAGCCCATTGCGCAGATCCGCGCTTTGCCAGCTGATGCGACACCACCGCACCACGTCCGTGCCGCCGGCCGGATTGTGCAGCGGCGCGACATGGGCAAGGCGTATTTCCTCGACCTCAAGGATTGGTCGTCGGATCAAAAGATTCAAGTCCATGTCGGCCAAAAACAGGTGGGCGAAGTCGGCTGGGCGCTGGCCCAGCAATTGGATCTGGGTGACCTCTTGGGCGTGGATGGAGATCTCGGCGTGACACGCAGGGGCGAGCTCACGATTTTCGCCGGCGCGATCCACATGCTTGGCAAGTCACTCCTCCCGCACCCCGACAAATGGAGCGGGATGCAGGACATGGAGTATCGCCTCCGCCATCGGTATCTCGACCTGATTTACAGTCCCGAGGTACTCGAGCGGAGCTTGAAACGGACCAAGATCGTCCACTGTATCCGCAGTTATCTGGATCGCCAGGGTTATTGCGAAGTGGAAACACCGACGCTGCACGCCATCGCCGGAGGGGCGGCGGCCCGGCCATTTACCACGCATCACAACGCCCTGGACATTAACCTGTTCCTGCGGATTGCCCTGGAACTGCATCTCAAACGGCTCCTGGTTGGCGGCATGGAAAAAGTGTACGAGATTGGCCGGGTCTTCCGCAATGAAGGGATCGACGCCAGGCACAATCCCGAATTCACCATGCTGGAGCTGTATCAGGCGTATGGCGACTACCGGACGATGATGGATCTGACCGAGGGCTTGATCGTTGCCTGCGTGGAAACGCTGGGGGGCGGGCTTCAGCTTCCGTACGGGGAACAGACGGTGGACTACACGCCGCCCTGGCAACGGGCCACCTATGCGGAGCTTTTCCACAAGTATGCCGGTGTGCCGATGAGTGATCCGGACGCAGTGCGCGCCGCCGCCGAGCAAGCGGGGCTGACCACTGCCAACAAGCATCCCGATGTCGTCGTGCACGAGTTGTTCGAAGCACGCGTGGAGAATCACTTGGCGGGGCCCGTGTTTGTCTACGACTATCCCGCGGCCCTCTGTCCGCTCACCAAGCGGCGGCGCGACGATCCGACGTTGGCGGAACGATTTGAACTGTACATCCAGGGCATGGAACTGGCCAACGCCTATACCGAGTTGAACGATCCGCAGACCCAGGAAGCGACCTTTCGCATGCAGTTGGCCGGGCTGCCGGAAGAAGAGTCGATGGCACGCATGGATGAGGATTTTGTACGTGCCCTGCGGTACGGCATGCCGCCGGCCGGGGGGATGGGGATGGGCATCGACCGGTTGGCCATGCTCCTGACCAACACAACGTCGATCCGCGATGTGATCCTGTTTCCGCTCTTACGGCCGGAAAAGAAGTAACCGGGGATCCGTTATGTACAAACTGTTGCTCTGTTGGCGTTATCTGGTGAGCCGCTACTTGGCGTTGGCGTGCATCATCAGCATCATGTTGGGCGTTGCCACGCTGATCGTGGTCAACAGCGTGATGGCCGGGTTCAGTACCAAGCTCAAGGATCGCCTGCACGGCCTACTCTCGGATGTGCTCGTGGAATCGCTGGTACACAATGGCTTCGACGATCCACAAGAAAAAATGCAGCGCATCTGGAATTCGCCCATCGGTAACAAGATTGCGGCCATGACGCCGACGATCGACATCCCCGGGCTGATCCAGATCACGTACCACGGCATGCCGATGCCACCGCGACCGGTGCGTCTCATTGGCATCGACCCGAAAGGGCGCGCCAACTTGGGCGGCTTCAAGGAGTATTTGACGGATCCGCGCAACCGGGAAAACCCCTCGTTCGAGCTGAGTCCCGAAGTCCAGCGGCTGCATGACGAGAAGTATGGCATCCCGATCACGCTTCCCCCTATGGTCGAGCCGATCGGACCCGATGGCCTGCCGCCGCCCGAGCCCGTTCCGGACGAGCCCAAAGTCCTACCGAATGTATTCGTGGGATATGCCATCGCCAATTACCGAGCTCGCCATGTCAGCGCCAACGATCCGAATAAAGACGTTACCGTCCTGGAGCGGGGCGATGAAGCGATTCTGATCACAGTGAGCGGGGAGTTGATTCATGGCCAAATGCTCAGGCCGGTTGATGATCGAGTCGTGGTCGCGGACTTCTTTAAATCCGAGATGAGTGAGTACGACGCCCAAAACGTCTTCGTGCCGCTCGATTGGCTCCAGCGAATGCGGACCATGCAGAACCGAGCCACCACGCTGCAAATCCGGCTGAAGGACTACCGCGAGGCCCCCGAGGTTGTCCAGGGACTGAGAGAATTGTTTCCGCCGCCGCCGGAAAGCAGCTATTTCGTGGAAACGTGGGAAGGCAAACAGGGTACGATCCTCGCAGCCATCGCCACGGAACGGGGCCTGCTAAACGTATTGCTGTTCATGATCATCGGCGTGGCGGGGTTCGGCATCCTGGCTATCTTTGCAATGATCGTGGCCGAGAAGAAACGCGACATCGGCATTCTCAAGGCACTGGGAGCTTCGAACGGCGGCATACTTCGCATTTTCATCGGCTATGCCTTGCTGCTGGGGCTGGTCGGAGCGGCGCTGGGCACGCTTCTCGGCCTGGTCATCACGATCCACCTGAATGATATCGAGCAGTTCTTGGGACGGCTGACAGGGGAAGAGATGTTTCCACGGGACGTTTACTATTTTGATCAGATCCCGACGAATATTCAGCCGTGGATGGTGGCGCTGGTGAACTTGGGCGCGGTCGTCATCGCCGTGGTGTTCAGCGTCCTGCCCGCCCTGCGGGCCGCGCTGCTACATCCGGTGCAAGCGTTGCGCTATGAGTAGGAAAAACATTGATAATGAGAAATTGAAAATCGAAGAAGCATGAGCATCTTCCTGTTGGCCGGTGCCGGGTTCGGTTTCGGTCCGTTTTTCAATTTCTCATTTTCAATTTCCGACTGGAGACAATCCTTATGCGGGAGTCTGTTTCTCTGCTGTCCGCCACCAATTTGCACAAGACCTACCGCAAGGACGCGGTCAAGGTGCGGGTGCTGCGCGGGCTGGACTTAGAGGTGGGGTCGGGCGAATTCCTCAGCATTGTCGGCGTGTCCGGCTCCGGCAAGAGCACCCTCTTGCACCTGCTCGGAACCATTGATCGGCCCGATGAAGGGAGCATCCGGCTCGACGGAAAACGCATCGACGATTTGCCGGCCGAGCAGCGCGACCTGCTGCGGAACCAAACCTTCGGTTTCATCTTCCAGTTCTATCACCTTCTCCCAGAGCTAAATACCCTGGAAAATGTCTTGATTCCGCAGATGATCAAGCATTCCACCCTGAGCTGGCTGCGGCACCGTCACCCCGTGCGAGAGCGGGCCCTGGAACTGCTGGAGCGGGTCGGCCTGAGTCAGCGGCTGAAGCATCGGCCATGTGAGTTATCCGGCGGCGAGATGCAGCGCGCCGCCATCGCCCGCGCCCTGATCAATCAACCGCGAATCCTGCTGGCCGATGAGCCGACCGGGAATCTCGACGCCGGGACGGGGGGCGAAATTGTCCAGCTCTTGCGTGACTTGAACCGTCGCGACGGGCTCACTATCATCATGGTTACGCACAATTTGGAGATTGTCGCCGATACCGACCGGGTCGTCCGGCTGGTAGCGGGCCAGGTGGAACGGACACCGCAAGCCATTTGCGATTTTTGAATTCCCATTGGAATGTTCAAAATCGCTCTTCAACCATCAAGAATCCCATGACGCCACGCATCTACATCAATGGCAAACTATTCGACAAGGCGGACGCCAAGATCAGCGTGTATGATCACGGGCTGCTCTATGGCGATGGGGTTTTCGAGGGGATTCGGGTTTATAGCGGCAAGGTGTTTCGCCTCGCGGAACACATTGCCCGGCTTTACGAGAGCGCCCGCAGCATCCGGCTAGAGATCCCGCTGAATCGGCAAGAGATGGAAGAGGCAGTGCGGAGCACTGTCCAGGCGAACAACAAGCGCGACGGCTACATCCGATTGCTGGTCACGCGGGGAGCCGGCTATCTCGGCCTCGACCCACGCAAGGCGAGCAATCCGCAAGTCATCATCATTGTCGACGACATCGCTCTTTATCCGCCTGAACTCTATGAGAACGGGCTGGAAATCATGACGGTCAGCACGATCCGCAATCATCCCAACGCGCTGAATCCGCGCATCAAATCGCTCAATTATTTGAACAACATCCTCGCTCAGATTGAGGCTGTGCAGGCCGGCTGTTTTGAAGCCTTGATGCTCAACCACAAGGGCGAAGTGGCCGAATGCACCGGGGACAACCTTTTCTTGGCCAAGCATGGTGTGCTCAAGACTCCACCCACGGATGCAGGAATTCTCGAAGGAATCACCCGCGGAGCCGTCATCGAGCTGGCGCGGGCGGCCGACATCGAAGTGCAGGAAATAGCCCTGACCCGGCACGATATTTACACGGCCGACGAGTGTTTCCTGACCGGCACCGCAGCCGAAGTCGTTCCCGTGGTCCGATGCGATGGCCGCGCGATCGGCTCCGGAAAGCCGGGCCCGCTCACCAAGCAGCTCCGCGAACGGTTTCAGCGACTCGTACGTGAATAGCGCCCAAGAGCGGGGAGGAAGCTCGTGTGATCAACCTTCACCGCATCCTCGTACCGACCGATTTCAGCAAACACTCCGAGGTTGCGCTGACCTATGCGGCCGCGTTGGCCGAAAAGTTCGGCGCCGAACTCGTCTTGCTCCATGTCGTGCAAGACCTGGCCCTCTTCATTCCCGACGCGGTGGCCGTGGCGCCTCCGATTGCCGCCCCGGTCGAGCAATTCACCGCGGCGGCCCGCGATGCGCTGGACCGGATCGGCCAGGCAGAGAACCTCCGTCACCTCCGCTTTCACCGGGAGGTTCGTGAGGGCACCCCTTTTTACGAGATTATTCGCTTCGCCAAGGAAGGCGATGTCGATTTGATTGTCATGGGGACACACGGCCACACCGGCCTGACCCATGTCCTGCTGGGAAGCGTCACGGAAAAGGTGGTCCGCAAGGCCCCTTGCCCGGTATTGACGGTTCGCCATCCCGAGCACGAGTTTGTCCATCCCTGAATTCTGAGTTACACCGCGGCTATTTCTGCTTCGATGGTGCGGATTCCGCCTGGGCATCATGGTCCAACTCATCAACCAATGCCGCGGCCATTTCTCGGGCATTACTCTCGGTGATCTGGTCCGCCGAGACTGGCGGGCGCGCCGGCGCCGGCTTGGCCGCAATGGTGGAGGACTTCGGTTTTTCCCACCAGCTGGGCATGCTCACACAGCCGCTGCCGGCACAGGTGGCCAGCAGCATGGAAGCGATGGCTCGTTTCATGGCTTGACCTCCTCTACTGCGGCTCGGCTACTGCGGTCCGTGCCGCTCACCGTGTAGGCGGCAGACTCCGCCGAGCGGGCCCTGCCAGCCCCCAGGAAGCGATCGATTGTTTTTTCATCCGATTCAAAGCCGCCGCCCCGCAAGTTGGCCGTGCGCTGGGCGTACGCGGCTTGCGCCCGTTCTTCCAGTTGCTCGGCTCGGCGAAGCAGGTCATCATCCTTCGTCTGGATGGCAATTTCTCGGAGTTTATCGCACGCCTCCAAGCGGCGCAGCAAAGCGGCTTCTTCATGGCTTCGTTTGGCTACAGCTTCGTCGACGAGTGAAGGCGGTTTCACCAGATCGGCCGACTTCTTCGATGCCGTCGCTTCCGGCTTGGGCGGCGGTTTTTTCTCCCCCGGCTTCGTGGGCTCACTAGAACCGAACCAGTTACCGAACGGCTTCCATTGCCAGGTAGGTCCCCTGACAGAAGAGCTTGCATTGGAGCCTTCGGCGCCATCGTCCGCCGCTCTGGCAAGGGTTGCCCCCAGGCCCACGACCAGGCTGGCTGCCAAGCCCCACGCCGCAAGGTTGCGCATGGTCATCCCCCCGAAGCAGGCATCCGCAGGCGGCACGGAACCGTGTGCCGCTGCGACTTCTGACCCGTAATCCTTGACTTCCGGGTCAATTCTTGTGCTAAAAGTGCAAGAAGGAAGGAGCTATGCCAAAAGGGCGGTTGCGTGTCCAGACGACTTTCGCGCAATTCACGGTGACCCCTGCACCCGAAGCTGCACGGTCACGGGGAAGTGATCGCTGGCGCCGCGGGGGTGTTTGTCATGCTCGTTGCCGAACCGCCAGGGCCGTCGTTTCTTGTCGGTTGGCTGAACGAGCGTGTTCACCGTCTGCACCGACTCGGGATCGCAACTCCACCCCACATGATCGAGCAGACCGGGCGAGATGGCGAACTGGTCGAAAATCTCCCATCGGCCGGCATAGAAGTGCGTGCCCCATCCGGCCTCCGCGCTCTTGTCCGCAAGCAGATCCAACAGAAGCGGATCACCGCGAGGCTGAAGAACTGCCTTGAGATCGCCAATGGCCCGCAGATGCTCGGTGACGCTGGGCGCATCCGGCGGATCGTTGAAATCGCCGCAGACCAGGAAATCGACTTGAGGATTGCTGGCGTACATGGCGCGGAAGATGCCGTGAATCTGGTCGCCATATTTGTCGCGATGTTCGCCATGCTCATCCGTGACTCGCGCGGTCCAGTGTGAAGCAATGACAACCAAGTCGTGGCCATGGACGTCGATATGTCCTTCCAAGATCCGCAGCCGTGAGCCGTGCAGCCGTGTGCGGTCCCCCACTACCGGGAGCCGCGTGAGAATGGCCGGTGCAATGTGCCGTCCCGCGGCCAATTCCTTCATGAGCAGGTGTTGGTAGTGCAAGGAGGGATCCGGAAGCCGGCTGTTGAGGGCTTCCTGCAATAATTCGGCAGCGCGGCGGCTTTCGACTTCGACCACCGCAAGGATGTCGGGCCCCTTGCCATTGTTGAGTCGAATGAGGGCTTCGCTCAGATGATCGAGTTTGAGGCGCAAGGCATGCGCATCGTGGGCAAACCAGGTATCAAATTCTTTGTCCGCCCGGTTTTCCCGCCCGTCCAGGTGATCGTCGAAGAGGTTTTCGACATTCCAGAAGCAGAACAGATACGTCTGGGAGCCGCTGCCGGCCTGATTCTCCTGCCGGGATTTGCAGCCGGCCGGAAGCAGCGTGGCGAAAGCACCGACCAGGACAACGAGGAGGATGCGGACACTGCGGCCGATCATGAAAGGCCTCCTTGAACCGGAGACTTGGGGAAGATAGCAAGAAGAGTCGGCAAGACCTGTTGTGACGATGGGTACAGCCCTGGTATAGTGCCGCCGCGACTACATGTGGCCCGGTTCTGGGTCTCCTCGCCTCGAGGTCCGCTGCCCTCCAGGAGAATGATATGAGAAATTCCAGCCGATTGCTCTGGTTATTTACGGGTCTCGTCCTGGGAGTAGTGGGGGCGGCCCTTTACCTCCGCCCGGGTTCCGCCAACGCGGGCAGCAACGATCGCTTCGAGGATTACATCATGTGCACGGGGGCGGTGGGCGTCACCCCGCGGGCGCCGACGGATGGCGTTTGGCTACTCGATTACCGCACCGGTAAGCTGCTGGGCACGGTCATCGACCGAACGACCGGCAAGATCCTCGGCTGGGCGGAGGGAGATCTGGTAGCGGAATTCGGCATCCCGCCGCGGCAAAATGTGCACTTCCTGATGACGACCGGCCAAATTGCCCAGGGCCAGGCCGCCCTTTACATCGCCGAGACCACCACTGGCAAATTCGGCGTTTACACCTTGCAGCCGCGCCTCGACGGCCAGCCGGGCGTACCATTCCAGATCCGCCGGCACGACCTCGTGCCGTTCCGGCAGGCGGGGAATGCGAATTGAAATCGCTTTGCGTGAAGCAACCGCCCTTACCGGCCGTGCTTCCGGCGGCAAGGGATATGAGTCGAGCCGGGCCACCCTGCGGCCCTTTGTTTGATTTTGTTCATGAATGCTCCGGGTGATTTCCTCCGCAGCGAATTGCACTTCTGACTTGTTCTGCCTCACGATGCCGTTCAGCCAGTGCCGTACCACCATCTCAGAACACGCGCCCGAGGGCCAATCGGGGAACCCGGTCGTTCCAAGTCGCCCCGGCCTGGGCAGGTTTGCGGACAACCCCGGTAGCGGTAGACAGGACGGCGGGAGCGAGGCCACTCGATCTTGGGCTCCGGCAGATCGGCCACGACAGGATCTTCGTATTCGCCGGTCGGTTCGAGGGCATCGCCACCGCCGTGCGTACCCTGCTGCGGATGAACGTCCTGTTCGACGAAGACCGTACGGGGAGGAGGTTCGGGTCGAAAGCAACCGGGATGGTTGCGGGGTTGCGTGCGGCGGTCGGTACGTGCCGTCGTGGGCTCTCCGCGCGGCGGTCCGTTATCCATCGAAGCGAAGCTTCAGCCGCTGGAGGCGTTCTACCGTCTGAGCCATCAGCTCGTCTTCCGCCGCTTCGTCCTTGGCCAGATACGTTACCGAGAAGCGCAAGTAGGGACCGGCGTCGTCCCACGGCACACAGCACACCGACTGCTCCTGGATCAGAAACTGTGCGGTTTCTTCCGCGTTGGCAAAGGAGCGGTCGCCGGATCCTTGCGGCGACCGGACATAGAGGAAATACGTCCCGCCCGGCATCTGGGCGCGGAATCCGACGTGGGTCAAGGCAGCAACCAGTTTTTGCAAGCGGCGGCGGTATTTCTCCCGGATGCGCTGGGCGATTTCCGGATGCTCCAGGGCTACGCGAGCCGCTTGCTGGATGGCCATGAACTGACCGGAGTCGCAATTGTCCTTGACGTCGGCAAACGCCTGGACCAATTTCGGGTGTCCCGCCACAAAGGCCATGCGCCAACCGATCATGTTGAAACCCTTCGAGAGGGAATGCAGCTCCACCCCCACCTCGCGGGCTCCGTCGACCTGGAGAAAACTCAGGGGCGGCTCTCCGTAGCTCAGAAGGATGTGGGCTGCGTCCTGGACCACCACAATATGGTTGGTGTGCGCAAAATCGATGACCTGGCGATAGAAATCGCGCGTGGCGACGGCCCCGGTCGGACTGTTCGGATAGTTCAGCACCAGCAGCTTGGCCCGGCGGCGAACGTCGGCCGGGATGGAAGCCAGATCGGGATAGAAGCCGTTCTCGGCACGCAAGGGTAACCGCACCACCTCGCCGCCGTAGTATTGGGTGTGCGTCCCGGCGACCGGGTAGCCGGGCACCGTCATTAGCGTGATATCGCCGGGGTTGATGAATGCCGCCGGGAGCATCGCCAGGGCCGGCTTGGAGCCGATGGCGTGGTTGATCTCTTTGGCCGGATCCAGCGTGACGCCAAAGACTTGCTTCATGAATCCGGCCGCGGCTTCCTTGAACGCCTGAATACCATTATCGGCGTAACCTCGGTTCTCCAGTCGATCGACCTCCCGCTTGAGGGCGTCCCGGACCAGCGGATCGGCCATGTCGTCGTTTTCCCCGATGCCGAAGTCGAGCAGCAGCCGTTCGGGGTGGGCCTGGAGAGCCGCCCGCTTGGCCCGTTTGATCTTTTCGAATTTGTAGATCTCCGTGCCCTTGCCATACTTACTGCCGCCGATGCGTTCGGCAAAAAGCGGCTGAAACCACGGGTCGAGGTCCTGGCTCATGCTTGCTGGTTCCTTTCGGCCAACGTTTTTTCTCTGTCGAACAGAATAGGAAAAACCGGTGATACTTCCCAGAGGGAGGTTGCCAGGTTGCGGAGGAATCGTTCTCTGCGGCTGCGCACGGGGTGTGGGAAGGCTGAATTTGATCGAAGCACCTACCCTCCCTTGCCGAGGTAGGGTAAAATAGAAATATCCGGAGGGAAGAGTTGGGCGCCGTTGCGCCTTCGATTCACCGCGGAGGCGGTTGTTCCTGAAGTCTCAGTGCAAGCAAATGGGGATTGGGACGTGGCACTGACCGCCGTAGACCGCAACCTCGTACAGCGGTGCCTGAATCATGAGTCCGGAGCCTGGAACGACTTTGTCGATCGTTTCCTGGGCTTGATCTATCATGTCATTCACCACACGGCCTACCTTCGTAGCCTGCCCTTGCATGCGGAGGATACCGAAGACCTGGCCGCGGAGATCCTGTTGCAAATTGTCGCCGGGGATTATGCCGTCCTGCGGCAGTTTCGGGGCCAGAGCAGCCTGGCTACTTACCTGTCGGTGATTGCGCGACGAATTTGTGTGCATGAGTTGGCCCAGCGTGCGGCCGCCCGAGAAGTCCAGCTCAAGGCAGACGGCGCCGGTGCGGCCCACGAGCCGGAAGAGCCGCCCAAGGCCCAGATCGGGCTCGAAAACCTCGAAGAGATCCAGAAGCAGCTCAAAAAGCTTCCGTCCCGAGAGCGGGAAGTCGTCCGCCTCCGCTATCTGGAAGGCCGAAGCTACGAAGAAATCAGCACCGAGCTCAATATTCCCGTGAACACCATCGGCCCGATCCTGTCCCGCGCCCGCAAACGGCTACGCCGCGGCGTGATCAATCCCCCTCCACCGCCGTCACGCCCCCATCCCGAGAAGCAGGTTTAACCAACGGTTTCCAAGAACCGCGTTGCAATCCTAGAAGATGAACGCAATCCCCGCGCTGAAGCCATCCAGGAACCGATTCTGGAGCTTCCACGCCGGATTGAGTGCACTGTAATCGAACGAAACCGGATCGGGGGCGGCGATGGTATCGAAGAACGCCATGACCTCGTAGCCAACTCGGATCTGAACTCCTTCGATCGGATACCACCAAACGTTGATCTGCCCTTGCACCTCCGGCACAAACTCGTAATCCCGCTGGCTGCGCTTGTGGCCGATGGCGAAGTCCTCGCGCTGGTACTTGGCAATCTCGCGCACAAAATCGATCATCGGAGATGCGCTGCCTTCCAGGCTGACCGAAAAGCCATGTCCCAGATAAAGTTCGAATCCCGTCCCCACGGTCGGACCATACAGCTGGTTGGAGGTGATGTTGAGATAATCGGCCGTATCGGCCGCCGTGGTTTGGCCGTTAAAGTCTTCTGAAACGGTTCGCCATAGGAAGCGCTCCCACATGTAGGTGTGGCGAATGCCAGCGGTGCCGTACCATCGACAGCAATCGGATTCGAAGAACGGCGTGCGCATCGTCAGATCGTACTGGTCAAAGCGCTGAATAAAATCCAGGCTCATGATGCTGGCGGCGTTCCAGATGCCGTAGGCCGCCAGCGGATTCCCAATGGCGAGCTTTTGCGGCTGGCCGGAGAAGTCATTGGGGAAACT